>Ga0326728_10003156_pt1 | contig 52261 bp, 49 predicted proteins | sample MB3enrmetagenome_FD_207602 | JGI IMG/M metagenome (GOLD analysis project Ga0326728, IMG submission 207602) | Lab enriched peat soil microbial communities from McLean, Ithaca, NY, United States - MB31MN | ecosystem: Environmental > Terrestrial > Soil > Wetlands > Peat | place: USA: New York... | reverse complement strand
ACATGTCCGGCAGCGGCTCGAGATTTTTGCCCCCGGCGGCGGCTACGTGTTTACCCAGGTGCACAACATTCAGCGCAACGTGCCCACGGAGAATGTGATCGCCCTGCTCGACGCCGCGCGCGAGTACGGCGTGTACGCCAAGGGGTCATGAATCTTTCCCAGGTTTTTGAGCAGGGTAGCGCAAACCTGTTTCTTGGGTCTGTGCTTGCTGACTCTCTGGGCCACAGGATGTTCGCAAAAGTAAGGAGGATTATGCTAAAGTAAGGAGAAGGAGTTTTGCCGTGCAGAAACAAGCGCGTATCACAAGCAAAGGCCAGATCACGGTGCCAAGGGACATTCGGCGTACACTGGGTGTGCGTCCCGGGGACCAACTGCTTTTCCAGAGCGACAGCACCGGGGTTCGTATCCGGCCCATGAGGGCCAAGAGTCCGTTTGAGAAATATCGCGGCATCGGAAATCCGGGGATTCCCTCCGGCCGCAAGGCCGTGCGCCGCTGGGTTCGTCAATTACGCGGACAATGACCACCGCCATCGATACTAACGTAATCGTGGCTCTCTGGGATCTTGACCCCAGGCTCAATTCCGCAGCGCAATCAGCTTTGGATGCAGCGCTGGGGCGCGGTGGCTTGATCATCGCTGCACCGGTCTTCGCAGAGCTGATGGCTTGCCCGGGCCGTGATCCCGCCTTTCTTGATGTGTTCTGCCAGGACGGCGGCATTGCCATTGACTGGAATTTGGATGAAGTAACCTGGCGGACAGCCGGGCGAGCATTCCAGTCCTACGCCGCCCGCCGCAGAAGGCACGGCGAACGAGGACCGCGCCGCATCCTCGCCGACTTCCTGATCGGCGCACACGCCCTGCAAAATGGCTACTCCCTGCTCACCCTCGACGATCGCCTCTATCACGCGGCGTTCCCCGGCCTCAAGATTGTGAGCATCTGACGGATGTGTGATCACGCGGGTAGTGATGGACTCCAGCCCGCGAGCGCGGACCACCGCCTTTGTGGTCCGCGTCTTTTCGGCTTCGTGATGGAGCGATCAAATTCGTGCGCGCGGATCGGAGGGCATTCTCACGCGGTCGACGATCAAACCGCAGCGTTCGTTTTGTTCCTCGGCGCTCATGCCGGCGTATTCGTTGTAACTTGACCATCGCCAATCTTCCGGGCGGCTGACCAAACCGCGGGTGGCGCATACGTCCGAACATTCTTTGTCGGGATGTATGCGCCCCTCGCGCCGCTAGGGCCCCCGCCCCCTTCTCACGGCACTCTGTCCATCGCCAGCACTGAAGCGTCCCTCAGGAAATAAAACCTCCAACTCGACCACGCCCAATCGCCGGGCTCCTTCACCAACCCTCGCTTCACCGGATTGTTATGCATGTAGTTCAGTTTCTCTTCCACCTTCTTGGCCGTCCAGATGTTCATGTCGTAGGACTTCCGCTGCCAGACCCTAAAGTGTGCATGATGATGCACGGTGGGAGGCAGAGTGACCCGCACCAACATCCTCCGGCGCCAGGGGAAGCCAAGATTCTCTCGCAGGTTCTTCAATATCAACACCGCCGTGCGGTCGTCCAGCTTTTGCATGATCTGGGACGGGTTCGCCTCCGGGGTGGGCCAGACGAGCGCGTGGAAATGCTCCGGCATCAGGACGTATCCTACGATCTTGAATCCCAACTCCCGCCGCAACTCCCCCAAAGTCGCAACCCATCGGTTGCGGAACCGCTGGGAATCATACAGGCGGGCGCGTCGATAGGTGCTTTTGGTCAAATAATGCAGGTGATTTAGGCCGTAATAGTGTATCTGCATGGACAGGCGGTGATTCTACGCCCAGTTGGGGCGCATACATCCCGACAAAAACCGACGGGACGTATGCGCCACCCGCGATTTAACCCACGTTTTGGTTTCGTCGTCCCAGCGGCAGGCCCGCCAGAAGCAGTATTAAGGGGCGTAAGTGTCGGTGATGGCGTTCGACCTGACCCAGGTTCTCGTTTCCGGATCCCAGCGCCGAACCTGGACCGTGTACTCGCCTGGAGATAACCGGTACAGGTCATAGAGGCTTACCGGATCATGCCATTGCTGCCCTGGGCTAAGCGAAGTGGGTACCCCTCCCGACGCTTTGGGGGCCGACAAGGTGAAAGTGGGCGGATCTTGGCCCCGATTCCCCCTCGAACGGGCGAGATCGGTTTCAGGCGGCGGGTTGCCGATGGCGTCGACGAGATCAACCTTGTAGACAGAGCCGAGCAGATCCTTATAGTCCTTCGCGGCGTCCAAAGTGATTGTACGGTCTGAGGTGTTCCTAGTGACGACGTCTAGTAGCATCGGGCTGTCTACTCTGGGGCGGTTCACCCAGATGGTCAGTGAAAAAGCTGCCGCCGAAGGGCGCTCCGCCGTCCATGCCGGCGGCAGTGGTACCTTGCGCGCTATCACCGTTATCGGAAGCTTGTCCGACACGACCCAGGTCCCATTTTCAGCACGACGCGATGCCTCGATCGTGTAGGTGCCAGGCCGCCTAATGCCAAACATCGCGGTGACGTCAAGAGCCTCGGTGAAGGTCTGGCCCGTTTGCACAGGGACGGCTACGGTTCGCGGCGGATCGATCATGAACGGGGCCGGCTTGGTTCCGCCTCCGCGAATGGTGTTCAGGTATTCCGAGGTCGGCGGCTCGGCCCCGTCCGGGCCCAGAACGCTCACATAGTAATCGCGTTCGGCTGTGGTGCCGCCCGCAAGCAAGGTCGGCTTGTTGACGGTGGCGGTAATTTGAACTCTGATTTCCCGACCCGCCTCGACCGTGCTGTGCGCCGTGCTCAGGGTGATAGAGAAGGCGGGCCCGACGCTCTGGGGCAAACCGGAAGTATAAGCCGCGAAAGACGCCGCTAAAACTAAAAGTCGCACGCTGGCCTTCATTATTTGTCCTCCTCAACGCGGTCACGGGCAGCCATTCACCACGTTGTTCATGTAAGTGCCGGTCCATGTCGGATACGAACTGCTTGCCTCGAACGACGGGTTCGCCGGGTTCGCGCCGCACGTCGGCAGCAGGAGCCAAGTCGTGGTATTTTGGCCGGCGTTTTGCGGCACGGGGGGGAAAGGGTGTCAGGGGGGGAAAGGGTGTCAGAAAGGGTGGGTGTCAGAAAGGGAAAGGAAAGGGTGTCAGGTACCCTTTTCCGGAAGTCCGGAAAAGGGTACCTGACACCCTTTCCTTTCCCCTTCTGACACCCTTTCCCCCTGACACCCTTTCCCTGACCTTTCCTTGTAGCCCCCGCTGCCCCCCGACTCCCACAGGCCGCCATAGGGGGCGAACGGCACATCTTCAGCCACCGCCCCGGTGTGATTCGAGTACATGGTCGTGGAGCCGATCAAGTTGACGTGCTTGAAATACGTCTCCGAGGGCGTGTACACCACCCAGGCCCGTTCGCCAAATCGCACAATCGTGTAGCCGTTCGAATTGGTCAGCCCCGGAAATTCCCTTCGGGATCGTACAAGCGCGTCTCGCCTCCGCCCGGCGCCGCCCACTGCAAGCGGTGTCCCAGAGCGTTGTAAGTGAAGCTCCAGGTCGACCCGCTGTCCACCGAGGCCACCCGCTCTTCCGCGTCCCATTGATAGGTGTGCATCCCGTCCGCTTCTATGTCACGAGAAAACACCTCATAACGCACAGAGACGATATGTCTGAGCACTCAGCGGCAGCGCTTTCAGGTAAGGTGAAATGCCAAGCCTCTTCTTCGGTCCCGAGCGACTCAGCCCTCTAACCTCCCACTTCCACCTTGCACCGCTTTGATTTTGCACCCGCCAAATTTAATGCTTGACAAGCTCCAGATTGTAAGCTAGACTGATAGCGTATGATAACGGTGCGGAACAGTCAAACGAGCTGCCGTCGAGTCGGGGCCTCTGCCCATCCTGGAGAAGAGCATCCCGCGTTGGCGTGCAAAACGACATGTTGTCGGATTTCTGCCGTCAACTGTCAACTTTCCACAGCGACTTGCGATTGGAAGAGATCTTTTTTTGAAGGAACAAACCGGGAATGTCGATGAAAAGAAACGGCCGAGTCAAGAAGTCGAGGAGTCAAGAGGTCGAGGAGTCGAGATTCGACAACTCACGCAGTCCTCGGCTAATCGCCAGGAACGCTTGTCAACTGCTCGACTGCTCGACTTTCGACTCTTGACGGAACAAACCGGGAATGTCGATGAAAACAAAGGAAGCAGGATTCAGGATTCGGGATTCAGGAAGAAAATCACTGCCAGGCGATGGGTCCCTGCCGGATGCCAGCGAAGCTCGCCGGGGCCACGAAGTCGATCGAGACAGAAACCGCAGTTCACTGCTCGACTACTCGACTTTCGACTCTCGACTGCTGACGGAACAAACCGGGAATGTCGATGAAAAGAAAGGGCCGAGTCAAAAAGTCGAGGAGTCGAGATTCGACAACTCGCGCAGTCCTCGGCTGGTTGCAAGGAGCGCTTGTCAACTGCTCGACTACTCGACTTTCGACTCTCGACTTTCAACTCTTGACGGAACAAACCGGGAATGTTGATGAAAACAAAGGACAAGGTCAAGAAGTCAGGTGCCGGGTGTCAGGTGCGAGGGGTCAGGGGTCAGGAGCCAGGGCTCAGGAGCACGGTTCGCTGAGCAGGAGAAAATATTTCCTGCCGCGGCGGAAGGCTGACGGCTGATAGCTGAAAGCTGACAGTTTTGTTACGGAACAAACCGGGAATGTCGGTGAAAACAAAGGACGGCTGGCTCTTGACTTTCGACTCTCGACTTCGGACTCCCGTCTATGACAATTTGTCCGATACACCGCCCCCGCCCTAATCCTCACTCCCCATACAACCGAGGCACGCGTTTGCCGATCAGGCAGAGCACCTCATAGGGAACGGTGCCCAGCAGTTGCGCGATGTCGAGCGCGGTGATCGAGGCCTGTTGGGACTGGCCCAGGAGGATGACTTCATCTCCGACGTTGACGCCGGGGATATCCGTCACATCCAGCAGCGAGAGGTCCATACTGATGTTGCCGACCAATCGCGCCAGCTTGCCCCCGACGATGGCATGACCTCGGTTCGAGAGGGCGCGGATGAGGCCGTCCGCGTAGCCCACCGGAACCGTGGCGATCCGTGACGTACGCCGCGTGTGGAAAGCCTCGCCGTATCCAAGCGGCGTGCCGCTGGGAACGTCCTTCAGATAGACGACGCGGGATTTGAAGGTGAGCGCAGGTTCGAATGCGGGGATGTCCGGAAGATGTTTGTCCGGCGAGAGCACCAGGGGCATGCAATAACCGTAGAGCAAGCCACCAATGCGCACCATATTTTCGGGGAACTCGCGCCCGGAGAGCAGCGCGCCGCTGTTTGAAACGTGAGTCAACTCGGGTTCGATTCCAGCCGACTTCAGTTGCGCGAGGGCGGCCCGGAAACGCTCGCCCTGCAGTTCCGTCTGGGTGGCCACCAAATCCTCGGCGGAAGCGAGGTGCGTAAGCAGGCCCGTTAAACGCACGCCCTCGAGTGCCCGGTAATGTTCCAGGAAGGCCGCCAGCCGTTCTGGCGGCACCCCCAGTCGACCCAGTCCGGTATCCACTTTGAGGTGGAACTCGATCGGTCGGCCGTAGCGGCGCGCGCACTCGGCGTAGGTGTCGAGGCGTGCCGTCGAGGAAACCGTGGGGGTGAGCTGTAACTTGACCAGGTCCGCCGGGTCGCTCATATAGAGACCACCCAGCAGCAATATGGGCTGCGTGATCCCCGCCTCCCTCAATTCCGCCGCTTCTTCCACACTGGCCACTCCGAACCAATCCGCGCCGCACTGAGCAAGACAGTTCGCCACCGCCACCGCGCCGTGGCCGTAAGCGTCCGCCTTGATGACGGCCATCGCCTTGCGCCTGCCGGCCAGCCGCCGGACACGCTCGAAGTTCCGGCGCAGTTTGGAAAGGGAAATCTCGACCCAGGTGGGACGCAGCAGTTTGTCAATGGGAAGATTCACAAGCTTCTCAGTGAAATGGATTCCCGCTTTCGCGGGAATGACTGGCTTTCCTCAGGCACGCCATTCCAACTGACGCCGCCCCGCCGGCGTCAGAGCGAAGGCCTCATTCCGCCGCTGTTTCTTGACTGCGGTCCATGCTCTCGAACTTGGCATACGGCCTCATGAACACGATGGGGATATCTCCCGTGGGACCGTTGCGCTGCTTGCCGATGATCAACTTCATCTCCACCCCGCGCCGGTCCACCTCGCCTTCCCCGTCGCTTTCTTCTGCCGCTTTGCGCTCCCGGAAAAGGAAGATGACCACGTCGGCGTCCTGTTCAATTGATCCGGATTCGCGCAGATCGGACAACTGAGGGCGCTGGCCAGGCCGCTGCTCGGGGGCGCGACTCAATTGCGAAAGCGCCAGGACCGGAACCTTCAGTTCTTTCGCGAGGCTCTTCAAACCGCGCGAAATGTAACTGACCTCCTGGGTGCGGTTTTCGAAGCGTCCCTGACCGGAGACGAGCTGAAGGTAATCCACGATCATCAGGTCCAGTCCTTTCTCCATCTTCAGGCGCCGCGCCTTGGCGCGAATCTGCATGATGCTCAGGGCGGGAGTGTCTTCGATGAAGAGCGGCGCGTCACCGAGCCGTCCCAAAGCCTGGGTCAGCTTTTTCCAATCGTCGCGATTCGAGAAGCCGCTGCGCAGCCTATGGCTGTCGGTTTTCGCCTCCGAGCACAACAGACGCATGACCAAGGACTCCTTGCTCATCTCGAGAGAGAAGAACCCAACTTTCTTGCGGTCCTCGATGGCGGCGTGGGCGGCGATGTTGAGCGCCAGCGCGGTCTTGCCGAGGGATGGCCGCGCGGCCACCACCACCAACTCACCAGGCTGAAGTCCCGAGGTCATGCTGTTGAGGTCTTCGAAGCCCGTTCCCACACCCGTGACATGGCGGCCGCGCTCCAGAAGCTCTTCGATGGACCCGAAACTCGAGCGCACGATGTCGCGGATGTTGGTGAATCCTGATTGGACCTTCTGCTCCGCGATTTCGAACACCTGGCTTTGCGCCAAATCGATCAGCGTGTCGGGGTCGTCCGTGCCCTCCAGACAGCGGGAAATCAGATTGTGCGAGGCATTGATCAGGCGGCGCAGAATCGACTTCTCTTTGACGATGCGGGAGTACTCGGAAACCGCTACGGACGTTCCAATGGGCACGCCGTCGGTAAGCGCAGCCAGGTAAGCCGCCCCGCCCACTTTATCGATCTGCCCCTCCTTGGAGAGTTCTTCGCAGAGGGTGACCAGATCGATGGTGCGGTTCTTCTCCGAGATGGCGATCATCTTGTCGAACGCGATGCGGTGGGCTTCAGAGAAGAAATCGTCCTTCCCCACCCCCTCCAGAGCCAGGTTAAGGGCCGAGTTGTCCAGAAGAATGGAACCGAGCAAGGCCCGCTCAGCTTCCAAATTGTGAGGTACGGCTCGGTCCGTGGTGGCAGTGGTAGGCATGTGAGGAAAAGTGTTCCCGGAATGTCAGAAAAGTAATCGCAGGAAGAATTATATCAGATGGGAAAAAGTTCGGAGAAGATTTTCGCCGGACTCCGAGACATCAATAGTTAATGCGGATGTAGCGCGGGCGTCTCGCTCGCGCTACGTCTCCGACGGTGGTTCCTCGCCTGCTGGTTTTGCCTCCGGGGCAGGCGATGGCGGTGCAGTCTGGGCTTGAGGCTGCGCTTTCGCCCCGCCCTCTCCTTCCACCGTCACCTTGACGAAGGCCGTTACATCCCGGTGCAGTTTTATCGGCACATCATACTCACCCAGAACTTTCAGGGGTGACGTGAGAGCAATCTTCCGCTTGTCGATGGCGTAGCCTTGCGCCGCCAATCTCTCCGCAATGTCGATGGCAGTGACCGAACCGAAGAGCGTTCCCTTTTCTCCGGATTTCCGAGTCAGGGTTACGCTGACACCCTGAAGCAGCGTCGCCAAGTCTTCCGCATCGCCCTTTTCCTTCGCTTCCAATTTGAGAAACCGGACGCGTTGCTGTTCCATCCACTTGCGATTCTGAGGTGTCGCCGCAACCGCTATTTTCTTGGGCAGAAGGTAGTTGCGTCCATAGCCGTCAGCCACTTTCACCACCTGCCCTCTTGCTCCAAGCTTTTCAATATTCTCGAGCAGAATCACGTCCATCGTTCACTCCTTCTCGGGACTGGGGGCTGCGGCTAGGAAGTCTAAAGGTTAAAGCGTAAAGGATAAGGGTTCGGTTCATTAGCTTTTATCCGTTACCCTTTAACCTTTAGACTTCCCGGTCCTTAGCCCCTGGTTGGCTCAGACGCCGGTTGAAAATGGCAACAAGGCGATGTTGCGTGCACGCTTGATCGCCAAGCTCAAAGATCGTTGATGGGTCGAGCACGTTCCGGTAAGGCGGCGAGGCAGTATCTTGCCGCGCTCGGAAACGAACCCTCCCACCAGGCGGGCGTCTTTGTAATCGATGACATCAATCGCTTCCTCGCAGAACTTGCAGACCTTTCGCCGCCGGAAGAACTGCTTCTTGGGACCTGAGGGCCCGCCTTCCCGCCTTGTTTGCGGGCGCTCCGGGTCTCCAGGATTATTTCGGGGTACTGGCATATCGATCTACTCCTTCATGCAGTGGGTGCTTCCGCGGACGGCTGCGTAGCCGGAGCCGCGGCGGGCTTGGAGCGCCGCTTCTTCGACTCCTGTTTTGCACGCAGAGCCTTGAACTTCTCGGCGCGCTCCAAGTCTTCGTCGATCCGAACCGTCAGATATTTGATCACCGTGTCGGTAACCTTCAAGCGGCGTTCAAATTCCTTGACTGTGTCACCGGAGCCCTGGATCCGGAAGAGAATGTAAATACCCTCACGTTGCTTCGCGACTCGATAAGCAAGCCGGCGGCGGCCTAACTTCTCCACTTTTTCGAGTTTGCCACCCGTCCCCGCCACCACGCCTTCCATTTGGGCGGTCAGCTTATCAACGTCTTCTTCAGTTACGTCGGGCCGGACGATATAGATAATCTCGTAATTACGCATGGAACCTCACGATGGTTGGACTGAGACCCGCCGGTTAAAGCGGTTCATCGCCTCTTGCGAACCTTCTCGAAGAATTACATGCACAGCTTCACAGGCTTGGCTGAGCATTTCGGTCACTGTCTCCAGGTCAGGCTGACGGAACCGCCCCAGAACGTACGAAACCATGTCGCTTATGGGCTGCTCCGGACGCGCGCCCATCCGCACGCGGACGAATTCACTCGAACCAAGCGCGTCGATAATTGACTTCAGCCCGTTGTGACCGCCCGCGCTGCCGCGCGGACGGATGCGCAAACTGCCCAGAGGAAGAGCCGTGTCGTCCACGAGCACAATCAAATCGCCCGCCTCCAGACCGTATTTCGCAGCCAGCCTGGCCACGGCCATTCCGCTCAAGTTCATATAGGTCTGGGGCTTTGCTAAAAGAACATCCAAACCCTCCAGGCAAGAGGAAGCCGTCAGAGCCTGGGCTTCGAAGCGTGTCAACTCCAGACCACACTCACCGGCGAGGCGGTCCACAGCCATAAAACCAAGGTTGTGCGGCGTCAGCCTGTACTCGTAACCGGGGTTTCCCAAGCCTGCGATCATTTTCATTGCGCTCATAGCGAAAATCGAAATCCGAAAATCGAAACCCCAAGGTATACTCGCTGTTCGAGTTTCGAATTTCGATTTTCGACTTTCCAGAATGCTAGCTTTCCTTCTTCCCTTCCTTCTTGGCTTCTTTCTTGACTTCCTTCTTCCCTTCCGGCTCTGCGGCTTCGCCTTCTTCCTCCTCTGCCTTGCCCTTTCGGATAACCTCGGGTTCCCCTGGCGCAGCAGCAACTTCCTCGGCAGCGGGCTTTGCCTCTTCTTCCGCTTTCAGTTCCACAACATGAGCAATGACGCGCGTGGGATCGGTCAGCACCTTGACCTTCGGATCCGGCGCCAGATCGGAAACGCGAAAGCTCTTACCCAACTCGAGGCCGCTCACCTCGGCTACGAAGTGCTCCGGAATATCGTCCGGAAGGCATTCCACATCCACTTCCCGGAGCACAAACTCGAAGATTCCGCCTTGCACCTTGACGCCCACCGGCTCGCCGGTGACGTGGATGGGAACTTGGAGTTTCAGTTTCGTATCGCGAGCGATTCGAACCAAATCAACATGAAGAAGATGGCCATCGACGGGCTCGGTCTGCCACTCGCGGATCATCACCCGAGCCGGAGCCTTTCCCCGAATCTCGAGTGTGAAGATGGCATTGTGGCCGGACTCGGATTGCAGAATCTGGAGAATCTCCTTGGGATCTACCGCCACGGGTATCGCGGGCCCTCCGCCGCCGTAAACCACGGCCGGGATCCGTCCGGCGCGCCGCAGGCGCCGTGCGGCATTCTTTCCGAAATCCTGACGCGCTTCCACTTCTACAGCTTGAACCTGAGCCATGCTTTCTACTCCTCATTGCAACAACATTCTGTCAGCTAAGGCGAACACATCGACATCCGCTGCACGGCGGCCAGTGGGCAGGCGCCCCTTCTCCGCTGCATCAGATGAAGAGTTTACTCACCGAGGTCTCTTCGTGAATCGACCGAATAGCTTGCGCGAGCAACGTGCCCACACTCAACACCTTGATTTTTCCACACTGCTCCGCCAGGGACGGGAGTGGAATGGAATTGGTCGTCACCACCTGCTCGAGGGGTGCGGCGCAGATCCTCGCCACGGCGTTCTCGGCAAAGACGCCATGCGAGCAACAAGCATAGACCTTGGCGGCGCCCTTCTTGGTCAGCGCCTCGGCGCTCTTGGCAAGAGTGCCCGCGGTGTCAACCATGTCATCGACGATCAGGCACGTCTTGCCTTCTACCTCGCCAACCACGTTGAACATTTCCACCACGTTGGCGTCTTCGCGGCGCTTGTCGATGATCGCCAGAGGCGCGTGGAGCCGCTTGGCAAAGGCTCTTGCCCTTTCCACTCCGCCCGGGTCCGGAGAAACAACCACCGGGTCAGCCAGCCTCAACCGCCGAAAATAGCGCACCGTGACCGGTGTGGCATAAAGGTGGTCCACGGGGATGTTAAAGAAGCCCTGGATCTGACCGGCGTGCAGGTCGAGCGCCAGAACGCGATCGGTACCCGCTGAGGTCAACAAATCGGCAACCAGTTTTGAAGAAATGGGTACCCGCGGGCGGTCCTTGCGGTCCTGCCGGGCGTAACCATAGTAGGGTATAACTGCGGTAATTCGCTCCGCCGAGGCGCGTCGCAGAGCGTCCAGCATCACCAGCAGTTCCATCAGGTTGTCGTTAACAGGGTTGCAGGTGGGCTGGATGACGAAGACATCAGCGCCGCGGACGTTCTCGAGGATCTGAAGGCGAACCTCTCCGTCCGGAAAGCGTCCGACGTATGCTTTGCCCAGGGGAACCTTTAGTTGCGCGCATATTTCCCTGGCGAGACCTGGATGAGCATTCCCACTGAAGACCTTTAATTTGTGCTGAACAGGGTCCATCGTCCTTTTGTCCTCACCACGTTCTGGAAAACTCGAAATTCGAAATCCGACCGCCGAAAAACGAAAGCCTAAGACTTACTCGAGCTTCGAATTTCGGTTTTCGGTTTTCGAATTCCGAGTTTCGATAACCAAACTTGGCTGGGAGGCCTGGATTCGAACCAGGGTTCCATGCTCCAAAGGCATGTGTCCTACCACTGGACGACCTCCCAACGCTGCCGTTGTAGGGGCGGCCCTTGTGGCCGCCCTCGGCAGCCACTACGTTTTGCCCAGCCCAACGAGGGCACCCACAGGGGTTGTCCCTACGCCTCTTATTGAACGCACAGGAGTCGCCGGTAATCAGCTCGCGACAAGGTGCGTGACCGGAATACGAGCCACCCTTTAGGGATTAGCTTGGATGCGTGGAGCAACTGAAAAGCAGATTCAAAGACCGCGTAGACGGCAGAACCACTCCCCGTCAAGGAAGCGATCTCGGCTCCGGCCCGGATGAGAAGTCGCTTCAAGCGCGCCAACTCAGGCCACCTTGCGAAAACGACACGCTCGAAGTCGTTTTCGGCCGGTCCCCACTCAAACAGGGGAAACTGTGGCCACGCACCGACACTCCTAATGCTACGGAGTTTGCCCTGGCTTGTCAACCGCAAACCTGCTTGCTGATAAGCGTCTGCCGTGGCGATTGAAAAGCCCGGGAAAACCACCAGGCACCGGCGTGCGGGAAGATCGGAAAGCGGATATACGTCTTCGCCGCGCCCGCACCCCAGAACTCTGCCGCCCAACAGGAAGAGAGGAACGTCCGAGCCCAGTTGGGCGGCCAAAGAAAATCGCCGGCTGGGCGGTAGCTTCTCACCCGTCAGCCGTTCCAGTCCCTCCAGCGCGGCGGCCGCATCGCTGCTGGCTCCGCCCAAACCGCTTCCCATAGGAATCGTCTTCTCCAGCCGCGCCGTAACCCCGCCTCGGAAGTGAACGGCACGACGCCAGAGCTCGCAGGCCCGATAGACAAGGTTTTCGCGCCCGGTGGGTATCCGGGGATTGTCGCACTCGAGACGTATTCCCTCTCCGGCGCCGGACAGAGAAATCTCCAGCCTGTCGTGTAGCCCAATGGTTTGATAGATGGTGCGGATTTCGTGATAGCCGTCGGGGCGCTTCGACAAAATCCGGAGCCCGAGGTTAATCTTCGCGAAAGCGCGTAGACGAATGGACTTTTGCAAGTTCGTGGGGTCGTAGCACAGGCGTCTGGCCCGCGCTACGAATTATTTCTGGGAGGAACGTTGCTTCGCCAAACGGACCTTCAGGTCATCGAGCTCATGTTGCAGCTTGGCAGCCTGGTCAGCATCGAAATCGCTCGAGGCCGACTGTGGCCATTCCTTGAGAGCGCGTTCCCATTCCTGTTCGGCCTGGGTGTCTTTTCCCATCCGCAGGTAGACGCGACCGAGATGCTCGAGAATGGTCGGATCGTCGGACATCAGACGCGCGGCTTTCTCCAGATGGGGTTCGGCCAGATCGCAACGGTCCATCTTATAGTAGGCCCAGCCCAGGCTATCCAGATAAGCGCCGTTGTTGGGGTCCAGGCGCAAAGCCGTTTGGATGTATTTCACCGACTCGTCCAGCCGCACTCCGCGGTCCGCCAGCATATAGCCAAGATAATTTGCCGCCGAGGCATTTAACGGATCGGTGGCCAGAACTTTCTTGAACTGCTCTTCGGCCAGGTCGTATTTCTTCTCACGTTCATAAATGGAGCCCAACAGGAAGCGCGAGTACTCCTGCTCCTCCGGCTTGCTGCTGTATTGCATCGCCTTGTTGACGGCCTGTTCGGCATTGTCCAACTGTTTTGCCTGAATGTAGACTTGCGCGACAGAGAGGTAAAGCTCACGGTCAGTCGGGGTGTTGTTCATGAGCGCGTGAAGTTGCTTCACGGCTTCGTCTACCCGCCCCAATTCACCCACCACATACGCGCGTAAAATATGCAGCTCGCGTTCATCGGGGTATTTCTGCACTGCGGAGTCCAATTCACCCGCGGCCTGGGCCAGTTGGTGATTCATGCGCATCGTGTCGACGATAAGTTGCTCGCCGCGGCCCGCCTGACCGGGCAGCCCAACAATCTGCCGGAAGGCTCGCAAGGCGGGGTCGTATTTGTGTTGCTCGCGGTAAATCAAACCCAGCTTCTCGAGGAAGAGGGCGCGATTGTTCGCCTCTCCCGCCGTGTATTTGTCCCCCGCCTGCTCCGAACCCTTTACCAGTCCCTGCAAGAGCTCGATGGCCTTGTCCTGATTTCCCACCGCGTCCTCGAGCAACGCCTGCTGGTACGGGATCTCCGGATTGTCTGGGTTATCGGACTGGTGGGCCTTCGCGCGCTCAAGCTCTTTGCGGGCGTCGTCGTACCGCGCCTCCTGCCGATCAAGTTCCGCCATCTTGATATAGGTTGCTGCGTCGTCAGGATCGGCTTTCAGAATCTTCTCAAATTCCGCTCGCGCGGCGGGAGTGTTTCCCATGCCCATCAGCGCCTGCGCATAAGCCCGGTGTAGTTCCACATTCTCAGGGTCCTTCGCCAATGCCTTTTCGTACGTGGCGACGGCAGACTCATAGTCCCGCGTCTCCGCATACGAGTAAGCCAGCATGCCGAGCAGCGGCGGATCCATATCGTCTTCGGGAATCCTCTTGAGCTGTTCTACCGCCCCTGCATAGTCGCCTTGCTCGAAGTAAATCTGCGCCAGACTGCTCAGGCCCTCTTTGGAATCAGGGTCCACATTCAAGACCTTCTTAAACGCTTCCTGGGCCTTGTCGGGCTGGTTGTTCAATTTGTATAGGCGCCCCAGACTCTGCCACGTGTCCATGTCCGAGGGTTGCAAGCGAGCAACAGCCTCCATGTGTTCAATAGCCTTGCCAAGTGCTTCCTTGTTGACCTTTTCAGTCTGGTTCTCGCCCAACATGTGATAATAAATCCGGGCCAGCAGCCGGTGGGCATCCGGGTAGTTGGGGTCCGACTTCAACACGTCTTCCGCTTCATTAATCGCTTCCGGGTTGCGGGCCACGCGCCAGTAAAGTTCGGCCAATTCCACGCGGAGGAACAATGATTCCGGATCGTCGGCGATGGCCAGTTTGTACTCGGAAATGGCGCGATCGACGTAATCGCCGCGGTTGTACACGCCCGCAAGTTCTTTATACCGCCGAGCGAGCATGAAGTGGTAATAAGCTTGAGCGTGATCCGCGGCCGGCGCAGCCGTCTCTCCCGACGGTTTGCCCGTCACCGATGGGGCGGCATCTTGCGCCAAAAGTGCCGTCGCACCCACCAAGATAACACCCGCGCCCACCCCAAGTCGTTTGATAAGTTTGTGCATACTTCCTTTCTGCCCTGCTAAAGTCTCTCAGGTTTAGATGCAAATTATCTCATTTAGGTACCGTAGTGTCAAAAATCAGGTGTCAGGTGTCAGGGACTGAAAAACCAGGTTTTGGGCGCCTGGTGTCCGGTCCGCCTGCTACCCAGAGCTGGCGGCTGTCAAAGAACTGCCTTCAGCTACCCCAGATAAAGGTCCTCGGCAAATGTGAGCTTCGACAGTGTGCCTGCTGCAAGTTGGGTGTACAATTGCACCAACGGGAGGCTTGGCCGCCCAATTTTAGAGATAATTCAAACCGCGTCTGGATAGCCGCTTGCTTACGCGGAGAATGGACCGAGCGCGAACCAGACAAAGTCACGCACCGGTCCCCTAACCCGCTCGAAGGAGGATACTATGCACATACTGTGGTGGATCATCGTCGGGCTCATCGCAGGTTGGCTCACTGGAAAGATCATGAAGGGAGGCGGATATGGTGTGATCGGGGACATCATCCTCGGCGTCGTGGGCGCTGTGGTCGGCGGCTTCATCATGCGGCAACTGGGATTTGCCGGTCGGGGCGGCATGATCTACACCATCGTGGTTGCCGTGGGCGGCGCGATTGTTCTGACGGCGGCGGTTCGAGCTTTGAAGCGAATTTGACCAGTTGTAGGAACGGTTGGCGAACCGCCACTATCGCGGCGAACCAAAGCCTGAACGGGCGGTCCGTGGACCGCATCGACGGCGCTACGAACGCCTCTGCCCACGTGAAGAAATGAAATCGACGGGACATCAGCAGGTGTTGCATCATCGCGGAAATTACCTGGTCCGGCGACAACGGCTGGCGCCAGGGGAGGCGACACCTTGGCATCGCGATCCTTTTCACCGGGTGACCGTGGTCTTGAGCGGGGATCTACTCAACATCGAGTTCCGCGACGGCGGAGCAACTCAGACCTGGAAGGTCACTGTGGGCGAAGTGGATTGGTCGGAGCCAAGCGATCGGGTCCACCGCGCCGTGAACATCGGGGAAGAAGTATTCGAGGAGGTGGTAACTTTCTTCCTTGATCGTCCTGACGCGGCGCCGCAGCCGGAGGACGACTCTGCGAGTCCTTGACAGCCAGTCAAGGCGGTGTTAATTTCTCTGTGTAATTTGCTCTTTGAGAACTTTGGTTCCTGTGGTGCCCCGGCGGAAACCGGGGGAAAAGGGAAAGCCGTGAGAATCGGCTGCGGTCCCGCCACTGTTATCGGCGAGCCAAATCCTCGCAGTCCGTTTGCCGACGGACAGCCACTATTCTGCCAGCGCGGAAAGGGAAGGCCGAGGAGAAAGCGTTGACCCGAGAGCCAGGAAACCTGCCCAGGAACAGCAACTCAGCCTAACTCTTCGACGGAAAGAGTCCTGAGGAAGACTTTCAAGCCTTCCGATTCCGTAATGAGGGATGGGGAGGCTTTTTCGTTTTCTTGGGCTCCTTCTGTCAGGGGACGAAGGGCCGCAGACCCAAAAAGCAGGTCTGCGCCACCCCATTGCCACCGCCGTCAGAGCGGTGGAGAAGGAGAAGAATCGTGTCAGAAGTTCAAAGTCAAAAGTCAAAGGTCCAAAGTCAAAATCGGCGGAATTGGGCGCTTGTCCTGCTTCTGGGGTTGCTTTCAATTCCGTCAGCCGGCGCGGTGGCGCGCGCGGCTACGATCAAGGGGACGGTGCTTGATCCGAGTGGGCGGGCTGTGGCGAACGCACAGGTCAGCCTGCTTCAGTCGCTCACAGTGCTGGATGAGCGCCAGACAGATGCCAAGGGGGAGTACGAGTTTGCAGGCGTCGCCAGGGGGTCATATCGTTTGGCGGCCAACGCGCCGGGCTTCGCCGCGTCGCCGGTGGAGGTGGCGGTTCGGGACGACCAAACGGCCAGCGTCGATCTGCATCTGGCGCTGAGCGCTGTGCAACAGCAAGTTGTGGTTTCGGCGTCTCTTGAGGGCTCCCTGGCTCCTCAACTGGGCTCGTCTGTCTCCACGATTTCCAGCCAGGAGATTGACGACAAGGCAGCACAGAACGTCACGGATGTTTTGCGTGGCATTCCGGGGCTCGCCTTGGACGACACGGGGCGGCGCGGGGGCGCCACCGGAGTTTTTATCCGGGGAGGGGACACAGATTACAATCTAGTTACGGTAGACGGGATTGCATTGAGTGAGTTCGGAGGGTACTTCGACTTCTCGCCTTTGCCCGCCGACGGGGTGGACCGCGTCGAAGTGACGCGGGGCGCAGAGAGCGCTTTGTTCGGCTCGAACGCCGTTACAGGTGTCGTCAATATCGTCACGACACGCGGCGAAGGCCCGCCGCACTTCGATTTCCAGGCCGAAGGCGGGAATTTCACCACGCGCCGCTTCGTGGCCGGCGGGAGCGGCTTGACCCACGGCCTGAGCTGGGCTTACGACTTCTCCCGGCTCGATACCGGCGGGACGGTGACCAACGATGGGTACAGGAATCAGAACGCCATCGTGAGCCTTGGCTACGGCCGCGGCGAGCGGCGCCAGGCGGACCTTCACTTTCTGGGCAATGCGAATGTGGTGGGCGATCCCGGCCCTTATGGCTCAGACCCTGACGACCTCTATAACGCTCCCATCTATCCCGGAGGCCCATCCGATTACCAGGTGGGCCTGGTGGCCCGCAATAAACAGAACTTGTTTGGATACGAAGGAAGCTACTTCGAACAATTTACGCCAGGCTTCCGGCTGGCAGTGACGGGCTCGGCAGCGACGAATGACTACTACTTCTCGTATCCCGCCTCGGACGGCGGCGACTCCTACTCGAATACTCTGCGCGGCGTGGTGAACGGTCGAAGCGAGTTCTCCATTTCGAACAGGGATTTTCTGGTGGCGGGCTTTGAATGGCAACGCGAGCAGTTCGAGGACACCTATGTGGCGGACGCAAACAACAACCCGTTCATATTGCCCCGCACTACGCTGGCGAATTTCGTGGAAAACCGCTGGAGCCCCTCGAGCCGGCTCTTCGTGACGGCGGGCTTGAGGCTGGACGACCTGCACACGGGCTCTCTCCCGCCCGGCGATTACGGGGCGCGCCCGCTCATTCCCAGAAGCTACATCACCAAGCTGAACCCGCGCGTCTCGGCCGCGTTCCAGCCGCGCGAGTCGGATTCCGGATCGTGGCTTGGGGCGACGCGACTGCACGCCAGCTTCGGGACCGGCATTCGCGCCCCGGACGGCTTCGAGTTGGCTACCACCAACAACCCTCTCCTGAAACCCGAGAGGAGCATCAGCTTCGATAGCGGCGTCGAGCAGAGATTTTTCAACAGCCGGACGCTCCTCGACCTGACTTACTTCTATAACAAGTTCGACGATCAGATTGTAACGCTCGGCGGGTCACTCACGAACCTCAGCACCTTCATCTCGGACAACCTAGGCAATTCTCGGGCTCAGGGCCTTGAGGCCTCTGTTCGCTGGCGCCCCAACGGTTCGCTCCAGGTCTCAGGGGAATACTCCCTCGTGGATACAGCCATCCTCGCGCTGGATGGCTCGACGCTGGTTCAGGCACCGTTCAGCGTGGGGCAGGAACTCCTCAACCGGCCGAAGCATTCCGGCGGTTTCAATATCACCTGGCAGCGCGGCCGACTGATGCTCAATAGTAATGCTTATCTCCGCGGACAGGCGCTCAACCTCGAGCCGAACGACGGCGTCTATGCGTGCGAACTCGGCCTTCAGTGTCTGTTTAACGGCAAGGGCTACGGGGTTCTGAACGGCGGATTCTCTTACCGCTTGATCCGCGGGCTTGAAATTTATGGCCATTTGAATAATCTTCTGGATAAGAAGTATGAGGAAGTGCTGGGTTATCCTGCATTGCCTCTGAATTTCCTGGCGGGGGTGAAATTCACATTCCCGGCGGAGTAGGGGCGGCCCTTGTGGCCGCCTTCCACACCACCAAGACACCACAGTGACATACGACGATGAAAACAAGGCTCGCTCGCGCTTTGATGGTACTGGGTACAGGGTCGCACGTCGGCAAGTCGATCATTACGGCTGCGCTGTGCCGAATCTTCGCCGACGATGGCTATCGCGTGGCGCCCTTCAAGGCTCAGAACATGTCGTTGAACTCGGCTGCTACGCCTGATGGGCGCGAGATTGGCCGCGCCCAGGCCTTGCAAGCCGAGGCCTGCCGGGTGCCTGCCTGCGCCGAAATGAATCCCGTGCTCATCAAACCCTCGTCCGACACAGGTTCGCAAATCGTCCTGCTGGGCCGAATCTGGGGCCAAGTGACGGCAGCGAATTATCACCGCCACCGCGTCGAGGAGCTTTTTCCAGTGGTACTGGAGAGCTATAAGAAATTGGCGTCGGAATACGAGCTCATCGTACTGGAAGGAGCAGGCTCTCCGGCCGAAATCAATTTGAGAGAACACGATATCGTGAACCTGCGCATGGCGCATGCCGCGAACGCGGCCTGCTTGCTGGTGGGGGACATCGACCGAGGCGGCGTTTTCGCATCCCTCCTGGGCACCCTGGAACTGTTGGAACCTTCCGACCGGGCCTTGATCCGCGGATACGCCATCAACAAGTTTCGCGGGGATGTTTCCCTTCTAAGGCCCGGCTTGAAAATGATGGAGCCCCGGCTGGGAATCCCGTGCGCCGGAGTGGTTCCGTACTTGCACGACTTGGGGCTGGACGAAGAGGACGGCGTGGCGGTCGAGGACCGGCGGAGCGCCGGGCGCGTTTGGAAGGACATTGGGGAGGGCGCCACACCACCCCACGATCCTATCGTCACCAAGGAGGGGAATGCCCTCCCCCCCGTCGAGGGGCCTAAGGTGCGGTGCACCGGTTCGCCCGCGAGGCCGTTGCGCATCGCAGTCATCGCGTTGCCGCACATGTCCAACTTCACGGACTTTGACGCCCTCGCGGCGGAGCCTTCAGTCGCGCTTGCATTCGTGGACCGTCCCAAGGACCTGTCCGCCGTCGACCTTGTGATTCTGCCGGGCACCAAGCAGACCCTCAACGACTTGGAGTGGCTACACCAGCGTGGGCTGGTAGCGCCCCTTCTCGGCCACCCGGCGCGCGGCGGGTGCGTCGCCGGAATCTGCGGCGGCTTCCAGATGCTGGGCGTTAAGATCGATGACCCGCAAGGGATCGAAAACCGCGACCAGCCGTGCGCGCGCCAGGGTCTCGGTCTGCTTCGCATGTGGACAGTCCTCCAGCCCGAGAAGATTACGCGCCCAGTCGGCGGACGCATCTTGCGATCGATGATCTTCGGGCAGCAGGCGAAGGAGTGCGCATTTCACGGGTACGAGATCCATGTTGGCGAGACAGTGTATGCGGAAGAGGCCGCGCCGTTCGCCGAGATAACGCGCGCCGGTTCGAGCGCTGTCGTCGCCGACGGGGCCGTCAGCACGGACCGGCGCGTGTTCGGCACCTACGTGCACGGAATCTTCGACGATGACGATTTCCGGCACGCCTTCCTCGAGGCAGCGCGCGCAGCCTGCGGCCTGGCGCCTGTCGCGGCCAGGGCTTTCGTGGCGGCGGCACGGCAATCCCGCTTGGACCGCCTCGCCGCCCACGTGCGACGTTCACTCGATCTCGGGATGATTCGGAGTTGGTTCGAAAGATCGGGAGATCGGATGATCGGGTGATCGGGTGAACAAACCCAAGTCGCTCTTTTGCATTGCTCACATGATCACATCCGCCTGATGGGGATATCGGGAGATCCCGCCGACAAGATACCAGTCGCGACTTGTCTTTTGTTCACCCGATCACCCGATCATGCGATCTCCCGATCCTTACAAGATGTTGCCGCTCCTGTGGTGCGTGCGCAAGCATTCGAGCTGGTCGAGGGCAACTGCCACGACGCAGGCTCCACCAGCAATGGAAATACTTCCCTCGATAAGATGCCGCATAACGTCGGGATGGCCCGGCGTGTGAATTAAGACCGCTTGCACAATGCCGTGAGCGGTCACCACGAGTCCCGTTAGACCGCACAGTACCAGAATCGCCATCCGCAATACCGTCTTCATTGCAGTCGCACCTGGCCTTTCAAATTATGGAGCCGAATACCTTCCCTGCTAGCTTCATACACCTAACTCGGCCTTCGGTCAACTGGCAGTGCTCGGTGCCGGGAAACGATTTTGATCGGTGCGTTCAGGCAGGGGGAGCGGGACGTTCCCGCGAGAGCGGGCTAGACGCCCGCGCTACAACTGCTTACTGGCGAGGTAAGCTCGCCGCTACAACATCTCGAAACATGATGCGTGAAAGGCACGGCTACGCCCTGGGCGGGAGGCCCCAGCCCAGGTGAGCTTCGAGGCGGGTTGAATTAAAGGTTGAGGAGGTAATCGGCAGCCGTCAAGTTGCCGAACTTCACGGCGTTGACGCGCTGGCCAACCACATTAGCAAAGTATTGCAGGACGGCGGTCAGTTTCAAGATCGCCTTGTTCTCGCCCACTCTCAGCAAGCGCCGCACAGCCAACGAAAGGAACTGCCAGCGGAAATAAAGCATCAGGAGGCGTTCATCGTGGGAATAGCGTTGATTTACATTCGCGGCGTTCTTGAGGAGATAAGTCAAAGCGAGGAAGTCGCATTTGAGCATCATGCGCAGCCGGGAGTAATCGACCGGTGCGCCGAACTCCTCCAGCGACTTCCGCAAGGATGGAAACTCCAAACGGTTGGCATTAGCAATAGATTGAAAGTATTCCCGGTCAAACCGCAGGCGCAGAATTCTCTGGCAGGTGACCTGGAAATAGAAACAGAACATCGCCGTCGAGATGATCAAGATCAGCACAGCAACAATCATGGCCTTTTACCTGGTTCAGAAATTCGATTCCACAGTGACCTCGGCCAAAACAGGAATCTTGTGCCGGGGAACCTTTGTTTCTTTGTCACTAATACGTGCGATCGCGTAAGCCCACACCAAAAGCATTCCAAGGTTGCAGATGGGCATAACGGAGGTTGTTATCGATTGAGCAAACCGCTCGCCACCGGTGAGATGGAGTAGGGCCAAAGCTGCAGTGGGACCAGCGAACTGGATGCCCACTCCACACACCAGGAGTCCCAGTTGATCGTCGGTTGATTCGATTTGTTGCAGTAGGAGGTACAGCAGGGTATTCAGTACCAAGCAAGTAAAGTACAGGTTTTGATTGAACTCGACAATAAAATAGGTGAAGAGGTGGCTGTAGTTGTGGGAGAAAATCAGGCCTGAAATGCCGAGGACGACTAGGAAGACGAAGACGAGCAACAACCGGGCAAAGCGCCACATCTTCTCCTCGTGCAAGCACGCCCTTCGGAAGAAGAGGCACACCAAAAGGAAGGCGCTGACAACCAGCAGGAAATCCGTACTCCAGTAAACGTAAAAGTACCGCCACGAGGACAGCCCGTATGCGTGCAACGCCCACCCACGCGCAGCCTCGAGGGCCAGCAGCGAACCGAGATAAAAAACGACGCTCGCCTGCCCCTTTCGTTGTCTGCTTCCGACCAAGTAAAGGAGCAAGCTGGCTTCAATCAGGTAGCCTGCGTACTGTAATCCGTAGCTGACTATGCTGCTGCCCATGAGCGATCCGCGAGCGAGTCATCAAACGACCATCCTCCGGATCACTCACGCGATTCGGAGGAACTCATTTTGCCGGCTTCGGAGGCGGCGGAGGCGGCAACGGAACAGGCGACGAGCCAATAGCCACCAAAGTCGGGCTCTGTGCCGTCGAGGTCGCATTTCCAGCGACCATGCGCCGGACCGAAACGGCTGTCAGAACAACAAGCAATGCAAGCAGGAACGTGAGAACTAGATTCTTCATTTTAGGCTCTCCAGAACGAAACAGTACACCCGGCTGATAGGCCAACCGGATAAGGAGAGCCTAAGCTTTCATTTCTTGAAAGTCAATACATTTCTACACATTTTTATGGTGCAGAAATAATAGACATTTAGTCACTACGCCGTGCTTTGCTCTGCGGTCGTTTGACTCCTCTAGATTCCTCCTTTCTTATTCGTCACGATACTTATAACCGATGATCAAAACGCACTGCAACAGTACGATCGTACTACTACAAGGGTACTGGTTTTGCGAGCCTGCCTGGGGAATAGGAAACACACTACAGCGCGGCAGAACCGCAATTCCAGATTCCAAAATCGGGAGAGAACCTTCACAGAATAACAACGTCCCACAGACCAGTGCGACATGCAGCAGAAACAGCTTCCCTCCTCCTTATTCCCTGTTCCCTATTCCCTCGTCCCTGGCCCTTATTCCGAAGGCAGCCTCCGGTTGACCGCAAGGGGGGTGAGTGGCATCATACCTTTGTATGGTCGCTAATGAGCGGGGGTGATGCGCAATGAAAAGCAGTTATTTACAAGAGCCAATTCTCGTGTTAGCGGGCTTGTTGGTGTTCGCTGGTTTTTCGCCATGCTTCGCTCAATCCGATAGTGGGCAGGAACCATCGACGGGGCCTAACTCTGACACCGGCCCAACCGTTCTGGCTCCGAAGAAGACCCAGCCTGCGCCGCCGCAACCTGAAAAGAAGCCGGAGCGCATCAATCCGGATGAAGTCTTCAACCTCTCGACTACCACTAATCTCGTTAACGTGGATGTGATGGTGCTCGACAAAGAAGGCAACCCCATTCCCACTCTCAAGCGCACCAATTTCAAACTGTACGATGACGGCGTTCCGCAGACCATCTCCAACTTTGGCACTGTCGAAGCTCCTATGACGACCTGCATGGTCGTTGAGTTCAGCAACAAGTGGTGGCCGTTCCTCATGCTAGCCCTCAGATACGGTTATAGCTATCTGCAGTTCATTCAGCCTAAGGATTGGACGGCAGTAGTCTCATTCGATATGAAGCCGCAAATCCTGACCGACTTCACACAGGACCGCACCCAGGTCCGCGGGGCCCTGGATATGTTACGAATCCCCGGCTTCAGCGAGACTAACCTTTTCGATGCGCTTGCCTTCACCTTGGACCGCATGAAGGATATTAAGGGGAGAAAGGTTATCCTCGTCATCTGCACCGGCTTCGATACCTTCAGCAAGCTGACCTACGATGAGATATTGAGGATTGTGAAATCTTCCGACACGGCGATTTACCCGGTCAGCATCCTGGAGTTTATAACTGTTCGCTCCCCCAGGGGAGACACCATCAACTCCTTGCAGGCGCGCAACGAACTCGACACCATCGCCAAGTATTCAGGCGGCCAAGCTTACTTTCCCCGGTTCGAAGGAGAGCTGGGGGGAATCTTCGAGCAGATCAACGGGCAATTGCGCACCCAATACGGCCTGGGCTTCGTTCCCACAAACGCTGCCAAGGACGGCAAGTTCCACAAGTTGAAGGTTGACCTTGTGGATGACCAGGGAAACCCCTTGCGGATCGTCAATCAGAAGGGCAAAGTCGTTAAGTACCGCATCGTGTCGCGCGATGGGTATTACGCGCCAAAATCGTAGCGATCAGCCGTCAGCTATCAGCTTTCAGCCGTCAGGCATGAGTAACCGGTTTCGCCTGTCGCGCTGAGACGTTTGCCTATCATTGATTCTGCTGAGAGCTGAGAGCTAGTGGCTGAGAGCTTCTTTTAGTGCCGAAAGTGCCGCGCGCCAGTGAACATCATAGCCACTCCTAAGCGGTTCGCGGCCTCGATCACTTCCTTATCGCGAACTGATCCTCCCGGCTGCACCACTGCTGAAGCGCCGGCTTGCGCCGCTTCTTCCAGTCCATCCGGAAAGGGGAAAAAGGCATCCGAAGCGACGACGGTTCCCTTGAGCGCGTGCTTCAGTTCGCGCGCCTTGGCGGCGCCCAGCCTCACTGAGTCAACGCGGCTCATCTGGCCGGCGCCGACGCCCACCAGCACTCCCTCGCGTGCGTAAACGATGGCATTCGATTTCACATGTTTAACCACGCGCCAGGCGAAGACCAAGCCTCGCATTTCACTTTCAGTAGGCTGACGCTCCGTGACGCATTTCCAATCCCGCGGAGAGGCGCCCAAGGAGTCTGGCGACTGGACCAGCAGTCCACCGCCGATGACCTTGAGTTGTAATCCTTCCTCATCGCCGGATTGCACGCCCATGTCCAGCAAGCGCAGATTCTTCTTTTCCCCCAGGCGTTCTAACGCAGCGGGCTCGAATCCCGGAGCTGCCACGGCTTCGACAAACAACTTGCTCAGCGGCTCTGCGGTTTCCGCGTCGAGGGGGCGATTAAGAGCGATGACGGAGCCGTAAGCGGAGACCGGGTCTACATCGAGTGCGCGCTGGTAACTCTCACGGAGGGTTGCGGCGGACCCCACGCCGCAAGGATTCGTGTGCTTAACGATCACCGTCGTCGGCTCGTCGAACTCCTGCACCAGCCGCCAGGACGCCTCCAAATCCACGAGGTTATTGAAGGAAAGCTCCTTCCCCTGAAGTTGGCGCGCGGAGGCCAGGCCGCGCCCCTGGGCAGCGGGGTCGACGTAGAGGGCCGCTCGTTGGTGAGGGTTCTCGCCATAGCGCAAATCCAGCGTCTTGCGATAGTTCAAGTGCAGGCGTTCCGGCAGGGCCGTGCCGCCCGCCCAACGTTGCAGGGTGGTGGAAATCGCTCCATCATAAGCGGCCGTGGTGGCAAAAGCCTTGCGCGCCAGCCGGGCGCGGGTGTCGCGCGAAATGCTGCCCTGGTTGGCGCGCAGTTCCGCAAGCACCACGCAGAAGTCGGCCGAATCCACCACCACCGTGACGTCCTGAAAGTTCTTAGCCGCTGACCGGATCATCGACGGGCCGCCGATATCGATGTTTTCGATAAGCTCCTCGAGTGTCACGCCAGGCTTCGCGGCAGTTTTTTCGAAGGGGTAGAGGTTCACGGCCACAAGGTCAATGAACTCGATTCCCTGCTCCGCCACCTGCTTCTGGTGTTGGAGGTTGGAGCGAATAGCGAGGATTCCCCCGTGGACTTTGGGGTGCAATGTCTTCACTCGTCCATCCAGCATTTCCGGAAAACCCGTCACTTCCGAGACATCCCGAACCTCGAGGCCGGCTTCCCGCAGCAGCTTGGCCGTGCCACCGGTGGACAATATCTCGACTCCTAATTCCACCAAGCCACTGGCGAACTCCACTACTCCGGTTTTGTCACTAACGCTTACCAGCGCTCGAGAGATTTTTCGCATAACTTTGTCTCCTAACCTATGACGACACTCCTTGGCGGAGGAGTGGCAGGGATGATGAACGCGGAACAAGAACTCAGTCAACCACCCCTCCCCCCACTTTATACAAGGACGGGAATTTCATCTGTAGGTGGTTGAGCCGGCTTGTCATCTTGGCTCGGAATGATGCCAGCTACGCTCTGACCGCCTTGAACACCAGCTTGCCATCTTCGGTACCCACGCAAAACTGCACGCTGGAGCAGCAGAGCAGGGCCTTGATCTGCTCTGTCTTGTCGCAGAGGAATTTCTGGAACCGAGCCGGGTCAACGTTTTCAACTCTCCGCCCTATATCACGCTGCGCGCTGATTATGGCCTGGAGAATCTGGTCTACCGTCTCCGGTTCGGCCTCCGGATCCGAGCAAACTATGCGGAGTGTCTTGGCAGCGGTCAACGCTTCCAGCCCGCGCTTCTGCTGCGCGAACTGGCCGCGCCCCTCTTCCTTATCCATCAACCTTCTCTTCCAGAGCGCGTTCTGGACGGCATATTTCTGCGCTAGCGCGTTGAGCTTGTAACGTTGGCCGAAGCTCAGGTCGGATTGATCGGCGGTGTGCCGCTTGATGAAGGTTTCAATGCGATAAACGAGGTCGCGCGGGGGACGCTCGGAGCACCCGTTGAAGTACACTTCCCACTCGATCTTGAGGCGGCGAATGTCGTCTTCGAGTTTAGTCAGTTCTTCATCGATAGTCACAGAAGCGCCTCATGAAGGAAGCACGGGCGGTTCGCCCTGCGGCCCAAAGCCCTGGGGCGACGGGTCCCGATCCGCTCCGGCTTCGCCATCTTCCCGATCGCTAGTCACATAAGAGCGGTGAATGGCTTGCAATCGGCGATTATACTCATGCTCGAGCGACGCCAGTCAATCGGAAAGTTGCGTTTAGCGCGGGCGTCTCGGCTGCTGTCGCGCGGGCATCCCTTCGCTCCGCTCAGGGCAGGCTCTGCCCGCGCCGCCTTGCGGGGCGAGACGCTCCCGCATCAGCCGGCGAGACGCCCGCGCTACACCCGTTGACGCTCTCCTGCAACTATGCTGAAATGACGCTGGGGTGATGTAAGGTAAGGGTGGCCCTTGTGGCCGCCCTCGGGCGACCACAAGGGTTGCCCCTGCTACGTCTTGCCAAACATGGAACATTCCGAACGTGAGGCCGAGCCGGGGATCACGGCGCTGCTCCGCCAGATTCCGGCTGTGAATGAACTGCTGAATCGAAGCGCCCTTAGAGATCTCGAGGTCCGCGTGGGCCGTCGGGCGCTCGTCGAGTGCACGCGCCGGGCGCTCCAGCGTCTCCGAGATCAGATCGTAGGGGGGGGCGTTGCAAGTGTTTCCCTTGCGGCGTTGGAACGGGAGATCGTCGGCGAGGCCGAAGCTGCCGCCCGCTTCTCGCTGCGGCCCGTCATCAATGCCTCAGGAGTTGTCTTGCACACCAATCTGGGCCGTGCTCCTCTGGCGCGCGAAGCGGTGGAGCATCTTGCCGAAGTTTCCACGCGCTATTCCAACCTGGAATACGACCTGGAGGTGGGGGCTCGAGGCAAGAGGGATGTCCACACGGACCGGCTCTTTTGCCAACTGTTGGGCGCCGAAAAAACTCTGCTCGTGAACAACAACGCCGCTGCCGTGCTGCTGGCTCTGAACACCCTGGCGGAGAAGGCGGAGGTAGTTGTCTCGCGGGGCGAGCTGATTGAGATTGGCGGCTCGTTCCGCATTCCCGAGGTCTGCGCCAAGAGCGGCGCCGTCCTGCGCGAGGTGGGTACCACGAACCGCACCCGCATTTCGGATTACGCGGCGGCCGTTAATGAACGGACCCGCGTCTTGCTGCGTGTCCATCCCAGCAATTTTCGCATGTTGGGCTTTACGGCGCGTCCTTCCCTGGAAGAATTCGTGGAGCTCGCGCAACACCACAACCTGATCGCGATGGAAGACTTGGGCAGCGGGTGCCTGGTTGACCTCTCGCCCGAAGGCATCCGGGATGAGCCCACCGCAGCCGCCAGCCTTCAGGCCGGCGTGGATGTGGTCACCTTCAGCGGCGACAAGCTGCTCGGTGGCCCGCAGGCCGGAATCCTGGCGGGGAAGCGCGAGCCGCTGGAACGAATCCGCCAGAACCCGCTCTTTCGCGCTCTGCGTGTAGACAAACTCACCATTGCGGCGCTGGAAGCCACAATTTTGCTTTATCTTCAGGAAAAACCCCAAGCCATTCCGGCATTGCGCATGATCCAGCTATCCAAGGAAGAAATCGGCCGGCGTGCCATCCGCCTGGAAGAAAAGATCTCAGCTCATGCCCAATTCTCGGTTCGTGTCCAGGATGGTGATTCAGTGATTGGTGGAGGTTCAACACCGGCGCAATCGCTCCCCACCGCTTTGCTGGCGGTGACGCATTCCCGCCACAGCGCGCAGGAACTCGAAAGACTTTTGCGCCGGAATTCACCTCCCATTATTGCTCGGGTTGAAGAAGACGTCCTGCTGCTTGACCTGCGAACCGTGTTTGAAGATCAGGACGAAGAACTCCTTCGAGCCCTGGAGGCGATCGAATAGAGAGCCTTTGGAGTGCGTCTTGCCGCCGCTTTTCACCGCGAGCTCGCGCGCGCCTTTGAGGACCAAGCACGCTAAGTACGACGGCCGGCAAGCCGGCCTGGAGAAAAGCGGTAGCAAGCTGCCGCACCCCGAACTTTATGCGAGCACTTGTTTTTGACGGAAGGCTTTCCCTGCGAGATATCGACACGCCTGTTCCCAAAGAGGGTGAGGCCCTGATTCGGGTTGCGCTGGCAGGGATCTGCGGGACGGACCTTGAGATTCTGAAGGGCTACTCCGGCTACCAGGGTGTGGTTGGCCATGAGTTTGTAGGACGTGTGGTGGAATGCGCGGATCCGGCGTGGCTAGGCGACAGAGTGGTGGGCGAAATCAACATCTCATGTGGCGAATGCGCGTGGTGCTTGCGGGGCCTCGGCCGCCACTGCCCCCGCCGGACGGTCATGGGAATCGTGAACCGTCAGGGTTGCTTTGCCGAATACGTGGCGCTCCCCACACGCAATCTCTACCGCGTGCCCGCCGCCGTTCCGGATGAAGCGGCGGTCTTTGTCGAGCCCCTGGCGGCCGCCGCTGAGATTCTCTCCCAGATTCGTCTCGAAGCTGGCACGAAGGCGGCGGTTCTTGGAGACGGGCGGCTTGGTCTCTTGGTAGCCCAGGTCCTGAAGAACGCCGGAGCCCAGGTGATCCTTGCGGGCAAGCATGCTTGGAAACTTGAACGGGCGCGACCCTGGGGCGTGAGGGTGATTACCAAGAGCGAGAGCAGGTTGCGGGCAGCCAGCATCCCCCTAGTGGTGGAAGCCACGGGCTCGCCCCACGGCTTGGAAGAAGCTTTGCGGCTGGTCGAGCCGCGCGGGACTGTGGTGATCAAATCCACTTTCCATGACCCCGCGCGCTTTGATGCCACCAAGCTTGTGGTGGACGAAATCACCCTCCTCGGATCGCGCTGCGGCGATTTCTCCGTTGCCCTGGACATGCTTCAGCACGACCGGGTCAAGGTGCGACCTTTGCTCTCGAAAGTGTTTCCGCTCGAGGAGAGCCTTGCGGCGTTTGAGTATCTCAAGCTGACGCCGTGTTTGAAAGTGTGCCTGGCTAATCGTCCTGGGCTGTAGCGCAGGCGTCTCGCCCGCTGTAGCGAGGACATCTCGCCCTCGCACCGCCTCGCGGGCAGAGCCTGCCCTGAGCGGAGCAAAGGAGTGCACGCGCCACGGCAGGCGAAACGCACGTGATACAGCCTGCACGCTGCGAGTTTGTGTAGCCCCCTCGTCGACGAGGAGGGGAGCTATAATAAGGCGGAGGTGTTTCGCTTGAACTGGAAACGAAAGAGATTCATACGAAGTACGATATGGGCAGGACTCGCCCTCTGGCTTTTGGCGATCGCGATCAGCTCACCTCTGATTGTTGGGGCTCAAGCCAAGAAGGAGACACCCCCCCCGCCCCCAGAGGATCTGCCGGGCCACGTGAACTACCTGGCCCAACAACTCTACGGCGTAATGCTCGAAGACGCGACGCCCATCACCGACCAAATTCAGAAGTTGGTGATCGCCAGGCTCGAAGAGTGGATGATGGATCGCTCGCCTTCCGATGTCGAGGTGCGCCGCGAAGTTGATATGGCCTTTTCAGAACTCCATTACCCGCTCTTTGGACAAGCGGCGGCCTTCGCCCGGCCGTGGAAGGATCAAGTGGTAATCGGCGCGGGATATACTCTAGGCTGGAGTAACATCGACCGGACCAGCGTCATCGCTATTTTCTCCAATCGATCTGGCCACAGCCACCTCGTGACTATAACAAAGTTTGTGCCGCGCACCGATCTTCATTATGCGTTCCCGCAGGAGCCGGGGGGCGATGCGTTTCGGTTCTTTGTCTATGGTTTCCGGTTGGGAACAAGCCAACCCCGCTTGAGTGCTATTTTCTATTCCTTCGACGGACAGATCCTGAAGTCTTTGTGGGAAGCCCATGATCTGTACGATGGCAAGTTTTACCTCGAGAAGGATCGAGTGGTGATCAAGTACCTGAAGGAGGAAGAATACGTCAGCGAAGCGGCCCACGGACGAAAACCTCCGCGCCACCAAACAGTCTACGCCATCACACCCGCAGGTGTGGAAGTGCAAAACGAGCAGGAAATCCCCTTTTGAGGCGGAAACTGGTAACTCGAAAATCGAAATTGGAAAATTGAAACTGGAAAACCGAGAAAAGAGAAGACCTCAGAGCACAGAATAGCTCTTCCAATTCGCGCCTTCTGCTTTCTGATTTCTGCCTTCTGACTCCCGTCCTACCCCAGCCATTTCGGATTGTGGGCAGTCCCGTCGAAGTCCGTAGTCGTCTTAAAGGGTTCGAACTCACCCCGTGCCGCCAGTGGCGCGGTTTTGGCCAAGAGCGCGGCAAGTTGTTGTTCTTTCAGAGGCTTGAAAGTGCGCGCGGCTTCCAGTGCCTGCTCGAGGATTTGCAGGCTGTCGCAGCCGGTGATGACCACGGAGGTGGGCAGATTCATGGCATAGTGCAGGCATTCCACGGGGGTTGCCACGTTGCTCTTCAGTACGAATCCGTCGCCCATGGACTTCATCCCCAGCACCCCAATCCCATGCTTGGTCAGAACCGGAACCACCTTTTTGGCAAAGCTCTTGAAGTGAGCATCCATAACGTTCAGAGGCATCTGCACCGCATCAAAAGTAAACCCGTGGTTGAAGGCGGTCTGCAGCATCTTCAAATGAATGTCCGGGTCCTTGTGTCCCGTGAAGCCAATGTAGCGGAGCTTCCCCGCTTTTTTCGCTTCCAGAGCCGCTTCGAACGAGCCGCCGGGACCGAAAATGCGCTCGGGGTCGCCAGGACGAATGACTTCATGAAACTGAACGAGATCGATAGTCTCGGTTTGCAGGCGGCGCAGCGATTCGTCGATCTGCTGTGCCGCCACATCCTTCACCTGGCCGTCAATCTTGGTCATCAAGAAGGCCTTCTTTCTGTAACCATCTCGCAAGGCCCTACCCATGCGCACTTCATTTACGCCGTCATTATAGTCCCAGCAATTATCAAGAAAGTTGATGCCCTTATCGAGGGCAGTTCGAATGATGCGAATGCTTTCCTCTTCGTCTTTTTGAAGGCCGATATGGAATCCGCCCAGGCCCACCAGCGATACCTTCTCCCCACTGCGTCCCAAGGTGCGGTAAGGTATTCCACCCGCGCCCAGGGTGGTGGGTTGAGCTGACGCCGCTTCTTCGAGGAACGGCACGCCTACAGTCGATGCGGCAATCCCCAGTCCCGCTTGGCCCAAAAACTCACGTCGATTGGATTTTCGTAAGCTCATACGACCACCTCGCGAACACAAAGGTTCTTCGCTTCTCTCAGAATAACAGACGACGCCTTGAGGTCCCTCGCCCTGCACAACGCAAGCAGTAGTTATACCAGCGAACGCGATGCCCGTGCTACGCAAACCTTCCGTGGTTCCTGACACCCGACACCTGACACCCGCTTTACTTCAGGTCGAGGCTTTGTAGCATAGCGTCGAAGGTGGGCTTGTAGGCCTCGAAGGAAGACTTCGGAGCGATGAAGATGAGCGAAAAAACGGAGCTATTTTGGCGAGCGGTAACCAGCAGGTCACGTTCTTTTTGGCCCGGCAGCGGCGAGTCAGTCTCAAGCAGCGTGGAGAGGGCCGAACGCCCTTTGAGATTCATGGCCCTTTGCTCGATCACCTGCAGGTTGGTGTTGGACTGCCGCAGCGTATCCAACAACTCCTTTGTCACATCTACCAATCCCCAATTTACCTGCTGGGGTTGAAATCGACTGACGGAAGCGCCGTACGCCTGGGCCGCACCGGCCTCCGCCATGTCCACGATTCCTCCGGGCGGAGTGATGGCGACGGAATCTTCGTTCTCCTGCACATGCCAGTTATCAGGGTAAGCGATAGAAAAGCCGTTGCCGTCAAACTTGGCAAGCCGGCTCGAAGGCGCCGGGGGAGGTCCAGGAGAGCTGGCGAAAACGGGGCGAGGGGGTTCCGCCGACGGCGGCGCGGGAAGATTGAGAAGGCGCTTTTTCACGTCCCCAAATTCCGGGCCGTCGGTCTTCCATTCCTTGGCGGGCCCCAAAAGCGCGATCTCGCTCTCGAGGCTCCTGATGCGGTTTTCAGGATTGGGATGGTCAGAGAAAAACTGGGCCGTCTTTTGCGGGTATTTCCTCTCCACGATCTCAAAAAAGCGGGCCATGGCGTGAGGATCGTAGCCTGCCTGGTAGAGGATGTAGGTTGCCACTTCGTCAGCCTGTGACTCGGCGGCGCGTGAGTTGCGCAGCAGAATGGAGTTCACGCCGAGATCCAGGCCCATCGCCGTCAACAAGGCCGTTAAACTCCCTGACTGGCCAAGCATTCCCCCCAGAATCGCCAGCGGCGCCCGGGCCAGCAACGCCTGCGAAGCCTCGTGCGTCCCGTGGCGCATCACCACGTGCCCGGTCTCGTGCGCCAGCACGCCTGCAACCTGCGCTTCGTTCTCAGCCGCGTCAATAGCCCCACGGTTCAGATAAACGTAGCCGCCCGGCAAGGCAAAGGCATTAATCTCAGGGCTGTTTATGACTTTGAACGTCCAGACATATTGTGAACTGTTATTGGGCGCTAGCGAAGCCAGCCGCCGTCCAAGGCTGTTAATGAAGCTCAACACCTGCGGGTCGGTTACGAAGGGGTAGGTCTGGTCAACTTCTTCAGCACTCTCCCTCCCCAGCTTCACGTCCTGCTGTAAGCTAAAAAGGTTGAAGCCAGGCTTGAACTCCGGAGCGTCAACACACCACGCCGGCCCCGGCGGCAGGAACAGAAGGGCCAGGAAGATTGACGCCAATCGTTTTGAGTAGAACCGTCGCCGCCAACCTGAGATCATTTGTTCACTTTCCTTCACACGACCCCTCGCCCAAAAATGGACGTCGAGTCAAGGTCCCCATTCGCTGTGACCGCCAATCTATAATTTACCATTCACTATTCAGAATTCCCCCCAGTCACCGGCCCCTCTGTATTTGCTACGCTCTCCCAATTCCTCTTCGATGCGGAGCAGGCGGTTGTATTTTGCCAGCCGTTCGGAGCGAGTGATGGCTCCGATCTTGATCTGCCCCGCGCCGGTGGCCACCGCCAGATCCGCTATCGTATCGTCCTCGGTTTCGCCGGAGCGCGCGCTGATCACGGTGCGGTATCGGTAGCGTTTGGCCAGGTTGATCACTTCCAGTGTTTCGCTGAGCGTGCCGATCTGGTTCATCTTGACCAGCACGGCATTGGCGGCTCCGGCTTCGATCCCTTTCCTGAGCCGGGCTGGATTAGTCGCAAAGAGGTCGTCGCCGATCAACTGCACGCGCGCGCCGAGCCGCTCGGTCAAGAGCTTCCACCCCATCCAATCGTCTTCGGCGATGCCGTCTTCGATGGAAATGATGGGGTAGCGCCCGCACCACACGGCCAGCCTGCACACCATGCCCTCCGCGTCTGTCTCCACGCCTTCCGCGGCCATGCGGTAGCGCCGATTGGCGTAGAAATGGCTCGAAGCCAGGTCAACGGCGATGGCTGCATCATGGCCGGGTTTGAGGCCTGAGCGCTCGATCGCTTCTACCATTAACTCGAAGCCCTGCTCGTTAGTCTTGAGCTCGGGCGCGTAGCCGCCCTCATCGGCCACGCCCGGCCGATAGGCGCCGTGGGACTTCAGTGTCTCCTTCATAGCGCGGTAAATCGCCACCACATCCGCCAGCGCTTCCGAATAGCGAATTGCGCGCAGAGGAATTACCTGGTAATCCTGAAAGTCAATGTTCCCGCCCCCGTGAATTCCCCCACTCAGGATGTTGATCATGGGCAGAGGAAGTTCGGCCGCCGAGACGCCGCCGAGATAACTGTAAAGCGGCAAGCGAGCGGAAGCCGCTGCGGCGCGCGCCACGGCCATCGAAACGCCCAAGAGCGTGTTCGCGCCCAGGCGGCCCTTGTCTGCGGTGCCGTCCAGATCAATCAGACGTCTATCCACAAGCTGCTGGTCCAGGGCGTTCACGCCGCGCAACGCCGGAGCAATCACCTGCGCGACGTTGGCAACGCCTTTCAATACCCCTCGACCGAGGTAGCGCTTCACGTCACCGTCGCGCAACTCGAGGGCTTCCGCTTTGCCTGTCGATGCACCCGAGGGAACAATCGCACGGCCGAACGCGCCGTCGTCCAAGAAAACTTCCACCTCGAGGGTGGGATTCCCTCTCGAGTCGAGAACTTCGCGCGCGCGAATGGAAGAGACTTTCGACATGTCTTGACTCTCAGCCGTCAGCTTTCAGCCTGGCGAAGGGGAACCCGCAGTCAGCCCCTAGCCCAAGTGGCCTGCTTTTCCGTACCCAACCTCGGTTCGATGCTGCAAAACGGGTGGTTTCTTGGCCATTTTTCGATTCGCTTAGCCTCTTTTGCACGGCCAAAACCAGTTCGTTTTCATCAATTCAAAAAGTGAAATTATGTGTTTTCAATAGCTTACTGGGTTCGGTCGTTCAAAATAGTATCTTTTTGCATCTTGCCGCCTGTATTCCCTGCCTGCGGGGTCGATTTCGGAGTCCTTTCTCGCGCCAGCCCAGCGGCGCGCTCTTGCGACAATCATGATAGGCTAGCGTATTGCAATGCTTCTGTCAAGAAGAAAGTGCAGGAGTCAAAAGGGCGGGCGCCAAGGGGAGGTGACAGGTCACATCCCGATTCATAAATCTTTTGACCGAGCCACCGTTTGCAGCGCAGCGGCCATTGTGTCCTCCAATCGTCGGGGACTCTCGAGCAGGAGGCGCTTGGCAAATCGCCTCACCCGCTCCTTGGTCATTTTGTCGCGGATGTATTCGACGGGCGACTTTCCATCCATACGCGCCAACATCAGCGCGCCAAGATGACGCATCGTCATTTGCTCAAAGTCCCCGAGGACTGCTGTTTCCGTTCCCCTGAGAAGCTGCTGCCAAAATTCACGGGCCGCTGAAAAGTATAGCCGGACGAACTGAGGCCGGTGGAACGCCTTCAGAAAGAGGTGATTGAGAAGGAACCCGGCATCGAAGGCGGGATCACCCCAGTGGACGACTTCGAAATCGATCAGGAAGATGTTGTTGCCCTGCACGAGCAGGTTCTTGGGGCTGTAGTCGCCATGCACTAGGGCAGTGCGGATCTGCCAGGAATCCTCGATCAAGCTATCGATGGGCAGGCGGACGCCCGGGTGGCGCGCTGCGGTGGTCCGGTAATAGGGATCGATGCGAAGCTGGTCGAAAACGGCTCGCTCCCGGAACACCGTGCTGAACGACGGTTCGCGCTGTGACGACGTAATCATGAGCGCCAGCAGCCTTCCCGCCTTTCGCGCCATTTCCATGTCTACCCGGCCCTCGAGCAGTGACTCTTTCCACGTCACTGACCCGGGCGGCGCCGCGGTCATGATAAAGAGGTAGTCATCGCGGCCAATGTGGATAACCTGCGGGAGAGACCCTGGGCCAAGTATGGGACCGAGCGCCTGAATGGCCTCCGCCTCACGAAAGATGCGGCTGCGCTCGGAGCGCCAGTCGTCCTTGACACGCAGCTTCGCGAGCGACTGCTTCACCACCCAGCGCCTATCTTCGCCATCCAGCCCCTTCCCCTCGACCAGCAACACGATATTGGAGACGCCGCCATCCAGTTCGCGGATGGACATCGGCGCGCCACGCGGCCAGAGCTCATGCCCCGCAAGATAATCCTTCACGTTGCCGGGGGAAAGGAGTAGGCGTTCGCTGTCCATTTCATTAGTGTCAGAACTATTAGGCTCCCCGCAATCTTCGCACGGCTGGCTGCGCGTGGAACCAACCTCATCAAGCATCTCTCCCGCCTCTTTCCTTAAGAAGCGTTGGCTTGCGACATCTTGAACTGGCCGTACGTTGCGCCGGTGGTTGCCGAGGCCTACAAACAGGATTTCGGCGTGATTGCTATGAAGACCGCGCAGGTTATTTTTCAGCCCGACCGCTCCACTACCCCTGTGCCCGAACGCGCCGCGCTGCTCAACCAGACGATTCCCGGCGACCTGAACCTGCACCAGAAAGCCTACCGTTTCGTGCTTAATAACCCTCACGTTTCGGCAGTTATCTCGCAGATGGAGAACGAAAAGCAAGTCAGAGAGAATTTACCTGTGGTGCGAGCGTAGCGCAGTTGAGGGGTGTGGCTCTCATTTGCCGGTTCTTAGTCCCGCGTCGCCGGAACGTGCCGCACCGTGGTCGCCTGTGATCCCGGCCCGGGTTGCGGCACCGGCTTCGGCATGTCTGAATCCTTGAATCTTGGCAACATCTGGTCCGCCATCGCCAACGCGTATACGGCTGAGGCAATTTCGACTGCGCCTTCTCTCACATCTTCTTCGTAAATTCGCTCGTAGGTGTCGAGATTGGTGTGATGGGTGAACGATCCATAGTCAAACGCATCCTGCGCCAATCCGATTCCCGGCAAGCCGGCGTTGCTGAACGAAGTGTTATCCATTCCGCCTGTCCTGCGGCTCTCGGAGGGGATCACTCCCATAAATCCCCAATCCGCGAAAGACATCATCACCTCGCGCACCATGTCCGCCGCGCCCGCGGGTCCAAAGACTGACGCGCCTCGCGGCTTCCCCGTGCCGGAATCGATGTTGAAGTAGGCATCAAGCTTCGCGTACTCCGGTTTCTGATTCTCAAAACTGCCGAAGTGTTGCTGCACGTATTCGAGCGAACCAAGCAATCCCTCTTCCTCTCCGCTCCACAGCGCAATGCGGATGGTTCGCCGCGGGTGCACGTGCAGCGCCGCCAGAAGCCGGACTGCCTCGAGCATCATCGACGCCCCGATTCCATTGTCGGTGGCGCCTGTCGCGTCATGCCACGAATCATAGTGGCCGCCGAGCATCACAATTTCGTCGCTCTTGTCGCCGCCCGCAATTTCCCCAATGGCATTAAACGTCGTCGTCCCTTCAGGATATTCCCGGTTCTGAATGTTGATCTTCAGCGTCACCGGTGTGCCATCGCTCATAATTCGCGAAATACGCCCGTAATCTTCGTTCCGCATCACCAGCGTCGGCGCCGCGCGCGTCCAATCATACGTTCCGTTCTGCTGCGCGATGATCACTCCATGCGCGCGCCCGGCATCGTTCACGCGCACCAGCGCGCCGTTGTCCGCCAGGAACTGATCCACTTGCCGCGAAACTTCCGCGCGCGTCATTTGACCTTCCGGCAATTTCGGCTGCTCGGGAAAACGGAATGGCCGCGGATTCTTGGCATCAAAGCGCGACTTCCATTCCTCATCGGAACGCCGCATCGGCGCCGGATTCATTTCCTCCGCTACTTCCACGTGCTTCCCCACGAACACAATCGCGCCATGCACTTTGTCTTTCACCGAATTCAAGTACGCATCCAGCTCGGCTTGCGTCGGCTGTTTAGGGTCCGCTGGTTTTTCAGCCGGCGGCATGGGCGGCGCAGCCCATTTCGGTCCCGGTGGCGGCGGCGTCCCGCCAAAGAAATTGAATCCTCCCCCACTCTGCGGCGCCATCCCCGGAGGATCGATCATCACCACGTGCGCGGTCACGATTCCCTTGGTGCTGGGCGTCCAGGCCAGCGGCTCCACCATCAACTGGCCATGAAAGGGTGTAACCGCTTCCGCCGACAATTCCATGTTTTCCCAACCAGGCACCGGCGTCGCCGCGCTCGGCGGCTGAAACGTCCACGGCTCGAGATGCGTATTCACGAGGCCCCAGGACGCCATGGTCTTCACCGCCCAATCATCCGCGGCCTTCAAATTCGGCGTTCCCGTCACGCGCGGTCCGTACACGTCAGCCACTTCGTGAATGATCCACATAATCTTCGAATTGTTGGTCTCTTCCGCGCGAATCTGCGCGTACACTTCCGGAAGTTCAGGCGCCGGCGCCGACATCGGCATCGCCGCCACCATCAAAGAACCCAGCACAAACGCACCAATCTTCGCCACGTTTCCTCCCACTCGTCAAAATGGAGTCACACGCGCCGTCGCTTCTTTTCACGAGTCTCCGCTCCGGCCCGAACGACAATGTACACCTCACCTCCTCCGAAAGCAATCACGAGGCGGGTCTTTGGCTCACCACTACCGCAACTTACCTCCCACCACAAACGTCCATAAGATTGGGGGCTGCGAACCTGGACCGGGGAGTTTACCTCGCCCTTATGTTACGTCAACCTGACCGGTTCGATCTGACAAGGGCCTAAAGCCGCCTCTACCGTTTGGGACGCCGGCACATTTTGTGGAACTTTTAGCCGGCCCAAACGGAATATGCCATGAAAGCAACGGATGATGGCAGGACTCACTGAGCTTCAAGATGAGCAGTTGCTGCGGATGATGCAGGCAGGGGATGAAGACGCCTTCACCGCGTTGTATCGGCGTCGGCAAGGGGGTATTTACCGTTTTGTGCTCGAGATGAGCGGCTCCGCCCCCCTCGCCGAGGACGTGACGCAGGAAGTGTTCATGGCGCTGATTCGAGACAACCTCGGCTTCGACCCGGCGCGCGGTTCGTTGGCCGCATATATGTTCGGAATGGCGCGCCACCACGCCCTGCGCTTTCTGAAACGCGATAAGACGTACGTCTCAATCCCGCAGACCTGGGATGGTTCGGGGGGTGGCGTCGAGCTTGCGCCTGCCGACGACCCACAATCCGCGCTGAGCCGCCGGGAGACGATCCATTCGGTGCGACAAGCGATCTTGAGCCTGCCCGAGCACTACCGCGAAGCCGTCGTTCTGTGCGACTTGAATGAAATGAGCTACGAGGATACTGCGTCGGTCCTGGGATGCTCAGTTGGCACGGTGCGATCGCGGCTGCACCGCGGACGCGCCTTGCTGGTTCAGAAGCTCGGGGTGAAGGTCGAAACGGGTAACGAGGCTGTCAATCCCAGCAGGTGTTTGGCATGAACTGCAAAGACTTCGAAAACACGATTCATGAGCTTGTCAGCCGGCGTTTGGCCGGCACGACAAAGCAGCTCGAAGCACTCGAGCACGCCGGCCATTGCCTCTGGTGCGCTCTCCGCCTCGACGAGGAGACCAGGCTGACGGAGAAGCTGCAAGCGTTCGCCGGCGCCCTTCAGTTGCAGCGCGCTCCGGCGCGGGTGGAAGAAGAATTGCTCCGGGCTTTTCGCGAAAGGAACGCAGCCGAGAGCGCCGCACTTCTGGGGATTGGCGGCAAGCGGCTCCGGCAGGGGTTGCGCTGGGGATTGGCATTTGCCGCAACCGTGGCGGCAGCGTGGATCATGATTTTCTTATGGCCCCATTTTCATTCCGGCGCAAGCGACCACCCAGATCGGGCAGCTAACCGCCGCCCGCCGGCGGCTTCTGAGCCCTCACGGACCAACTTAGCGCCGGTCACGCGCGCGGCAGGACCGGCACGTGCCGCCCTGAAAGGCGCTACGCCGCAAGCCGCTTACGCTTGGACTTTGGAGCGCACGGCGCTGGGTGAATCGGCAAGCGAGCTGCCAGCCGATTTCATATCTCTTGGGACTTGTGACGACTACCTCTGCATGGATGAGGCGACGCTGGTTCGTGTGTCGCTCCCTGCCGAGGCGCTGTTAGCGTTCGGTTTGGGGACCGGCAACGATTACTCCCCGGAAGGATCCGTCCAGGCCGATGTCGTCCTGGGGAGCGATGGAGTTCCTTTCGCGATACGGTTTGTAGATTAATCCGTAGGTGGTATGTGGCAGGTGGGGAAGAGAAATCAGCCGCGCCTGCCACATACCACCTACCATCTAGGGGAAAGTTGAGGAGATAATGAGAACAAATCTTAGGAATTCGAGAAATACGATCATTCGGGCGGCGGGGATCTGCTGCCTGCTGGTGGCTGCCGCTATGATGCCGAACGCCAGCGCACAAGACCCCCCAGCCCGCGGCGGGGGATTCGGCAGGGCGCGTTTCTTCGGCGCGGAACTCTTCTCGGCGGGCAAAGTCGTGACCGGCGCGCCCTATTCCGCGCAGGCGGTCACCGAGCACACACAAGTCCTGGCAGACGGGAACACTATTCATTCCACGACCACCGCGAACCTCTACCGCGACAGCCAGGGGAGGACGCGGCGTGAACAGGAACTCGGGGCCATCGGCCCGTGGGCAGCGCAGGGTGGCCCTCGAAAGGTAGTCGCGATTGCCGATCCTGTCGGAGGAGCTATCTACATGCTGAATCCCGATACACAGGTAGCGCGCCAGATGGCGTTCCCGGCGCGCGGGCAGGCAAGGCGGGAGACTGGAGAGGCGCGGGCGAAGCATGAGAACCCCAACGTCAAGACGGAGTCCCTCGGCACGCAAGTTGTCGGTGGAGTGACGGCCCAAGGGACACGCATCACACGCACCATTCCCGCCGGCCAAGTCGGCAACGAGGCGCCTATTGTGATCACGATTGAGCGCTGGTACTCTCCGGAACTGCAGACCGATGTGATGCGGAAAGAAGTTAACCCGCAGTTTGGCCAAACAACATTTCAGTTAACTAATATCGTGCGCGCCGAGCCCGAGGCGTCGCTCTTCCAGGTGCCGTCCAATTACACCATCAAGAGTGGCAGAACACCGGGTAACAACGGGCAAGCTGAAAAAACGCCGGTCGAACAGTAGGTAGGCAGGCAAGTAGGTAGGTTGGTTGGCAGGTGGGTGGATAGGTACGATCACCAGCCTTCTCCCTTGGGGAGAAGGTAGGTACGATCACCAGCCCTCTCCCTTGGGGAGAGGGTGTCTCGCTCCGGCGCTTTCATCAGCCGGAGCGAGACGGGTGAGGGGTTCCTTCCAAAGTGCCGCTCCCATCTGGACGCTGAGAATCTTTTTCCGATTTTGGCTCCCTTACCCACGGCTGGCTCGCCCTGGGCCAGGGGACCTCACCCGCTCCGCGAGCTTTGCCCGCGCCCACCGTGACAGAGCCTTCATACTTCATCCTCTACTCTTTCCGCACGCTGCTGGGCGTCAGTCCGGCCCCTCGGCGCTCCCTCCCACCACAACTTGTAAGTTGGCCGCACTCAGATTAAACTATGAAGGTAAAAGCCAAGAGGCTTGGCTTTATTTCAGCACAAGGGGGCGGCTTTCACCGCGGGCGAAGTGTCGAAACACTCGGCCTGCGATCCGTTCGAGCCCTTTCCTATGCAAGCACAGCAGGAAAACTCTTCTCATAATCATGGCCTCACTGCCCCGGAATTGGCAAAGACCGCCGGGACAGCCCCACCGGCGAATGAATGGAGTAAAGTCCGGAAGCTGGCTCTTCGGCACCTCAACCGCTTCATGTCTTTGGAAGCAAAGGTACTCAAGGGGGATGACCCGGACGCCATTCACGATATGCGGGTGGCCAGCCGGCGCTTACAGCAAGTGCTGGACTTGATTTTTCCCACTCCGCCTACCCGTGAGGCGCGGCGATTGCGGCGTAAGATCAGGCGATGCCGGCGCGCGCTGGGGGACGTCCGGAATTGCGACGTCTTGCTCGAGTACGTGGAGGCGCGGCTGGCGAGGCGCCGGAATTCCAACCGGGAGGTCTGGGCGGCCGTAAAACAGCACCTCGAGGAGCGCCGCTCCGAGAGCTTCGCAAGGGCCCTCCGCAAGCTCAGCAAGGTGAATTTAGCCGTCTTCTACGTGCGTACCAAGGCGGTTTTGGAGCGACTCAAATCAGCACTGGACAACCAGCCCCCCTCGCACGCCTTAGTACAACCCAACGGCTTGGGTCTGGAACCCTTCCCGCCACGGCTGGCGCAGGCGCTTCTGGGGGTCTGGAGCGAATTTGAAGCCCAGGTTGCCACGTCGCACCGCGAGGCCACTGCGTCCTCGATCCACGCCGCGCGCATTGGCGCCAAGCGGCTCCGCTATCTTCTGGAAGTGGTAAACCAGTTCGGAATCCCGGGCAGTTCGAGGGCGCTCGCCTGGCTGAGAAGAATCCAACAATATCTCGGTGATTGGCACGACATGGAAGTGTTGGAGGAAATGATCATCGACATGATCGCCAATCCCGAGTTCTTGCGCGATCAACTCCCCCTCGCCCTGGTCACTGGCAAAGTGATTTTACGCAACCGCGCCCTCAAACAAGGATTCAGGGATAAGTACTTCCGCCTAACGCTCAACCCCGGCAATCATGAGGAAGTCAAGAACTGGGCGAGGGAACTGCTGGCTCCGCCTGCCTCGGCCAACAATGGAGATTCTTCGCTCCGCTCCGAATGACATGTACTGTCATCCTGAGGAGCGTCTTTCGCTACATCCGTGAAGACAGGGGGCTTATTTTTCTGCGGCTGGGCGTTTGGTCTTTCCTGCGGCGGCCACCTCGCCATTGTCCGTAGGGTGCACGGCCACCTCGGGCGCCGGCACGGCAAAGAGGGGCTCCCGCGGTTCACCTTTGAGAACCCGAGAAATGCCTGTGCGCAGCCGCTCGAAGACCGTGTGGATATCCGGGGAGGCATCAATTACCGTGAAGTCATATTCTTGCGCCATGGCATCGAATTGCGCGAGCAGGGCCGTTTGGTAGCGGCGGAAACTCTCGTACATGTCGTCGCTGGGGTAGAGGTCCATGCCCGATTCCCAATAGTCAAACCCGGTCGAGAAGACCACACGGGGGATCAGATCGTCGACGCCAATGCGCAGATAGAACGTGGCATCGGGCTTTAGCGCAAAGCTGTGCACTTTATGAAGCCAGGCCGGATCGAGGCCCCTTACAATGGCTCGAGCCATCAGAGAGTAGATGTAACGATCGGTCAGGACCACAAATCCGGCGCGCAGCGCAGGCACGATCTCGTTCTCGAGTCGATCGGCAAAATCCGTGGCGTAAAACAGGCTCAAGGTGATGCGCCCTAGCGTGTGCCCTTCTTTGGCCTGTTGTATCCCCCTCGCCGCCAGTTGAGAACGCTTGATGCCGGTATCCAGCACCGCATGACCCTGCTGCTCCAGCCAGGGCCGCAACAGCTTGATCTGAGTGGAACGGCCCACCCCGTCGGTGCCCTCGATCACGATCAGTCTTCCGGTGAGCTCCCCAAGACCCATTTTGGGTAGAATCACGGAATAAGTTTCTCTCATGGGGCCACCCTCAATCGCTTGGCCTGAGTCAGCTTGGCTTTAACAATTTGGCGCATCTGTGCCTGCTGCTCTTCAATGGGAAGCGTTGCATCCACTGTGGTGAGGTCGAATTCCGCGATCATGCTCTCGTACTCCTCCAGAATTTTCCCTTGGAAGATATGAAAGCTCTGCTCCGGGTCTTCGTTCAACCCCAGGTCCATGCCCGCTTCATAGAACTTCACCCCGCTTCGCCCCAACAGGATGCGCTTCATGGCCACCTCGAGGGGAACCCGGAAATAGAAGGCCGCGGTGGGCTTGACCGCGAAGCTGTAAAGCTCTCGCACCCACTTGCGGTCCATCCCCCGCACCACATCGCGGGCAAAGGCCGTGTAGATGTACCGATCGCAAAGCACGACAGCCCCAGCTTTCAGCAACGGAAGTATGTTGTGCTCCATCCGGTCCGCGAAATCCGTGGCGTGCAGCAAGGAAAAGGTGGCGGGAGTCAACATCTGCTTCTTCTTCCCCCGCCGCGTAGTGTCGCGGACCAGCGGCGAGGAATTCCATTCGCTGAAGATAACACCGTAGCCTTCCGCCTGCAGCCACTGGTGCAACAGCATCAACTGGGTTGACTTGCCTGAGCCGTCGATTCCTTCAACCACAAAGAGTTTTCCGGGGAAACGATGCTCGCCGTATCGTTTCATTCAGGAATACCTCGTTCCATATTGCGAAGAATTAAGCACAAAGTCTATCACAACTCCTGCCTGCGCGCGAACGAGAAGCAACCGGTCTGGTGGGTCAGTTTGCTTTAGCGGCGCTCTCCGAGCGCCGGAACTCCTTGAGAATTCAAGACCGGCGGTCAGAGACCGCAGCTACAAAAATCAAACTGACCAACCACCACAACGGGTCTACGACTTGGAAGTCAAGCATTGCGATATGCCGTATCGAGGTTGTGGGAGCTAGCGCGGCGCTTTGGGCGCAGAATCGCTTGCTTTCGGCGGATCGCTTGCGGCTGATTTGGGTAATTTGAGGAGCGCGAGTTTCCCGGGCTGCTCCAGCCTCTCGGCTTTTGTAATTCCGGACCCTTCGGTTATGGTCAGAATCTGATTGGCTTCGATTTTAGTGAATTTTTCGATCTTCTGCGTCGTGGGCCACTTGATTTCGATCTCGTCGATCACTTTCGCTTCGCCGAGGCCGAAATGAAGGCGCAAATCGCTTTGCGACATCACGGAGGTCCCGCAGTGGACCTCGTCGATCTGCGAGTGCTTTCCCGTTCTCACGCGGGCGCGCGCCCCCACCGCAGTGCGGTTACATTGCGTCCCGATTAACTTGAGTTTGATCCAGTTGTTCTTGTTCCCCCCCTCATTGCGCAGCAGGGAAAATCGGTCATTCATATTGAGGACCAGTACGTCGATGTCCCCGTCGTTGTCGTAGTCCCCAAAGGCGCAGCCACGGCTGGAAAATTGTTCCGTAACTCCCGGTCCCATCTGCTTGGAGACGTCTTTAAACTTGCCGTTGCCGAGGTTCTTGTAAACCAGGCGTGGCGACTTGAAGGTAGCGTCGAGATGGTACTTTTCGATTTCAGGGTAAACATGGCCGGTGACGTGAAAAATATCCGTCCACCCGTCGTTATCGTAGTCCGTGAATCCCGCGCCCCAGCAGACGTACTGCGTATTCACGCCCAGGCCCGCGACGAAAGTGACGTCGGTAAAAGTGCCGTCGCCATTGTTGTGATACAGGTCCGGGGTATCGTCCGTGAAGTTAGTTTTGAAGATGTCCAGCCAGCCGTCACAGTCGTAGTCGCCGACGCCGACGCCCATGCCCGCCTGTTCCTGTCCGTCCTCGTTATAGGCGCACCCCGCCATGACCGAGATATCCGTGAACGTCCCGTCTTTATTATTGTGAAACAGGATGCTCGGCTCCGAATCCACGGCCACGTAGACGTCCGGCCAACCATCATTGTCAAAATCATACGACACGGCGGTGATCGAATAACGTTGACCCGGCTTCAGGATGCCTGCCTTTTCCGAAACGTCGGAGAACGTCCCGTCCTTGTTGTTGTGGTAAAGGATATTCATTCCGCCAGGAAGGCCGCGCGGCCCGCACATGACGGGGATCCCTTTCCACTGGCAATAGCCGGTCGCGCCCGGCACCGGCACTTTGGTAACGTCCAACTCGATATAGTTGCAGACGAAGAGGTCCAGGAATCCATCCCGATCGTAATCGAGCCAGGTACATCCGGAGCCCCAGCGAACGCGGTCTTCCCAGAGGCCCGCTTGCTTGGTCACATCCGTGAAAGTTCCGTCATGATTGTTATGCCAAAGGATGTTGTGACCCCAATAGCAGCAGAACAGGTCGTCCCAACCGTCGTTGTCGTAGTCGCCGACGCAGACGCCTGTTCCCCAGCCGGTGCGTCCCAACCCGGACTTCTCCGTGACGTCGGTGAAAGTTCCATCACGATTATTCTTAAAGAGGTGTTGGATTGGCGCTTTCCCAGGTGGGTAGGGCAACTCCTCGAAGCGTACTCCATTGGTCAGGTAGATATCCAACCAGCCGTCCATGTCGTAATCGAAAAAAGCCAAGCCGCTCCCCTTGGCCTCGACAATGTACTTCTTGCTGGTCACTCCGCCCCACACGCTGGGGACGGTCAGTCCTGCCTCTTCCGCGACATCCACAAAAGTGACGGGGGATGCTTCCTGGGGGTGAGGAACCGTGGCCGCCTGAAGGGCCGGCGTGCCGGTCCACCGCCAGAGAGGCGTTGCAAGAGCGTCGAGGAGCTTTGACCCCAGAAGGACAGCAGAGGAACCAAGAATTTGGCGACGAGAAGACTTCATCTTTGCTGTTGTTACTTACCCTCGACTAAAATTCCCGGCAAGAAAGCCAGGCACACATTATACTACAGACATAGGGTCGTAGGGGCGGCCCTTGTGGCCGCCCGCGGGGCAACAACGAGCATTGCATCTTTGGAGGTGTATCGTGCGTCTTACACGCTTGGCCGTTGGGACGGCCTGCTGGATTCTGGCCATTGCTTCAGCCGCTTTGGCACTCCCCATAAAGACAGAAACTGTAACCTATCCCAGTGGCGGAGAGACCGTTTCCGCCTATCTCGCGGTCCCCGATTCCGCAGGACGCCACCCCGCGCTGGTGGTGATCCATGAGTGGTGGGGCCTGAACGACTGGGTAAAAGAGCAGGCACAAAAATTCGCCGAAAACGGATTCGTGGCGCTTGCCCCGGACCTCTATCGCGGAAAGGTGGCGAGCGACCCCAGCATGGCTCACGAACTCTCGCGCGGATTGCCCCAGGACCAAGCCGTGCGCGACCTGAAGGCTGCCTTCAACTACCTGGCCTCCCGGCCCGATGTTGACCACGATAAGATCGGCTCAGTGGGATGGTGCATGGGTGGCGGATTTTCACTTCTCTTGGCGGCGAATGAGGCGAAGCTCGCCGCCTGCGTAGTAAACTACGGCTCGATGCCCACGGACAAGGATGCCATTCAACGAATCCACGCGCCCGTACTGGGGAATTTTGGAGCAGAGGATCACGGCATCCCTCCCAGCGCCGTCGAGGCCTTCAAGGGCGCCATGCAAGCCGCGGGTAAGTCAGTCGACGTAAAAGAGTATGATGGCGCCGGCCACGCATTTGAGAACCCCAATAATAAAACGGGCTACCGCGAAGCCGCCGCTAACGATGCCTGGGCCCGCACGCTGGCGTTCTTGAACCGCACGCTTAAGGGAGAGTAGGCAGAGTCTCGAACACCTTTCCCCCCTTCACCGTTTTCACGGCTGCCAGCTTGTTCCGTCCCATCCGTGACTTGCCATCGGAATCAGTGAAAGTGAACTCGCCATCTTTCAACTCCAGCACGCTCACATCCGCCTCGGCGCCTGGTTTGAGAGTTCCGATCTCGGCGCCGAAATTGAAGACCCGTGCCGAGTTGACGGTGGCGCGCGCAATAACGTCTTCGAGGCTCATTCCCAGGAGCATAAACTTCGAGAGGGTTGTCAACAAGTCGTACACGGGCCCATTGATGTTCGCCGAGTACAGATCGCTGGAAATAGTGTCCGGCAAGAATCCCTGTGTCAAACATTTCTCCATAACTTCGAAGGAGAAACTCCCCGCGCCGTGTCCCACGTCGAACAGAACGCCCCGCTCGCGGGCCTCGAGCACTTCTCGCGACAGCTTACCGCCGGCGTCGAGCAAACCATTGAGATGACTATTGAACGAGTGAGTCACCACATCGCCCTTCTTCATGAGCGCCAGGAAATCCTCGAGGGGCGAGTAGGAGCCGCCAATGTGGATCATGATGGGCAAGCCGGCCTCATCCGCAGCGGCGCGCGCACGCCTCATACCCTCGAGATCGTTCGGTCCCGTATAGTGCTCCGAAAACCGAATCTTGAATCCTACGATGAGATCCCGATTCTGATTCGCCGCCTCAACCGCAAGCTTCGGGTCGCAGTAACGCAGGTCTTCAAGCTCTCCCATCTTTGGCGTGCTGCCCGCCACCATGCCGATCGAGACGACGTGCAAAAGGGCGCGAATCCGAGTGGCCGCGCGTTCGATGATAAAGCGCCGAAAAGCCGGAAAGGTGAAGGCTCCGGAAGTTCCCGCGTCGATAACAGATGTGACCCCTCTTCTCACGCAGTAGGGGTCCGGCTCAATTCCGTAGGGGCCGACATACGGAAACAGGTGCGCATGAAGGTCGATGAGCCCCGGCGTCACCAGCATTCCGTGTGCGCGGATCACCTGCCCCGCCTGCTCCTCAGGTATCCCCTGCGCCACGCTTGCAATCTTCGCGCCACGCACCGCGACATCGAGTTCCGCCTCCATCCCCTGCGAAGGGTCGATCACCCTGCCGCCCTTGATCAGGAGGTCGTAGGGTTTTGCTTCGCCACTCTCCGGCGAGCTCTCAGCCCTCGTCCCCATCGCCAGGGGCGCGGCGCCAACAATTACGGACTTTCCAACAGCAGTGAGAATTCCGCGACGAGTCATGACGCAGCAATCATAGAACGGAAACGGGAAATCAGAAACTGAAAACTGGCAACTCGAAATTAGTGCTGCGTCTCAAGAGTTTGGTGCATAAAAACAGCCCGCGGGCGGGCGAGAGCATGTCAAAGCTGTCCAAATCGAGAGCTGACGTCCTTGCCAATTGCGGCAGAGCCGCAATTCATCGCTCAGCAGGTCGATCGTAATTTGTACAAGCATGTTTGCGAATCGTCCCTGCAATGCACGCTTCAAGCATAGCCCCGAAGCTTGATTGTACTGGAACACGGCGTCACATTTCAAACGGCGGGAAAATCTGGTGCTGTCCTAGTTTGAATGTAGCGCCGCCATCTTGGCGGCTCTTTGCCGGCTGGAAGCCGGCGCTACGCCCGAAATTAGGACAGCACCGAAAATCTCGGCGAGCGGGATGGTAAGTCCGGGCAGCATCTCAGGTTCCTCGAACGTGTGGCCCGCATCTGCGCTGCGGACCTCAGGTTCGAGCTTGTCGTGAACGTAACGGTAGGCAAGGCGTGTAGTCTGAGGATATCACAGACCCGAGGGTTTTTCAGCCCCACGAGCCGCGACGGTGCGAGCGTCCTTTGTGAAACATGACGCTTGCACTCCTGGCACGCGCGCTACTTCAGGCGTCTCAGCAATTTATTGTAAGCTTCGTGCGGACCGATCCAGAACCAGTAGCAGTCCTCACCTCGCCGCCGCGCCACAGCCCTGTAGCTACGCCCAACTTCAGCGGTCCATACTTCACCCTTCCGAGCAAAGCCGAGCGAAGGGTGAAAGGGGTCTCCTCGAAAGAGACGAAACTGCTTGTCAGCTAGTTTTTGAGCTGCTCCGGGAAGTGCTCTATAACAATCCCAGAAGGATGATAGGGCAAAGGATCGAATAAGCTCACCCTAGAGGGGCTTGAAATCGCCTCGATCAATCGCGGCGTCAACCTCTTTGAGTAAGCTGGCGCCTCGCCCGCCGGCGGAGAAGTCCTCGGCGATCTGTTTGTCCCACTCCTCTCGGTCAAGGCTCAGGAGCCAGTCAAGCAGCGCGCCCTTCTGTTCATCAGGAAGTTCTTCGATGGCCGACTTAATTGCTGTTAATGTCATAAGCTTATGATATCCCGTCGGGGTTCACACCGCAACCTCCGGGATGCCCGAACTCCTGAACTCATTCTCGACTTTGAATAGCTGTTGCAACCGACCTGAATAACGCGTATGCCTTACCTGTGATGGCGGTAAGGAGAGATGGACATGAAGCGCCTACGGTTCCTCCGCCCCCTTTAATCGAGCTGAAGTGAAATCAGCGGTGTCGTATGAGTGACAGGGTATATGAGGTTGAGGTGAAGACGTATTGGACCGACAAGGAAACAGGTGAACGCAAGCGCGAATGGGTGCTCACGGAGGTCTGGAAGGCGAAGCAGCGCCAGGATGTGAGGGTCCGTTGTAAAGAATGCCGCGCTCCGGTGAAACTGATGTCGGCGGGGCCAGGGGGCGTACCGGCAGCTCACGCCGAACATTACAAGCGATTTCCTGGGTGCTCTCTGAGTGACGCGTTCGATGGGATTTGCCGGCTCAATCCCGACGCAATCGACTGACTGGCCGGACTGCAAAACGAGAGTCCCAAACCCCCGAGCCCAGAAAGTCTGAGGATACCACGGCGGGGCCCGTCCCGCGTGACGCGGATTCACAGGCAACACGGCCATGCCAGAGTTTCAAACCATCTTGGCCGGCGCGGTGGGGACGTTGGGCAGCGGCCTGCCTTGGCCCGGCCCGTGCAACTTCTGGCAGGGCTTTTTCTTTCGAGCCAGGTGGAGATAATCCAGCACTAATTGGCGTTTGAGATGCTGGATCGCCTTGGCCGGATCCACGCCCTTGGGGCAGGCGCGGGAGCACTCGCCGGCGTAGTGGCAGCGGAATGCGCCGCGCGCGCTGCCCGCGAGCTTATTGCGCTCGCTTCGCCCGTCATCGCGCGTGTCGCGGTTATAACGCTCGGCCGCCGCGAGTGGCATGGGCCCCAAATACCGCGCGTCAGTGGCCAAGGTGGGGCAGGCGGCCATGCAGCAACCGCACTTGATGCAATAGGTGAATTGCAGGTAGGCTTCGAGTTCCTTGGGGGACTGGTAGAACTCCCCTGCCGGGTCGTTAATCTCGGCTTCGTCAGCGCGCGCCACGTAAGGCTTCAACGCGCGGTGCTTGTCAAACATGGTCATGAGGTCCGGGACCAGGTCGCGGAGGACTTCGAAATTGGGCAACGGCCCCACACTGAGATCGCTTTTGGCGATGTGAAGAATCTGGGTGTTGCATGCCAGCGTGGGCTTGCCGTTCAGCAGCATGCCGCACGATCCGCACACGCCCATGCGGCAGGAATAACGCCAAGCCAAAGTGGCATCCACGTTCTCCTTGATATAGTGCAACCCGTCCAGCACCGTCATGCCGTCGCGCACCGGAATGGTGTAAGTCTTCACGTAGGGCGCGGCGTCGCTTTCGGGATTGTAACGCGTGATGTGGAAGTTAATCTGTCGCACGCTTTTGCTTTGTTCCGGCATGTTACCCCCTGGCTCCCGAGATGGCGATGGCATGTGCCACGACCGCAGCCCACGCGCCCAGACCGAATAACCCCAGCCCCAGCACCACCAGGACAAAGGTCGTGGCTTTCTCAACTGCAGGTCTGAGCGTCAGCTCGAATAGGATCGTCCGCAGGCCGTAGAGGCCGTGATAGAGCGCCACGCCGAGCAGCAAGATGTATGTGACTGTGAAAAACACCCTGCTGTCCCGGAATAGGCTGTTGGCCTTCGACGTTGCTTCGCCGCCGTATGGCGCAAATAAGTGCGTCATGCCACCCAGGTGCATGATAAGCATGTGGAGGCCGAGCAGCAGCAGGATCACCACGCCCGCCGCCATATGCCAGGTCCAGTATTTCGTTTCGCGCATCGTTTCCTCCCTTCCAATCCCCGCCCTCTCCCCTGCGGAGAGAGGGTGTCCCCCTTTTCTGATCCCCGCCCTCTCCCCTGGGGAGAGAGGGAGGAAAATAATAGCCCCCTCTCCCTTGGGGAGAGGGTGTCCCGCGACGGCGCTTTCATCAGCCGCCGCGGGACGGGTGAGGGGTCTTTCCGAGCCGCATTAACGCAAACCCAGGAACTCGTACCCCCCTGCCGCCAGAAAAACCGCCGCCAGGATCATCATGGCAATGAGCAGCGGCCGCTGAACATTCAATGACGTCTTGTAGGGATAGACCGGTTCTATGGGCTTGCCCACTGCAAATCCGAGTTCTACGAGCACCAGACGAACGCCATTGAACGCGTGGTAGGCGAACGCCGCGAACACCAGAAACTCCCCGAACTTGAAAACCGGCTGGTGAAGCGGTCCACCTTCAGGCCACAAATAGATGCCCTTAGCGCGCAGGCTCGTCACCACAACGTGCATCAAAAAGTAGCAGAGAATGCCCAGGCCGGTGACACGGTGCAGGATGTAAGCGTATCGCTCGAGGCCCCAGCGCCCGCCCCCCAGCCATCCCCAAATTCCAAGCCGGTTGTCAAACCTTTGGGTTTCCACCATGCCGACCTCTTTCCGACGATTGACGATTGTCGATTGTCGATTAGAGTTCTGGGCTAGCCATTTAGCTTGCCCTGACTTCTGAGACGGTCTCGAACAGACTGGAGCGTTTCGCGGGGTTCATGCTTTCTTTTTTCGGCCAACCAATTATCGTAAATATCTTCCCAGAGGCGTCCATGCTTTCTGAGGTTCAACAAAACCCCGGTTTTCTTTACCTGGGAATCGACAATGAATTGAACGCCTTCCATTGCGCTACCCTCCGGCCCCAATTGTATCATCTCCGTTGTTAATCGCGTCCCTTCCTGACCTCCTATGTCAAGGCAAAGTAGAAATGTCCTAATCCCAGCAAAGTAGAAATGTCCTGTTCTTAGCAAAGTAGAAAGTTCCGCTTTTCGTTCTTTGGCGGCTAACCGGAGGAGCCCGTA
>Ga0326728_10003155_pt1 | contig 52267 bp, 44 predicted proteins | sample MB3enrmetagenome_FD_207602 | JGI IMG/M metagenome (GOLD analysis project Ga0326728, IMG submission 207602) | Lab enriched peat soil microbial communities from McLean, Ithaca, NY, United States - MB31MN | ecosystem: Environmental > Terrestrial > Soil > Wetlands > Peat | place: USA: New York... | reverse complement strand
CGCGAAAAGTGTTCGGCATCGCGCCGGAACCGCGTTCACCATCAGCCCGGAACTCCGTTCGGAATCATCCCGGAATCGTGTTCGGCTTCATCCCGGAATGGCGTTCACGATCCATCGGATTCCCCAGGTTCTTGTTCGCGTGGAGAAGGTTATATCATCAGCATAACGTGAATACAAACAGTTGTAGCGCCCTGCAAGTTTCAGTAGGTGTCCGTCTAATGCTGCACAGACCATATTCGAGACGATAGGCGATGTCGGTGCCCCCTGAGGCAGCGCACCCTTAAAACAGCATATCTGCGCCAGTGTAGTGGCAGCATCAGCCGGTATGTTGTACGGATGAGCCATAAACATACCGCGGACTCGACCTAGATTGATACAGGGAAAGAAATTCTTAAGGTCTATATTCAGGATAAATTTCGCACCGAGGTGGACCTTCGCGTTCGTCACGATGCTTCTATCGAATACGAAGCCATGCACGGGCCGTCGAGGTTCATAGACAGCACTAAGTACTTGATTGAGCTTTCTTTGTATGATCTTCAGCGCTGAGATTGGGCTATCGATTCGCCGGCTTCCACCGGACTTTTTTGAGATGTCGAATTGCGCATAACGCGCTTTTTCTGGGTAGATGTAAAGGTGGTATGTTAGCTGCCTCAACGAAACGTCGAGCAGCGTGCCAACGCTGCGTCGTGTGGTAAGTGCACTGAATTGCGCCCGCAGTTCATCGTCTGACCCGCCGAGCGCAAGGCTCTTCGAGTTCTTCTGGTTTCCCGGCATGGGCGAGAGAATTCTCCTTAAGCGAGAAGAAACCTGGAAACGAGCAACAGAGTAGCAGGAACAGGGTACGTCATCGCTACTGTGAACCTTGACGTATTTTGCGCCGTATCGGCAGCAAATTGCAATTGCTGGCCCATGCCTCGGACACCAGAACTTTTTCAGTGTAGCATAGCGTGGATCTTGACCGGCGAGGACGAAACTTCAATCGGAACAAGCCCGGTGTTACCATGGCTGCTGTTGGGGTGACAATGAGCGATCCATTAACGCGATACGTGGTGGCGAATCGAAAAACTGGCAAGTACATGTCCAGGGCCGTTCCAACCTATGCGGAGGCCCAAGAGTTGTTCGAAACCGTGTACGAGGACGACGGCAATCTTATGGTGCGCCAGATATCGGTCATTCTGGGGGAAGTTGGAAGCGAGCGGAAGTCTGCACTAGCTAGACGGACGGCCGGATGCCGAATCGCGGTATACCCATGTTCCAAATATTCCCGGCCAGGGGGACAACTCCCCTGGTTAGCCGTTTCACCGGGGGGCTTCAGTCAAAACGAGACCGTGTGGGACTCCAGGCGCGGGCTCCCCGGCCCCTTAACAATGCGCGATGGACTTGATTCTGAGGATGCACAAGGCCGGCGACGAACACAAGGTTGAGGCGTTACACCTCTGGGTCCCAAGAGAACCCGGCTCACGAGTTGTAATAGAGTTGTACCAAAGCCGGCAATTTCCGCGTTTTACGGGCTTCGCGAGCAAGTGGAAACAATAACTTACGCGCTATAAATCGCGGCAAGGTTCGACTCACGCCCGGCTCACCAATTAAGTCACATATTTTCGGTAAACTAGCGCGGTGGTCCTGCCCGTGTCGCAGCGGTGTCGCAGGGTCCAGAACAGTACTGGAGTGGTCCTGTTTGGATTCCGGCGACGACCAGCGGCAGCATCGAGTCATTGCGTGGTGTACTTCCGCGTGGATGCGAAATCTTCTGGCCCTCGAGGTTCGGTGAGTCCCCTGGTCCAGCAGCCTTGCAAACTGCTTGCGTTGAACCTTGCAAAATGCTAGCATCTGGTAGTGAACGTGATCAGCAAATCGGGACTCAAAAAGCTCATCGGCAAGCATCCGCAGTCCGAACCTGAATTAATGCGCTGGTACAGGACTACCAAAGCATCTCGCTGGAATTCCCTGGAAGATGTTCGCACCAGCTACGCGTCCGCCGATAAGGTCGGGGATGTCCTGGTCTTCAATATCCTGCATAATCAGTTAAGGCTGATCACGGCTACGTTTTTCCGCTCCCAGCGCGTCTACGTAAAGGCGTTATTGACGCACAAGGAATACGATAGAAAGGAATGGATGAAATGGGCACGCTAACCATCCGGCCACAGAAATACCGCGAATTGCTCGCAACAACTCTTCCAAAGATTATCGAGAACGATGAAGAACTCGAAGCTTTCAGCAGCGCACTCGAAGCGCTTGATCGCAAGGCGACACTCACCCCGGAGGAGAGGGCATTAGAAGCGCTCTTGGCCCGCCTGATCGAGGATTACGATGAGCGTATCGAATTCCCCGATATACCGCCTCACGAGATGCTTGCGTACTTGATCGAACAGAAGGGCCTCAAACAAGCCGACCTGATTCCATTGCTTGGATCGAGCGCCCACGTATCGAACCTGGTAACCGGAAAGAGAGGTATCAGTAAGGCGCAGGCGAAGAAACTTGCGGAGTTTTTTGGTGTTTCAATAGAGCTTTTTCTATAAGCCTTTTGACCTGTACGGCCCGCAGTGATCTGGCATGGCAATGGTACGATCGAGCATAATGCAACTCACGACCCAGTTGCTCCGCGAGACCGACGGCCGCTGGATCGGCGACATCCCCGAACTGCCAGGCGTCACGGTGTACGGCGCGACTCCTAAGGAGACGAAGCGGAAGGCCAAGTCCCTTGCTCTACGCGTGATGGGCGCTGCCGTGTTCCGGCCATCCCGGAAGTCCAACCCGGCGCTGGCGACCGATTTGGAGCCGGTTTACATGCGATTGCCGCCAGGTTTTGGGGCGATTCGAGCGACGGCGGAGCATCACCCGACATCTTCGCCGTGGCCTCCAAAATCGGCTATCGTGGAATCCGTGGGGCCGTTTGGACGGCTGGTTTCTGGACACAACCTCGAAATCTGCTCTCATGATAATGTCACGCTACAGGGGCATTTTGGTCATTTGGAGCCTTTGCGTCCATCGAAAAATCAATAAGTTACGCTGTGGAATACCCCGTCAAGGGTTCGACTCCCGCCCGGCTCACCAGAAATTCTCATTGACGTTCAGGCTGTCTTGACAAGCCTTGCCATGGCTGCCACGAACCAAACGCCTTCCATTGCAGTGTGTGTCCGCGGCGAAGCACGCGACTCCGCGGTGTGCCAAGCTCCGCCTCATGGCTGCCGATAGCCTGGAGGTCCGTGAAACCACGATCTCCGGTCGGAACGTCAATCGAATGGCTCACCCGCCCAACGGGTTGATCTTGAACACGTATGCGTAATCGCACGGCGGCTTTTCCGGCAAGCTGACCGTGACTCCTTCCGCGCTACGCGACCAGACGAGGTTGGATTCAGAGCCCACGAGTCCAATTTTGGCGATTTCAGCGTGGTACTGAGGAGAATCGGCAGCGAGCGACTTGATCACCAGTTTCCCGTCGTCCGGCCAAGCCAGGGCGATCGCGTACAGAGCGTCCCCTTTGGTGGTAAACCGAATGTCGCCCGCTACAAATCGCGGGCCTGCGCCTCCGTAGAGCGAACCGCCGGCCTTGGTCGGGCCCTCCCCGGCGATTTTCCATGGCCGCGTCGAGTAAATCGCCTCGCTGTTGAGCGCCATCCAGCCGCCGAATTTGTCGATGAATGCCATCTCGTCGTCATCGGGCTTGCCATGTCCGGGCAGTGGGATATTTAGCAACAGGTTGCCGTTTTTGCTGACCACATCTACCAGAAGATGAACCATGGCCTCAGCCGTTCGGTATCTGTGGTCATCGAGAAGCGAGCGGTTGTAATGCCAGCTTCCGATACAGGTGTCCGTTTGCCATGGATTCAACTCGATCGCTCCCGCCTGGCTCATCTCGAAGTCACGGACCAGGGTATTCAAAACTGCGGCGGGGACATTCTTGATGTTGAACACCGCGTCCAGCTTGCCCGCGTTCCGGCGGACATTCGCGTTGTAGTAGTACGCCATGATATGCGGCGTGAGTTCCGGCATGCCAAGCCATACGCCCCCGCCTCCCCTGTCGAAGTCCCAATCGCAGTTATCGTCAAAATACAGGAGGTCCGGGTTGTACTTGTCAATCACGTCCTGCACGCGCAACAGGAAGTTCTCCACGAACTCCGGGCAGGGATCGTTCTTGTCGTGCGGGCGTCCATTGAGTTGCTGCGGGTCCATGCCATCCCACCACTTGCCCTTGCCGTCGGTCTTCGTGAGAACGCCATCGTAGGGTACGCCTTTCAGGGGGCCGGTCGCATCGCTGCCGTACCGGACAGGCATGAATTCCCTCCAAACCCGCCCCGGCGTGCCATGAATGGTGACTCCGAACTTGAGCCCATGGGTGCGAGCGATTTTTCCCCAGGTTCCCACGATGTCCTTCTTCGGTCCGGCGTTCACGCAGTTCCAAGGCTGGTACTTCGAGTCCCAGCAATCGAAATTGTCATGGTGGTTGCCGAGCGCGACGAAGTATTTGGCCCCGGTCTTGGCGTAGAGACGAATGAGTTCCTCGGGATCCCAGTTTTCGGCCCGCCAGATATGGCAGATGTCTTTGTATCCAAATTGCGAGGGATGGCCGTACGTTTTGACGTGGTAGTTGTACTGGGCATGGCCCTGGACATACATGCCGCGGGCGTACCAGTCGCCCTGTTCCGGAACGCACTGAGGGCTCCAATGCGCCCACATCCCAAACTTTGCGTCACGAAACCACTCGGGAAACCGGTAAGCCTTCAGCGATTCCCAATAAGGCCGAAACGGACCGGCGATCGGGCCGCCGGCAAAACTGCTGTCCGAGTAGCCGCCCCGCTGACCCAATGCGCTGTTGGCAGCCGCCAGTAGACCGGCGCCGCCCGCTACGAACTTCCTCCGGCCGAAGCCGCCGGCTCCATTCATGTGCAAACCGCTCCTTTCCGCGATCTCTTTTCACGATTCCACCGGAATTTCCATTTTGGACTTCCAAATCTCATTCAGTATAGGCCAAAGCAGTGCCAGGCGTAGTGACGCGGGGGGTATGGAGCACATAGGCGTGGCGCTGCAGGTGTCGCGGATGCCGCGCATGGTGGTGGTGATCTCCGCCGGTGACATGCAGATGGATTTGCCGGACGCAATCCAGCGTTCGGCGTCACAAAGCGTGCCGGCGCGGCAGAGTGCCAGCAGGGACCAGTCGCTCGGTCCGGGATGGCCAATCATACAGGCTTGCGCCCGGAAAAATCTGTAACGGCACTGGCGTCACGCTTCGTCGGCCAGTTCTTCAACGTCCAGCGCGTGCGCCCGCCGATTTGCGCGGAATCTCGCCTTCGGAAACTACAAACTTTAGACAGTATTGAGTATCAACGGGTCCTAAATCATCATGAAGCCAGGAAACCGCCGCCTCGGCACAACCCATGAAAATCGCCTCCGGCCCGCTCGACGAAGCTTCGAAGCTGGCGGTCCTGCGGATCGCCGCAGGCGGCTTTCTGCTGGCCTTTTTCCTGGTGCGAGTGGCCGCGCCGGTTGCCGATCTCGACAATTGGCATGAGATGGCGCTCATTCGCGAGAGTGTGGCGGCGGGGCGGCTCGTCAAGACAGATCTCTTCGCCTATACCCCCACTCTCCACCAGGTGATCGACCACGAATGGGGCGCCGGCGCCCTGCTGTATTTCACCATGAAGGCATTCGGAGCGTGGGCCATCGCTCCGCTGAAGTTCGGGATCGCGCTCCTCACGGCCGCCGCCGTCTTCTTCTGCGCCAGGCTTCGCCGCGTCAGCTTTCAGTCAGCGACCCTATTGTGGCCATTGGCGATTCCCGCCTTCAGCCTGGGCTGCGCTACGCTGCGTGCGCAGGTTTACTCGTTTCTGTTCTTCGCGGTGCTGCTCTACCTGCTGGAACTGGATTCGGCCGGCAAGAGGCGCTGGATCGCACCGTGGATAGCCATTGTGGTCCTCTGGACGAACCTGCACGGCGGCGTGGCGATCGGCATCGTCACGCTGGGCATCTATTGGATCGAGCGCCTGGTGCGCGGCGAGCCTCACCTTCACATATTGGGCGCGATCGCCGGTTCAGTTGCGGCCATCGGCCTGAACCCTTTCGGTCTGGCCTATTATCGCCATCTTTGGACTACGCTCCGCATGCCGCGTCCGCAGATCACCGAATGGTACGGGATTCAAGTGCTGTCGCGGGGACACCAGTGGCTGTTTGGGTTGACGCTGGTGATTCTGGCGGCGCTGGTGCTGATGCGCGGTTGGCGCGCGGCTCCGGGCGCGCTGATTGTGGCGGCGATGGCCGGCGGCACGATCCTCCACGTGCGCATGCTGCCATTCTATGCCGTGGCGTGGGCAGCCTACGTGCCGTCCTTTGTAACGGGGACGCCGTTGGAACGGGCCTTTCGGCTCCCATTTCGAAATCGGCTTGCGGCCACCGGGGTTTGCGTCTTTCTAACGATCTTCTTCGTCGAAATGGGCCTCGGTGTACATGCTTATACCTTGATTGTTCCCAACGACCGCTTTCCGGTAGGCGCCGTGCAATATCTGAAGGAGGTGAATTTCCGCGGCAACGTGATGACCCATTTCGAACACGGCGGTTACGTTTCCTGGTGGTTGTACCCGGCCGCAAAAGTGTCGGTGGACAGCCGCTACGACGTGGCGTTCCCGCCGGCGATTGTCGACGAGAGCTTTCGCTTCTATGAAGCCGGCCCCGGCTGGCGGAACATACTCGCAAAGTATCCCACCGATCTGGCGCTGATCCCCGTACATACCGCCGTGGCGGCCCTGATGCCGGGCACCGGATGGAATCTCATTTACAACGACCGGGCGTTCCAGATTTACGCGCGGCCGGGGCTGCAATTGCCGATGCGTGACGCCTCAAGCCGGACCTTTTCGACGTCTTTCCCGTGAGGTGGGCGGGTCGCGCGCCGCAGCCGCGGGGGCGCCGGGCCCTTCCGCCCCTCCCAAAGGTTAGGAACCGATTAGATACCATCGATGGCTTGTCCAAGCCACTGGATCGCCGGATAATCGGCGTGGAAATCGATTCGACAGAAACTCGCCCCTTCACCGATGCAAAAATCCACCGCGGTCATTATCGGCGCCGGCCCCGCGGGATTGACTACGGCCTATGAGTTAGTAACTCGCGCCGATATTACTCCAGTCGTGCTCGAAATGAGTGAGTCCATGGGTGGACTTTCGCGTACAGTGAGTTACAAGGGGAACCGCATCGACATAGGAGGTCACCGCTTCTTTTCCAAGTCGGACCGGGTCATGCAATGGTGGCTCAACATGCTGCCGATGCAAAAGCTCGACGCGGAAGATGCGGAAACCATGGGGCCCGACCCGGAGCGCGAGGACCTGGTGATGCTCCTTCGCAAGCGCCTCTCGCGCATTTATTTCATGAGGCGCTTCCTCGCGTATCCGATCGGTCTGAGTCTGCAGACCATATCGACACTGGGAGTTATCGAGGTTTTCCTGATCGGACTCAGCTACCTACGCGCCGCCGCGCGTCCAATTCGTCCGGAAACGAATCTGGAAGACTTCTTCATCAATCGTTTCGGGCGCCGCTTATACTCTACTTTCTTCAAATCGTACACGGAAAAGGTTTGGGGGATCCCCTGCCATCGGATCGGCGCGGAATGGGGCGCCCAGCGCGTCAAGGGGCTGTCGATCTGCCGGGCGCTGGCGCACATGGCGAAAGGGGTTCTACCGAAGCCGAAAACGGACGTCTCCCAAAAAGACACCGAGACGTCGCTGATCGAGAAGTTCCTGTATCCCAAGTTTGGACCGGGACAAATGTGGGAGCAAACCGCGCTGCGCGTAAAGGCGGGAGGTGGCGAAGTTCTCACGGGATGGCGGGTGGACCGCATCGAGCATCGGGATCATAAGCGCGTCACGGCGGTTGTGGCCACTCACGCAAGGACGGGCGAAAAACGCCGCTTCCAGGGCGATTACTTCCTCTCCACGATGCCGGTCAAGGAGCTAACGGCAGCGCTAGACCCGGCGCCGCCAACGTCGGTTCGCGAAGTGGCGGACGGACTGCTCTACCGCGATTTCATTACCGTCGGGGTTTTGTGCAACCGGTTGATTATCCGCGATGAGAGCGGAGAGAGAGGAACGATTCGGGATAACTGGATTTACATCCAGGAACCCGCCGTTCTGGTGGGCCGCCTGCAGATATTTAACAACTGGAGCCCTTACATGGTTGCCGATGCGGACAAGGTCTGGGTCGGGCTGGAATATTTTTGCACCGAGGGCGACGGTTTATGGACCCGCTCCGACGCGGAGATGGCCCAACTCGCAAGCGCGGAATTGGCCACACTCGGTTTCGCCGAACCGTCCGACATTCTGGACACGACGGTGATCCGCATGCCAAAAGCATACCCGGCGTATTTTGGCACTTACCAACGCTTCGGGGAGATCAGCAAATACACCGACGGGTTCGACAACTTGTTTCTGGTCGGCCGGAACGGCATGCACCGGTATAACAATCAGGATCACTCGATGCTTGCGGCGATGACGGCGGTGGATAATATTGTCGCCGGGGTACGCAGCCGCGAGAACCTGTGGGCGCTGAGCACCGAAATGGAGTACCAGGAAGAGAAGCGCCAGCCCTCGAAACGGCACAATCTCAGGGACCTGGCGCCGATCGAGCGAGAAGCCTGACGGCGACGTGGCGGCCCAATGCAGCCGCTCGCGGCGTCCGGAAGATCCGGCGGACGCTGTGCGGAAACGGCAAGCGTAGCGGCGCGCGGGTGATTTACTGCTACCACAGCGGCCAACTGCCGCTGTTCCTGCTCACTGCCTATCCGAAGAACGAGACGGCGAATTTCAGCAAAGCTCTAGAACCGTGAATATGAAGACGAGTACCAAGCGGACGGCGAGGAAGACGAAGGGCCGTGCGCCGACGAGGCAGCCCGCAGTCGGGCCGCGCATCGTCGAAGGGCTGGAACAAGCCATCGCTTGGACCCGCGGCGAGAACAACAAGGTTCGCCTCACGCTCGTGGATGTGCCCGAGGTAGACGTGCGCGAGGTCCGGACGAATATGGGACTGAGCCAGGCGCAGTTGGCCACCAAGTTCCGTTTCCCGCCGCAGCGATTGCCACGCATCCAGGGCCCGGCGAATCGGCGCGGACAATCGAGCGCCGCATGTCACCTTTCGGCGCCGTCTGCATCTTGGATCACGAAGCGACTTATGGACACTCGTGCGGAGACGGTTGGACTTGCGCCGGAGAAGGGCTTAGGAGGCGTTCGATAATGCCGGAATGGCTTACCCTGCCGGGCTTTCTGCTGGCGTACCTCATCGTGTTGAAGTGGGTGCTGCCCAAACTTGGCGTCCCGACTTGAATGGCGGATTCCTGCGACGTCGCGGCGCGACGTAAAGAGAAGAGTCCGGAACTGCCAGCCACGCCGGAAAAGACGGCACAGTAAACCCGGTGGTATGGGGCTTCGACCTCATTTCCGCAGCAGCAGCGCCCAGTCGCCCCGGTCCGGAGCCTCCGGCGAGGTCCACACGGGGCCGTCGGCCGCTCCAATAGGTACAATCTCGCCCGTGAATCCGCTGAACCACTCGGCCCGATAGCGGCCCGGCTCCAGCTTCAGCGTGACCTTCCCGCCATTGGGGAGATAGACGGCGTAGGTTCTACCCAACTCCGCAATACAGTATGCGCCGCCGCTGGCCAATTCATCGTGCGGGTCGGTCTTCCACCATTCGAACCCGGTGAAGAAATCCACCATGTGCGCGTATCCGGCGAGCATAGTCATGGTATCGTCGCCGCGCCCGTTCACCCAGCCGCCTCCGGTATCCGGCCAGATATTGGTCCCGCGCCTTGCGGTCTCGCCGGCCGTGCCGTACGCGCCCGCCATGGCAATGTCCCATGCCGTCCGGCGCAGCGTTTCGGCCGAGTCACCGGGAGGCGCCGGAGCCCACTTGGGGTAGTGATCCTCGTAACCGTATTCTTCGTTGGTTTGAGGGATGATCCGGCCGGTCAGCGCTTGCAGCCGGCGGCTCTCCAACATCAGCGCGTGTTGCGATCGCGACCAATCCTGCAGGGACGTGAACCCGAACCACTCCGCGGCGCGGTCCTGGTGTTCGGTATGCACCGGGTGGGATGTGGCGAGGTGCTTGTACGGGTCCCAGCCTTCCAGCAGCGTGCCGGTCTCGTGCGCCCATTTCTCGTCCCGGAAGGAGTCCAGATCGTCGCCCAGGTCCCAGGTGATGTTGGAAAACGCGGAGAGGCGCGCCGCCGCATAGCGGATGTACCGCCGCTCATCGTCGCTGCCCGCGCCGGGATGGACCCGGCCATCCGAGATGTCGAGAATCACCGAGATGATGAAATCGCGCTCGCGCGCGAAGCGCAACATGCGCTCGAATCTTTGCCAATGCTCGATGCGGAACCGGGAGTAGTCGAACACGGGGTGGGAGAAATCGGCCGCGTCGGCGGCAGGCCAGGGGCTGAGGAAAACGCTCCACTGCTCGGTGTTCATCACCGGGTCGCCATAAGCCATGTTGGTCCGCCCGGCCAGCAGCACGCGCGCCCGGTTGATCTTGAGCCGGTGCAGGCGTTCGAGGCTGAAGCGAATGGTGCGCTCGTCCTTCCATCCCATCAGCCAGAAGGCCGTCGTGCCGTTGAAGAAGTAGTGCTCGCCGGTGCCTTCCCAGATGAAGTGCCAGCGGTATTGGGGATCGATGCGGATGGGCCCGCGGCGATGGCCGTCAGAGGCGTGAAAGGTTCCGGAGTAAGCTTTCTGCGCGCCGTCCTGATCGTAGGTCACGGAGTAGGTATAGTCGCCCGGCGACGGCGGCATGAATCGAATGCGGAAGTTGCTTCCGTCGGCGGAATCGCAGAAGCCGTCAGCCGTGAGCCGTTCCGGGGATCCGGCCTTACCGAACGAGCCGCGAATCGCGACATCCGTGAAGGGATTGCGGGCGTCGGGCGAGGCGACCGCGATCGTGACCTCAACGAAGTCGTAGGCCTCCACCGACGTTGCCGATTGCGAGAACGTGATTTCCTTCGGTGCGGCCGGGGTCCACAGGGCGGTGAACAGGAGGCCGGCCGCGGCGATGAGGGGGCAGTTCATTTGAACTGATGCTATCGCGTTTCTTGCCCTCTCGAAGCGGTCAACGTGGTGCCGGAACAGTCCGCCGGCCCGCGCCAATCGGAAGACCAGCGTGTGGGTTCTCTGGGACCAACCAAACCCGCGCATCGGTTACGAGTGCGAGGACGTCGACCTCGCAGCACAGTTCACCGAACGCGTCGAAGCCTTCCTCGATCCGCGGCCTTCGCAGACCGACGTTTACTTCGGTCTCGAAATGAACGCGCGGGCCGTGCTTTACGACTGTGTCCCCATCAAGTCCGCTCAGCACGTCCTCAAGCTCTTCAGTTTGCAGGGCGGGCAGTGGGATACGTTCATCGATGGCACGCCCAAACGCGGGCGGCGATCGGAACAGGGGCTGGAGCCTGGAAGTAGCGATCCCGTGGGCCAACTTCGAGAAGCTTGCGCACCGCACCGAGCCGGGCACGTTTGGACCGGATCTCAGCCCCAACCCCCACCATCCCGAACGGTTCGGCCACCTTGTGTTCGTGAAGTGCTCGAAGATGGCAACCGGTGCGTGGCATAATTGGACGATGCTTTTCACAGCGGCTTCTCTGTTCGGTCGCTTTGGCGGCCGCCGGTCGGCGGCTGCCGCCGTTCTGCTCGTCCTCGCGGTGGTGGCCGTGGTTTGGCTTATCGGCATTGCATGGGGGCGTTCCAAGTCCTCCGGAGAATAGTCCCTGGCCGAAACTGCGGCTTGGCGATTCCCCCCCCCAAATGCGTTTATCCGGCCCTCAAAATACCGTTTGTCGCGAACCGCGTTCAATGTTAGACTGCCTCTGGTGCGTTATCGTACGTTGGTGATTTTCGCGTTCAGTCTGGCGCTCGTGGGAGCCCTCGAGGCCAAACGGCCGGTTCCCGCGAGCATGTCGCCCAACGCGAAACTCTACGTAGCGCCCATGGAGTGGGGCCTCGACCGCTTCGTTGCCGAGGAGATTCGCAGACAAGGCCTGCCGGTGCAACTGGTCAACACCGAAGACCAGGCCGATTTCGTGATGACCAGCCTCTACCAAGGCTTAGGCTCGCACTTAATCGCGCCCGGGCACTATATACAGGTCAAAATCGTCGCGGTCAATGGCGGCAAGGTGTGGGGGGACGAAGTCAACGACTTCGCGGTATTCTTCGGCCGGTTTCGGCGGCACGGTCCCCGCAAAGCGGCTGAATCCATCGTTAGAAAATTGCGCAACAACCTGTCCGGCGGCCGCTAGCCCTTCCGCTAGCCGGCGCGTTTTTCCGCGCCCCGCTACGGCGAAACCTTGGCCTGCGCGGCCAGCACGGTTTCAATCTCGTCGAACAGCCTCTCGGCTATGATCGGTTTGGAAACATAGCCGTCCATCCCGGCGGCCAGACACTGTTCGGCATCGCCCTTCATGGCATGCGCGGTCATGGCGATAATGGGCAGATGTCCGCCGTATTGGGCTTCGTGCCTCCGGATAGCGGCGGTTACCTCGAAGCCGTCGATTTCGGGCATTTGAATATCCAGCAGAGCCAAATCGTAGGGGTTGGCTTCGAAGGCCGCCAGCGCCTCGCGGCCGTCGCAAGCCACGGTGAGCTGATAGCCTTCCCGCTCCAGCAGCCGAACCGCCAGGATCCGGTTCACCGGATTATCTTCCGCCAGCAAAACGCGCAGTGGGGAGCCGGCGTTCCGCGTGTTCTCGGCAATCTCGAGGGTTGCCGTCACATTCGCGGCGGCGGCGCCCACCGCCTCGCAAATGGCGGCCAAAAGCTCTTCCTGTCGAAGAGGCTTATTGAGGTAGCTGTGGATTCCAGCTTTGCGCCGACGGGCGGCGTCGTTGGAACTGCCCATGCTGCGCAGCAGGATGACCGGTAGGTTCAGCCCGAGATCCTCCCGGATCCGCTGCGCAGTCTCGAACCCGTCCATGCCGGGCATTTGGGAGTCGAGCAGGATCAAACGGATAGCGTCAGGCCCGGCCGCCCGCTGGCGCAGGATGTCCAAGGCTTCCCTGCCGCCATCGGCCGCCACCGCCTCGATAGACCACTTGCGCAGAACCTTGACCAGCAGCCGGCGGTTGGTGGCATTGTCGTCGACAATCAGGAGCCGCAAACCGCTCAGGCGTTGAATCGGCGCCGGTACCGGCTTTACCAGTTGTTCCCCGTGCAGGCCGAAACAGGCCGTGAAGTGGAAGGCGCTACCCTGCCCGTCCGATCCGTTCTCCACCCAGATTTCACCGCCCATCATGTTGACCAGCCGCGAAGAAATGGTCAAACCCAATCCGGTTCCACCGAACTTGCGCTGGGTCGAGTCGTCAGCCTGGGCGAACGGCTCGAAAATCAGGCGGCGTTTCTCTTCCGGGATGCCCGGGCCGGTATCGTTCACCACGAAATGCAACATTACCCCATCCGGCCGGTTGTCTTCCCGCGTTACCGTTACCACTACTTCGCCGCGGTCGGTGAACTTGATGGCGTTGCCAATCAGATTTACCAGCACCTGGCGAAGGCGTCCGGGATCGCCCATCAATTGGAGCGGAACATCGGAGCGTATATCGTGGAGCAGTTCCAGGTTTTTCTGATGCGCCCGGTAACTCAGACTTCGGGTCATTTCTCCCAGCAGATCGTACAGGTCGAACGGGGTTTGTTCGAACTCCATTTTTCCGGCTTCCACCTTGGAGAAATCCAGAATGTCGTTAATCACCGACAGCAGGGATTCGGCGGAACTCTTGACCACGGTCAAGTCTTCCCGCTGTTCCGTGGTCAAAGGGGTGTCCAGCACCAGGTCGGTCATGCCGATGATGCCGTTCATGGGCGTGCGGATTTCATGGCTCATGGAAGCCAGGAAAATGCTTTTGGCCTGATTGGCAGCGTTGGCTTTCTGCTCGGCCTTTTTGCGCTCCGCCACTTCCTGTTGCAGCACTTCGGTCTGATTCTCGAAGAGCGTCACAATCATGCCGAAAGCCACGAAATACTTGGGCAAGTCCCAGATCACGTCGGCGGGAATGTGGATCTGCAGGAGCCCGGCCAACTCCGCCACCGGCCACACCATTCCCCAGAGAAGAAAAGATCCGGCAGTGAGGACCACCCCGGGAGTGTAGCGGCGGTAGTGCCGCCAATAGGCCCACGCCGTAAGGGCATAACCTTCGAAAAGCATGGTTTCCATGCCAAACATGGGGTTCGATGCTTGCCACATGGCCAGGAGCCCCGGCACGGAAGCCAGAAAGCACCAATAATAGGTACTCGGAAGCGGCTTCGGGTTCCGTGTCAACGCCAGCCCAACGCCAGTCCCAACCACCAGACCGAGCAGTATCCGGTATACCCACAGCCCGGGTACCTCGCAGACCTCGACGGTCCAATAAGCGATCGCCGGAGTAAACATCAGGCCCCAGAAGACCGTCCGGCGGCGGCCGGTTTGGCAAGCCTCCGAGACCGAATGGAAGAAAGCGGCGGCGGCCACCAGCAGCACACAGTACAGCCAGTTGTCCAAGACCGGCGAAATGACGTGGAAGCTGTCGAGCAATGCCGACCCGAAGTGGACTTCGATGGCAATCCATCCGATGAGCCAGTATTTGGCCCTCGGCTGACGGTCGCGGGCGTAGATCCAGGCAAAAATCGCCACCAGGATGGTCATGACCACCACCACCAGCATGCGATTAAAGGGTGCGACCATATCTCGGGCTCCGTCTACATCTCTGTGCTCACCGGCGAGTACGCCGGTATCGCAGAAAGGTATTATCGGCAGAAACAGGCCAAATCTCTAGTGCCGATTGGGTATTATTTGGACCTAGAAGGTCAGGAAAAAGGCCCTGGTAGTGATCGACGCAAAGGCGGATTCGATTTGAGGAAAGGAGTAGCGCCTGCGAAGGACCTGGACCATCTACTTAAGCCTTAGTGCGAGCTAAGACACTTCGTTATGGTCAAAACCTTACCCAAGGTTAAGCTTAAAAAGTCTACCGGGATATCGGTACAATTCGCTTGAATGCGCTGCGTCCGTTTTTCGGCAGAAGTATTCATTCTTCTGTTGGCTGCTGCCAGCCCCAATGCCGTTTGGGGGCAGACGCTCCAGCCAACAATTACAGCGGTCACCAACGCTGCCAGCTACGCCAACGGCCCGATCTCTCCAGGCGAGATGGTGGTGATCTTTGGTAATGGAATGGGGCCATCCAATGTAGTGGGCTTCCAACTGGATCAACAAGGCAGGGTTGCAAACACGCTTTCGCAGGTCCAAGTCTTATTCGACGGAAATGCCGCCCCGCTGATCTACGTCTCGGCAACGCAGATTTCAGCGATGGTTCCCTACGGTGTCGCCGGGGAATCCTCAACGCAGATTCAAGTCGCCTATCAAGGCAGCACGTCCGTCTCATTTCAGAAACCGATTGCTCCGTCAGCGCCGGGGATTTTCACGGCAGATTCTTCCGGCCAAGGTCAAGCGGCGATGGCGAATTCGGATGGCTCGTACAACACGGCTGCGAATCCGGCGACTCCCGGCTCATACGTTACGTTCTACTTGACGGGCGGAGGGCAAACCGCCCCACCCGGCTCAGACGGCATCATCGCAACGTCCACTGCGAACGTAGTCCTACCAGTTACGGTTCTGATTGCGGGTCGCACGGTGCAACTGCTTTACGCCGGATCAGCGCCCGGAAACGTCAACGGATTTTGCCAAATCAACGCTGTCATTCCTGCTGACGTGCAGTATGGCGGCAACCTGCCACTGGTAGTGCAGATCGGCGGCGTCTCCAGCCAGACCAGCGTAACTTTGGCTGTATCTGGGCCACCAGCGCCGGTGCCGGGTGCGCCACAGAACCCTACGGCATCGGTGAATTCCAGTGGTCAGGTTGTGCTGACGTGGACGCCAGCGGATTCACTTGCGACCCAGTTCCATATCGAGCGTCAAAACGCCGGGGCCGGATTCACGGAAATTGCCGTGATTCAGGCGTCGGCCACCACGTTTACCGATGCTAACGTCACCCCTGGAACGGCTTACGGGTATCGAATCCGAGCGGCAAATGACTACGGTTTCTCGACGTATTCTGCCGTAGTCAATGCAACGGTCCCGGTCGCTCAATTGCCGCCGCCGGCACCAACCTTGCAAGCAACGGCGATTTCCTCATCACAGGTCCATCTGACATGGAGCACCACCGCAACAGGCATCGTACTCTTTAGCGTCGAGCGCCGAACCACGACAGGGGCGTATTCGCAGATAAGCCAACCGCCTGCGACCAGCACGTCATACGATGATTCCGGCTTGACCGAATCGACAACGTACCTATACCGGATGCGGGTCCAAACTGGTGCCGGGTTCTCGCCCTACTCCAACGAAGTGACGGTGACAACCCTTCAGGCCCTTCCAGCGGCTCCGACGAACCTTCAGGCGACGGCGGTGTCGTCTACACAAGTCAATCTGACGTGGAGAAACAATGCACCAGATGCGACGGCGGTCCGGGTGGAGTACCTTCCGCCGAGTTCCACAACGTTCACGGACATTGGTCCGGCTGCTACACTCACGAGCGCCGGGATCACGAATCTCCAGCCCAACACCGCCTACAGCTTTCGGGTTCGGGCGCAGAATGCGGTTGGGTATTCGGCCTACTCCAACGTGGCATCGGTGACAACCCTGCCTGTTTCGACGACGGTGTTCTTGATCCACGGGATCGGCCAGAGCAGTGCGGACATGCAAGGTTTGTATGGGTCGTTGACTGGCAGTTCAGGAATTGATTTGACGAGATTTCAGGTGGACCCAGGGTTCGACTTCAGCAAATGCGCCAACACTGATTTTTGTGACGACGCCACTTGCAGTATCTCGGCGGGGGCGCAAAAGTTAGCGCAATACATCGCCAATGCGAACCCTCTTGGGAACATCATCCTCATCGGCTTTAGTATGGGTGGACTCATCGCACGAGACATGATGGCGAATGGCCGTCTGATCCTAAACGGCAGGAAGATATCAGCCCTCATCACCCTTGGGACACCGAACTTGGGATATCCTTACACCTTGGCAGACACCCTGGTATTTTGCACGCCACTCGTGCAGGAGATGAATGGCAACTGGCGGGCGCAACAGTCAACCAACACGGTTGTTTTGTCGCCGTACCTTCTTTCGCTGACGAATCAGTGGTCTTCAACATCTTATCCGGGGAATACTGCTACGTGGTTGGCGGCGTCCGGGCGGTCATGCTCTAACGCAGTACGGACAATCGACCCAACAACTGGCTGTAGGGACGCAAACCCCTACAGTGACGGTGTTGTGTGCGACGATAGCGCAACCTACTTCGTCAGCACACCCTCTGGCACAACGCCAAACCAATATTGGCAAGATCCCGGCCAAATCTACGTGCATTCAAATTACGGGTGGGGCATCGGAACCTCCTTCGTACTTTGCGGCAATTCCGGCAATCCGGTGTTGAATCCGCCGCTCTCAAATCCACCAAGTTTCGGTCCGTTGTTTGCGGCGATAAAGGGGCTTATCAATGGGCTATCTTATTAGGCGGCTGTTTCCGATACTGGCGCTGGTCTCGTTTTCAGCGGCCATGCACGCACAGGAAGTCATCCCCCCGGCCCGGACAATTCTGAACCTTAGCGAAAGTGAGCAGATCGTCTTCATCAACAAGACGATTGACCTCGGGTTCCCGGTAAACCGGGCCGACCAAATGACCATGCTCATCATCAATCGCAGTGCTGTTGCGCTGCCGCTGATCGAATCGAGGCTGGAGGAAGCCCTCAAGTCTACCTCGACTCCAAAGCGGTTCGTAGACACCACCACCGAGATGATCGCCTACGCTGGCGACGAGCAGGCGCTTCGTGCCGTCAGTAAACTCATGGTGGTCGATGAAAACAGATTCGGGACTCTTGTCGGACGCACGCTGGACAACGCAGGTAACTGGCGAAACCCTTTCACGGTCGCATATAAGGGACTCACGCTTGGCGATGAACCGGTTTCCCGCCGCATCGCAGCGTGGGCCGAATCCGCATTGGCATCAACACGAATGCAGCGTGCGTGGGCGGAAGCGATGCTCGACAGGTACGCCAGTGTGCCAGATGAATCAGCGTGGGCCACAGACCCAATTGCTTCCCGGCTGAGCGACCGGGCTTCGCCAGAATTGCGTCAGAGCGTGTTGCACTTCGCCGCCGATGCCCAAACTAGGAAGAAATGAGAAAGACGGTGAAGCAGGACATCAGGCCATGGGCACGAAGCAGGCAGTCCGCTTCGGTTCAGTCTCGGTGGGTGTTGTGTTCGATTTGCATTTGGCACAACGTCAATTGAGCTTGCAGCCGGTATTGAAAACTCTTCCGTTGCCCGATGAAACCGCCTATCACGACGCCGAAGAAGCCACCAATAATGCAGAGGGCGAACGGAGATGCGCCGGAACTTTCCGGCATGGACGGAACATTAAAACCATTTCCGGTTCCTCTGTAATGCGCTTCTACCGCCTTGGTTCTGGCGTCTAGTTCCTGATTTTCAATTATGGCGGCTGGAATGGCGGTGAGCGTTACCCCAATGGCAGAAAGACGACCGCGTACTGGAACGTGATGAAACTTGCCTTGTTGTAGAGCGTGTCAGCAAAAGTTTGCAGGATGCTTGGGTCGTATTTCGTCATCGAAGCGTCCTACTATTTGACCGTCTTCGTGTACGCTTTGACCTTCTTTCCCTTCGTGGTCGTGTATCCCGAAACGGCCCTTACCTTCTTGGGCTTTTTGGTTGTGCGGCCAAGAAGAGCGCCAACGGCGAGCGGTAGTAGTGGAAGTGGCATACGTCGGTATTCTATGGGCACGGGCTGATGCGTACAATACTGACATCCGTCAACAAAAAAGGCTGTCTTCGGACTTCATCGTTTCTTCGGAGCCGGGCCTACCCTAATCAAGTGGGTGTTCGGCGTTTGCTCCTCTGGACTCCATCCAGGTGGAAGTTTCATGGGAACCTCTGTGACATGGTGGGCGTTGAAGTCTTGACGGTACCTCAAGTGCCCATTGCGGCATCTCACGAGATAGTTTCGGGCGACGATCCGAAGCGGCGGGCGGCGTTTCAGATCTTTTTTTTCAAACCATCCCGGTACTATGATTTCTTCGCACACCGGAACCTGCGCTTTCGGCGGATTGCCATAAAACACGCTGCCTACGGGAACCGTCCGGGCATCTTCCCCACACACCGGACACGGGAAAACTTTTTCGCTCATTTGTTGGCTTCATCCTACGGAAGTTGAAAACCACAATAGGCGCAACAAGCGGCATCCTTAGGTTGGTTCAGGCCACGGCCACACTTTGGACAGAAGCGAGAGATTTGTTTGCTTTTCCCAACCGCACGCCCGATCAAAAAAATAATCAATAGCAGGACCAAAAAATACGACAAGCACTTCGGGTCCACCCAAGCCAAACATTCCAGCGACTACAAAGGGCATGGGGTAATTGTACTGCCGATCACCCATAATGGAAAATCGGCCTTTGGTTGCGAGAAGGTCCTATGATGAACTCGGAATGGTCTGCGACGAAAAGATCCGGCTAGTAGCGGAATACGCCGCTGCGAGTTCGATGCTCCAAATGGCGGCGACCAAGCTCCGAGCGGTCGCCTTAGCAGACGCGGCGCTGGTTTGCCGAGAAGATCGCCTGTGCGCTGGCGGTTACCAGGGCCGTCGCCACAAGTCCCGCCAACTGCTCGGTTCCCTTTTTCGTCTGGAGAAGGTACACAGCAGCGAATACCCCTCCCACAACCAACAACGGCGTCATCGGATTTTGAGTGCCCATGACTGTGATTTTACGCTCAATCGGATTGGGCGGCAACCGCACCTCATGTCCGCTGGCAGGGTCGGTCAAGGCGGTTCATGGAATAGCCCTCCATCTATTTTTCAGCTATATTGGAGATGGAATACGCCGGGGTAGCTCAGTTGGTAGAGCACCGCACTTGTAATGCGGGGGTCACGAGTTCGACTCTCGTTCCCGGCTCCACATCTCCCTCAATCCGAGATCGCATCTCCCACCAGCAAGAGTAGATAGAAACTGTCTACCGAGAGCCTGCAAAAACAATGTCTGTCGTTAAATGAATCCGTTGGAGGGAATTTGGCGAGAGTTTACAAATCTAGCGCTCTACCGTCTGAGCTATCCCGGCGTACCCACCATTATAGATGGCGCCACCCGGCCGGGTCCATATTCCCACGAAACGGATTCCGCGACCGCGCGACCCAGGCGTTACACTGGTTCTTCTATGTCGAAATATCCAACCCTTCAGGCGCCCAAACGCCTGCTTTTCGGACCTGGACCCAGCATGGTAGCTCCGCGCGTGTATGCCGCCATGGGGCAGAGCGTGGTGGGCCACTTGGATCCATTCTTCTTTGAAATCGCCGAACAGATTCGCTCGCTTCTGGGGTACGCCTATTCCACCAAGAATCAGTTCTGCCTGGCGGTGTCCGGCACCGGTAGCGCCGGAATGGAGACGGCGGTAGCGAACTTCGCCGAACCCGGCCAGAAATTCGCATTGCTTTCGAACGGATTCTTTGCCGACCGGATCGGCGAAATGGCGCGCCGGCAAGGGGCCCAAGTGGTGAAGCTTGCGAAGGAATGGGGCCAGCCCTACGATCCCCAGGAAGTCCGCGACTTCATCCGCCGCGAGCAGCCTCAGATAGTGGCGTTCGTGCAGGCGGAGACGTCCACCGGCATGTACAATCAGGCCAAACCCATCTGCGAAGCGGCCCACGAAGCCGGCGCGCTCACCATCGCCGATTGCGTCACCTCGCTCGGCAGCATGCCCGTGCTGGTGGATGAAAACGGCATCGACATCGCCTATAGCTGCACCCAGAAGGGCCTCGGCTGCCCGCCGGGACTGGCGCCGATGACCGTCTCGCCGCGCGCGCTCGACCGCCTGAAGGCGCGCACCGCCCCGGTTCAGTCCTGGTATCTCGACCTGCAATTGATCGACAGTTTCTTTACCGGCCACAAGTATCACCACACGGCGAGCGCCACGCTGTTCTACGCGCTGCGCGAGGGCCTGGCGATGGTCTTCGAAGAGGGCCTGGAGAATCGCTCGGCGCGGCATCGCCGGAACCACGAGGCGTTCGTCGCCGGGATCGAAGCGATGGGGCTCGAGATGCAGGTGAAGAACCCGGCGGACCGCCTTTGGACGCTGAACACTCCGTGCGTCCCCGCCGGCGTGAACGACGGCAAAGTGCGCGAATACCTGCTGGAGCGGCACGGCATGGAGATCGCGGGCGGTTTCGGACCGTTAGCCGGCAAGGTTTTCCGCATAGGCACCATGGGCTACGGGTCGACGCCGGAGAACATCATGCTGATTCTGGAGTGCCTGGAAGAGGCGCTCAAGCAGCAGGGCTTTGCGCCCGCCGGGGATGCTCGCTCGGCGGCTGAAAAGTCGGTGGCGGCGGCAGTTCAATAATAGTCGGCGCAGCTCATGTAATAGCCGCATTGCGGGCAGAAGAGTTTGCATTTGCGCTGGGCGAGCCGCACCGAGCAGACCGGACAATAGAGCATCGGCTCGTCCCCGGATTCCGGCTGGGGCGCGGGTTCGGTGGGTTCCATGGCTGGAGAGAGTATATCGTGGCTCGATGGTTGGCCAAGACATTATGGCCACGGATAGAAAGAATTGTTTTTATCGGCGTTTATCTGCGTTCATCGGCGGCCATTCTATCTTCAGCGGTCAGACAGATGCGGCTGCACTCGGGGTTGACGTCGATCTGGCGAGGAAGAGGATTAGCCGCCGATGAACGCAGATGAACGCCGATCCCGGACATCATGTCCAGAAAACGACTGGCGATTTACTGAAAACAAACGAATTATCCGAAATTCTCAGGACAAGATGTCCTGAGCCAGGCGGGCTGAAGCCGGCTGAAGCCCACCCCACCGCAGGGACAAGATGGCCTGATCCCCGCGAAAGATCCCCTACAATAGAGGCATCCTATGAAGCGCAGACTGGCGGTGCTTTTAGCGTTGGCGATGGCCACTGGGTGGGGACAGATGCGGCGGCCGTTTCCATCGCGGTTTGCCTCCCGCGGATTGCGCGGCGCGGTGGCCGCGGGCGCCGAAGGGTCCACCGAAGCCGGCATGCGCATGTTCCTCGCGGGCGGCAACGCGGTGGACGCCGGTATCGCCACCATGCTCGCCGCGGCGGTCTGCGAATTCTCGCACTTCGGATTCGGCGGCGAGGCGCCCATCCTGGTGCGCACCAAGGAAGGCAAGGTCTTCGCCATCGCCGGCGTGGGAACCATGCCGAAACTGGGGACGGCCGATTTTTACCGCAAACATACGCTCTCGCCTCTCGAAATCGACGATCCGCCGGGACCCAATGGATTGAAGGACTGGGTGCCGGTGGTCGGCATTCTCTCCACGCTGGTGCCCGGCATGGTGGACGCCGCTATCGTGACGGAACGCGATTTCGGCACCAAGTCGTTCTCCGAAGTGCTCCAACCGGCCATCGAACTGGCCGACGGTTTCCCGCTGGATGAATTTCGCGCCATCACGCTCGCCAACACCGAGCGGTATCTTTCCGCGTGGCCCAGTTCCAAGCGGGTTTTCCTGGCGAGCGGCGCGCCCCTGCAAACCGGCAACATCTTCCGCCAGCCGGACCTGGCCCGCACCCTGCGCAACATGGCCAACGTGGAAAAGAAGGCTCTGGCCGCGGGCGCCTCGCGCGCCAAGGCCATGGAAGCGGTGCGCGATTACTTCTACCGCGGCGACATAGCCCGCCGCATCGGTGAATTCTGCAAGCAGAACGGCGGCCTGCTGCGCTACGAGGACATGGCGGCCTTCCACGTGGCCCCCGAAGAAGCGGTCTCCACCACCTTTCACGGCTACACCGTCTACAAGCCCGGTTTCTGGAGCCAGGGCCCGGCGATGATCGAAGCCCTCAACATTCTGGAGGGCTTCCCGATCGGCGAAATGGCGCTGAATTCGGCCAACTATATCCACACCATGACGGAAGCCATGAAGCTGGCCTACGCCGACCGCGACACTTACTATGGCGACCCGAATTTCAACCGCATCCCCGCCGAGATACTGCTCTCCAAGTCCTACGGCGAGGAGCGCCGCAAACTGATCGGCGACCGGGCGTCGGCGGAATTCCGGCCGGGGAAGATCGGCGACAACCCGCCGCAACATCCGTCGCTGGCGCAGATGGAGCACCACAAACTGGACCCGGCGGTGCTCGCCAAGGATACGACTTGCGTGGACGCGATCGACAAGGACGGCGTGGCCATTTCGATCACGCCCTCGGGCGCGTGGATGCCGCCGGTAATCGCCGGCGATACGGGCATTCCGCTCACCCAGCGGGCACAGAGCTTTCTGCTGATTCCCGGCCATCCGAACGAACTCGCGCCGGGCAAGCGCCCGCGCGTGACGCTGAGCCCGACCATCGTCGTGGGCCCCGGCAAGAATCTGATCGCGCTCTCCACTCCGGGCGGCGATCAGCAGGACCAGGCGTTGCTGCAGGTGCTGTTCGCTTCGGTGGAGTACGGGCTGGACGCGCAGAGCGCCGTGGAGAACCCGCGGTTCCAGAGTGAGCACTACGTGTCGAGCTTCGATAATCATGAGATGAAGCCCGGCGTTTTGGGGCTGGATGAGCGCCTGCCTTCGGCCGTGTTCCAGGAGCTGCAGCGGCGCGGGCACAAGGTCGAAGTGAAATCGCGGTACGACAGCGGATCGGCTCCGGTGTTGATCCGCATGTATCCCAGCGGCGTAATCGAGGCCGGCGCCGACCCGTTCTACTTCCGGTTCTCGCAGGCATGGTAGGCGGGCTGTTCGACGAACCGGGCTCGTTCGACCGCGACGGGCTGGCCGATAAGCTGCGCGCGCTGGCCGCGCAGAATATCTACATCGGCGGCAGTTCCTGGAAATACGAAGGCTGGATGGGGCAGATTTATACGCGCGAGCGGTACCTGACGCGCGGCCGGTTTTCGCAAAAGCTGTTCGAGCAGGAGTGCCTGCGCGAGTACGCCGAGACGTTCCCCACGGTGTGCGGCGATTTCGCGTTTTACCAATTCCCCTCGGACGAATTCTGGAAGCGGCTCTTCCTGCGCGTGCCGGCGAGCTTCCGCTTCGCCTTCAAGGTGCCGGAACAGATCACTTGCAAGGTGTTTCCGCGGCACGCCCGCTACGGAGCGCAGGCCGGCAAGGAAAACGAGACCTTCCTCGACACTCGCGTGTTCGAGGAAATGTTTCTGCGTCCGCTGCTGCCGTACCGCGAGAAAACGGCGCTGTTGATTTTCGAATTCGGCGCGTTCGGGCAGCGCAGTTTCGGCGAATTGGGAGAATTTCTGGATCGCTTGGACCCGTTTCTGGCGGCGCTGCCGCCGGAATTCCGTTACGCCGTGGAAATTCGCAATCCCGAGTTTCTGGACAGGGATTACTTCGCGTGTTTGCGGGCCCGCGGCGTGGCGCACGTATACAACGCGTGGTCGAAGATGCCGGAATTGCGCCATCAGATGGCCATACCGGATTCCGTAACGGCGGATTTTCTGGTGAGTCGCGCGCTGTTGCGGCGTGGGCGGGTATATGAGGATGCGGTGGGGTTGTTTCAGCCATATACGCACATTCAGGATGAGAATCCCGAGGCGCGCGAATCGCTGCGGGTGCTGATCGGGCGGGCGCGGGAGAACAAGCAGTTCCTATTTTTGTTCGTGAACAATCGGCTGGAGGGAAACGCGCCGCTGACCATCCTGTCGCTGGTCGACCGGTGAGCGCGTGATATACTGAGAATTCTTTTGAAAGGGCCCGTAGCTCAGTTGGTTAGAGCGCTACCTTGACACGGTAGAGGTCTGGCGTTCGAGTCGCCACGGGCCCACCATGCAAATCAGAAAGCCTTACGGTAGCGGAATTTTCAGAATGCGGTCGGCCCACTCCTCGGCGCTCGACGCGCGCCAAATCAGCACAAGCTCCTCAATTGCCTCGCGCACGGGCAGATATTGTGGTATCAAAAGCACACCTGGACTGGAACCGTGAGCTTGCACGAAATCCGCAAAATGGCGGGGCATGGTGTGGAAATCGTGGAGACGAGAATGCGATCCCGATCGGCCGCGAACCCCAACACCATTGCGTCGGGAACTCCTTCCAGCTCCGCTTGGCTTGCGGACATGAAGTCCATCGCGGGTTCGCGGCGCAAGCAGCTCCATTTCCACGGCCCTGATGATGTCGATGCGGATCAGATGCCGCAGGGTTCGTCCACCGTGTGCTGCGCGCACGGACTGGTCATTGCATCCTTGAGCCGGGCAAACTCACGTTCCAGGTCATCCATGCGATAGGTGGCCGAGATCAAGTCACCAGCCTTGCCGGCTTTCTCTAACTCGAATGCTAGAGCACGCAAGGCCTCACCGCCGACATTGGCCGACGCGCCCTGAATGGAGTGAGCCAGGGTCGCGAAGGCCTCGGCATCCGAAAGGTCAAGTTGGCGCCGCATCGTCTCGATCTGCCGTGGGATGTCGGCCAGAAACGTCTCCTTGATTCCCTTCGCCAGATCCTCGTCATTCATGAGGCGCCTCAACATGCCTGCCCGGTCGAAAACCTCTCGCGCCGATGAAGGCAGGACGGACTGCAGAGGCACTTCCGTATTTAACGCTTCCAGTTTGCCCACTTCTCCATTCTTCTTCGGCAGCCAGCGCGCCGCTACCTCGGCCAGGGCCTCCGGTGATACCGGTTTGGCAAGATAGTCGTTCATGCCCATGTCGAGGAACCGCTCCCGGTCGCCCTGCATGGCGTGCGCCGTCATGGCGATGATGGGGATGGCGTGATTCAGGACTTTGGATTGGGGATTGCGGACCTGCCGCGTGGCTTCGAATCCATCCATCACTGGCATCTGCACGTCCATGAATACCAGGTCGTAGGGGGTGGATTCGAGCGCGTTAACGGCCTCGGCGCCGTCAGCCACCGCGTCGGCGCGCAGGCCCAATTTCTTGAGCATGGCGATAGCCACCTGCTGGTTGGTGATGTTGTCTTCGGCCAACAGAATGCGCATTCTACGGCCAGCGAATAGATTCGTGCCGCAGGCGGTGTAGCCGGGGGCGTTCCGCTTCGGCGTTGGCTCCGTCCCGCTCCGCACGGCCCGCGCCAGTACGCCCATGAGTTCCCGTTGCCGTATCGGTTTGGTCGCATAAGCCGAGAAACCCATCTCCGCGAAGCGACGTGACTCACCCGGGAAACCCAAGGAGGTTAACATCACCATCCGGGTGTTGGCCAAGTGACGATCGGCCTTGATAATCCGGCCTAAGGTCTCGCCGTCCATGTCCGGCATCTGCCTATCGATCACGGCGAGACGGAAGGGATCCCGTTCCTCCATCGCCCGCCAGAGCGCCCGGAGCGCCCCGGGGCCATCCTCGACTTCCGAGCAGCGCATACCCCAAGAGGCCATTCGCGAGGTCAGGATCTCGCGGCTGGCAGCATTGTCGTCCACGATCAGCACCCGAACGCCACGCAGGTCTGCGGGCGGGGGCTCTGCGGCCCTGGTCCCCGTAGTCTGCTTCCCCAAGCGGACGGTGAACCAGAATTCCGAGCCCTTATTCTCTTCGCTCTGCACCCCGACTGTTCCGCCCATCATGGCAGCCAGTTGTTTCGAGATGGCCAAGCCCAGCCCGGTGCCGCCGAATCTCCGGGTAGTCGAAGCGTCGACCTGACTGAACTTCACGAAGAGCATCCCGATCCTGTCTTCCGGGATACCAATGCCTGTGTCGCGCACCGAGAAGCGCAGTAGGCACTCAGTCGCTTGTTCCTCCTGCAGCGAGACGTCCACGGCCACCTCGCCCCTCTGAGTGAACTTGACGGCATTGCCCGCCAGATTGCCGAGAATCTGTCGCAGGCGGCCCGGGTCGCCGCGAAGCAGGGTAGGAACCGTTGGATCGGCGCTGCAGAGCAACTCCAGCCCTTTCTCGTGCGCCCGCACGGCCAAAGTGGCCGCAAAGTCTTCCAACAGGTTCTGGAGACTGAAGTCCAGCGTCTCTAAATCGAGCTTGCATGCCTCGATCTTCGAGAAATCGAGAATGTCGTTGATGATTCCCATCAGCGATTCGCCGCTCGATCGTACGACTTCGGCGTATTGACGCTGCTCATCGTTCAGTTCGGTATCCAACAGCAACCCGGTCATGCCGATGACGCCGTTCATAGGCGTGCGGATCTCGTGGCTCATGTTTGCCAGGAATTCGCTCTTGGCTCGTTCGGCGGCCTCGGCACGATCCTTCTCTGCCTCCAGTGCCTGGTAAGACCGCGCATTGCTGACAGCTAGCGCTATCACGCCGCCGATCGAGAGAGCCGTCGCGAGGTAGCGCTCCTTCGACGCCGGGAACGCCACGCCCTCCACTTCGAGTACGCCGAAATCCTCTTTCCTGCGCCGGATGCGGATTTGAAAGCCGAACCCGCTGGAAGTCCAGGATGCATCCGGTAAGTCCACCGCCGGCGTCCTGCCGTCGAAGGCCACTCTCTCGGGCGCGAACAGTATCGTGCAAAGATCGATCCCCTGCTGGATGACCTCGGCCTCGGAGTGCACACTGGCGAGGCGGCTCATCAGGTCGATGACCATGGCGCTGTGAGCGGACACACGTTGAGTTTCCGCACGGGCCGATTTTCGCGCAGCCTCCGCCGATTCCAGGCGCCAGCTCAAGACCTGTTGTGAAGCCCATAGCCGGATCATATCCAGTCCAACGGGCACACTGGATGCCGGAAGCGCGACAAACTCGGACAACGCTTTGAGATGAACCGGGGCATTGGGGTAGAGCCCGGAATCGAGGAGTAGCAAGCCACTCATGGACTCGCCGAAATAGTCGCGCGCCGTGGCTGCATCGAAGCCCCAGTCCCTCATGTGCTCTTTCCAGTGATCGAGCCATCCCGGACTCAATAGGTATAGGCCCTGGCTCTGGCAGTGGTCCACGTAACCTTGGCCGGCAAGCAAGTACAAACATTGGTTGGTGTCGCTGATGTCGATACGGGTGGAGTCAGGGTTGGATGCAGCCAGGTGCTGAACGCAGAATCCTCCCGCCACGCACAGCTTCCCGAAAGGTTGTTCCCAGAGGCGGCCGCCCGCAATCGCCTCCCAGCAAAGCCGTGGGCGGCCGCAGGTGGCCGGACGCACCTGGACCGAGACGCCCTCGAGCCCCTCCCCACCAGCGATGGACTCCGCTTCCAGTCGGAAGCTCTCGCAAACCGCTAAAACAAAGGCTGAACTATTCATTCCGGCACCGGAGAGGATATTCCCCCCAACGCCTGACAGCCTCCGAGATGGCCATCAATGTGTCATCCGAAACCTGCCACGGAATCTCGCCGTGGTTGTCGGAAAGGATGAACCCGCCGCCCGAAGCGGCCCCGGCGATTGCTTCCTTCACTACGGCCTCGGCCTCGGCCGGCGTCCAGCGCCGCATCTCAATACCATTGAGGTTCCCAATCACGGTGAGCCGGCCCGCGCAGGCGCGCTTCACCTCCGAGAGATCCTCGATCGCGCTTACGCCGATGGCGGCTGTCCCCGTCCCGGCGAGGTCGCCAATCACCGGCAGGCAACGGCCCGAGGCCAGGTGTGTAGCCGTCGGCCCGGCAATGCGGGCGAGGCAACGCTTGGCAAACCGCCAGCCGGTTCGGCGATAAACCTCTGGAGCTGTGATGGTGGGTGAGGCCAGCGGGTCGAAGTAGCACACCGCCGTGGCGCCCGCCTGGAGCTGCGCGTTGGCCCATTCCACACAAAATTCCTCGTTGATGCGCCACAGGCGATCCATCGCGTCCGGCGCTTCGATCTGCCAGTCCAGATAACGCTCGAAGCCGAGTTGCATCACGGGCAAGGAGTAGGGCGACATCACGACGCCGATCACCGGGACCTCACCCGCAGATCGCTCACTCAATCCCGAAATGGCACGCAGCACTTCCTGCAGGCGCGAGCATTCTCTCACTCGCGGCGGAAGAAGACCTGGGATCTGGCAGGCGCGGCTCACGATAGGCGGGCCGGAGTTCGGTGGTCCGTCGTCGAAGAAGCGTGTCTCGCAGCCCCACGCCTCCATCTCGATCGCGGCATAGAAGAAACTGTTGTAGCAGTCGTGACCGTATCTGGCGCGCAAACGCAACTGGCCTTCGACGACGTTGCGCGCCGAGGAGAAGTATTCCCGAATGGGCAAGCCCGTTTCCTTGGCGCCGTGGAGGGTCAACAACAGGAATAGTGGCACACGATCGGGTTCCTTGTGCCCGAGCGTGGTGAGAACACGTTCCATCGAAGTGGTTGTGACTGTCATGATTCGCCTCCGAGCAGACGCCGCACAATCGCGAGAGCATCGGATGCGTTGTAGCCGACCGCGTCGGCCCCAACTGCCTCGGCCAAGCGCCGGTCGAACACAAACGGCGCTCCGCCCGCGACCACTTTAACCGGTAGTTCCGCGTTCCGCAGCGCAGCCACCAGATCCTTGATCCGCATAGCGGAACGCAGCATCAGGGCCGAGACCAGCAGAACCAGAGTGCGGTCGGCCCGCGATCGCACGACCAGTTCGTCTACGCTTAGCCCGCAGCCGTAGTCTCGAACCTTGACACCAGCGGCCCGCAGGAAAGACAGGACCACCCGCTTGCCGAGCGCGTGATGGTCCTCGATAACGCCAATAGCAACGCGTGGCTCGCTACCGGCACAGTGCCCGCCTTGGTCCGGTTGCAAGGTGTCGATGAGTTCCTCGCAGATCCGTCCGCTCATGTAGACTTGCGATAGAGCCAGCTCGCCTGTTTCCCATCGGTTCCCGATGCGCTCCAGCACCGGTCTCACCAAGGTTTCGAGTACGGCGGCAGGCGTGTCCAACTGGCGTGCCGATTCCAACACCTGCCTTGCCGCCTGCCGGTCGGTCTCCAGCAGCGCCTCAAGGAATGCGTCCTGGGCAGACCATGCAGCTTCGAATGGCATCAACCTCTCTTATCGGCCGTCCTACCCATTTGCTGCACGTCGCCCGGCCTCTTTCTGCGAACGGCCGCGCGGCACTCCCCGGTACGCACGTCCAGAGCGCGCGCCCCACTCACGCTATAGCCCCGCGTTAGTCCCCCCAATTAACGCGATAATCCGCTTTTTGTGCGTGTAAATAGTTGTGTTTGCAATGCGAGGCGGCTACAAGCGGCTCGGCTGTTACCCGAAGGGTTGTAGGTTCGAATCCTACCTGAGGAGCCAGTTCTCATTTTGGGCCGTTTTGGCCGATTCTAATCCCACCTGCTGCTGGTTCGCCGCAACCGCAACCGCCAACACGTCAAAGGGTTGCCGATATTTCGCGGTAAGTTCGCCGCCCTTCCACGCGCAGTTCGAGAGTACGAAATTCAGGAGTTTCCTTTTTTCAGTTGGGGGCTGACTCTCGAACAGGACGTGGGCGTTGTGCGCCAATTCCAGAAGTTGGACGCCCTCCTCGATATAGCTCTGGTTGGCCGTACGGTGCGCCTCCATGTCGCGCAGTACGGTCGCCTGGGCCGTCCGCATCTCGGCGGCCTTGGCATCGAAGATGTCGTTGCCGATCCGGCCGTCCAGTTTGTCCTCGTACATGCAGTCGATTCGGTCCTGCACGCGGCGGTGCTCGCGCTGCAGCTTGGCGATGGCGTCATCATGGAACTGGCGTTCGTCGCGGTGGCTTTCACGTAACGCCTGACGCACCCAGGCCAGCGTCTCGTCGCTGAATGCTATGCCCTTGAGCAGCGCGGTGAACTTTTCCTCCAGCACCTCCTCGCGGGTGTATGGCTCCGGGCACTTCCCCTTGAAGCCGGTGCAATGATAGTAGATGTAGCGGCCCTTCTTGATCTCGCCCACCATCGCGCAGCCGCAATGCCCGCACGTGACGAGACCACTGAACGCGAACTGCTCTCTCATCTTCCGGGTCTTCTTTGCGCCGCGCCCGTCTAGAATCGCTTGGACCTCTTCCCACAGTTCGCGCGTGACGATCCGCTCGTACGTTCCGATGTAGGTGATGCCATCGAAATCGAAGTCGCCGGAGTAGATCCGATTCCGCAGGATCTTGTGCACCGTGGAGGTCGGCACCATATCACCGCTCTTCCTATACGCCAACCCGTCGGCACGGGCCTTCGTCGCCATCTGCTTCAGCGAGAATTTGCCAGTGGCATATTGCTCGAACATCCTGGTGATCGCGGGCGCCAAGTTGGGATCTGGTTGGATGGTCCGCTTTCCGTTCGAACCGTCCATGTTGAGGTAGCCGAGCGGCGCGAACGACGGCCAAGTCCCCTCCTTCGCTTTTTGGATCATCCCCTTCCGCGTCTCCTCCGACAGGTTGTCGATGTAATTCTTTGCCATCAGAACTTTGATGCCGTGCATAAAGCGCTCCGACGAGCGCGACTCCGGCGAGAGCACCACGTTCTCTTTCACGAAGTGAATTTCCAGCCCCAACCCGTCAATCGTGACCCAATCTTTCAAGTTGCGATACAAGCGGTCGGTCTTTTCGACCAGCACAATCCGGCACGTTTTCGTCTTCGCCAGGAGCGCGATCATCTCGCCGAACCCTGCGCGGCCGGCCTGCTTCGCCGTTTCCACATCCACGCATTCCTTCAGGACCGTGATGCCGTTCGCGGTTGCGTACGAGCGCAGTAGTTCGAGTTGCGCCGGAATGGAAAACCCCTCCACTTCTTGCTGCTTGCTGGAGACGCGGGCGTAGATCACCGCCAGTCGGCAGTCGCCGCCCTCGTGCTGGCTACTGTTTTTCAGCATTCTTTTCCTCCTCATAGTCGCTGATCGCACCGAAGGCGCCCAAATCCGCGGCGCAGTTATAAATCTCGTCTGCATGGCCGTTGGCAAACTTATCGGCGATGCGCCGGATGCTCATGCCGTCCTTCAGAAGCAGATCCACGACCTCGCGCTCTTTCTTCTCATACGCCTTGGCGTCGAACGACTTCATGCTCCAGCACGTGAAGAACGCCTCGGCCAACGCCTCCGGCGTGATCCTGAACAGCCTCATCACTTCCTCGGCCGTCCGGCCCTTCTGCAAGAGCCCGGCGACCGCTTTTTGTTGAGCGTTGAGAGCCTCGATGGTTTCGCTGGTATGCCGACGCTCTTCCATGACAGGCTTAAGGACTCGCCGGATGGCCTTTGCAGACTTCGCGTACTCGTCAGCGCCCTCCAGCCGGATGACGTATAGAAGAGCATCGACAAGCTCGCGTTCGTGATCATCCTTTACCTGCACGTACCGGCTCAGCAGCCCGCTCGCGGGGGCACCCAATTCGTCGTTGAGCGCCTTCCGAAAGAAGCTAGCAAATTCCTCCAGGCCGTTCGCGGCTGCAATCTGTTCAAGTAACGCTAGGGCCTTGCCGCGGGGCCGGCGGCTGTGCTCGTAGCGAACCACCGTGGGGAGAGCTAAGCCTAGGCGCCCTGCGAACTGTGGCTGCGTGTCTCCCAAGGCTATTCTCAGCTTACGGACCATCGCGATCAAAGTGTCTTCTTGTGTTTCTTTCGGCATTGTGCTATCCAGTAGGATATTATCCGGTTGGATAATTACCGGATCAACTTGAGGGTACTACAATGCTGGAACCCAACGCAACCGTAGCGGCCACTATGGACCACCAGGGTGCCGACCTGGAGACGGCCATGGCGACGGTGGTGGAGAGGCTCACCGCCATTGTGCGGGACGGAATTATTCATGGGTACTTCGAAGTGACCATCTCCGGTCGCGCCGCATCGGGCGGGCGCACGGAAGTGATTATTGCCGCGGGAAAGAAGCACCGGTTCCTCCTGCGCAACAAATAGTCGTACAACGTGCGACCCGCGCGAATGCGGGCGCCTGTCCCGTAATCCCGATCGCCGCCATCGGCGCGAACGCCGAGGCCAGATCACAGTTGGTCCGGAGATTCGGCAATGGACCAGCCGCGGCTGGCGTTTCTCGAAGATACCCGACAATTCTGGCAGGCGCGCACCTCGCGCGTGCTCACGCTCGAGGACGCGCGCCAGGCCGTCGAGAACGTGACGGGTTTCTTCGCTACGCTGCAGCGCTGGGCGGCAGCCGAATCATCCAGTGCCGGCAAGGAGACAACAACAGATGGGGTGCATGACTTCGAACCACCTGAAACAGGTGGTCCCGACTATCCCCAGCGATCTGGTGAGCGTGAAGGAGGGCGCCAGGATCGCCAAGAAAACCGAGCGCACAATCTGGCGCGACATTCGCAGCGGCAAACTGCGGGCCTGGGGCACACGCCGGTGCTATCGAATCTCGGTTTCGGATCTACTGGCGCCAGTGAAAAGGAGGAGATGATGGAGGGCACTCTGATTACCAAGAACGACATTGCACAGCCCGCCGCGCCGCGCGCCGGGAACGCGGAAGGCACTCCGATGAGCCGGGAGTCGTAGCATGACTGGCCCGCCGAGGGAAAGGCCGGAAGATCAAGATGCTCGCGGGGGTAGCTCCGGGGCCAACGCGAACTGGGTTCGCATCGTGAATCCCGCACTTAACGGGAGTCCGCTGATCCGTCGGCGCGATGGCAATCGGCTCGTGCAATTGCAGCGCGCGGAATGGGTCGGCGCAGATCAGTTGCGGCTCGTCACGTCGCACCCCATTAACCGGATGAACGCTGCGGCCGCCGCCGCGCAATACGCTCGAGCCGCCGAAACGCTCGTCAAGAGCGTCGCTGAGTCACGGCACGTCCCAATCGTTTTTCCAATCAAGGCACTCACGGCACGCGGTCGTCAACGCCGGAGACCTAGCAACTAAGAGCGATTCGAACCAACAAAAGGCGCGTCGCCCGGCAAGGGCGAGGGCTGCCGTAGATGGTGATATCGATGTCCAAGAAAGTTCCACATCAGATCGCCTGTGCTGAGAGGAAGGCGCCGTCGCCGGAAGCCGAGGTAACCATTATCCGGCTGCCTTACAGCCGTGGAGCGTTCGCGGTGTGCCGGTTGAAGAAAATGTTTACGGAATTGAACGACCGCGTTTCCCGAGCCACTCTCTCCGGGGAGAACGAGTTGCGCATCACGGCGGACTTTCTTGCGCAGATCAGGCGCGAGTTGGACCGACTGCTGTGAGTGCGTCAATGACACTTCCGTCCTTGGAACAAATCGGTTCACCGTTGTTGCCTGAGGACTTTGCGAACTTGGAGCGCAGGTGGATCGACCGTGATCTGGCAATCTCTGCCGGCATCCGGCGGGTGGACTCTGCTACCGGCGCATGGGTCATAGGTCGTCGCGATAACGGTACGTACTCTGGCGTTCTGATCCCCTACCGCTGGCCGGGGATCGGCGGCATCCGCGAATATCGCCTGCGCCGCGACCAGCCCGACTTCGAATACCGCAACGGCGTGCGGAAGGAGGTTGGGAAATATCTCGGACCGCCGGGCAGACCCAGTCTGGTTTACCTGCCGCCGGACATCGGGTCTGAGCTGCTCAGTGCCACGGACTGTCCGCTCCTGATCGTTGAAGGCGAGTTCAAAACGTTGGCACTATGGCGACTGGCTTGCCACCAAATCGACCGACCCAGGTTCCTGCCGCTCGGGCTGGCGGGCTGCTGGAATTGGAAGGGCACAATCGGTAAAGCGCCGGGGCCGAACGGCGAACGCCGCGACGTGAAAGGGATGATCGTCGACCTGGAAAAGGTGACGTGGGCCAGCAGGCGCGTGATCATCGCCTTCGACGCGGACGCGTCCCAAAACGTCTCCGTCAATGCCGCGAGGGCTCAGTTGGCGCGGGAACTCCGGATGCGTGGTGCCACGTTGACGTACGTCGAGTGGCCTCCCGACCAAGGCAAGGGCATCGACGACCTCCTGGCCAACGCCGGGCCGGACAAGGTCCTGGAACTCATCGGCAATGCAGATTTCAACGCACCGGCCACCCGCTATTTATGGAACGACGCTGGCAACGGCGACCGCTTGGCGGACGCTTACGGACTGGATTTGATCTACTGCACCGAGCGGAAGGGATTTATGGTGTGGCTCGGCACGCACTGGGGATTCGACGAATTGGAGGTGGAGCGGATGGCCGAGCGGGTTCTCCGCGACGCGTTCGCCGAGGCCGGCCAAATCGCTGACGTGGCGAAGCGCAACGCCTTCCTGAAGTTCCTCAACAAGTCCCTTCAGGGCACCGGTATCAGCGCGATGGTGCACAGCGCGAAGCGAAAGGTACCGCAGGCAAGCATCAACGTGTTCGACGCGGACCCGGTTCTCCTCAACTTCCGCAATACCACCGTGGACCTCCGTGCCGAACAGGTACGCGAGCATCGCCGCGAGGATCGAATTTCGAAATGCATCCCATTCGACTACTATCCGAACGCGCCGTGCCCCACGTTCATGGAGTTCTTGCACAGGATCATGGGCAGCCATCCAGATGCCTCCGAGATGGAATTTGAGCTTGTCGACAAGCGCGTCGAACACCTTCAGACGGCGTTCGGTTGCGCGGCGACCGGCAAGCCCGAGAAGAAGCTTCACATTCTCCACGGCGCTGGGAACAACGGCAAGACGGTGCTTATCGAGGTCATCCGCGACGCGCTCGGGGACCAGGAGTATAGCGGCGAGATTCAGGTCGACACCCTCCTCGCGCGCTCCAAAGATGCGCTGGCGTCGAACTCAGTGAACGCCGATGTCGCCGACCTTAAGGGCCGCCGATTCGTTTCTGCCTCCGAAGTCGAGCAGGGACAGCGCCTGAATCTCTCCCGAGTGAAGTATCTGACGGGCGGCGGGCAAATTCGCGGGCGCTTCCTCGGGGAAAACTTCTTCAACTTCCGAGCCACCCACAAGGTCTTCATCGATAGCAACCATCGGCCCGTCGTCCTGAATCCCAACGACGCGATCTGGAACCGGCTGATCCTCGTTCCATTCGATGTCACTATTCCCGATGACGAGATCGACACCGACCTGCCGAGCAAGCTCAGGAAAGAGTTGCCCGGCGTCGCTCGCTGGCTGATCGAGGGAGCCGCGCGGTACCTCAAGGAAGGCTTGCTAGATCTGCCTGCGGTTCGCGATGCCACGGCGAACTACAAAAAGGAATCCGACCGGCTCGCCGAGTTCATCCAGGAACGCTGCTACCTGAAAGAAAGCGCTCAGACCCCTGTAACTATGATGTGGCAGGCATACCAGAAGTGGCTGGAAGATACGGGCGAGCGTTTTCCTCTATCGAAGACGGCTTTCGACGAGGGGATTCAACAGCTTAAGTGCGCCAAGGGCCGCGATTCCACCGGGAAAAAGAGGGTGTGGAAGGGCATCGGGCTCATCGAGGACTGACAATCTGACAACGTCTGACAGCGTTTTCCTAGCAGGTTTTCCATATGCGCACCCGTGAGAGAGGCCTCTAGGAATTACTTGTCAGAGGTTGTCAGATTGTCAGTCCGCCGCTCCGGGCGCGAGGCGCGGCGACTGGCGGCGTGGGCGGGGCGGCTCAGCACGAGCCGGGTGCAACGCCGGATTCTATCTTGCGAATTTCGCAAGATAGATGGAGCCGGCACCGGGCGGGCGCGGAGCGGCGCACAGTGATTGGTGCATTAACTATCAGGGTAGGGAGAAACAGTTTCAAGGAGGAGAGCTATATGAAGTTCAAACAGCGCCGCAAGAAACTGCGGCATTCTTACGGCTGCGACTGTGGCCACTCGTGGTGCGCGATGGCCAAAATGGCCGAAATCTGCGAAGACATCGTGCGCAGCGACATACCGCTTTTCGAGGCGGACGATCTGGCACTCACGCTGAACGTCCACGGCTGTTTCTTGGATTTCATGGAGGTGCACGCGCGGTCGTACAACCTCGATGCAGTGGTTGAAGGTCGGGAGGTGATCTACGGCGTGCCCTTTGTAGTCCGGCACTGCTCACCGGATCAAAGCTCCAGCGGCCTGACGCTCTTCACGCCGAGGCCGGGCCATGAATGGGCGTTCCTGGTCGAGCACGCGCAGGCGACCGGGAATTAGTGCTGGACCGAAATCGCCACCCGCAGCGAGGTCGAATACCGTGAAACACCACGTTCGCCCCGGCGAGGGCGAGCGGGCCGCGCGTGTTGGGCCGCCAGTAGCGGGCGCCACCACGTGCCAGCCAGTCGCCGGGCGTGGGAACGGGCGCGCCGTGTGCGCGCGGAATGGGCGTTTTGTTGGTCGAGCCGGATTTCAGGGACCTGACTTTCGATCCGGCGCCGCGGGTTGAAATAGTGCGGCATTCGGCTAGTGACAGGCCCCGAAAAAGAGGTTAACTCTCGGTTAACTCGGTTAACTGCAATTCCGGAAACGCGTCTCTGAGAGCATGATTCCAGTTCACATCGATCTTTTGAATCGCCGCAGTAAGGCGGCGTATATTGGCAAGTAGAGCAAAATGGGAGAGGCAACGACACCACGGCTGATGACGAAGTCCGAATTCGCCAAGCACAGGAACGTCTCGAAGCCGTACATCAGTAAGTTGGCGCGAAACGGGATCCTGGTGATGCGCGGTGGCAAGATCGACGTTGTCGCCACGGACCAAGTGCTCGACGATAAGCCGCTTCCAGAGATAGAGCAGCCGCCGCCAATCCGCACGCCGCCGCCGCGGGCGCCGGATGCCGTTCGTATGGAACAGATGCCAGCGCGGGGCGGGAACGACCGCGACCGGAAGACGACTTATGCCGAGGCGCGGACCATCCGGACAGTATTCCAGGCCAAGCTGGCCCGGCTGGACTTCGAAACCAAGCAGGGAAAGTTAATCGAGGCGGCGGGCGTGCGGATGCGGATATCGGAGCACGTACGCGCGTTCCGGGATGGCATGCTGGGTCTGCCGGACCGCCTGGCCAGCACCCTGGCGGCGGAGACCGACCAGCGCAAGGTGCACGTGATGTTGAAGACGGAGATCACCCGCGAGCTGGAGGCGCTGGCCCGCGGCGTCGGCGGGGTGTAGGTGTAAGGGCCGTGCGGTTTTCCATCTTGCGAATTTCTCAAGATGATTCCCTGCTTGCGCCAAGGCGAAACCCAGGTCCGGGCGGATGGTTCCATGCGCCCGAGGGCACAACTCAAATATGGTAGATCTACCAGGATTGCGCGCGTCTGGGCGAACGAGATGATGTATGGCGACTGCGATTAACTGTCAGGCCGCGCCGTTCGGGATGGCATTGCTGCCCGATCCCGAGCTGAACGTGAGCGAGTGGGCCGACGAATACCGGGTGCTGTCGCGCGTCTCGGCCGGAGAGCCGGGCCGGTGCCCGAGCAGAACCAGCAACCTTTGAAGGAGACACCCCCATGACGATCTGCACCATGCAAATTCAAATTTGGTCCATCGACCGTTTTGTATTCTACGCCTGCTTCGTTGCCGCGCCGCCCTCGGCGTCGATCCAATAAATTTCCAGCTTCCCCGCGGCTCCGAACAGAGCCGTGGCCGACAGCAGGCCGGCTAGCAGTACCCACTTTGAGATTGTCATGAGGGATCGGTTACTTGTCCTTCTTGATCACGACGGGCGTTTTTGCGGGTGCCGTCTTGGTATCTTCCTCACCAGGGGGAGGCGCGCTGGCGCCGCGCCCGCCCGCGTTCGGATTCTTCCACCCGTCGAACGCAGGGCCGTTCTGGAAGAACTTGGCATCGTTACTGAACATATTGCCCGTGGCGTAAGTGGCGTTGGCCTGGCCGAAGATCTTGCCGGCGCGCAAGGTGTCGTCATGAACCTTCTTCACCAGTGCCCAATACCGGTCGTCGGTTTGCGGATATCCCGAGAACACGCTCAGATCGTTGTTGCCGATGATTACCACGTCGACTCCCGGGACGGACGCGATGTCGTACGCGTTGGCGACGCCGGTGGGCGTCTCGATCATCACCACCACCAGCATGTTGTCGTTGATGGTCTTGGCGTAATCGATGCCGTTGATGCCCCAGATCGACCGCGCCTGTCCCTGACCCGAACTGCGCCGTGCCACCGGAGGATACCGCGACCACTTGGCGGCTTCGCGTGCGCGGTCGACGTCGTCGACCGTGGGTACAACCACGCCGAGCACGCCGATATCGGTGGCGTGTTGAATGTGCCATTCCTGTGCGTCGGGCAGCCGGATCATGGGAATCGCGTGAACGTGTGGGCAGGCCGCGATCATCGCCTCGATGTCCTTGAATTCCAGGGTGCTGTGCTGCATTTCGAACCAGGTGTAGTCGTAGTGTTTGGCAGCTTCGCAGTATGCCTGCGGGTCGTTCTTGCTCTGCGTAAAGCTGAATACCTGCTTGCCTTCCAGCAGCTTTTGCTTGGTGGTGTTATAGAGTGGCGCTTTGGCCGCCGTCTGCGTCTGTGCCAGCGCGGGCACAACCAATACGGCAGCGGATAGAAGTGAACTGAACGTGGATGCGAATCTCATGGTTAGCCAACCTTTCACATGGGCCCGGTTTAAGGGAGTGTGAGTGCTACCAATTCCGCCGGCGTCCCTCGCGCGCCGACCGCGACTACAATGTATTGCTTCTCGTCGATCATATAGGTCATCGGAATTCCCGTGGTGCTCGCGGGCAGGGCCATCTCATGGAGCACCGCGCCGGTCTTTTTATCGATGGCGCGAAGCATCTTACCACCGGCCCCCGGTCCGGCGTTGAATAAACCGGAACCATCGGCGCCGAACAGCAGAGTCTTGGTCACTAATAGAGGAGACCGCTCCGGTTTTCCCGCATGGCTGAGATCGATCCCCTTCAGCGCGGGGTGATTCTTGACTGCTTCCGGGGCATCGCCGTTGGCGATCATCCACACGTGGTCGCCGGTGTTGAGATTAATCGCCGTGAGCCGGCCCCATGGCGGCTTGATCAGCGGCAAACCCTGCGGCCCGATATCCGGACGCGCAGCGCCCTCGTTCATATTGAGCCGGGGCGTGCCTCCGGGGGTTTCACCGGATTTGCCGGGTGGCCGTCCTCCGCCGGCGACATATCCCATGTCGGAACGTTTCGGATCGGCAACGGTCAGGGCCAGATTGTCTGGATTGGTAACCGAGGAGACATAGAGTATGCCGGTTTCGGGATCGAGTGCGCCGCCCGGCCAGTTAGCGCCTCCGGTGTGACTGGGGAGAATCAACGAACCCAATTTGCCAGCGGCGTCCCGGACGCTGGGAGGCAGGTACAGCGGACCGGTTACATATTGGGAGACGATCTTGATGGCTTCCTCGCGCAATTGGGGCGTGAAATCGATCAGATCGTCGGTCGAAATGCCTTGCCGGTCGAACGGCGCGGGTTTGGTGGGAAACGGCTGGGTCGGAGAAGTCCTTTCGCCGGGCGTTGTCGATTGGGGCACCGGCCGCTCCACGATGGGCCACACCGGCTCACCGGTCACGCGATCGAACACGAAGGTGAACGCCTGCTTCGTCACCTGCGCGACGGCCTTTATCTTTTTCCCGCCCACCGTAATATCGGCGAGAATCGGCGGCGAGGAAAGATCCCAGTCCCAAAGGTCATGGTGAACGGTCTGGAAGTGCCAGATGCGCTTTCCGGTGCGGGCATCCAGACAAACCAGGCTATCGGCAAAAAGATTGTCGCCCAGGCGGCTAGCCCCATAGAAATCGCCGGTGGGCATTTCGACTGGAATATATACGTAACCGAGTTCTTCGTCACCGCTCAGCGGAGCCCACGCACCGGTATTTCCGGTGTACTGCCACGAGTTGTTCTCCCACGTCTCGTTGCCGAATTCACCGGGATGCGGAATGGTGCGAAACGTCCATATGCGTTTACCCGTACGGACGTCGAAGCCGCGGATGTATCCTGGCACATTGGTCTTCGAGGCGGGAGCCGTGCCCGCCTGAAGCGCCGCGCCAAGCACCACCACGTCGCGAATGACGATGGCCGGTGAACTTGAGCCAATCTGCCCCGGTTTGACCACATCCCGGTCGAGACCTTCGGTCAATTCCACGATCCCGTTCTTCCCGAAGGTGGAGATAGGGACGCCGTTATCCGCGTTCAGCGCCACTAACTGGAAGCCGGGAGCGATCAAGAGAATTCGGCGGTCATTCTTTCCATCGGTCCAGTAGGCCAATCCGCGGTTTTGTACGCGCACCGCCCGGTCGCCTCGTTCTCCCTCATCCAGCCGGTACATCCACAGCGTCTCGCCGGTGGGGGCGTCCACCGCGACCGCGTCACGCCGGGAGCCTGCCGTGAAATAGAGGACACCATGGACCATCAAGGGCGTCACTTCCCAGTTGTAGTCGGGCCGCGGGCCAAAATTTTCGGCCTTCCATCTCCAGGCGATTTTCAACTGCTTCACATTAGCGGCATTAATCTGGTCCAACGGAGAGTATTTGGTGCTTCCGGCGTCGCCGCCGTAGAAGCGCCACTCTCCCTGAGCCGCTCCGTGCTGCCCCCAGGCTGGCGTGGCTGCCAACACCAGCGACATTGTTCGCAGAAGGCCCAAGCGTTTCATTTTTTCGCCTGGAACAGGATGCTATTCAGGGCGTCCGCATCCGCCGCAAGATCGCTCTCGCCGGGGGGAAAGTCATTGGCGCTGAGCAGGTAGGCCGCGATATCCGTGCATTGCTGGCGGCTAAGCGCTCCGGGCCCATCGGAGGGCATAGTTTTGCGAATCAATTCGACGAGACTCCCCACGGACTTGCCGCTCCACCTTTCGAGAAAATCCTGATCGACCAGCGCCGGGGAGTCTTCACCGCCGAGCAACGCCTCACCGTGGCAGCGCGCGCACTTGGAATTGTAAGCGGTCTGCCCACGGCCGGCCTGCTGCTTGGAGTAGACGCCATCCCACACCGAACGCGACGCAGCGCCCGCAGCCGCCACCATTAGGATCGGATTGATTACGAAACGTAGGCGTGACATCGGTAATCAGTGCGACGTGCCGGGCTTTTTGTATTCCTTCGGGAATGCAACCGGCGTGCCCCCCCGGCTTACGATGATTTCAGCCATACGCTGAATCGGCTTGTCCAGCGGGACGCCGTCCCCGGTTTGAATCGGCGTTCTCCCGCGGCCGTCCTTTTCATCCAGCGGCACTCCGATATCAGCCAGGTATTGAACCAGTTCGGTCATTTCGTCCTGCGTGGCGCCGCCGCCCCCATTGCTCACGACTTCATGCATGGCCGTGCGGCCGGAGTTATCGGTGGCTGTGACGTCCTTATCGAACTCATAAGCGTATTTGGTGACGCCTACGCGGCCGCTCGCCGCGGCGGAAAGAAAGAGCGTGGTCGCATCCTGCGCCTTGATCCTGGTGTCCGCCCCCGCTTCAATCAAGGCGCGCATGACATCGAGGTGATTGTTTCGAGCAGCCAGAAGAAGTGGTGTCTGTTGCCCGCTGGGTCCGCGCGGCGGACCTCCGCCGCCTCCCGGACCGCCTGGGCCGCCGGCGTCGATCGGCTTGGTGACGGCATTTAGATCGGCACCTTTGGCTAGCAAAGTCTTGACCAAGTCTACCGAACCAGCCTGCGCGGCGACGTGCAGCGGCGTATTTCCGGTCCCGTCGGCGACGTTCGGATTGGCGCCGCCCTCCAACAGGGCAGCCGCGGCGGCATAGCTCTTATTCGCGGTAGCGGCGCTCAGCAGTTTCGTCTCGTCGGAAAGGGCGTAGTTGGGATCGGCGCCAGCCGCCAGGAGCCGCTTCACCGCGGCGGCGTTGTTTTTCAGAGTGGCGAACACCAGGGCGGTGAAGCCGGTTTTCGTGGCCGCGTTTACGTTGGCGCCTTTGCGGATGAGAAGGTCCACCACGTCGACATGTCCTTCCGAGGCGGCCCACATCAGCGCATTCTGCTGCCGGTTCGGATCGGTGGCGTTTACGTCAGCCCCCTGATCGAGCAGCATGGACACTTCCTCCACGCTGCCTACCCCGGCGGCGATCATGAGCGGCGTCTCGCCATTCCAGCGGGTAGCCTTCGGGTCGGCGCCGGCGTGCAGGAGCTTCTCCGTGAGCCGCGCATTGCCGTTGGCCAAGGCCAGGGTTAGAGGCGTCTCTCCGTAATCATTGGCGGTATTGATCTTGGCCCCGCGGGAGATCAACTGGCCGGCCAGATCCGGCATGTCCAGAAAAACGGCCCAAGAGAGCGCGGTCGCGCCGTCCGGCGCGGCCGCATTGATGTCCACGGCCTGCCCGAGGAGCGCGTCGAAGGCTTTCGCGTCGCGGCGTTTGACCGCATCGATCAGCCGCAGATCGGACGCCGCCCAAGCCGTTAAGGCCGCCAGGCATACCGCAGATCCAAACCTCGTCCACTTGGCCCCGGTCATGATCGCGCCTAGATGTCCGACAGGTGATCGAGCACTCCCGTGCTGTCGCCAAGTTTATCGGTCCGGACTCCGGCCTTATCGAGCAGCGCCAGCAGCAGGTTGGTCATGGGAGTTTCGTCGGCATAGCGAATGTGGCGGCCACCCTTGAGCGTTCCATTGCCGCCGCCCACGAGCGCCAGAGGCAAATCGGTGTGGGTGTGCCGGTTGCCGTCGTTGATGCTGCTGCCGTACAAGATCATGGAATGATCGAGCAGCGTGCCGTCACCGTCCAGCGTGTTCTTCAGCCGGTCGATCAGATAGGCGAACTGCTGCACGTGATAGGTATTGATCTTGATCGTCTTCTCGATCTTTTCCGGATTGTTCTGGTGGTGGGTGCAGTCATGGTGCCCATCGGAAATGCCGATCGCGCGATAGCTGCGGTTGCTGCCCTCCCGAGCCAGCATGAAAGAGACTACTCGCGTTAAATCCGCCTGATAAGCGATCACCATCAAATCCATCATCAGCCGGGCGTGCTCGGAGAAATCTTCGGGAGCCGCTACGGGAATAGTGAGGGCCGGCATTTTGAGCGTGGCGTTCTGCTCTTCCGCTTTCTGAATCCGGCGCTCGATGTCGCGAATCGCATCGAGATACTCAGAGAGTTTCCGCCGGTCACCCTGACCGACACGAGTCTCCAGGCGGTCCACCCCGCCTTTGACGAAATCGAGCAGGTTGCCCCGATCCTTCAATGACGCGGCGCGAGCCGCCGGATCGGTGCTATCGCCGTCGCCGAACAGCCGCTCGAACAGCGTGCGCGGGTTCACCTCCATGGGATTCGGGGTGGTGGGACTGCTCCAGGAAACGGTATTGGTGTACGCGCAGCTATAGCCGGAATCGCAGCCGCCGGCCAGGCTGGGCGCTTCCACGCCGATTTCGAGCGAGCCAAACTGCGTGCTCTTGCTGAATTCACGCGCGGCAATCTGATCGGCCGAAATGCCCGAGTGAATATCCGCGCCCTCGGTCTTCTTGGGATGGACGCCCGTTAGCCACGTGGCACCGGCGCGCGCATGATCGCCGCCACCGTCGCCCAGGGAGCGGCCGTTGATCTGAGCGAGATTACTGAGCACCAGCAGTTGTTCACGGTACGGTTCGAGCGCCTTCATGGTGTTGTTGAACTCGAACGACGCGCCTTCCCCTTTAGGCAGCCAACCGGTATCGATGATTCCATTGGGGACGTACACGAATCCCATGCGCGTCGGCGAAGACGCGGCGCTCTTAGCCGCGAATGCCGGCACCATGGCATCAAGAAATGGAAGGGCCAGCATGACGCCGGTCCCTTTCAAGAATGAGCGGCGCTGTAAGTGTTTCCGTGTGACGATCATTGGTTTGCCGATCTCCTCATTTGAAATGGGGTGCTCAGGACGACCGCCGTAATCAGGTCCCGAAACCGGTAAGAGTTAGGCTCACAATCGCGCAGAATGGCTCTCACCGAGGGCTGGTCGTAGTATTCGAGGCCGCGTCCCAGCGCATACGTGAGTAGCTTGGAAGCGACAGTTGACGCGAATTCCTCGCGCCGGACCGTGGTCAATGTCTGTTTCAGGCCCGCCGGGCCATTAAACTTCGTTCCGTCCGGCATTTGTCCGGTGGCGTCGATGGGGGAGCCACCGTCCTGGGCTCGCCACTGCCCGATTCCGTTGTAGTTTTCCAGCGCGAAGCCTATCGGGTCCATGATGGCGTGGCATCCGGCACAGGCGGGGTTTGCGCGGTGCTGTTCCAGGGCGATGCGCAGGCTCATAGCATGGCTCCCTTTGGTGGTCGCATCCAAGGGAGGGACATTCGGCGGAGGCGGCGGAGGCGGCGCACCGAGAAGATTCTCCAGCACCCACTTGCCGCGCTGCACCACCGAGGTCCGATTGGGAGGCGAAGTCACCGTCAGCAGGCTCGCCTGTCCCAGCAGGCCCCCGCGATTCTCGTCGTGGAGGGTGACGCGGCGGAACTGCGAACCGTAGATGTCCGAAATGCCGTAATGCTTCGCCATGCGTTCGTTCAGAAACGTATAGTTCGCGGTCAGCAACTCCATGGCACTGCGATTTTCGCGGACGATACTATCGAAGAACAGCTCGGTTTCCCTGCGCATGCTCGCACGGAGGCTTTCGTCGAAATCGGGGAAAATAACCGGGTCGGGTTTCACCGCGGCCACATTGCGGATCTGGAGCCACTGGCCGGCGAAATTAGCTGTCATGGCCTCGGAACGCGGGTCGTCCAGCATTCTCTGTACTTGTTGTTTCAGAAGTTGGGGGTCCGCAAGTTTGCCCTTCTCCGCGAGAGCGAGCAACTCATCGTCCGGCACGCTGCTCCACAGGAAGAATGATAAACGCGAAGCCAACTCGACGCCGCTGATGCGGTGTACCGGAACGGTCGTCTTGGCCGGCGGGTCGGATTCCACGCGGAACAGAAAATCGGGGGAAACCAGAATCGCCTCAACGGCTTTCTGAATGCCGAAATCGAACGACCCCTGTGCGCGAGCCTTCTGGTAGAACGCCAGCAGAGGCTGCACATCCGCATCGGTCACCGGGCGGCGATAAGCGTAGCGGGTGAGTTGCGCGAAGATTTTCGCGGCGCAGCCGTTTTCCTCAGCCGGAGTCGAGGGGTGGCAGATCAGGATCTTTCGACGGCTGGCCGCGTCTCCGGAACCGGTGGGATTGAAGGGTCCGGAAATGGTGAGGTTGCTGAAACGCGGCAGAGTGCCCGGAGGGCCCTCCACGGTGTATCTCTTGATGCTCGCGCCATCCAGGCGTATATCGACCGCCAGCGGAACAGTTGGTCCGCGGCCGCCCCCATTTCCTCCTCCACCGCCAAGATTCTCCGGCAAAAGAGACTCTCTGGGGAAGGTCACGACCACGGTATGGAGGCCGGCCTTGATGGGTAACCGCAATTCATTCGTTTTGTCGGCGGATGCGTTCCCGGAGTTGGCGCGCAAAACGTATTCGGCATCCAACGGGAAATAGTGCTTTACCGAGACGCCGCCGGCGGAATTGAAAGGAAAATCGTCGCCAATCCAGTCCAGCCTGGATGAAACCGGCCGGTTGCCGCCCGTTTCGCGGCGCGGTTCGAACGCCTCTTCCACAGGCTTGATAGCCGGATCGCCCAGCGCCAACCGGGAGATCTTGCGCGCCGCCACCAGGTAGCTGTCGAGCAGGGTGGGCGAAACGGAAAGCACGTCGCCGATATTATCGAAGCCGTAGCCGGAATCGTCCACCGGCAGCATGGCGCCGGCGTTCACATCCAAGCCCAGCACATCGCGGACGGCATTGCTGTATTCCGCTCGATTCAGGCGATGGATGGCCGGACGGCCGGGATTCGGGTGAGCCGCCGCTTCCGCATCCAGAGCGCCCGCCAGCCACTTGCTGAACGAAGCCGCGGTAGCCGCATCAGGCCGGGGATTGCCCGCCGGCGGCATTTGGCCGGTGCTGACTTTGCGGAGCACTCTTTCCAGGATTTCGGCGCTATCTCCGACCTTGGCCGGATCCAGCCCCTGCAAAGTCACCCCGGCGGTCTTCGACTGGTTATCGTGGCAGTCCAAACAATAGGTTTCGACCATCGCCCACTCCGTTTTGGCCGCGGATTGACTCTGGCTGTTTCCGGGGAAAGGCATGGCCCCGAAGCATATAGCAAACGCAATCGTGGCGGTTGCCCGCTGGATGGATAATTTCATTTCCCCAGTGCTTTCGATCCCCTCCGGGGTGAAGGTGACAGACCCGGATGTTCAGACAGTCGGCTGCAATTGTATCGCGAACCGCGCTGCGTTTCCCCCTATCGGAGGTTAGGTTTCAAGGCCATTCGGCACGCCACGGGACGCTACAAACTTGCGCCACCCGTGCGCCGCGGATAACATCTATTTGTCGTGCGACTCTGCCTTTCCATCGTTCTGACAGCCGGCTTGGTTGGCGCTTCACCCTGGTTGTTGCCGAACGGTGAGTATAGCCACAGAAACTGGCGCGTAGAGGATGGACTTCCCGATAGCCGGGTGCAGGCCATCTCGCAGACCACCGACGGTTATTTGTGGATCGGCACCGCGGGCGGACTGATTCGTTTCGACGGCTTGAATTTCGTAGTTTTCGATCGATCTAATACGCGGGCGTTCGCCGATGACAGCGTTCTCTCCCTGCTGTCATCGACCAATGGCGATCTCTGGATCGGCACCGAGGGCGGCGGGCTCATCCGTTATTCCCACAAAGTATTCACGCGCTACTCCACCCAGCAGGGCCTCACGAATCAGTTTGTTCGCGCCATCTACCAGGACCGGTCGGGGAAACTGTGGGTGGGCACGGATCGGGGCGTCTTCCAGAGGCAAGGCGAACAGTTTGTGCGTCTGGATGGAACGCCGCAGATGCCTACCGTGAGCGCCGCTGAGATCGGGGAAGACAGCGACGGCCGGCTTTGGATATTTGGAAACGGGATCTATGGGGTGGAAGACGGCGTTTTGGTGAAGCAGGACAGCGGCCTGACGCGCGGCGTGACCGCAATCCAGGAACAGGCGGACCGTTCGATCTGGCTGGCTACGGCCAACGGATTGATGGAAATGAAAGACGGCAGATTGAAGCCGATTGCCTCCCCGGCGGCCGAACCGCTGCGGCTTTTGCGGGACGATTCGGGGAACACGTGGGTGGGCGCCGGCAACGGGCTCTTTCTGGCGCGCGGCGGCCGTATCGTTCCTTTTGAAGATTCCGAGCCAATGCCCAGCACTTCTGTTCTAGCGCTCTATCAGGATCACGAGAACAATATCTGGGTGGGCACGGGAGACGGCCTGGTGCGCCTGCACAAAGCGGCTGTGACCACGCTCAGCGGGAAAAACGGGATTGCGGGCGATGCTGTTTCGGCCATCGCCAAGGATCGGAGAGGCAGAATATGGGCCATCTCCGGCGATGGAAAACTGTATCGAATCGGCGGCGGTAAAGTCGTGAAGCAATCCGTGGACGGGCTTCCGCCGGATGCCCGGATTCGAACCCTTTTCGAAGACCGAAACGGTTGTTATTGGATCGGGACTTCCAATTTGGGATTCTTTCGTTGGCGCTGCGGTCCTTTGCAAACCTACAATGTGGCAAGCGGGCTGCGGCATAACGGAGTTCGCGCGTTCCTGGAGGATCGCAACGGCAGTCTCTGGGTGGCAACCGGCAGCGGCCTGGCAAGGGTACAGAACGGCAAGCTTCGCGTATATTACACCGGCGATGGCCTGGCTTACGGAAGTGTGCGGTCGCTCCTGGAAGCACAGGACGGCGAGATTTGGATTGGCACCGACGGAGGCTTGAGCCGCATCCGAAACGGCCAATTCATCCAAGACGCGGCGATCGCACGGCTCGCCTCCGAACGTATCTGGGCGCTCTACCAGGATGCCGATGGAGCGATTTGGATCGGCACGCAGAGCGCGGGGCTGTTTCGTTACAGGTATGGCCGAATGGACGGATTCGCCTCCAAGGCCGGCATGCCGAAAGCCATTCACGACATCCTCGAGGACCGCGCGGGCAACATGTGGATCAGCGGCCCCGCGGGGGTCTTAGAAGTTCAGCGAAAGGATTTGGAATGGGCATTGGAGAGCAGGGCCGAAGAGATTCCTATGATCTGGTACGGAACGGCCGAGGGAATGAGATCGGTGGAAATGAGCGGCGGCGCTCAGCCGGCGGGGGCGATCGCGGCGAACGGCGATATCTGGTTCCCCAGCGCGCAAGGCGCGGTTGCCATACCGGCCAACGCGGTTTCCAGCAGCCAGCCCCCTACCGCCTTGGTGGACAAAGTCCTGGTGGATGGACAGCCGGTCCCGTTCAGCCAGCGAATCCGCATTCCGCCTGGCACCCACACGCTGGAAATACAATACACCGCCCCTAATCTAATCTCTCCCAAACGGATTGCATTTTCTTACAAGCTGGACGGATTCGACAAGAATTGGACGGAGACTTCTTCGCGTCGCGCCGCTTTCTATACCGAACTTCCCGCCGGGGACTACCGATTCCGCGTGATCGCGCAGCATCGCGCCCTACCCAACCACCCATCGGAAGCGGTGGTGTATTTTCGCTGGGAGCCGCATTTTTACCAGACCCGCTGGTTCTTCGGTGGTCTGGCGGCTTCCTTTGCCTCCGTGGTGTGGTGCGGATTCTGGATGTACGCCCGTCAGACCAGAATGCGCTACGCGCTCCTGCTGACGGAGCGCACACGCCTCGCCCGGGAAATGCACGACACGGTAATCCAAGGCTGCGTCGGTGTATCGACACTTCTGGAAGCGGCGTCCAGCTTTGAACGGACGGACCCATCCATGCTGCTCGACATGGTGAACCGCGCCCGCCGGGAGGTGAGGGCGACGTTGGAGGATGCGCGTCAGGCGGTCTGGGACCTTCGTCACGGGACTGCTCACGGCCAACGGCTCGCGAGTTTGCCGGAGTTTGCCCGGCAGCTCAGCAGGGACACGGGCGTGCCGATCGATATCGAGATTTCGGGAGAGGTGATTGCGCTCGAAGACGGAATGGACCGCAACTTGTTTGCGGCGGCGCGAGAGGCGCTGCGCAACGCCATCACGCATGGGCAGCCCAAACACGCGCGGCTGCTTCTTTGCTATGAGCCGGAACAGATACGGCTGGAAGTGATTGACGACGGTGTGGGTTTCGAGCCCGGCGAGGTGCGGCTCGCGGGCGGACACTACGGCTTGTTGGGAATGCGCGAACGGATGGAACAGATGGGGGGCTCGCTGCGCCTGATCAGCCACCACCGGCAAGGCACCCGCGTGGTGGCGGAGTTACCTATCCGCCGCAATCGCACGGTATCGATCTCATGAATACGGGAACGCCGATCAGAATCATGGTGGTGGACGATCACCCGGTCGTGCGGTTCGGGCTTGTCGCCATGTTGGGTGCTCAGCCGGATTTCACGGTGGTAGCGCAGGCAAGCAAGGGAGAAGAAGCGATCGCTCTGTTCCGTGAGCATCAACCGGATGTCTGCTTGATGGATCTTCGTCTGCCCGAACTGGGCGGAGCCGAAGCGATTCGCCTGATCCGTAAAGAGTTTCCAAACAGTGTCTTCATTGTGCTGACTACCTTCCACGGGGACGAAGATATTCATCGCGCGATGTCCGCCGGGGCGCGGTCGTACCTCCTGAAGGGCATGCCACACGACGAATTGCTGGATGCGGTACGGAAAGTCCATGCCGGCCGGCAATACCTACCGAGCGCGGTACGCCAGTCGCTCGCCAACCGTACGCCCGACTCGAATCTGAGCGCTCGCGAGGCTGAGATACTGGGATTGATCGTGAAAGGGCTGACTAATAAGGAGATTGCAGCGGAGCTCAATATCACGGTTGGGACCGTGAAGTGGCATTTGAACAGTCTCTTCGCGAGGCTCAATGTGGCTGACCGCACGCAGGCGGCGGTGGCGGCCCTGTATCGCGGAATCGTAGAGTTGTAGCGGCCGGACACCGATTCGGAGGCGGTCAGCGCAACGTGCCATCGCCGGACGCCCCAAGGGCGACACGGACCGAATCAACCGGGTGGAAGTGCCCGCGTCTATACGGCCGGCAGCTTCCAGGGCTCGCGATACGTCGGTTCGACAAACTGGTTCGCGCCGGCTTCGTTGGTGACTCGCATCGCGGCGCTGTCCCACTCCAACACCTTGCGGGTCCGCAAGGCCAGCGTGCCGAGCAGAGCCAGTTCCGTGAGATGACTTGCGAACTCAATGGGCAGGCAGGACGGCCGGCCCTCTTTGACGCAGCGGATCCACTCGATGTAATGATCTGCCTTCTCGACGCGCGGGAGCGTCGGCGCCGGCTGCGGGAAGTCTTTGAACCTCGCTTCGGGCAGGAGCAGCCCGCCCGGAAGCGCACGCGGCTGGCTGCCGGCCGCGGCTCGGGATGACTGGAACGGACTGCCGCCGTAGTAACCGGCCAGCAGCTTGCCATTGTCGCCGATATAGAGGACGCCTTCCCTCGGCAGCGCCACCTTATGGGCCAATTCCGCCGGACGGGACGGTTTTATTCCGCCGTCGTACCAATACAGGTTGAGTGGCGGCAGGTTTCCGCGAGCTGCAAACTCCCATACTACGGTATTGGCGTAACCCTCGGTTTCCGCCGTGTCAACCGGCGTGTTGTAGACATCGGTGCGCGTCGACGAGCAGCCGTAAACCACTTTCGGCGCGCCGAGCTGCAGTTCCTCGAAAAAGGTGTGGAGCGTGTGGCAGGCCATATCGCCAACATCTCCCGTGCCGAAATCCCACCACGCGCGCCAGATCTCCGGATGATACGCCCTGTTGTACGGGTGAAAGCGCGCGGGGCCGACCCACAAATCCCAATCCATTCCCTCCGGCGGTATCTGCACTTCGGTGGGACGCAGCATGTTGCAAGGATAGATGGGGTGCGCCGTCCAGACGTGCACTTCCCGCACAGGCCCGATAGCGCCGCTCAGGAGCAGTTCGGTGGTGGCGCGGGCATAACTGGTGCGGGAGTCCTGGATACTGGCTTTGGTGACGAGCTGCGGATTGGACTCGAGCGCCTGCCGCACCTTGCGGACCTCGCCGATGGAATGGGCCACTGGTTTGGCGCCATAGATGTGCTTCTTCATCTGGATGGCCTGCATCAGGAGGATGGCGTGCCAGTGGTCGGGCGCCGCCATGATGAAAGCGTCGAAGTTCTTCTCCTCCTTGTCGAACATCTGCCGAAAGTCCCGGTAGCGTGTGGCGGAAGGGAATTTCTGGAAAACGCCTTGGGTAGTCGGACGGGTCCAGTCCAGATCGCATACGGCCACGATGCGCTCCTTCTGGCAGCCATCTAGATAAATCCGCCCCATGCCGCCGACGCCCACCGCGGCAATCGTGAGGGTGTCGCTGGGCGGCTGATATCCCGGGCCGCCGAGCACGTGACGAGGCACGATCAAGGGCGCCAGCCCGGCGGCCAGCACGGCCCGCCGGGGAATCAGGCCATTCGAAGCTTCATTGGAAGCCATAAATCAAGGTGCCCTTCACTCAAATGTCCCACGGTGCACGATAAGGCGGGTTGACCAGCGCGTTGGCCGTCTCGTCGTTGGTGACCCGCATGGCCTTGGCGTCCCACATGAGAACTTTGGCTTCCCGGCGGCCGCGAGCCGCTCCTGCGCCGCCGCCATCTCCGGTACCGCTGGCGGGAGGCGCCACCGGCATTCCATAGCGCCGCAAAGCCAGTGTTCCGAGCAGGGCAAATTCCGTCAGGCCGCAGGCGAATTCGATCGGGGTAATCGATTTCTTGCCTGCTTTGCAGGAACGAACCCATTCGGTAT
>Ga0326728_10003154_pt1 | contig 52270 bp, 51 predicted proteins | sample MB3enrmetagenome_FD_207602 | JGI IMG/M metagenome (GOLD analysis project Ga0326728, IMG submission 207602) | Lab enriched peat soil microbial communities from McLean, Ithaca, NY, United States - MB31MN | ecosystem: Environmental > Terrestrial > Soil > Wetlands > Peat | place: USA: New York... | reverse complement strand
ATTTCAAAACAGACAAGTGTATCTTCAGTAACCATGCGAGGAATTCAGCATGTGTAGCCCAGAAGCATCCCTGCCAGGTGAGAAACAGAGGGGGCATTGCCCGGTGAGCGCCAGGCGATGCAGCGATGCCTGCCTAGCTAACGATCCTATCGCTGGCGTTGCGCTCGCATTGAATAACGCGGTCGATGATTGCGCCCATGCCGGGTGCGCCAGTTCCCGCTTCTGGAAACTGGGAGTCCAGGAACGTCGTTCAGCCCCGGACTACAGGCTTGTCGCACGCAACACTTCAGCCTTCGGCTTCTTCCACCGTCCCCACCAGTGGAATGACCGTATCCACCTTCATGACCTTAAAGAGCTCCATTACCCGGTTATTAACCCCGGCGACAATCATCCGTACGCCCCGGTTCTGGCAGTGGACGTAATGGTTGATCACCGCGCCCATGCCCGTCGAATCCATGTAGGGAACACCGCTGATGTCGAGGATGGTCAGGGCCGGCGGCTCGCTGGCGCGCAACTGATCCTGCATTCCGAAGATATTGCGCAAAGTGACCGGGCCGGTAAAACGGAAGATCACTGTTCCGGGAGCTTTGCCGTCCGCGCGTTCGATGGATAAGGGAGTGTCGTTGAACATAGTGGGGTAAGTATAAGGAATAAAACGTTTGGTGTGTATTACAAACGTGTAAAAATTGCGGACGAAGGTATAGCCACGGGCTGCGGCCGGAGTTTTGCGCAACAGGCCCGGCCTCTTGTACGACAATAGCCTCATGGATTCGATACGCATCGACAAATGGCTGTGGGCGGCGCGCTTCTTCAAGACGCGGTCGCTGGCTTCAAAGGCCTGCGATCTGGGCCGCATTTTGTCCAATGGGCATGAGGCCAAGCCCTCGCGAGAGGTCCACGTGGGTGACAATCTGGAAGTGAAGAACGCGGGCGGCGATTTTCAGATAGAGATTCTGGCGCTGAGCCAGATGCGCGGTCCGGCGGCGGTGGCTCAGGCGCTCTATCGCGAGAGCGAGGCGAGCATTGCTGCGCGGGCCAAAGCAGCCGCCGAGCGCAAGGCGATGCAGGAATACGCGCCGTTGCCCGAGCATCGGCCATCAAAGCGCGACCGGCGGCGCATCATCCAATTCCGCGGCGGTGGGTAACTCCGGCGCAGCCCGCATCGCTTTCTAATCCCTGCCCCCTGATTTCTTATGCTTCATGCGCCGTAGCCACATGCGGCTGCGGCATCAGTTCGGTGAGCGCGATGGCTGCCAAAATCAGCAACGCGCCGCAGGCGGGACGCAGGCCGAGCCTTTCGCCCATCACCAGGAATGAAGTTATCCAGGCAAAGACCGGCTCCAGCGTCAGCAGCAGGGCTGTGTGCGTGGGAGGCAGCACCGATTGCACCCAGCTCTGGACAGAGAATCCGACAGCTGTGGCGAGTACTGCGGCGATGCCCAGCGCCACGATCAGCCGCGGTGTCCACGCGAGATGCGGATGCTCGATGAGCGGCAGACTGAGCGCCATGAAGAGCGCGCAGAAGCCTACCTGGAGCAGCGCCAGCGGCTGGAAGGCGATACGCGGCGAGATGTGACTCAGCGCCAGGCAGTGGAAGGCGAAACCGAGGGCGCAGCCCAACGTAAGCAGGTCGCCCAGGTTAATGGAGGTCATGTCGGGCAGCAGGCGCGCCGTCTGACCCAGCAGGGAAGCTGAACCCTGCGCTCGTGGGGCGGCTGGCGCGGTCAGCAGCACAATTCCGATGAATGCCAGCACGGCCCCCAGGAAGGCGTTCCAGCGCGGCGGCCTGGCTCCCGGCGGGCGAAGGCCGGGAATGATCGAGAGGAGTGGCACCATCACCACCAGCAGCCCGGTGATGAACGCCGACTTCGAGGGCGTGGTGCGGGCCAGTCCCGTGGTCTGGAACTGGTAGCCAAGGGCCAGGCAGAGTCCGACCAGCGCTCCGGCGCCGACTTGCCAGCCGCGAATCTCGCGCCAGTAGCGGTGATAGGCAACGCCCAGCACGGCAAAGGCCAACGTCATCCGCACCAGGTTGAAGGCTCCGGGAGTGGCGTCGGAGAGCGCGCCCTTGACCAGCACAAAGGTCGATCCCCACACGGCGACCACGAAGAGCATCAGCAGGTAAGCGCGCAGTTTCATTTCGTTTCATTATGTCAGCCGAGGCTGCGCCGGTTGGCTGGCCATCCCATGGTCAGTCTCAGGAACGCTACAACGACATTACTGTTCAGCAGCCCACTCCACCATCGCCAGCACGAGCAACAGCACGCGCTTGAGGCCGGCTTCGCGATCCCTGGCGGAGTACCACTCGGCAAGCGTGTGCGCGCCGCCGCCCTCGCCGCCCGCGCCCATCGAGAGCGCCGGAATCCCCAGCGAGATGGGAATATTGGCGTCGGTCGAGCCCAGCCGCTGCTCGGTCTTCAGGCCAAGATGGCGATCCACCGCGAGCAAGGCTTCCAGCAGCGGCGAGCCGTCGGGGAGTTGCGCGGCGGGACGGTCGCCAATCAAGTCAATCGCAAAGGCCAGCAGGCCGCGCTCGTGCCTGGATTGCGACTTTGTCTGCGCGTTACAGTGGTCCACGGCGTCCTCGACAGCGCGGTGCAGCGCGACCTCCAGCCGCACCAACTGCTCCGGACTGGTGGAGCGGAAATCTATCGTAGCCTGCGCGCTCTCCGGGATGGAGTTCACGCTGGTACCGCCGGAGATCGTGCCCAGATTCAAAGTCGTGCGTGGCTCTTCCGGCAGCGGCGTCTCGACCAGCACGGCCAGCGCCGAGGCCAGCGCGGCAATCGGGTTGGGCGTGCCTGCGTCGGTGAAGCTGTGCCCGCCGGGACCGGTGATTGTGACCCGGTAGCGCAGGCTGCCCAGCGCCTGTGTTACGGCTGACTCCGCGCCCGCTCCGTCCAGTACTATGTGCGCGGCAATGCGGCCGGCGATCGCGGTCTGTTGGTAAAGGTGGCGCATGCCGCGCAGGTTGCCTTCGCCCTCCTCGCCCACATTGCCGAGAAGGATCAGCGGCGCGGCCAACTCGGCTTTAGCCTGAATCAGCGCATGAGCGATGGCCAGCAACCCCGCTACGCCGGCGCCGTTGTCGCAGGCTCCGGGAGACTGAAGGCGGTCGCCGTCCACCACAGGGTGCAGCGGCGTCCCGGCGGGAAAGACCGTGTCCAGATGCGCAGAAAGCACGACCACCGGGCCGGTGCTCTCCGGCGGCAGGGAGGCCGCGGGCAACCTGCCGAAGACATTGCCTACGGCGTCGGTTTGCAGTGAGCTGAGACCGGCCTCGGCAAAGCGGGCGGCCATCCACAGGGAGCGCGCCTGCTCGCCAAAGGGCGGCGCGGGAATGGAGACCAACTCCGTCTGCCAGTCCATGATGGTCTTGGGATTGCCGTGTAGCCAGGCGAAGGCGGCATGCACCGGGCGCAACTCGGCGAGGGCCGTGACCCGTGCGAATGCCGAGTTGTGAGAGAGCGCCATACGGGTGGTTTCAGGGTAGCAGGAGCCGTCGATTCATGGGGTTATAGGATCAGGCACGCTCTTCCAGCGGCGGGGCAAAACGCGACCCGGCGCGGAGGATGATGCAGGAGACAACGAGCGAGATCAACGTGGCTCCCAGGCCCAGGCGCAGGCTCCTGGTGTGGTCGGAGATGGCGCCGATGATCTGCGGCGAAAAGGTGTCGCCGAAGCAGTGAATGCAAAAGAGATTAATGGAAACAGCGGTGGCGCGGACCGGGCCGGTGACCGAGTTAACAATGGCGGCGTTGAGCGGGCCGGTGTTGAGGAAGAGGAAGAACTCGGCGGCAAAGAGCGAGGGAACTGCCCAGGCAGCGGGGCCGAAGAAGAGCAGGATTCCACATGGCAGCGTGAGCGCCACGCTCCAGAATGAGAGCAGGTAAAGCGCGCGGTGATTGGTGCGCAGCCAGCGCTGTGCGATCCAGCCACCTATGAGGGTTCCGGCGATGCCGTCGATGACCGTGGTGGCGCCCACAACCAGGCTGGAGTTGGCTACGGTGAAGCCGGAATTCCGGTGCAGGAACTCCGGAACCCAGTTGGAGATTCCGCCCATTGCGAAGGTCAGTGTAGCCAGGCCGAAGGTTGCGCAGAGGAAGGCGGGGTTGCGGAAGAGGCCGAGGACGGTGGCGCGGTTGGCGGTGGGCCGGATATGGTCGCTGGAGCCGCGCTCGGGTTCGCGGCCCCATAAGCCGTAGAGCGCCGCGATGATGAAGCCGGGAAGGGCGCAGACGAAAAACGGCCTGCGCCAGTCGCCGCCAAAGCTCAATTGCCCGCCCGCCAGGTAGCCCAGCGCCGCGCCGACGGGAATGGCCAAATAAAAAATTGACAAGATGCGGTTGCGTTCTCTCTCGGGATAGAAGTCGGCCAGCACCGCCGGGGCGAAAATGCCGAAGGTGGCCTCGCCGATGCCGACGAAGGCTTGGCGGATATAGAAGGTCCAGTAGCCGTGAACCCAGATGGTGGCGAGGGTGGCAAGGCTCCACAAGACCGCGCCGGCGATGATCAGCGGTTTGCGCGGGTAGCGGTCTCCCAGCCAGCCGGTCAACGGCGCGGCAATCATATAAAAAATGAACAGAGCTGTTGTCAGCGCTCCCATCTGGTGGTCGGTGGCGTGGAAGTCGCGCTGGATCAGCGATAGTTCGCCGGGAAGGATGTAGCGGTCGATGTAATTGAGCAGGTTAAGGGCGATGAGCAGCAGCAGCGTCCCCTGGGCTGGGGTGAGGCGGGGGCGAAGAGCTTGGGAGGAAGTGGTCAATGTGATTTTTCTTTCCCTGAAGTGCGAGAAGTTCCACGAATATCACAATCGGTGATCTGGATGCACTTCTATTTGGACTTTAGTCTCTGAATGATCTCATCCCGTTTCGGCTTCGACACATGAATCGTTGTATCGCCGCCACCGTCGTACTTTTGCGAGGTCCTGTACTCGAATAGTGTGTCGCCTAACACCTGGCTTTTCCGAACCAACGTGGAACCCGGTTCTTGTATTGAAGATAGACCTCACCGAATGCCGCTTCCAAATCGCGTTCCTCCTTCGGCACAAGGATCAATTTCGCGACCAGACACAAGAGTAACCATGTGATGAGGACACCGATGCTTCCGTAAAAGAGAACCCACGCAAGCCATAGTCCCAGGTAAGCGATATATATCGGATTGCGTGTGAACCTGTATGGGCCCCGCACCACCAGGAGCGAGGGAGTCAGTTTGGTCCGCTCGGGAGTGTGAGCAATTCCTGGCGCCAGAACACCCCCAGCGCTATGGCCAGAAGCGGACCACCATTTCGGGCCATAGATCCAAATCAGCAGTGTGATTGAGACGATAACTGGGATCAGACCGATCCAATTCCATATTCCCGGAGATCCCGCTACCCATCCATAACGGCGCGTCAGTGTCGAGATTGCCCAGGGAGCCACTCCATGTACGAGTGGAATCACGATCAGCCAAATGGCTAAGCCCCGGGTGACAGCCATCCACCGAGGCGGCGTCGAGTGGTTCGGAGGACTGGATCCAGGGATTCCGGGCGGGTTCACTGGAAAAGTGGTTGGCACAGGCATAAGGGCCTCCATCCTACGTCTTAGAGCTCACCGCGGTTGTGGATTGCTGAGCGTGCGCTGGGGGATAATTCTTAAGCTGGCTCGGCAGGAACAGAATATCGCACCATCATATTTTTATACTTGCGGCCTTGGGCGTAACGAGCCGCGCCAGGGTCTCCTGGTAATTCCACGGTATCCAATTTGAAGTATCTAAGCCGAAGGCCGGGGCCAGCGGGCTTCGACGGTTGTGCCGATGCCGCCGCGGGGACGGAATTCGCCGCGCACCACAGCCCAGACCGGATCGCAGGCCTTGACCACGTCCTCCAGCACTTGGTTGACGATGTTTTCCTGGAAGATGCCCAGATTGCGGTAACTGAAGAGGTACTCCTTGAGCGATTTCAGTTCGAGGCAGAGCTGGCGGGGCATGTAGCGGATGGAGAGCGTGCCGAAGTCGGGCAGGCCGGTTTTGGGGCAGACGGAGGTCAGCTCCGGGTCGTCGATCTGGATTTCGTAGCCGGGAAACTGGTTTTGCCAGGTTTCGATGGCGGGAAAGGCGAAATCGAGGCCGGCTTTGGCGTGGGTATCGGTATAGCGCGGTTCTGAAGCCATGCTTCGATTGTACGAGGGTGACATCATTCTCCTCCATTGGAATATTCCGACGCATTAAGGCCGTTCTCCGCGTCCTATATACTGGCATTGGTTGCGTGCATGACACAAGAAAGAAAGCAATCGGCTCGGCTCTGGTTTTGGAGGGGCTCGGCCGTCCTTTTCATCGTCGTTTTTTTCGTAGTGCGGTCCATGACACGGGATCGGCTGGAGATTCATGCCTTTCCGGCGGCACGCCAACCCCTAGTGAGCTATATCAGCACCAACGGTCGCGTTGAGCCGGAGGTGAACTATGAGATCCACAGTCCGATTGCGACCACCGTCAAGGCGGTGTATGTGCAGCCGGGCGACGAGGTGGCGGCGGGAAAGCTGCTGATGGTGCTGGACGACGTGCAGGCACGCGCCCGCCTGGCCTCAGCCGAGAGTGGCGTGAAGGCCGCGCAGGCGGCGCTGGAGGCGGCGACCCACAACGGCAGCCAGCAGGAGCGCCAGATCTCGGCAGCCGACGGAACGCGCGCGCGGCTGGAACGCGATGAGGCGCGCCGCAGCCTGGATGCGCTGACCAAGCTCAACTCCACCGGGGCAGCCTCGCAGAACGAGGTAGCCGAGGCGCGGCAGCGGCTGGAGGCGGCGGAAGCCAATCTTCATGCCCTGGAGCAGAGCGCAAACGATCGCTATTCGCCGGCGGAGATTGAGCGCGCGCGGTCGGCGCTGGCCGACGCGGAGGCCAGTCTGGAGGCGGCGCGGCAAGTGGTGGCGCAAACGATGATCTACGCTCCGGAAGCCGGAACCGTCTATAGCCTCGATGCGGGGCGCACGGAGTTTGCGGAAGAGGGCAAGCTACTGATGCAGCTGGCCGACCTGCACCACGAGCGGATTCGGGCCTATTTTGACGAGCCGGAGATTGGCAAGCTGGCTGTCGGTCAGAAGATTCAGATCAAGTGGGACGCCAAACCCGGCCGCATCTGGAACGGTCACATCGAGCGGACGCCGGTTACAGTTGTCAACCTGGGCACGCGCAGCGTGGGCGAGGTGCTGGTGACGATAGACGATCTGGACAGCGAGCTGCTGCCGCAGACCAACGTGAACGTGACGGCGACCATCTCCAGCGAGCCCAATGCCTTGACGATTCCGCGCGAGGCTCTGCGCTCGGAGAATGGCAAGTCTTTCGTTTTCAAGGTGGTCAAGGATGGATTACAGAAGACTCCGGTGACGATTGGAACCCTCAATCTGACCCAGGTGGCCATCCTCTCAGGACTGGAGGAGGGAGACCAGGTGGCCACCGGAACGGTCAGCGGAATGCCCTTGCGCGAAGGCGTTCCTGTCAAGGTTGTGCGGTGAGGGTCTTGGCCGGGGTTGTGCTGGCATCAGCCGCGATCCTTTCGGCGTCCGCGCAGGGCGGCGAGCGATCCAAGCTTGCCCAGGCCACTGCGGCCTTGCAGTCCGGCGAAGCGGACAAGGCATTGGCGATCTTGAGTCCGCTTGCCCAACCCGGCGGCGAGGCCACAGCATATAACCTCAAATGCCGCGTGGAATACTCACTGGAGCAGTGGGATCAAGCCGCGAAAGACTGTGAGCAGGCGGTAAAGCTGGACGGGCGAAGCTCGGACGATCATCTATGGCTCTCCCGCGCTCTGGGCGCACAGGCCAGCCGGGCGTCGTTTCTGAGCGCGTTCAAGCTGGCCAAACGAGTGCGCGCCGAGATGGAAGAGGCCGTCCGGTTGGATACCCGCAGCGGAGAGGCGCTGGCCGACCTGGGCAACTACTACTACACTGCGCCGGGGGTGGTGGGCGGAGGCATCGACAAGGCAGAGGGCGTGGCAGCGCAACTGGACAAGATCGACCCCATCCGCGCTCACGAACTGCGGGGCCATATCGCCGAGCAGCGCAAGGATTATGGCACAGCAGAACGGGAGTTCAAGCAGGCTCTCACGGCCTCCGCACATCCGGCCTTTCAGTGGATGACCATGGCCGGCTTCTATCGCCGGCACGAACGCTGGACGGAGATGGAAGCCGCCGTGCGCAGCGGCCAGAACGCAGAGGAACGGGATAAGCGCGCCGCCGTGGCGCTCTACAGCGGGGCTGCGCTGCTGATTCAAACCAAACGCGATCCGGCGCGCGCGGCCAAAATGCTGGAGGAGTATCTTGCCGGCAGCGTGAAGTCTGAGGATGCGCCTACGTTTGTGGCGCACGTATGGCTGGCCCGGCTGAAGCAGCAGTTTGGTGACGCGGCGGCAGCCGGAAGGGAACGGGCAGCGGCACTGGCCCTGGCGCATGAGTACAAGCCGGCCCTGGATTTGAAATGATAGAGGATAGGAAAGATTGAAGGTTAGCGTACCCGTGAAGAGCCGGAACAATCCGATGAAGGGCTGGGCGTTCATTCTACTGTGGGCGGTGTTGGCGGCAATGCCCGCGCTGCTTCCGGCGCAGGTTTCGCTTACGACGGTCGTGGATCTGGCGCAGCGCAACTCCAGTGGGGTCAAGCTGGCCGAGGCCGATCTGCAGAAGGCGCAGGCGGCTTTCGCGCAGACCAAGGACGCTTTTGTGCCCAGCCTGACCTTCGGCTCGGGGCTTCCGGCATTTCACACGATTGGCTTTATGCCGGGGGTGCCGGCGACATTCAGCGGCACTGTACAGTCGATGGCGTTCAGTCTTCCTCAAAACCAGTACATTGGAGCCGCACGCTTTGGAATCAATGCCGCGTCACTCAACCTGAAGGAGGCCCTTGAACAGGTGGCATTGGATGCCTCGACGGCCTACATTGAGCTGGAGACGGTCAACCGCGAACTGGACGCCGCGCGCCAGCAAGAGGCCTTTGCGGGACGGCTGGTCGGGATCGAACAGCAGCGCGCGGAGGCAGGAGTCGACCCGTTGAGCGAACTGTTGCAGGCGCAGTTGACGGCGGCCCAACTCAAGCTCAAACGCCTGCATCTGGAGACGCACGCCGATACGCTCAACAAACAGCTTGCAATACTTACTGGATTGCCGGTCGGCTCGATCACTACCGATTCCTCCAGCATTCCTGAGATACCCGCAATGAAGGTCGAGGATGCTCCACGAACCACATTCGGCCTTCAATCCGCGCAGATGTTTGCAAACTCCAAGAATCGGATAGCGCGGGGAGATCGAATGAGCGAATATTTGCCAGAGATCAGCTTCAACGCGCAATACAGCTCAACCACCGATATTCTGAATGTGCTGAATACAGTCGATGAGTACTATAAAAAGAATATTCCGCCGGTCAACTTCAGCTCTGGATTTCAGATACAGTTTCCGCTCTTCGACATGAGCCGCCGCGCCAAGGCCAAAGAGTCTGCTGCCGAAGCGTTGCGCGCCACGGTCGAAGTCGAACAGGCCCAGCGGCAGAACGAAGTGCAAATCGCGGAGTTGACCGGAAGCCTGCGCGAGTTGGATACTTTGGCAGAGATTGCAAGTCTAAAACAGCAGATCGCCCACGAGCAGTTGCAGTCCGTGCTGGCACAACTCGAACTCGGCAACGGCTCAGGAAACGGACCCGGCGCGACGCCACAACTTACCCCCAAGGCGGAGCAACTGGCCCGCATCGATGAGCGCCAGAAATTCCAGGACTCGCTCGATGCGGAGCTCGAACTCAGCAAGGCGCGGCTCAATCTGCTGCGCGCCCTCGGCCACATGGAAGATTGGCTGCAAGAACTGCACGCAAAGTAAGCCCTGAAAGACGGCGGAAGATCCTGCCGAAACCTGAGAAAACTGCTGAATGTTAGAATGAAAGGGATGACTATGCCCCTGAAGACACTTTTACTGAATCCGCCCTCGTTCGAGAACTTTGACGGTGGCGCGAGCTCGCGCTGGCCGGCAACGCGCGAGATTGAGTCCTACTGGTACCCCGTCTGGCTCACCTATCCGGCCGGATTGCTGGAAGGCTCGCGCGTGCTGGATGCTTCCCCGCATCATGTCTCCCCGGAAGAAACCATCAAAATCTGCAAGGATTATGAGTTTCTGGTGCTGTTTACGTCCACCATGGGCTGGAAGAGCGACCAGCATCTCGCCCAGGCCATCAAGACGGCCCATCCCGCAATCCGCATCGCCTTTGTCGGGCCGCCGGTGACCACAGACCCGGATCGCGCCCTGAACGAGTGTTCGGCGCTGGACTTCATCTGCCGCCGCGAGTTCGATTTTTCCGTGGTCGAGTACGCCCAGGGCAAGCCGCTCAACGAGATTCTCGGCATCAGCTACAAGCTCGACGGCAAGGTCGTCCACAACCCCGACCGTCCGCAGGTGGAAGACCTGGACGCGATGCCCTGGGCCACCAAAATCTACAAGCGCGATTTGGATGTGACGCGCTACAATGTGCCCTTCCTACTGCATCCTTTTATCGCGCTCTACTCCACGCGTGGCTGCCCGGCGCAGTGCACCTTCTGCCTATGGCCGCAGACGCTGAGCGGCCACGCCTGGCGCAAGCGGTCCACCGACGACGTGGCCGCCGAGCTGGCTTGGGCCAAGGAAAACTTCCCCGATGTGAAGGAGTTCTTCTTCGACGACGACACCTTTAACATTCAGGGCCCGCGGACGATTGAACTGTGCGAGAAACTGAAGCCGCTGGGCCTGACCTGGAGCTGCACCTCGCGCGTGACCACCGACCGCAAAACTCTGCAAGCGATGAAAGAGGCCGGCTGCCGGCTGCTGATCGTGGGTTTCGAGTCCGGCGATCCTCAAATTCTCAAGAACGTCAAGAAGGGCGCCACCGTGGAGCGCGCGCGCGCCTTCGCCAAGGACTGCCACGATCTGGGCCTCTGCATCCACGCCGACTTCATCCTCGGCCTGCCCGGCGAGACCAAAGAGTCAATCCGCAACACCATCAACTTCGCCAAGAAGCTGGATTGCGAGACCATTCAGGTCTCGATCGCCCACGCCTTCCCGGGAACTGAATTTTATGACTACGCCAAGGCCAACGGCTTCATCGTGAACGCTCAGTCCATGAGCGATGAAGGCGGCCACCAGATGGCGCACATCGAGTACCCCGGCCTGCCCACGGATTACGTGCTGGAGATGGTGCATCGCTTCTACGATGAGTACTACTTCCGGCCCAAGGCCGCCTTCCGGGTGGTTTGGAAGGCCTTTGTGAATCGCGATCTGCCCCGGCTTTATGTCGAGGCCAAGTCCTTCCTCAAGTTGCGCGCACAGCGCAACAAGATGGTGAAGGATGCTCGCAGCAAGACGTCCAAGCCGCCCGCCACGGCTGGCGCACAAGCGTAGCTGCCGCGCATTGAATGGGTGCCCATCCTTCGCGTTTATTGCGAAGATGGGAGCCCACAAACTCCGAAGCAGAGTCCAATCGTCAGGACCGAATAGCCGATGGCCCACGCAAGACTTTCGCCGCGACAATACATCATCCTGGGGCTGGTTTCCGTCTGCACTCCGCTGGGCGACTCCTGCCTCTCGCGTGGCATGAGCCATCTGCCTGAGATTACGCTGGCCCATCCCGCCACGCTCATCGCGGCGGTCTTCACGCCCTGGATTGTTCTGGGCATCGCACTGCTCATCGGCTACTTCGCCAGCTATCTGACCGCGCTCTCGTGGGCCGATCTCACCTTTGTGATGCCCGCGGCCGGTCTTGGCAACGTGCTCATCGCGCTGCTCGCGCGCTTCTGGCTGCATGATTCGATCTCGCTGGAACGCTGGGCGGGCATTGTATTCATCACTGTGGGCGTAGGCTTTGTGGCACAGGGGCCGTCGCTGACGATTAAGCCGGAGGCGGAAGCACCCACCCTTGCCACGGCAGCGGAAGCGGCATTGGGGAAGGAGCAGGTGCGATGACCCTTCCTATTCCTGCGCCGCAACCCGGGTTCTGGGCTGCCACCGCGATGGTCGCCGCCATCGTGCTCGCCTCCACCGCCGGCGAAGTGTTGGTCGCCGCGGCGATGAAGTCCATCGGCGACCTGGACGAGATTCGCGCGCACTCTGGCCTCATCGGCGCCATTCGCGCCGTCATTACATGCCCGCTCTTCTTTGCCGGCGTAGGCTTTCTGGCGCTGGCCTTCTTTTCACTGCTCTTCTCTCTGAACCACCTGCCCGTGAGCCTGGTCGCGCCCGCCTCGGCCTCGCTCACACTGGTTACCAATGCCATCGCCGCCAAGCTCTTTTTGCACGAGAATGTGGATCGCCGCCGCTGGACCTCCGCCGTGCTGGTCTGCATCGGCGTCTATTTGCTGGCGCACTGAAAAAGTTCTCTATTCCTGGTGCCTCTCGGCCTCACGCGCAAATCCAGCAATGAGCGTCAACACAAAGAGCGCCAGCATCGGGTAAGAGAGCATCAGATTCAGGTTAGTGAGAACCTGTCTGTGGTCGTTCTTCAAACCGAAGATCTGCCCGGCGACGAATTCGCCCGGAACCCACAAAAGAGCGCCGCCCAGCGACCACTGCCATATTGCCGCCAGAAATCGCCTCAATGCGTCCGGTGGATAGATCCGCCACCAGGTCAGAGGACTACCGATCATGGCCGCTGCCATGCAAGCCACAATTAGCAGCGAGATCGGTCCAAATCCCCCGCCCAGCAGCAGGAGAGCTACAGACAGCAGAAGCAACATCAAGGCGCCATGCTTGCGCTGAACATATCCTGCCGACCACACCATGATAGCCACGCCTACCATCATGGCCGCGACGCCCGTGACCAGAAAGTTGGGAATCACCGTCATCGCCGGTTCGTGCCCGAACGGAAACGGCAGCTCGAAGCCTGCGGCCATGATCTTCAGGCTCTTCGTAGCGACATTTCCGTGAAGCGTCTCAAGAAACCCGTGTTCCATCCCGAGAAGCCCCGCATAGATGCCGAATGCAGCGGCGGTTGCTCTGACCGCGTTCACGTTGCGACCCGCTGCAATTCGATCCTGCGAGTTCGTCCTCATCGACTGACACCTTCTCTGGTTTATCTTTCGGGGGCGATCATCCTGTCCCCTCGGGATCGATTGTCTTCAACCCATCAATTTCATCAACCCTTGCGGCTCTAAATCGGGCTCGAAGCAGCGCAGTGGATTCTCCGCGCACAAGCCGAGTGCCTCGGCGGCCAGATGCCCTGACCGCGCCGCGCTCTCCATCGTCGAAGGCCAGCCGGTCGCCGTCCAGTCGCCTGCCAAAAACAGATGCGGCCACGAAGAAGCAGAACCGGGCCGAGCCGAGTTGATTCCCGGAGGCACACCGAAGGTGGCGTGTATCTCCTTGACCAGCGCGGACTTCAAGAGCTTCGCTTCAGCAACGCGCGGAAAAAACTCCGCCAGCTCACGGAGCGCCTGCTGGATCGCGGCTTCGCGCGGCAGCGCGGCAAAGGCCCGCGTAGCGCTGACGACTAACTCAATGTAATGCCCGCCGCGCCCCTGTAGCTTCGACTGGTTGTACATCCAGTGAATTTCGCGGTCCAACAGCACCGCGTGTTCCAACTCGGTAATCTCGCGGTCGAACCATAAGTGCACGCTGCAAATGGGCCAGTGCTCGAGGCGCTCAATCTGTCGCGCCAGCTTCTCCGCGCCTTCCTCGGCGGGCAGGTGCGGCAATAACTTCTGCGTTGCCTCGAAGGGCAACGCCAGAATCACGTAGTCCGAAATCAGTTCTCCGGTGCGCGTAAAGATCAGCCACTTGTTTGAGGCTTCATCCCAGGCCGCGCCTTCGACGTGCGTATTCAACAGCACGCTGCCGCCGCGTTGCTCGATGAACGGAGTTACATTTGCGTATAACTCGCTCAGCGGAACCGTGCTCATTCCCATGCTGCCCGCATAGGCCGAGTTCAAAAACAATTCGCGGATCACTTTGGCCGCGTAGGGTACGGCAATTGTATCAATCTCCGCATTCAATGCGCTGGCGATGACCAACCGCCAGAAGCGATTAATTGCGCCATCGGTCTGACGATGGCGGCGCAGCCAATCGCCGAGCGACTCGCGTGAGTCGATGAGCGCCTCCGGCTTCATCATCGCCCGCATCGCGCGGCCCAGCGCGAGTTTGTCGGCGAGCGTGAAGGCTTTCGCTTTGAGGAAACTCGGCATTCCATGCAACGGCGCGGGCAGCCTGAACGGACCTAACTTAAACGGCCCCAGCCGCGACCTTCGCCCGCCCGGCTCGATCATCGTCATCTCACTGGTCCAGTGGATGCGCTGCGCGACGCCGATGCGGCGATAAAAGCCCTGTAAATTTGTGCAGCAGCCGAAGAGCACGTGCTGGCAGTTGTCGATGACTTCGTTGACTCCTGGATGCAGATAGGACGAAGCCCGCCCGCCCAGGTAGCCGCGCCGCTCGACCAGTTGCACGCGAAAGCCCGCCTCGGCCAACGCGCAGGCCGCGCTCATGCCGGCGACGCCCGCGCCGATAACGGTTACGGTCTTCTGCGTATTTTGTTGCAAACTGGTCAAAAGCTCTTCCATTCCTATGCGATTAAATCAAGCCAACAACCTAGCCCAGCCTATACGCGCCAGCCCAACAACCAGAATTCCGAACTTCTGCGGAAAGGGTACGTTTATGCGGCGGGAAAAGACATCGTAGCCGGCATTTTCAATACGGTTGAGGAGGTCGTGGTAGATAGCAACCAGCACCCACAGGGCCGGACGGCTCTCGATGTCGATCAGGGGCAGCAACTCCTGGGCCGACCAATAAAAGACCCTCGCGCGCTGGGCGATGGACGCTAGCAGTGCGCGTTCGTTATCCATAGGCAGTGCGCCGGGTGTGCGATGCAACAGCGAGTCGAGCGAGACGCCATGGGCCGCTAAATCTTCCAGCGGCAGATAGACGCGATTGCGGGCTGCGTCCTCGGTTACGTCGCGCAGAATGTTGGTGAGCTGAAAGGCGATGCCGGTCTCTTCGGCGAGCTTCTCGGCTCGGGGGTCCGAGTAGCCGAAGATGCGAATGCAGACCAGTCCCACAACCGAGGCTACGAGATAACAATAGCGATATAAGTCGGCGAAGGTGGCGTAGGTGTTAGGCGCATCGGGTGAAGCTTGATCCAGGTCCATCGCCACGCCAGCGACTAACTCATCGAGTAGATTCAGCGGGATGGAGAAGCGCTCGACCGCATCGCGCACGGCTACGAAGACCAGGTCGGAGGAATCGCCGCCATGGCAGACGCCGCGCCAGTTCGCCAGCCACACATCCAGGCGGCTGCGGCGCTCGTCGCGGGGTAGGGAATCGTCGTCTGCCAAATCGTCGACCTGGCGCATGAATGCGTAGATGGCGCAGATGGCGTTGCGGCGCGGTAGGGGGAGCGCGACAAAGGCGTAGTAGAAGTTTTTCGCCTCCCGCCTGGCGATGGCGCGGCAGGCAGCGTAGGCCGCATTCAGTTTGGCGTCGTGCGTCATGCTGCCTTCCTTCAACTCGGATTGCCTGGGCGCAGAAAGGGCAACAGCTTGGCCCTGACGGCGCGCATCATCAGCGCCAGTTTTCTACTCTTCGAAATGGCGGGCCGCGCGCTGAGCACATCGTAGCCCTGACGCTCGATGGCGCGCAGAATCTCCAGGCCGCCCCGGCTGAAGAGGTCCAGATCGATGGCCAGGTCGCGATGAACCTTGCCGATCAACGGCAGGCCTTGCTCAAACAACGACCGCGCAACATCAACCTCGCAATGCATCAGGGCGCGAAACTCTGGTGTAACAATGCCTTCGGCAATATATTCTTCTGTGACCATGTAGAAATCCATATCATTTTTCGGAATATAAATTCGTCCTCTGGCATAATCCTCGCGCACATCCTGCCAGAAGTTCGCCAATTGCAGCGCGGTGCAGGTGGCGTCGGAGAGGGCGAAGATCTCGTCAGAATCATTCCTGAGCGCCTCGCCGCAGGCATAAAGAACCAGGCGGCCAACGGGATTGGCCGAATAGTGGCAGTAGGCCAGCAGATCTTCGATGCTCTCGTAGCGCGTGACGTTCTGGTCCTGGCGAAAGGCGACGAGCAGATCAGCGAAAGGCTCCTTGGGAATGAAGCATTCCTTGATCGTCTGGGCCAGCGCGACAAAGACCGGATGGCGCGTGCGGCCCTCATAGCAGGCGTCCAACTCATGCCCCCAAAAATCAAGAAGAGCTAAAGCAGCGGCTCGGTCGCCCACCTCGTCGCCCAAGTCGTCGGAGACGCGGCAGTAGGCATAGATGGAGTGAAAGTGCGGGCGCAGATCCCTGGGCAGAAACCACGACGCTACATGAAAGTTTTCGTAGTGCGACTCGGCGAGTTGCTTGCACCAGGCCTGAGCCTCGTCGAGCGTGGGCGCAACCTCGGGAATGCGATAGCTTTCAGGCAGGGCTGCCCAGCCGCGGGCGAGCAACTCCTCCTGCGGCAACGCTTCCTCTTTGGTCGTCTCGTTCTTGGGTTCAACCGGATCGATCGTCATGGCTTCACCTCAAGGCACTATGGCGGTCTTGATCTCGCTGGAGCGATTCATCAGCTTCTCAAAGACGCGGTTAAGTTCGTAGAGGTGGGCGTGGCCGGTGATGAAGGCTCCCGCCTGGAAGCGGCCGCCGGTGATCAGGTCGAGCGCCGTGCGGCAGATGGCTGGAGTGTGATGGAAGGTGGCGCGCAGGGTAATGTCGGAGTAGTGGATGCGATTGGTGTCGAGCGTGACGTGCGTGCCCAGGGCGCATCCGCCGAAGAAGTTAACCGTACCTCCCTTGCGCACCAGCTCGACGGCCTCCTGCCATGCCTCGGGCGCGCCGACGGCCTCAATGGCGATGTCCACACCGCGATTCTTCTCGGTCAGTGCGCGGGTATCGCGTATAGCCTTGCGAATGCTGCTGGTCTGCACCACGTGGGCCGCGCCCAACTGACGCGCTGCCTCCACCTGCCCGTCGTGCTTGACAATGGCGATCACCTCACAGCCATAGAGCGCGGCCACGTGGAGAATCATCAATCCCAGCGGGCCGCCGCCGATGACGGCCACGGTGTCGCCAGGGTGCGGGTTGGAGTCCTCAAAGCCATGCACCGCGCAGGCCAGCGGCTCGGTCAGCGCTGCGTGCTCCAGCGGCACATGCTCCGGCACATGCAGCGTATTCGTGGCCACTATGCGCGCCGGAATGCGGATGAATTCGGCGTATGCGCCGTTATTGAAGAGCAGATCGTCGCACAGGTTCTCCTGGCCGTGAGCGCAGAAATAACACTGGCCGCAGGGCGCGGAGTTGAGCGCGACTACGCGGTCGCCGGGGGCGAATCCCACGGCTCCCTCGCCAACTTCTACAACCGTTCCGGCCAGCTCATGGCCAAAGAGCGCCGGGGGCACAATCATGCGCGCATGGTAGCCTCGTCGGTAGACCTTCAGGTCGGTGCCGCAGGTGAGCGCCGCGCCTACACTAAGCACCAGTTCTCCCGGCCCGGCCTCGGGTACCGGCACGCTCTCGATGCGAATATCCTCGCGTCCGTGGAGGACCGCGGCCTGCATGGTGCTGCGGTCGTGCAATAGCGCGTGCTCGACTGTTTTGCGACCCAGGCTGACGGCGGATTCGACCTTCTTGCGGCCTTCGACCATCACCGTCTCGACGGTGTTGAAGCTGACCTCAACCACCGTATCGACAGTATTAAGGCCTCCCTCGACGACTTTCTCGGCTTTCTTGCGCCCCTCTTCGACAACCGTCTCGACGGTCTTGCGGCCTCGGAGGATCGCGGCTTTTACCGTGCCTGCCATCAATATCCTCCCCGCTCTGCCCCGGCTCCGGGCGCAGATTCAATCATAATCTTCATCGAGTCGGCTTTGGGGTTGGAAGCGACCTCAATCGCCTGAACCGCCTCTTCCAGCGGAAAACGGTGCGAGATCAGTTGCGTCAGATCAAATCCATTGCGATAACCGCCCAATACCAACTCTTCTACCTCCGGCTGAATCGCCGTCGAGGCCGAGTAAGAACCCAGCAACGTCTTCTCGTCCATGCAGACCGCGCCGGGATCGAAGCTGGCCGTTTCATGCTGCGTCTGCGCAAAGAGCATCACCTTGCCGCCGGGACGCACCGCCGCCATCGCTGTGGGAATCAGCACCGAGCCGCCCACGGCTAGTATCACCGCGTCCGCGCCACGGCCTTCGGTGGCCGCCATCACGCGCTCGATGACGCTATCGTTTCTGGCGTGGATCGGTTCATGCAAGCCGAATTTGGCGGCAATCTCATGGCGCTCGGGATACAAATCCGAGGTCAGCACGCGCGCCCCGCTGCGTAGCGAGAGCGCGGCCAGCATGATGCCGATCGGCCCCTGCCCGATCACCAGCACCGTCTCATCCGCGGCCAGATTCAGCATTTTCACAGCCTTGAGGACGGTGTTTACCGGCTCGATGAAGGCCGCCTGCTCAAACGGAACTCCAACGGGAATCCGAACCACGCCGCCCATCGCGACGATCCAATCCATCACCCGGATGTACTCGGAAAAGCCGCCGCCGGAAGGCTCAAAGCCGGCCGTCGCGCCCACCTTTTTGTATGTGGAGCATTGCGCGAAGGTCTGTTTGCGGCAGTAATAACAGTGGCCGCAGGGAATGTGATGGAAGACCATTACCCGCTCGCCGATGGCAAAGTTGGTCACGCCCTCGCCGGTTCGGACGATGGTTCCGGCCATCTCATGCCCGAAAATGCGCGGCGCGGAGTGCGAGCCAAGGTGAATCTTCTTGAGGTCCGTCCCGCAGACGCCGCAGGTGGCGATCCTGACCAGCAACTCGCCGGGGCCAATCACGGGCACTGGCACCGTTTGCAGGCGCAGATCGTTGACGCCGTGGTAAACGACGGCCCGCATCGTTGCGGGGATTGTCTCTTCGATCCGGGGTTCAGCGTTTTGGGTAGCCATTGAGCTTTCTAATGTTACATTGTTCATCCAGCAAATCGAGCACGGAGGCCGCGATGGCGCGAGCAGCCTTGTTACTATTTTCGCCCATTCGGATGAGCGCCCGCCAGTGACACGGCCTCACCAGCGCGAAAAACGCGAAGCGCAGTAATTGAAACTGTCCGTCTTTAGAGATAAAGCGATTGAAATCAGGAAGATTGTCGCTGTAGCCGTCGCTGATTCCCTTAATGCAGTAAAAAGGAATGCCGCGCATCCGGGCGAGGCGCGCGATGGCGGCGGCCTCCATGTCCACCAGAGCGGCTTGGTAGGTGGAGGCGAGGCGCTGCTTCTCGGCGGCGTCGGCAACCTTTGGGTTTGTGACCAGCCAGCAATCATTGGCGGGAATTGCGGTGACGAAGCGCTCCCCGGTCCGCGCGTCGATGACGGTGGAAACGTCGTAGGCCTGGCCGGAGGCAAGCTCCTCGCGCAAGGCTCCGGCCCAGCCGGTGGAGATCACCGAATCAAGCTCTCCGCTCTTCTCCACTTCGGCAAATGCTTTGGCTGCGCGTTCCACGCCGGCTCCGGCGCAGGCGGCAATCCATTCGCCGCCATCAAAGCTCCAGCGCCACAGATCGACACCGTTTGAGCGCTCGTGCCGCCAGTCGCGCGTCAGCGGCTTCAGTTCGGCAGGCATCGCGGCGATGATGGCTGTGCGGGTCATAGGCACGGACAATCTATTCCTACCCGAATCTGAAATCGGTCATACACTGGGCGCGTGTTCTTGGATGATATTGAAAAGCCGCGAACGGTGGCATCGTGACTCGTCCTCACAGAAGCACCCAATGCTAATTGGAATCCGCACTGCGATCTGTGCAAAAAAATCGATGGTCTGCCTGCCTTCTGCACTGGCCATAAGCTCCCGCTCATAGCTGTCGAAGAATTTGTTTCGTTCAACAGCGTTTTCAAAATCGTAGTTCTTTACCTGTGCAAGCAGCTTCGCGCTTGGCGCAAGAGCAGGAAACCACACATCAAAATAGCCCCCGGATTCCCACCGAGTTTTCGGTATGCCACGAGGCGGGCGTCGGGTCACTCCGACTCGAAGTCCTTCCCCCCGCCGGGCTGGATTGCCAATCTGAAATGTCGATAGCTTCAGTTTCTTCTTCATGTGTTTAATACTCCAAACTTCGACTTATACAGAAAATGATTTTACGGTGCGTAACCGTGCGCCCGGAACCACTCAATCGCCGCCTTCATGGCCGGGTTGACGGGCAGGATGCGGAAGCCCAGCTCCTGCTGCGCGTGGGCGCTGGAAGCATACATCTTCTTGCGTCCCATGCGCACCTCTTCGAGCGTGGCGCGGGGCTCGCGCTTGCGGATGCGGCCGGTGATCCACTCCTCAAAGAAAGCGTAGGTCGCCGCCACGATGAACGGAATCTCCACCGTCGGCGATTTGAGGCCGGTGATCGCCGCCATCTTGTCAAGAATCTGCTTGAGGGTAAGATTCTCGCCGCCCAGGATGTAGCGATGACCGGATTGGCCTCTGGTGAGCGCGGAGATGTGGGCGCGGGCGACCTCGGCGACATCGACCAGATTCAGCCCGGTGTCCATGTAGGCGGGAAATTTTCCGTTAAGAAAGTCCACGAAGATACGGCCGGTGGGGGTGGGCTTGGCGTCATTGGGGCCGATGGGGGTGGTAGGATTCAGAATCACTACGCGCTGACCGCCCTGCGCGGCCTTGATGGCTTCCTGCTCGGCGAGGAATTTTGAGCGCTTGTAGTGGCCGACCATGTCGGCGAGCGAGACGGGTGTGTCTTCATTGACGACCAGGCCGTCGCGGCGGAAGTGCATGGTGGCGACGCTGGAGGTGTAGACAAAGCGCTTGACCCTAGCCTCGCGCGCCAGCCGCAGCAGCTCGCGCGTCCCATCCACATTGGCTTTGTACATCGCCGCTGGATCGGGAATCCAGAGGCGGTAATCTGCGGCTACGTGGACCACGGCATCGCAGCAGGAGAGCGCGGGCTTGAGCGATTCGGGATGAGAGAGGTCGCCGACGTGCGTCTCGCCGGCGATGCCTTCGAGATTAGCAAGATTGCTGGTCTTGCGAACGAGCAGGCGCAACTGCGCGCCCTCGGCGGCAAGCGCCCGCGCCACATGATGGCCGATGAACCCTGTCGCGCCTGTAAGGAAGACTTTCATCGTGAAAACTCCGGGCGAGTCTCCATTTTAGCGGAGCTAGCCGGGTTGGCTTCGCGAAGCGTCAGGCTGGCGTGGTTCTCACACCTTTGATGAGAATCCAGACTCCGATGACTAATTCAAAGGGAATATAGGGAATGAAGATGTAGAAGGGAACGTTGATGCCGAGGATGGAGAGAGCGGTGGCGAAGAGGATAGGGATGACAGTGATGAATCCCCAGAGTGAAAGAGCACGAGGAACGAGGTGCGACTTGAAGAGGAGCCAGTAGAAGAGGAGAGCGCCGGGACAAAAAGCTAGCATGAGGAGCGTGTAGCCGAAGTTCATGGAAGCGATAGCGCGGTCGGTCTCGGTAAGAACGGACGCAGAGGCGGTAGAAGCATATTGGCTGCTGAGGGCGAGAAGCGGGAAAGCGGCCAGGCGGCTGACGGCAAGGAGAACTGCCTCAAGAATGTAAAGGGCGAAGGCGGTGAGTGCGGCTACACGACCGTGTTCGCGGAGAGCGTCAAAAAGCAACGCGCCAAGCCAGATAACGCCAGCGGCGGTGACCATTTCGTCAAGGATGTTGATGCGGAGAAGCCAGGGACTAGCGGCGATGCGGAGAAGGGTCGCGGCGGTGTTGCCGGGGACGAGCAGGCCCATGTTGAGGATGAGGCCTCCAGCGAGAGAGGTGAAGAACTGGAGGAGGAAGGCGACGCCGAGGATGCGAGAGACGGGCTGAGGCGCATTCATGTGGGCACTATCTTACTACGCTTGGCGCGGAGGTGCTAGTCGAGCTTATCCGGCGCGAGCGCGATGTTCTTTTCCCCGGCGGCTTTCTTTTCGTTGTAGGCCTTCACCCAATCTTCCCAGTGCTTGCCGGCGGCGCGATCCTTGCCGCTGAACTCGATGCGGGCGATCTCGGCGTAGCCTACCTTGCGCTTTTCGGGAGCGGTGGGCGAGAAGTACTGCACCCAGGAGTCAGCCAGCGTGACGCCGGTATGGCAGTTGAAGATGTAAGCCTCAGTGCGCTCGCCCGATTTGAGCGTCAGCGTTACATCGCCGCGATAGTCGAGCGCCTTTCCCAGGGCCTCGCGCAGGTCCTCGTCCGTGGCCAGTGCGGGAACCCAGCCTTCCAGGTTCTCATGCTGCGCGCCGGGAGCCAGCTCCAGCGCCTCGACCTGCTCCAACGTATACTTCAGTACTTCAGCGCTCATGCGTGGGTCTCCTCAAGCATGGTTTCAGGCTCCGCGATCTGCACCAGCGCTGCATGAGTGTACGGCGCGGCATCGTTGAAGACCTTCATCGCATTGGCGTTCGGATATTTTCTGAAGTTGCCGCGCGCCATTGCGATAAAACCCTTCAAAGTCGTAAAGCCTTCGATCACCGCCGGAGTCTCGTAGCCGCAACTGACCATGCAGTTAGCGCACTTGGGATTGCCGCTGGGTACTCCGTACTCTTTCCAGTCTGTCGTTTCCAGCAGTTCCTTGAAGCTCTCCGCGTAACCCTCTTGCAGCAGGTAGCAGGGCTTCTGCCAGCCGAAGATGTTATACGTCGGCATTCCCCAGGGAACGCACTCATAATTGCGGTCTCCCATCAGGAATTCGAGGAACAAGGGCGACATATTGAACTTCCACGTGGGCTTGCGATTGGAAAGAATGGCGCGGAAGAGGCGGCGCACGCGGGCGCGGCCCATGAAGTGGTTCTGGTCCGGCGCCTTGTCGTAGCTGTAGCCGGGCGAAAGGATGATGCCTTCGACGCCCATGCCCATCACCTCGTCGAAGAAGGCGCGAACGCTGTGGGGGTCCGTGCCGTCGAAGAAGGTGGCGTTGGTAGTGACTCGGAAGCCGCGCCGGACGGCCTCGCGAATGCCCTCGGTGGCGATGTCGTAGCCACCCTCGCGGCAGACAGAGAAGTCATGATGCTCGCGTTGGCCGTCGAGATGCACCGAGAAGGTGAGGTACTTGGAGGGCGTAAACTCCGGCAGCTTCTTTTTGAGTTCGAGAGCATTGGTGCAGAGATAAATGTACTTCTTGCGCGCGATCAGGCCGTTGACGATCTCGACGATTTGCGGATGCAGCAGCGGCTCGCCGCCGGGGATGGAGACCATCGGCGCGCCGCACTCTTCCACCGCGGCAAAACACTCTTCCGGTGTGAGCTGCTTCTTGAGAATGTGGGGCGGATATTGCACCTTGCCGCATCCGGCGCAGGCCAGCGAGCAGCGGAAGAGCGGCTCCAGCATCAGCACCAGGGGATAGCGCTTGACGCCCGCGAGCTTCTTCTTCAACACATAGCTGGCAACTGTTGTCACCTGAGAGATAGGAATAGCCATTTTGGAATTAACCTCCTGCGCCATGCGCGGCGCGTTCCATGGCCCGCTTGTAGCTAGTCAGAGCCAGCAGCGGGAAGTACTGGCGGTAGAGCGTGTAGGCCAGGTAAAAGACTCTGGGGAAACCCGTACCCGTAATGATACCCTGACGTTGTTTTCCCTCGCCCAGCGATTCGTCCCAACTGCCGTCGGCCTGCTGCCGCTGGAGCAGCCAGCGCACACCCTTGGCGATGGAGTCGGAGCGGTCGTCGCCGGCGGCCAGCAAGCCGAGCAGCGCCCAGGCCGTCTGCGAGGGGGTGCTGATGCCCACGCCGCGGGTGTTGGGATCGTCGTATGTGCCGCAGCTTTCACCCCAGCCGCCGTCGGCGTTCTGCACCATGCGAATCCACTCGGCTGCCTGCTGAATCTGCGGCTCAAGATGATCGACTCCAATGGCGTCCAGCCCGCGCAAAACCAGGAAGGTGCCGTAGATGTAGTTCACGCCCCAGCGCCCAAACCAGCTTCCATCCGGCTCCTGCTCACTGAGGATGAACTGGATGGCCTTCTCGACGCGCTTGTCGCTGCGCGCATAGCCATAGCTGGCCAGCATCTCCAGCATGCGCCCGGTAATGTCTACCGTGGGCGGATCGAGCATGGCGTTGTGATCGGCGAAGGGGATGTACTGGAAGATCATCTTGGTGTTGTCTTTGTCGAAGCTGCCCCAGCCGCCATTCTTGCACTGCATCGCGAACTCCCAGGCGATGGCGCGCTCGGCCACTTTGTGTTGATAGCCTTCGCGGGGATTGTCGACTTTGCCGAGCGCCATCAGTACCTGCGCCGTATCGTCGGTGTCGGGATAAAACTCGTTGTTGAACTCGAAGTACCAGCCGCCAGGCTCGGTGTTGGGAACCTTCATGGCCCAGTCGCCCTTGTGGCGTACCTCTTTGGAGAGCATCCAATCCACGGCCTTGAGCAGGCGCGGGTCGTTGCGCGCGACGCCGGCCTCGCCCAGGGCAAAGACTGCCTGCGCCGTATCCCACACCGGTGAAGCGCAGGGCGTCATGCGGAAGGTAGGCTCGGGCATCTCGTCATTGGCCGGCTCTTCGATGCCCAGCTTTTCAAACTCATCGCGCGCCCGGATCACCTGCGGATCGTCCTCGGAGTAGCCCAGGCAGCGAAGAGCAATGATGGCATTAAGCATGGCCGGATAGATCGCGCCCAGGCCGTCGGACATCTCAAGGCGCTGAAGCAGCCATTTCTCCGCTTCACGCAGCGCCAGCTTGCGTACGGGACGAAGATGAACCGCTTCGGCCCAGTGCATGAGCCGGTCCAGAACAATAAAGAAATTCCGCCAAGACAAGATGGAACTACGGTCCCTGCGCAAGCGAAGGATCGAGTTGGCTCTCCCGCCCACGAACAACTCGTCGATGCCCTGCTCGGAGGGAATTCTCTTGAAGGGTTTTTTGGCGTACATGATGGCCAGTGGAACCAGAATTCCGCGCGACCAGGAGGAAATCTCATAAATGTTGAAGTAAAACCACTTGGGAAAGAGAACAATCTCCGGCGGAATGGCGGGCACCGCGTCGTAATCGTACTCTCCCAGCGCGCAGAGGTACATTTTGGTGAATGTGTTGCAAGCAACTACTCCGCCGTGCGACAAAACCCATTCACGGCACTTGGCAAGGCGGGGATCGTCGCCGCCAATGCCCATCAGCTTGGCTGAGGAGTAGCACTTAACCGAGAGCGAGAGGTTGCCCGGCCCGCCGGGATAGATGCTCCAACTGCCGTCCTCGTTCTGGTAGCGCATCATCTCGGCGAGTGCGCGACGAAGCCGGCCCGGATCGCCGCTATCGAGCAGAGTGTGCAGGAAGATGTAGTCGGCTTCGAGCATCGCGTCGGCTTCGAGTTCGCCGTTCCAGTAACCCTCAGGATGCTGCCGCGAGAGCAGGTACTCTCGCGAGCGGAGAATGGCCGACTGGACATCCGCCAGGTCCGCATCCATCCGCCCGAAGCGGGGCGCCGCGAATTGGGTCTTTTCTTGCTGAATCATCATACGATTCGAACGCCTCATGTCCAGCTTTCAGCTTTCAGCCATCAGCTGCATACTCTCGTATTCAAAGAAGCCTTGGACTCAAAAAAACGGATTCCGACGAAAAAGTGCTAAAGGCTGAAAGCTCGTCTACCTGACTGCAAGAGCCTCTGCCCGGTCAGCGCTGCCGATGGCCTGCACGATCTCCGGCGGCAGGCCGAAGCGCACATTCTCCGGCATCACTTCTACCTCTTCGACGTTATCGTATCCGTTTTGCCGCAGGTAATTGACCACGTCCTCAACCAGAACTTCGGGGGCGGAGGCGCCGGCCGTCACCGCAACCGTGCTAACGCCCTGGAGCCAGGCCGGATCGATAGCCTGAGAGTTGTCGATCAGGTAACCGATGGTTCCCAGGTTGCGCGAGACCTCGACCAGCCGGTTGGAGTTGGAGCTATTGGTCGAGCCCACCACCAGCACCAGTTCGGCATTGTGCGCTACGTTGCGGACCGCAACCTGGCGGTTCTCAGTGGCGTAGCAGATGTCCTGGGAGTGGGGGCCGGCGATGTTGGGATACTTTTCCTTGAGGGCGTGGATAATGTCGCGCGCCTCGTCCAGCGAGAGCGTTGTCTGGGTCAGGTAGGCGACGCGGTTAGGGTCGGGCACCTTGAGTTCGGCAACCTCGGCGACATTGGAGACCACCTGGGTCGCCTCGGGCGCTTCGCCCAGCGTGCCTTCTATCTCGTCATGGTCGCGATGGCCGATCAGCACCAGCGAGTAGCCCTGCCGGGCAAACTTGACCGCCTCGATGTGGACCTTAGTCACCAGCGGGCAGGTGGCGTCAATCACTCTCAGGTTACGGCCCTTGCTGATCTCTCTGACCGCCGGTGAGACGCCGTGGGCTGAATAGATGACGCGCTGCCCATCGGGTACATCGTCAATTTCATGAACGAAAATCGCGCCCTTGTCTGCTAATTCATTCACAACATAGCGGTTATGCACAATTTCACGGCGAACATAAATGGGAGCGCCGAAGGTTTCCAGTGCGATTTTGACAATGTCAATCGCGCGCACCACTCCAGCGCAAAAACCGCGCGGCTTGAGCAACAACACCCTCTTCTGACTGGGGGAAGTCTCGGAGCGGTCACCGTTCGAGATGGAATCAAGACGAGTTGTAGTCACACTACCAGTATACCAATCGCTGCATTGATGCAACAGGATTGCTCGACAGGAACAGGGATTAGGGAATATGGATTAGAAATCCCGCCTCGGTAGAAGCAGCAATTCAGATCCTTCTCAGTGCGCCGCCGTTGGCTTCACGCCCATCCCGTTCAACTTGGTGCGCGCCTGTGCCGCCTCGGGGGTCTGCGGATGACGCTGAATGAGCAGGCGCAGTTCATGAATGCCCGCTTCTTTCCGGTTCATCTGAATCAGCGCCAGCCCCTTGCGCAGTTGCGCGGCGGGAGCCTTGGAGTTGCCGGGAAAGTTTTCCAGCACGGCGTTGTAGTACTTTACAGAGTCGGTGAGCTTGAGCTGTTTATAGGCGATCTCGCCCAGGTAGAACTGGGCAGTCCCCGCCAGATCGTCCTGCGGATAGTAGTGAATCACATCCTGAAACTCACCCGACGCGACCTCGTACTTCGCCGCGTTGTAGTCGCGCAGGCCTGCCTGGAAGGTCTCCGCCAGTGGCGGCGCCTGATTGACCGACGAAGTGTCAGTCGCAGGATTGCTGGCCGGAGTCACATCCGTCGTCGCTGGAAGAGGAGCCGGAGCCACAGCCGGCGGAGCCGGTGCGGGAATTGCCGCCGGAGCCGCCGCCGGAGCCGGAGTTCCGGGCGTGGAGGAGGGCGGAGTCTGAATATTCTGCAACTGCGTCTGCAAATCTTGGATCGATTTATCCAGCTTGGCAATACGCGACTTCAGTTCGTCCACCGAGTCGTTCAGCGCCTGCGCCTGGCCGGAGGCGGTGTCCAGCTTGCCGTTGATCGTATCGCTCTGCGCGGCAATCTTCTGCTGCAGCGCGGTTACGACCGCGGTCATCCGGTTGGCGTCGTCAGCGGTCTGTTCAGCTAGATGCTGAATCACGCCCAGGCGGGTGTCCAGGGTTGACTGGATGCGCTGCACACTGTCCAACAGTTGCTGCACCTGTGTTTGCAGCTCGACAATCTCCTTGGACGCGGCGCGCGCGGGCGACGGCAGGCAAAGGAAGATGGAGGCAAACACTGCCGCCGCAAGAAGACGATTGCGTAGTATGCGTGTTTTCTGCATGTTTCACCTGCAATGAAAGTGGACAGTAGTCAGTGGACAGCAATCCATGAAGAACTCAACCGTCCACAAAGAACTGATTCCCTTATTCTAACTCTCTGGCTTGATTCGGGACCGCAACGCATAACGCCTCGACTCTCAAAGCGGAGAGCCGAGGCGCTTCACTGATCACATTCCGCCGTTCACTATTTTTCGATAGTGAATCCGCCGCGGCGATTCTGTTGCCAGCACTCCTCGGTCGACTCTGTGCAGAAGGGCTTCTCCTTGCCGTAGCTGATGACGCGGATGCGGTTGGCCGCCACACCTGCGGCAACCAGGGCATTCTTGGCCGCATCGGCCCGGTTCTGGCCCAGCGCCAGGTTGTACTCGTTGGAGCCGCGTTCGTCGCAATAGCCACCGATCACGATCTTGGTGGCCGGATGGCTTACCAGGTAAGAGGCATCGCGCGAGAGCGCGGCCTGGGCATCGGTACGAATATCGTAGGTGTCGTAGTCGAAGAAGATGTCCTGGACGCTGCCCTTGAACTCTTCTTCAGCGCTCAGGTTCCGGGTGGGCACCACCACGGCCGGCGCGGTAACGGCGGCCGCGTTGACGGTTACCCGCGCGGAGGCGTCGGCTGTGCCGCCCGTGCCCTTCGCCACCAGGTGGTAGCTGGTCGAAACCGAGGGAGATACGGTCTTCACTCCCGAGGTGGGCACGTCGCCGATGCCGTCGATAGAGACCGAGGTGGCATCCGTCGTGCGCCAACTGAGCTGGACCTCGTCTCCCGCCGAGATAAATGAAGGTGTCGCGGTAATTTGCGCGATGGGTACAGGCGCGGGAGCCGCCGCCGGAGCGGTTTCCGACGAGGGAACTGGCTTCGGCTTATTATTGCCGCAACCGGCTACTGAGGCAAAGGCAACAAGCAGAACTAGAGGCGTCAAAATGCGATGAAGTCTGTTCAATGGATTACTCCTTCTGTAGAATCCAACACGAGTTGAAGAGCGATTCGCCAAAATCCTTCGGTGAAAACCGGCCGTGGATTTCATCAACGTACACATCATAGTCCAGATAACCCAAGTCTTCTATCCCGCCCGAGAAACCGTCTCCCGGCATCCCGGATCGTAATTCAATTCCAGCTCCAGTTGGGCATGAAGTTGTTGCCCGTCTGGGTCAGTTGATGCTGCTCGGTGCCGTCGGCCAGCATCGACCATAGATCGGTGCGCCCGCCGATGGACCGCTCGAAGACGATGTGGCGCGTGTCCGGCGCCCAGGAAGGGAAGTCATTGCTGCCCGCATCGTGGGTCAGTTGCAGCCAGCGCTTGGTGGTGATGTCCATCACGTAGATGTCCTGCCCGCCCGGTGCGCCCGGCCCATACTTGCGGTTCCAACTGAAGGTCAGAAACTGGCCGCTGGGCGACCAGGATGGTGAAATGGCATAGCCCCCGTCGGTCAGCCGCTGCACATTTGCGCCGTCCTCCTCCATGGTATAAATCTGCGGCAGTCCCGTGCGCCCGCTCACCCAGGCCAACTGCGCGTTGGTGCGAGGATTCCAGGTGGGCGAGGAGTCCGGTCCGGCGAAGTTGGTCAACTGGCGCAGATTGGTTCCGTTCGCATCCGCGGCCCAGATTTCGGAATTGCCTGAGCGCGAAGACGAAAAGGCGATCTTCTTTCCGTCGGCAGACCATGCCGGCGACTGGTTAAGGCCTCCGGCCACACCGGCGGGAAAACTCACCAGCCGTCCAATCTCCAGCGAGTACATCCGGATTGCCCATCCTTCGCTGCCCAGGGAAGCGAAAGCGATGCGCGTGTTGTCGGGCGAGATGCGCGGCGACATCGAAATGGTGCCCAGATGTGTAATTTGATGCTGATTCTGACCGTCGTAGTCCATCGCCCAGATCTCTTTAGTCCCGCTGCGCGAGCTGACAAAATAAATCTTTGTCTCGGCGATGCCGTTGATGCCGCCGCCCAGCCGCAGAATGATTTCATCGGCAAAGCGATGGGCTATCGTCCGTGCCATGTCCAGGCTGGCCTCTTCGTTGTACTGCTTGCCCAGTACCTGCGGGCTCTCAGTATTGCGCGCGTCGTCCAGCCAGCCGTAAACGATCAGCCGCCCCTTGGTGACCGAGAGCGCTCCAAAGGCCACCATCGCCGCGTTGCAGGGCGCGGCCGACCATTGCGATAAAAGGATCTCCTGCTGCGAGCCCGGCACGGCCTGCGGAGCCAGACTCTTCGAGACCAGGTCGAAGATGCCCGCGTTGGCCAGATCGCTGTAGAGCGTGAAGTCAAAGGCCGTCTTCAAGGCCGGTGTCTGGGGATCGTCGCCCACTGGCTTCACGTCCGCGGCGGCGATGCGGATGCGGTCGTTACTCAGGTTGGTTCCAGTGCGGACCCAGTCCTGCGCCTTCAGTTGGGGAACAAGAAATGTAACCAGAACTAACGCCGTGAGGAGGGAGATCCGGGAGTATGCCTTCATGCTGAGCAATCCTTCCTGATATTAGTTAGACGTTCGAGGTCGCGCCAACGCTCCGAAGATCAAGCGCGCATTCAATACTCACAATAATAAGAGACATTCAGCGAACTGGGCAGATAAGCCGAAGGAAGCGCTCCAAAGGAGTCAACCCGCTGTAGGGCGCGCAGGCATGAGCGGTCCAGCGTGGGGCTGCCACTGCCCTGAGCGAACTTCATATCCGACGCTGTTCCGTCGCGGTGAATGGTGAAAACAAGATAAACGCGCGATCCTTTCGGCGTGGAGGAGTTTACCTCCTGGTGGTACCAGTTGGTAGTGATGGCCTGGTTCATGTTGCTCACGTACCAGCCGAAACGGCTGCCGAAATCGGCGTCCCCGATGGCGGTATGCCCGATGGTGACGGGCGTCGGCGCCTGCGTGGCGCGCGCGATCGACGATCCCGCCTGCTCGCCGTACTGCGCTTTATTGTTCTGCTGGGGGGTAACCTGGCTTTGCGGCACACGCGCCACAGTCTGCTGCTTCGGCTTGACCTGCTGGCCGGCAATCTCGATTGCGCTTGTGTCCACCGCCTGCTTCTCTTTGGCGGCAGGCTCGGCCGGCGCCTGGCTGGGCATATCGGTCGCCAGAACATTGTCATTGGGCGGCTGATCGGAGGGCAAGGGCAGGACACTGCTGACCAGCTTCACCTGAATTGTTCCGCCGCCGGCCTCGTTGCCCCACTGACTGTGATGAAAGAGCCCGCCAAGAAAGCCATAAGCCAGCAAGAGCGCAGCCAGTCCGCCGTGCAGCAACAACGATCCCGCAGCCGGGGCCATCACCGGCTCCGGCGCCAGTCCCCGCTCCAGTTGCTCGCCGCCTCCCAGCAGAATGTCCATGGCTTGCCTGAGAACTCCTCGGCTATCTTCCGCCGGCAGCCTTCGTGTCCAGCGGCTGCGTGACAATGGAAATGTTGGTAATCCCGGTCTGCTTCACCGCGTCCATCACGCTGGCAAACGCTCCAAACGGAACCCGCTCGTCGGCCCGCAAATAGATCACCTGATGCGACGGATCGGTCTCCGATTGACGCAGCTTCTTGCCCAATTCGTGAATGTTCACCGGCAGATCGCCCAAAAATACATTCTGATCGCGGTCGATGGTCACCACGAGCCGCTGCTCGGTAATCTCCCGCACCGTCCGCGTCTTGGGCAGGGCCACTTCAATCCCCGACTGCAAGACCGGCGCAGTAATCATGAAGATGATCAGCAGCACCAGCACCACGTCCACCAGCGGCGTGATGTTGATCTCCGCCAGCGAGGTTCGCGTCTGGCCGTTGCTATTTGAAAAGGCCACGATCCACCTCCCGGGTGGCCTCCCGGCCGGCTTCGGGCGTGGCGGGGCCGGCAGGGCGCTGCACAATCGCCGGACGCACAGGAATCTCTTCCAGAGAATTCAGCAGCTCGCGGCAAAAGTCGTCGCAGCTCGAAGCGAAGCCCCTGATGCGCGCCGTGAACATGTTGTAAGCCACCAGCGCCGGCACTGCCACAAACAACCCCGCCGCTGTGGTAATCAGCGCCTCGGAGATGCCTGGCGCCACCGCCCGCAGCGTCGCGGCGCCCACCGTGCCCAGCCCATGAAAGGCGTCCACAATGCCCATCACCGTGCCGAAGAGGCCCACGAAGGGACTGACCGCAGCAATCGTCGCCAGCCACGGCATCCGCTGCTCCAGCGCGGTCACCGCCGCGCTGGCCGCCGTCTGCGCCGACCGCTCCAGCGGCGTCAGGTTGCGCGGCGGGCCCGCGCCGCCCGTCTGCCGCTTGTAGGTCTCGTACACGTCATTAAAAACCTGCGCCAGCGGGCTCGCCTTGCACTCCACGGCCAGCTGGGCCATCTCCTGCAAGCGCGTCGCCTTGCGGAAGGCTCGCAAAAACTTCTGGCTCGCTTTGCGCGCTTTGCCGAAGGAGGAGATCTTGCCCAGAATCACCGTCCACGAATACAGGCTGGCCACCAACAACACCACCAGCACGACCTGTGCAACCAGCCCGCTGTTCATCACCATCTCGACCAGCGCGCTGGAAGCCTGAGCAACCGGCGTCCCCTGGGTCAAGTCACCGTCGGCCGGCAGTTGTAAGAGGAAAGCAGCTATCAAAATCGGCGTTCACCTCAGTCTTTACCGTATCAGACGCAATAGCCTCCTCCCAAGTGATCGATCTGGTCCCCCGCCCGGTTTCCGCCTTCCTTGCGCAGCGACGCAGGCGCTCTTCATGCTATGCTGCGCTCGTATTCCTGTTGCGTTTTTCTGCGCTGATTCGCTATGGATTAAGAAACTGGGTGCCCCATTATTTCGCGTTTCTTGCGAAAAAGTGGGAAACTACGAACCTGAGTCCGTTTTTTCGGGAGATGAACTCAACTATGCTCGTCGAACTGCGTGCTGATAACTACGCCGTCATCGATCACGCCACTGCCTCCTTCGGCCCCGGACTCAACCTGCTCACCGGCGAAACCGGCGCGGGTAAGTCCATCCTGGTCGATGCGCTCGCCCTTCTCATGGGAGGCAAAAGCTCGGTGGAGCTGGTCCGCCACGGCGCCGACAAGGCTGTCGTGGCTTGCGTCTTTGAGTCCACAGCCAACGCCGAATCCATCCTCGAAGAGAACGGCATCGACTCGGGCGGCAGCGAGGTCATCCTGCGCCGCGAAATTCTCTCCACCGGCAAGGGCCGCGTCTTCGTCAACAACCAGCCGGCCACCGTCGCAGTCCTCCGCCTACTCGCCCCCGAACTTGCCCTGGTCCACGCGCAGAGCGAGAGTCTGAGCAGCTTCGACCAATCCCAGCAGCGCGCCCTGCTTGACCGCTTCGGCGGCCTCTCGACTGAAACTGTCGCCGAAGCCCACGCCCGCTGGCGCGCCGCTCAAACCAGGCTCGACGACCTTCTCCTGGGTGAGCAGGATCGCCTGCGCATGGTCGATCTGTGGAGCTACCAGAGCAAGGAGATTGCCGACGCCCATCTCGCTACCGGCGAAGATGAAGCTCTGGAAACCGAGAAGCGCGTCCTGGCCAACGCGGAAAAGCTTTACGCAGCCGCCATGAGCGCCTTCGACCAGCTCTACGAAGGTGGCAGCTCCGCCGAAGCAGCCCTGCGCGCCGCGCTGCGCAACGTCGAGGAGCTGGCTCGCTATGACCCCCGCTTCATCGAGCCCGCACTGCAGCTTGCCTCCACCCGCGCCACCGTCGGCGACCTCAGCGCCAGCCTGCGCGATTATGCTGAAGGCATCAACGCCTCGCCCGAGCGACTGGCCGAGATCGAAGACCGCCTCGCCCTGCTCGACCGCCTCAAGCGCAAGTACGGCAAGACCATCGCCGAAGTCATCGCCTTCGCGGACGAGGCAGCCCGCAAATTAGCCGAAGTCGAAGACCGCGACGAAATCCTCAAAACCCTGCACGCCGAGCTGGACGCCGCCGCCGCAGCCTATCGCTCCGCCGCCACCGCCCACAGCGCCGAGCGCCGCGCCGCCGCCGTCAAGCTGGCCAAGCTGGCCGAAGCCCAGATCAACTCCCTCGCCATGAAGGTCCACTTCGAGGTTGCCGTCACTGCAAACGAAGAACAATCCCACTGGACCTCGACCGGCTGGGACACCGTCGAATACCGCATCGCCACCAACCCCGGCGAGCCCCTCAAGTCCCTCGACCAGATCGCCTCCGGCGGCGAAATGTCCCGCGTGATGCTGGCCCTCAAGGTCAGCGTCGAGGAGGGCGCGGCCAAACCAAAGAAGAAAGCCCCCACCCCCCGCACGCTGGTCTTCGACGAGATCGACATCGGCATCGGCGGACGCGCCGCCGAGGCCGTCGGCCACAAGCTCAAATCCCTCAGCCGCGGCCAGCAAATCCTGTGCGTGACACATCTCCCTCAGATCGCCGCCTTCGCCGACCAGCACTTCCTCATCGACAAGCGCGAGTCCGACGGCCGCTCCAAGATCAAGGTGAGCCTCCTCGACGACCAAGCCCGCACCCAGGAAGTAGCCCGCATGGTCTCCGGCGCAAAGGTCACCGAAACCAGCCTCCAGCACGCCGCGCAGATGATCGCCGCGAGCAGGTAGTAGGCAGAAATTTGCACAAATCGCTCTGGTGCAGAGATATTAAGGTGGAACCGGATTTTCATGCTGCGTAACGGCTATCAGAAAAGGAGGCCACATGCCAACGGAAAGCATTCACACATGCGAGTGCGGTCGGAAATGGATTGTTAAGAAAATCAAGACCATTATGAGAGACAACGACTCCGTATATTGCTCTTGTGGCCGGCAGATCGTCGAGTGGAACGGAGGTCATATATACCAAGTCACCGAGGTTAAGAATAGCGGTTCGAATTGAACTACAAATTATCCAAGAAGGTGGTGAGGAAGTTGCGAATTCAAATTCAAAAGAAGGCTGTGGCGCGCGTCTTAGGAATCACCGCGGGATCTGCTTTAGGCTTGCTGCTAGCGGGATGTAACTACTACAAGGAGCAAAGAGGCTTTCTGACCGTTCGCTCAGAAGCATTTTCTCATCACTATGAAGGCTCGCCGTGCGGGCTTCAGGGAAAGTCGGCATGCGATTTGTCTGAAATTCGCTACACATTTATCCATAAAGGCGTGAAAGTTGTAGCTCATTGCCAATAGTGGGACGAGCGTAATAAGTGTGGACAACTCCAGGTTGGGGAAGTCTATGAGTGTCAGGTTGGAGTTGCCGATGCATTTGGCTCTTCTTTGCTGGACTGTGGAGACGGTCGAACGTTGGGAATCGAACGTTCTGAGTTACATTAAGCAAGCGCAGGATGCCCCAGGTCCCGCTTTTGGGACCTGGGATTGTACCGCTGAGCGTTTTTCCTTGACAACTGTATCGTTAAGCGATACATTCTATCTGTGATCAGGAGCTTCGCGCACAAGGGGCTGGAGAAGTTCTTCCGCACAGGTTCAAAGGCCGGGATACAGGCTCAGCACGCCGTGCGTTTGCGTCTTCAGTTGACCATGCTTGACGATGCTGGCGCGCCCGAGGATATGAATGCGCCCGGATGGCGGCTTCATCCCTTGCATGGCGACCTCAAGAGCCACTGGTCAGTTACCGTAAGCGGAAACTGGCGTCTCACCTTTCGCTTCGAGGGCGAAGACGCCATCTTGGTTGATTACCAGGACTACCACTGAGAGGAGAACGAGCCATGCGTATGTACAACCCACCGCATCCCGGCGAAGTCATTCGCGAGTATCTCGGCGAGATGACTGTCTCGGCGGCAGCTGGGCATCTGGGGGTGAGCCGGGTGACCTTCTCCCGCGTGCTCAACGGCAAAGCCGCGGTTTCGCCGGAGATGGCCGTGCGTCTCGCCGCAGCTTTCGGCACTTCTTCGCCCGAAGTCTGGCTGCGTATGCAGGCCCAGTACGACCTGTGGCAGATCACTAAAGAGAGCAAAATCCACGTAAATCCGCTCCCCCGCCTCCAACTCTCCTGATTTAGATTGCAAGCTGTAATCGTGATCCAGCAACCTCGGTAATGCGCGGAGCCATCGCTGCGCCCGGTTCCGTTTCACTTCGTTTATCATGAGTGCCATGCAGACCAAACTTCGCTGGGGTATCCTCAGCACCGCCAAGATCGGCCTTGAACACGTCATTCCCGCGATGCAGCGCGGGCAGCTCACCACCGTCAACGCCATCGCATCGCGCGATCTGGAGAGGGCGCGGCAGGCGGCGAGCAAGCTCGGCATTCCCACCGCGTACGGCTCCTATGAGGAGTTGCTGGCCGACCCCCAAATCGACGCGATCTACAATCCGCTGCCCAATCACCTGCACGTTCCGTGGACGGCGAAGGCCGCCGAGGCCGGCAAGCACGTGCTGTGCGAAAAGCCGCTCAGCCTGACCGCCGCTGAGGCCGAAACGCTGCTCGAGGTGCGTGCCCGCACTGGCGTCCAGATCGCCGAGGCTTTCATGGTTAACTGCCATCCGCAGTGGCAGCGAGTCCGCGCGCTGCTGGATGAAGGCCGCATCGGCGAATTGCGCGCCATCTCCGGCGTTTACAGCTACTTCAACAACGATCCCGTCAACGTTCGCAGCAAGGTGGAATGGGGCGGCGGCGGCCTGATGGACATCGGCTGCTATCTCATTCACACGGCGCGCTACTCCTTCCGCCAGGAGCCTCGCCGCGTGGTAGGACTCATCGACCGCGACCCGCAATTGGGCATCGACCGGCTCGCCTCGGCGCTGCTCGACTTTCCCGGCGGCCAGGCGGTCTTCACGTGCAGTACACAAATGATTCCCCATCAGCAGATTCAGATCCTTGGCACGCGCGGATGCATCACGCTGGAGATTCCCATCAACGCGCTTCCTGACCGGCCGGCCCGCTTGTTCATCGACTTCAGCGGCGATCTGCGCGGCGCAGGCATTGCGACCGAGAGCTTTCCCGCCTGCGATCAGTACACGCTGCAAGGGGACGCCTTTGCCGAAGCTGTCTTTGAAGGCGCGCCGGTGCCTGTTCCTCTGGAAGATTCGATCCGGAATATGGCCGTGATTGAAGCCATCTTCAACTCGGCCAAGTCGGGCCAGTGGGAGGCCCTGCCGCAATGAAGAATCTGCCTCTCGCCAAGGTCTATCAGTTGCTTGAGCCCGGGCCGGTGGTGTTGCTGACCACATCCCACAAGGGCCGCGCCAACGTGATGACAATGACATGGCAGACGATGGTCGAGTTCGAACCGCCGCTAATTGCTTGTGTCGTGAGCAATGCCAATTACAGCTTTGCAGCGCTGCGGGCGACGAAAGAGTGCGTGATTGCACTGCCGGCGCTGGAACTCGCGCACAAAGTCGTGGCCATTGGCAACTGCTCTGGCCGGGATGTGGACAAGTTCAAGAGATTCAGCCTGACGCCGACGCCGGCCGAGCGCGTCGCGGCGCCGCTGGTGGCCGAGTGCTTCGCCAATCTCGAATGCCGGGTGGTCGATACCCGTCTCGTGAACAAGTTCAACCTCTTCGTACTGGAGGTTCTAAAGGCCTGATCTGATCCGGCGCAGAAGAAGCCGAAGACCATTCATCATTGCGGACACGGAGAGTTCGTCGTTGATGGGGAATTGATTAAGCTGAAGTCCAATATGCCGTGAGATATACGCGCATACCTTTAAAGTGCGACCTTAAGACCAAGCACTCTATCGCCCGCATCCTATCCGGTGCCTGCACCCTATAATCCATGCAAAGGGGAGGTCATCTTGAAATCGATTCGATGCAAATGCCTCTGCGCCATCACTCTGGCTCTATTGATGCTGATGTCCGTTGCCGAAGCAAGCGCGCAGCAACTCTCGCCGAAATTGCAGTACGCCATCGGCCACTGGCAGATCGTCAACAGCGACGGGCCCGGAGGCCAGGCGGAGATCTATCTTGAAAACGGCAGGCTCTTTGGCCGGGTCACGCAGGTGCGCCCTGGACGTACTCCGCACGATGTGTGCGACAAGTGCTCCGGCGAATATAAGAACCAGCTCATTCTGGGCATGGTCTTCATGCGCAACTTCCATCCGAGCGGAGACGATTGGGTGGAGGGAACTGTTGTAGACCCGGAGAATGGAAAGGAATACAAGGGCAAGATCTGGACCGTCGGCAAGGACAGTCTCCATCTGCGCGGCTTTATTGGCTTCTCACTGCTGGGGCGGACCGAGAGCTGGGTAAGGATACCTTGAAGCGGCTATTTTTCAGTACCTTTCAGCCGGTCTTCGGCTTGCAGCTCCCGTGCCACCTGCTCGACCTCGCGGAAGACGCGCAGCAGGTTGCCGCCCAGAATCTTGCGGCAGTCTTCGGCGGAGTAGCCGCGCTCCATCAGCGCCGCGGTGATCTTGGGCAGGTCGGCGGCGGAGTCGATCCCCTCCGGCAATTGGCCGTTGACGCCGTCGAAGTCTGATCCCAGGCCCACATGATCGATGCCGGCCACCTTGGCGATGTGGTCAATGTGGTCGATCAGCGCCGAAAGCGGCGGGCGAGGAATACTGTCTGCGAACTGACGCCTCACCTTTGCAATGTCGGCGTAGGTGATCTCCTTGCCCTCGGTCTTGGCCCGGTCCTCTAACACCTGGACGGCCTTTTCAGCTTCCGGTTCCAGGGTAATCTGCGCGTCGCGCCAGGACTGCGAGAGAAAGCCGGAGTAGAAGTTGACCTGGACGACGCCGCCCTTCGAGGTGGGGCCGCCGGAGCGGGCCACGGCGCGCAGCATCTCGTCGCTCATGTTGCGCGGGGCGTCGCAGAGCGCTCGCGCCGACGAGTGGGAGGCGATCACTGGCGCGCGGCTGACAGCCAGCGTCCGATCAAAGGTACGGTCAGAGACGTGGGAGATGTCCACCATCATGCCCAGACGATTCATCTCGTGGACCACGTCCTTGCCGAAATCGGTGAGGCCGTCCTGGGTGTGCGGGATGGAGGCGTCGTTGCTGTCGCCGGAGCTATCGGCCCAGCCATTCGAGTTCGCCCAGGTCAGGGTCATATAGCGCACGCCCAGGGCGTAATACTGGCGCAAGAGCGCAATCGAGTTCTCTATGGAGTGGCCGCCCTCAATGCCCATCAGCACGGCCAGCCGGTGATTCCTGTGAGCTTCTTCGATGCCGCCGGGAGTGGCGACGAATTCGAGCTGTTTGGGATGCCGTGCAACCTGCTGCTTGACGGAGTCAATCAATTCCAGCGTCCTGCGGGCGTATTGGCCCTTGTAGAGAGTCGGCTCAACCCAGATGGAGAAGAACTCGGCGCCCAGGTTTCCTTTGTGGATGGAATCGAGATTGAGGTTGCCGTCGCCGAGGGGATCGGCCATGTCAAAATATTCATCCACAAAGCGTTGCGGGGTGTCGGCGTGGGTATCGATGACCAAGGCTAAGCGATGAACGGCGGTGGAAGAGGCGGTCTTGGGAGGCATTTTAGTGGCCGAATGGGCTGAAGTTTGCGCGCAAACCAGCGCAGGGAAAGCGAACAGCAGTGTGAGCGAGACAATGAAGCGCATAGGCTTGGGATGAGTGTATACCGGCAGAGCAGGGAACAGGGAACGGAGGGCGGAACTCACTGAAAGAAATCCAAAAAACCGCGTACTATTCAAGCGCCCTTAACATTAGCAGTAGACAATTGTGAACGGAAGAAATTCTGCAAGGGAGAATTCCGTGAAGAAAACGTTAATTGCTGTTGGTTTGTTGATTGTGGCCTTGAGCTCGGCCCAGGCGCAGAAGTTGACCGGGGCGGGCGCGACCTTCCCCTATCCGATTTACTCCAAGTGGTTCAGCGAGTACAGCGCGGCGCACCCCGGCGTCGAAATCAACTATCAATCGATCGGCTCGGGCGGTGGCATCCGCCAAATGACGGCCGGCCTGGTGGACTTTGGCGCAACCGACGCTCCGGCCACCGATGAGCAACTGGCTCCGTCCAATGCCAAACTGATTCACATTCCTACCGTAATGGGCGCCGTGGTGCCGATCTTCAACGTCCCCGGCGTCAGCAACATCCGGTTCAGCCCCGACGTGCTGGCGGACATCTATCTGAACAAGATCAACAACTGGAGCGACCCGCGCATCGTCAAGGACAATCCCGGCGTGAGTCTGCCCAACCTGAAGATCATTGTTGTCCACCGCGCGGACGGCAGTGGAACTACTTATATTTTCACCGACTACCTGTGCAAGGTTAGCCCGGAGTGGGCCGGCGGACCGGGCAGAGGCGCTTCGCCGAGCTGGCCGACCGGCGTAGCCGGAAAGGGCAATGAGGGCGTAGCAGGTTACGTGCGCCAGTTATCAGGCTCACTGGGCTATGTTGAGCTGATCTACGCTTTGCAGAACAAGATCAGCTACGGCTCCATTAAGAATGCCGCCGGCAACTTTGTTCAGGCCTCCATCGACGGCGTAACCGCGGCGGCGGCCAGCATCAAGCAGTTTCCCGACGACTACCGCGTTTCCATCACCAACGCCCCCGGCAAGGATGCTTATCCCATCTCCAGCTTCACCTGGCTGCTGGTGCCGCTCAAGTCCGCCGACCCGGTCAAGGGTAAGGTAATCAAGGACTTGCTGAACTGGATCGTCACATCCGGAGAGAACGAAGCGGCTGGCCTCTCCTATGCGCCACTGCCCAAGAATGTGGTGCAGAAGGAACTTAAGACCATCTATTCGTTGCAGTAGAGCCATTACATTTGAGTGCCCCACCCTCGCCGCGTTCTTGTTTTTGCGGCCAGGGTGGGATGCCACGACCCCCCATCCCGCTGCCATATGCGGCTGTGGACCGTTGCGCAACCGTTGTTTTACAATGGCCGGCAGAGGAAAGTTATGTTGAAAGTGGTTCGGATTCTAATGATTAGCGCCTTTGTCTTCTTACCCGCGGCTTCATTTGCAGGGGAGAAATTCGACGGTAATTGGCTTACAACTCTCACCAGCCCCGCAAGAGGCAACACCGAAGGCTACACCTGGAAGTTTCCCGGCGTGGTCACAGCCGGCAGCTTCCGCGCGGAGCACGGCACAGCGGATCAACCCGGCTATCTGCTGATCACAGGGCCCATCGCGGACGACGGCACAGCCAAGCTTTCTGCCTCAGGCATTGTCGCATCCAGGAAATATGCTCGTGGAATCCTCGCACATGGGGGCGCGGATTACAGCTATAACATCAAGGCTCAATTCAAAGAGACGGCTGGCTCAGGCGCCCGCGACGAAGGTCTCGGCGTTTATGGCCGCCCCTGCACCTTTGAGTTCACCAAGCAGTAATGTACGAAACGGCGGGAGCCAAAAATCTTCCATGCCCCATCCCTGCGTATCCTTTGCGGAGGGGTGGGCAACTAGGAAGATTGTCCCTGGATTCTAGCCCGCGAGATGTTCGCCGATCAGCCGGTCGACGAGCGCCATCAGATGTTCACCGGTGCGCGGAAGGATGAACGCCGAATTTGCCTCGTCCCAGTCGAGCTTGAAACTGGTTGACAGCGCCGAAATCCAAATCTGGCGAACCGGCGCGTTGGGCGTAATCACGAATTTGCCTGGCGGCTCCTCGAAGGCCACGTTCAACACGCCGTTTTGTTCATCCACCTCAAAACCGGATGCCGCCTCTTCCTCGCGCATAATCAAGTGCTGCAACAGCGAGTTGAGGGAGGCTTCGGCAACGCGGTGAAACTGCAATTCATCCAGCATACATCCCAGTTTACAACTTCCGGCGCTGCAACCCGTTGTAGGCAGAACTTCACAACGTGAAAGAATTATCGATACATTAATCCAGGGTTGGGTTGCATCTCCACGATGGATGTGCTAATTTACTAACTAGTTAGTTAAACATGACCACATCTGCCCCAATCCGTACGCAGACCGAACGCGCCGACCATACCCGCGCTCGCATCCTCGACGCTGCCATTCGCGAATTCAGCGAGAACGGCCTGGCCGGAGCGCGCACTGAACAGATTGCCGAGGAAGCCGGCGTTAATAAGGCGTTGCTTTACTACTACTTCAAGGGCAAAGAAGACCTCTATGCCGCAGCCTTGGAGCAGGTGATCGACCAGGTACGTGCCGAAAGCGTTACCGTATTGGAGACAAATGCGTCGGCTGGCGAGCGTTTCATGCAGATTGTGCTGGGAAACTTCGACCGCGCCCACTCCTACCCCGCTTTGAGCAGCATGATTCAGCAAGAGATGGTTCGCCTGCACCGCGGCGAGGAGAATCGCATTGCTTCAATGGCCGAGAGGTTCTTTCGCCCCTTATGGCTCATGGTAGATAGCCTGCTCGAAGACGGAATCAGTACCGGAGAGTTGGTCCGGGTCGATCCCGCTCAGATGCGATACGCCGCGCTGGGCGCGAATCTCCTCTACTATCTCTCTGCGCCGCTCATCAGGCTGGCCATGGGCACCAATCCGCTGGAGCCGCGCGAACTCGGACTGCGCCGTAAGGCCGCCATAGAGTACCTGGGTCAGACCATCTTCACCGACCGCGAACACGGCGCCCGCGTCGCCGCCCGCGTGCTGGCGACGACGCCCATGCCTGAGATAAGCGCGATCGGCAACAAAATCATCCGGCCTGCAATAGAAACTGTCCTAAACCGTCCTTGAAGAAGTGAGGTACAAGTGAACGCACGTAATCGAGTTTTTCTAATCCTGGGCTTGCTGACCGTAGGGTCGCTGATCTGGTACTTCGTCACCGTGCGCCCAACCCCCGATCTGCAACTGATCGGCACGGTGGACGCCAACGAAGTGGTGGTGAGCAGCAAGATCCCCGGGCGCATCCAGACACTGACCGTTGACGAAGGCCAGCAGGTGACGGCCGGCCAGCTGATCGCCATCATCGAGAGCGAAGACCTGCAAGCGGCGCGTAAGGCCGCCGAGGCCACCGCGGCCGGGCAGAACTGGAAGCTCGGCGAGACGGTCGAAACCGAGCGCCAGACCCGCGGCGAAACCAGCAGCGCCACCGTCAACGCCGAGGCCCAGCTAAGCGCTGCCAAGGCCACGCTTGCCCAGGCGAAGGCCAACTACGACCATCAGCTGGCCGACACCAGCCGCACCGTGGCGCTGGCTCAACAGGGAATTATGAGCGAGCAGGCCAAGGACGACGCGGCTACCAGCCTTCAGGCAACCAAAGCTGCTGTCGATGCGGCGCGGGATAATGAAGCCGCCGCCGAAGCCTCACTGCGCCAGGCCCGCGCTCATGAGCTGCTCACCAATGTCGCGGCCCGCACAGTGGACGAAACCCGCAATCAGGTCGAAAACGCCCGCGCCCTTGCCGATCAGGCCAAAGTCCAGCTGGGTTACGCGCAGGTCTTTGCCCCGGTCAGCGGCAGGGTCAACGTCCGCGCCGCCCGGCAAGGCGAGGTGGTCGCCGCCGGCGCCGCCATCGTCACTATCATGGACCTGAGTCAAACCTGGGTATACGCTCCGCTGCCCGAAACCCAGGCCGACGCCGTCCAGCTCGGCGATTCGCTGCGCGTCGTGATGCCATCCGGCGCGACGCTCCAGGGCAAGGTCATCAATAAAGCCGCCGAGGCCGACTTTGCCACCCAGCGCGATGTGGGCGACCGCAAGCGCGACATCAAGACCGTTCAGATCAAGCTGCTCATCGACAATCCCGGCGAACGCTACGTTCCCGGCATGATCGCCGAGGTCTATATTCCCAAGAACAAGCTGGTGAAAAAATGACCCCGACGGCCATTGAAGTTTCCCATATCGTCAAGCGCTACGGCGACTTTGAAGCGGTCAAGGACGTCAGCTTCTCGGTTGCCGAGGGGGAAATCTTCGGCCTGCTCGGACCCAACGGCGCTGGAAAAAGCACGCTGATTCGCATGATGACCACGCTGATCCCACTCACCGCGGGCAAGGCCATCGTCGCCGGTCACGATGTGGCTAAGGAAGCCGATGCGGTACGCCACATGATCGGCGTCATTCCTCAGGCCCTCACTAGCGACCCCGACCTCACTGTCGAAGAGAATCTCAGCATCTACGCCAAACTCTATAGCGTGCCCAAGGCCGAGCGCATCAGGAACATCGCCGAAGTACTCGAAGCCGTGGACCTCACCAAATGGCGCGGCGCACAGGTTAAGACACTCTCCGGCGGAATGAGGCGGCGGGTCGAAATCGCCCGCGGCCTGGTCCATAATCCGCGTATCTTCTTCCTCGACGAGCCCACCACCGGCCTCGATCCTGTCTCCCGCATCGCCGTATGGGAGATGCTCAGCAACCTGCGCGCAAGACGCAACCTCACCATCCTTATCACCACGCATTACATGGATGAGGCTGACAAGCTCTGCGACCGCATCGCCATCGTCGATCACGGCAAGCTCGTCGCCCTGGGCACGCCCCTGGAGTTGAAGCACAGCGTCCCCGGCGCCAACGTCGTCGAGGTGCACTTCGACCGCGAGACACCCGAGTGGCAGGATCGACTGGAAGGCCTTGAAGGCGTAACCAGCGTGCAGGCCGAAAGCGAGGGCTTTTATCGCGTTCTAACTTCCTCAGGCTCCAAAACAACCATGCAGTTAGTCGAGTTAGCCGCCTCTTTGGGAGAAACCCTGACTTCCCTCAGCGTTCAAAACACCACTCTCGACGACGTATTCGTCCACTACACCGGCCGCCAGCTCCGCGATGAGCAGGTCAAGCCGCCGGTCTTTACACTGCCGCCGCGGCCAGGAATGCAGCCATGATCAGAATGTTTGCCATTGTCGAGCGCGAGATGCGCAAGTTCTTCCGGTCGCCCATGCTGATGATCATGTCGCTGATGATGCCGATTCTGCAGTTGATCATCATGGGCAATGCCTTCGGCGGAAAGATCGTCGGTGAAAAAGTCGCTGTCGTCGATTACGATCACGGCCCGGAGGCCGTCAGGCTGCGCGAGGCCTTCGACTCCATCGCCGTCAACATTAAAACCTTTACTACCGTTGAGTACACCGACGAAGTGAAGGCGCGCGAGGATGTGCGCACCGGCAAAATCAACGCCGCGGTGATCATTCCCAAGCAATACTCCCGCCGCGTCTACGCTCAGGACGCCCCGGTCATCGGCCTGGTCGTTGACGACTCCGACCAGTTCAGCTCCGGCTCCATTGAGGCCGAGATGCAGTCCGTGGTAACCGCGCTGACCACGCCAGTGATCCAGCCGCGCATGGCCAATCAGATTGCCCTGGAAATCGTTGAGCTTTATCCTTACGTCAACTACCTGAAGTTCCTGCTCCCCGCCTGCTGTGCGATGGCCATGTATATCTCGGTGATGATCGGAGGCGGAATGCTGTACATCGACGACAAGGCCCGCGGCGTTCACGAAGGCTATCTTGTCACGCCCATCACCAAGCTGGAGCTGGTCTTCGGCATAAATACCGCCGCGGCCATTAAAGCTGTCCTCTCTGGCATCTGCCTCACGGTGATCGGCTCGCTGATAGCCGGCCTGGGCGTCATCTTCCATCCCGTGGCCGACCTGGAGCTTCTCGCCATGATCATCGTCACCGCCATCGCCTTCAACGGCATGATGTTCCTGCTGATGGTCCGCGTCGATGACCCGCTCACTCCGCGCGCCATGTTCGGCGTTCTCAACCTTCTTCTCTTCTATCCCTCCGGCGCCATGTATCCCATCGCCGCCTTCCCGCCCTGGCTGCGCGCACTCTCGGTCATCGATCCCTTCACCTATTGCGTGGATGGCTTCAAATCCATCCTGCTCAAAGACGGCGGCTTCGTCTCCATTCAATACGACCTGTTCTTCCTCTTCGTCTTCGGCATTGGCACGCTGCTCATCGCCACGCCGCTTTTCAAACGCACGCTGTAAGCCGAAGGCCGCTGGCCCCATCGCAGGTGGTTGTACACTGACCCTATGATGCGTCGATTGCTTGCTTTCCCCTTGCTCGCTCTTATCGTGCTGGCCGGCTGCCGCTCGGCCCACCAGCCGCCCACGCAGCCAAACTCCAGCCAGGACCATCCGATCGCGGAGTTTGATCTCAAGGTTTATCATCTGCGCGGCAAGGTCGTCTCCACCGATGCCGCAAGGGGCGAGGTCACGCTGGACCATGAAGCCATTCCCGGCTTCATGGACGCTATGACCATGCCCTACAAGCTCAAGGACGCGAGCATCCTCAGCGAGCTGTATCCGGGCGACGTGATCACTGCTGACGTGCTGGTCTTCGAGCATCCCGACGGAGAGATGCTGCTGGATCACATTGTTGTAGTGGCGCAGGCCAAGCCCGATTACAAGCCGGCGGTCTCTTACCATGTGCCCGCGCCGGGCGACGCCGTGCCGGATTTCAAGTTGCGCAACCAGGACGGCCAGCCGATTCATCTCGGCCAATTCAAAGGCAAGTCGCTTGTGATTACCTTCATCTACACGCGCTGCCCCTCGCCCGACTTCTGCCCGCGTGTGACGCGCAACTTCGCGGCGTTGGAAAAGCAGTTAGCCGCCAACCCCGCGCTCTTTGCCAAAACGCATTTGATCTGCATCAGCTTTGACCCGGAGCATGACACGCCGGAGCGACTCCGCGCCTACGGTGTGACGTACATAGGCAGCGACGCGAAGAGCGCCTTTGCGCACTGGGAGTTTGCCGTGCCGGACAAATCCGTACTCGCCGAGATGGCCAGTTTCTTTGACCTGGGAATGACTAGCAATGCGGATTCGACAATCACCCACACGCTCTCGACCACGCTGATCGGTCCGGATGGCAAGGTGGCGCGCTTCTATCCCGGCAATGAATGGACGCCAGAGCAGGTGCTTGGCGATATGAAGCTGTTAGCCGCAAGCGCAGGCTGACGCGGTCAAGTATCTCAGTGAAGTCAGAAGATAGCACAGAGCTTCGCAAAGGTATCCAATTCAATTAAGAGCTGTCCTTCCGGCGCGGGGTCGAGCGTGGCGTGCTCCAGCACCCAGGTGTCTTTGTGAAAGAGAAAGACGGCGTTGAGGCCGGCGGCGAGGGCGGGGTTGATGTCGCTTCTGGGGCTGTTGCCGATCATCCAGTAACTCTGGGCGCAAGGCGCATCTGGCGCTGACTCATACCGCTGAATCACTTCGCGATACGTGGCCGGGTCTTTTTCGGCGACAATCTCAATCGCCGAAAAGTAACTGGCAAGGCCGGAGCGAGTCAGCTTGTCGGCTTGCTCCGCGTGGTTGCCCTTAGTCATGAGAATGAGCCGGTGGCGGGTGGTCAGTTCGGCCAGTGTCTCGGCCACGCCGGGGAGCAGCTCGATCTCCTGCTCGGCAATCGCGCGCGCGAAGCTCTCAACCTGCCGGCGGGGTTCTTCGGTGAACGCCGCGGGGCTGAGCCGCTCAAAGCACAGCAGTAGCGAATGGGTGAAGCTCGGCAGGCCATAGCCGTGGGTAAGGATGGTCTCGCGTTCGACCTCATTCAGCGCCAGGCGAACCTCGGCGGGCGAGTACTCGTGGTGGTTCAGGTAGCTGATAAACGCGGCGATGGCGCGCTCGAAGTAGACGTTGTTCTCCCACAGCGTGTCGTCGGCGTCGATCAGCAGCGTCTGGCCTGGAGGAAATTGCGGCATGGTTGTATGGTAGCGAATCGGATGGGGTAGAGACTGCTGTATCCCAGCCGATCGAGATTCGTGGATTCCCACCCTTTCCGCAAAGGTCGCGGAAAGAATGGGGCAGTGCTTCTACGGAACACAGATCAGCTACTGCTTTGCGTGAGCGGCCAGCCACTGCTTCAGCTTTGGCTCCTGTAGCTTGCGCAGTTCAATGCAGCCGTCGATGCTCTCCAGGGCGTGCTTTAAGTACTGATCGGCGGAAGGAACCTTGTGCGCGGCGAAGAATTTCTCTACACTGGCGCGGGCGTCGGCGGAGCAGAAGTCGCCGGTCGAGCGCACCAGGTAGGCGCCCATCTCGGGAGTGAGCTGGGTCTGCACCTTCTCCCAGTTGTCCTGGATGTACTTCCACGTCTGATCGCGGTTTTCGTCGCTCTGGAGGGCGAAGGCAAACTGGATGATCGAGTCCTGATTGCGTACCTTGCCGCTGAGGGCATAGTCGAGCGAGCGCTGGAGCAGCGCAGGGTCCTCGAACTGCGTCAGCAGGCGCAGCGCGCCCTCCTGGATCTCCGGATTGGTAGAGGTTTCATAAACCTGTTGCAGTTGGTCGAAGAGGGCAGCGTCCCCATGGCGCGCGGCGGTGGTGAGTGCGGTCTGGCCCAGGGTGGCGTCGACGGAAGCGGGATCGGCCAGGTACTTGGCAGCAATCTCCCGCGCCTGCGCGAGGGCGGCTGGATCATGGCCGCGGTGGCCAAGAAGCCCGAAGAGTTCGGCGCGCAACTCGCGCGTGTTAGCCGAGTCGGATTCAGCGGGCGGGCCTAACTTGGCGTACGCCGGCGCATAGGTTGAGCGAATCCACGCCGATAGCCCGGCGCGCTCATCCGCGCTGGCCGCAATCTGTGTATAGGCTTCATTGACGCCGTTGATTGCCTCCTCCACTACCCCCGCGCCGGAATCGGCTTTTACGGCCGACGCCAGATCGAGATAGTCTCCGATGGCAGCCTTGTTAGCGCGCACCTGTGCCCACTCGTCGCCGATCAGGCTGATGCGCTCGCCGGGCGTGAGCGTGGATTCCACCTGCGCCACCAAAGCCGCATAGACACTCGCGGGATAGGCGCTGCGATAGTAGCCCAAGCCGCCGGCATTGGCGAAGACGCTCCCCGCGGGAGCCTTCAACTCGGTCTCGGTAGGGGTAAGAACCTGACAGTCCTGGCCTGAAGCGGTCTTGAAGCAAACCGGCAAAGTCCATTTCTGCGCCGGGTCCGGCACGATGCTGGGGCTGAGGAAGAAGCGCTTTTGCGCAACCGCAACCTTGCCGTTGGCCGGTATGCCAAAGGTGATCAGCGGCTCTCCGGGCTGGGCCACCAGGCTCGCCATGATCTTGTCCACCGGCTTGTGGCTGGTGGCGGTCTGCGCGCCCCAAAAATCTTCCGCCGTCGCGTTCGCGTATTCGTGGGCGGCCAGGTAGTTATGCACGCCCTGCCGGAAGATCTCTTCGCCAAGGTAGTTTTCCACGGTCAACAGTACGTCGCTGGCCTTGCCGTAGGAGATGCCGTCGAACATCTGCTCGATCTCTTCACGGGTGTCGGCATGGGCGCGGATGGCGCGGGTGGTGGGCTGAGCGTCCAGATTGAGGGTCTGATCCAGGTCGGAGATGACGGTCTGGTCGATGTTCCACTCCGGATGCATGTGGGCAACGGGCTTGTTCTCCATCCACGTGGCAAAGCCCTCGTTGAGCCAGATGTTATCCCACCACTGCATTGTCACCAGGTCGCCGAACCACTGGTGGGCCATCTCGTGCGCGACGACCAGTGCCACCTCTTTCTGTGCGTCGACCGATGCTACCTTGGGATCAATCAGCATGTCGGTTTCGCGATAAGTAATGGCGCCAAAGTTTTCCATCGCGCCGGCTTCGAAATCGGGCAGCGCGATCAGGTCCAGCTTCTTGAGTGGGTAAGGAATGCCGAAGTAGTTGTTGTAGTAGTGCAGCACGTAGGTAGCGATCTCGAGGGCGTAGGGCGTGAGCGCTAGCTTGTCGGGCGTGGCGCAGGAGCGAATGGCCACACCGTCGGAGGATCCCGTAGTGCATTGAAAGTCGCCGACCAGGAAGGCGACGAGGTAAGTGGACATTTTGGGCGTAGTGGCGAATATGAGCGTGTGTTTGCCTTCCGCGGGGCCTGGAGTATCGCTTTCGATGGGAGTATTGGAGATGGCCGTATCGCCCGCGTCCACCACCAGAGTGATGTCGTAGATAGCCTTGAAGGCCGGCTCGTCGAAGCTGGGAAAGGCGCGGCGCGCGTCGGTGGATTCGAACTGCGTTACGGCATAGTTGCGCTTGGCGGTTTTGGAGAGATAAAAGCCGCGCAGTTCATTGTTCAGGATGCCGGAGTATGCAATGGCCAGCATCGCCTTTCCCGCCGGCAGCTTGTTCGCAAAGATGAAGGTAGCCTGCTCCTTCTCCTTGTCGAGAGTGATGGTGGCCTGCTGCTCTTTGCCGCCGGCGGACACGGTCACGCTCTTCAAGTCGAGTTCGACGGCGTTCAGCGTGATGCGGTCCGCCGGCTCAGCAAGGTACACGCCGATGGTCTCGATGCCAGTGAAGGTAGCGGCCTTCAGGTCAGGCGTGAGTGTGAGTGTGTAATGCTCGGGGCGGACGGTCTGGGGCAGCCGCTCGGCATTGGCTGTAACTGTGAAAAGGAAGAGAAATGCCGCCAACGCTGGGAAGAAAGTACGCATCATCGGAGCTGAACAATGATTCTTCATGGAATTCTCCTGAAAGTGGGAAGTTATTGCGCTGGAGTTTTCTTCGGCCACAGCGAGTCAAGCAGCAGCAGGAATGCGCCGGTGACGACGGACGAGTCGGCGATGTTGAAGTCGGGAAAGTGGTAGCTGAAGATGTGGACCTCGATGAAGTCCACTACCGAGCCGTAGGCGATGCGGTCGTGGACGTTGCCCAGCGCTCCGGCAAAGATCAGCGCCAGCGCCACCGTGGTGAGCGTGAAGCGATCGGCCAGGCGGACCATGACAAAGAGAACCATCAGCGCCGCCAGCGAGGAGAAGCAGATCAGCCCCCAGCGCACCGCGTGCGGCGAGGCGGAGTCAGCGAAGAGCGAAAAGGCCGCACCGACGTTGGTCCAGTGGGAGATGCGCAGAACGCGCGGTATCACCGGAATCGCGCCTCCCATAGGGATGTGCAGCGTGACCCAGGTCTTGGTCAGCCGGTCAAGAAAAATATCTACTGCGGAGATCAGCAGCAGCCAATGGAGGCGGCGGGGTGCGGTGTATTTCATAACATCCTTGAAACAGGCGGTTGGGGTTCGTGGTTTCCCAGGCTTGAAAATCCAGATCTGGGGCACCAAGATTCCTTGGAATTCAAACCCGTGGGGTTCGTGATATCCCACCCATTTCACAAAGAACGTGAAATGGATGGGGCACGGAGTTATGTGGAGGCCGGCGGGGCAATCTTCATTTCGGCAAGAGCTTCGCGGCAACGTGTGCAGACATTCTGCCAGATGCCGTAGCTGGCAACTTCCGGCATATAGTTCCAGCAGCGGGCGCACTTGTGGCCGGTGGCTGGCAGGACGATTATGTGTACGGCATTCTTCGTATCTGTATACACTCGAAGACGAACATCGGATACGTTAAGGAGTTCCTTCAGTCCCTCTTTGTGATTTTGAAGCAACTTGACAAGATCGCCGGAAACTTCGATCTCGATATCTGCTTCGAGTCCTTTGCCAATTCGCTTGGCCTGACGCTCGTCTTCGAGTACAAGCATTGCAGCGTCGCGCACGGCGAAGAGATGCTTCCATTCTTCCAGAACTGGCGCGGGATCTTCAGAGAAAATCTCCGTCGGGGTAGGGAACTGGGCGAGATGAACGGAAGCCTCGCGGCCCTCAACTGCGGGCAGGTAATCCCAGACCTCGTCGGCGGTAAAACTCAAAATCGGCGCGACCAGCCGCACCAGCGCTTCGGTAATCTGCCACAACACCGTCTGCGCGGAGCGGCGCTCACGGCTCGTAGGCGCGAAGGTGTACAGGCGGTCCTTCAGAACATCGAGATAAAACGAACTCAGGTCCACGATGGCGAACTCGTTGACCGCGTGATAGACGCGATGAAACTCGAAGGTCGCGTACCAGTCGCGCACCTTTTCGGTCAGTTCACGGGTGCGGGCCAACATATAGCGGTCGAGCGGCAGTAACTCCGCTTCGGGCACGCGGTCGCGCAGCGGATCGAAGCCGTGAAGATTGCCGAGCAGAAAGCGGAAGGTATTGCGCAGCTTCTTGTAGATCTCCGCGCAGCGCTGTAACAGGTTTTCGCTGGCCGCCATGTCTTCGCGGAAGTCGATGGACGCTACCCACAGGCGCACGATCTCGCCGCCCAGGCGGTTGGCAATATCGACTGGATCGACGCCGTTTCCGAGGGATTTCGAGAAAGCGCGGCCCTGTTCGTCCAGAGTCCAGCCGGCGGTGGCGACGCGCGAGTAAGGCGCACGTCCGCGCAACGCCACCGAGGTTAGCAGCGAGGAGTGGAACCAGCCGCGGTGCTGATCGCCGCCTTCCAGGTACAAAACCTGTGGGCCATCTCCCTTCTGAAAGTTTGCATATACCGTTTTCAAATCCGGATCTGATTCGCAGACGGCAAACCAGCTTGTGCCGGAGTCGAACCAGACATCGAGAATGTCGGTTTCCTTGCGGAAAGCCGTGCCGCCGCAGTGGGTGCAGGCCACATCCGCCGGCAGCAGATTGGCTACATCGGTCGTGTGCCACGCATCCGCGCCCTCGCGCTCGAACAAATCGATGATCTGCCGGTTGAGCGCCGGATCGAGGATTGGCCGCTGGCAGCCTTCGCAGAGGAAGACGGCGATGGGCACGCCCCAGATGCGCTGGCGGCTGATGCACCAATCGGGGCGGGTGGCGATCATGTTGGTGATGCGCTCCTTGCCCCAGGCCGGGTCCCAGACCACCTTGTCAATCTCTTCAATAGCCAACTGGCGGAAGCTGGTCTCCGTGCCATCGGCGCGCTTCACCGGCGTCTCCATGCCGATGAACCACTGCTCCGTGGCGCGATAGATGACCGGCTTGTGGCAACGCCAGCAGTGCGGGTAAGAGTGTTCCAGGTCGTGGCTGGCCAGCAGCGCGCCTCGTTCTTCCAGCATGGCCAGGATGACCGGATTCGCGGCCCAGACCTTCAAGCCGTCGAAGGCGGGCGGAGCGGCGAGATTCCAGGCGTTGGGGTCCACGTGCAGGCGGCCAGAGGCATCGACGGGACAGGTGGAGTCGAGGC
>Ga0326728_10003153_pt1 | contig 52294 bp, 46 predicted proteins | sample MB3enrmetagenome_FD_207602 | JGI IMG/M metagenome (GOLD analysis project Ga0326728, IMG submission 207602) | Lab enriched peat soil microbial communities from McLean, Ithaca, NY, United States - MB31MN | ecosystem: Environmental > Terrestrial > Soil > Wetlands > Peat | place: USA: New York... | reverse complement strand
AGTCCCGGGGCGGCCTGCCGCCGTTTGTATTCGTTGCGGTCGATGGCCCGGATCACCCAGCGCACCGTGTCGGGCTCGAAGCCCTGGGCGACGATGTCCTGGTAGGAGCAGCGGTCCTCCAGGTACAGGTTCATGATGGGGTCGAGAATTTCATAAGGTGGCAGGGTGTCCTGGTCCTTCTGGTCGGGCTGCAGCTCCGCCGATGGGGCCCGTCGGATGATCTCCGGCGGAATCAGCTCCCGCTCCCGGTTGAGATGCCGGGCCAGCTCATAAACCATGGTCTTGGGCACGTCGGCCAGGACGCTAAGGCCGCCGCTCATGTCGCCGTAAAGGGTGCAGTAGCCCACGGCCAGTTCGCTTTTATTGCCGGTGGACAGCACCATGTGGCCGAACTTGTTGGAGATGGCCATGAGGATATTGCCCCGGATGCGGGCCTGGATGTTCTCCAGGGTGACGTCGATTTCGTCTAATTGTAGCGGCTTTTGCAGAGATTCCTGGTAACCTTGATAGATGGGGGAGATGGAGATAAGCTCGGTTTTAACTCCCAGGTTGGCTGCCAGCTTTTGCGAGTCCACGATACTTTCCCGGGAGGTGTAAGGCGAAGGCATCAGGACCCCCAGGACGTTTGTCGGCCCCAGGGCCTCGGCCGCCAGGGCGCAGGTGACGGACGAATCCACCCCGCCGGAAAGCCCGATCACGACCTGGCGGAAGCCGCATTTCCTGAGATAATCCCGCAGCCCCAGGACCAGGGCCTGGTGCACCGAGGCAATGGGCTCCTGGTCCTGGTACCGGCCCGGAACCCCGGATTGCCGCAGGTCCACGGTGACCACGGTCTCCTGAAAAGGCGGCAGCACCGCGATCGCTTCCCCTTTGGCGTCCAGGGCCAGGCTGCCGCCGTCGAAAATGAGCTCGTCGTTGCCGCCTACCTGATTGACATAAACGAAGGGCAGGCCGTAGCGCCGGGCGTGCGTCTGGACCAGGCGGTGCCTCAGGTCCTGTTTGCCCACCTGGAAAGGCGATCCCGAGATATTGAGCAGCACCGAGGCGCCCCGGTCCGCCAGGACCTTGATGGGATCCAGGGGATAGAGGTACCGATCCCAGAGCTGCGGTTCGTACCAGGCGTCTTCGCAGATGGAGATGCCCAGGGATTCGGCTCCCAGGGTGAAGGTCTGCACCGTCGCGGCGGGTTCGAAATGCCGGGTCTCGTCAAACACGTCGTAGGCGGGCAGCAGCGATTTGTCCTGCTGGAATAGGATTTTCCCCCCGCCGATCAGGACCGCGGCGTCGCTCAAACCTTTTCCGGTCTCCCGGCCGGTGGGCAGGGGCGCGCCCACCAGCACCGCAGTCTGGGGGTGACGCCCCGAGGCCTCCACTAGCCGGGCCAGGGCCTGTTGCACCTGCTGGATAAGGGAGGGTTTCTCCACCAGGTCACGGGGCGGGTAGCCCACCAGGAACAGCTCCGAGAAGACGATGAGGTCCGTGGAGCCGCCATGGGTTTCCAAGGTATCGATGACTTTCTGCAGATTGCCGCTGACATCCCCCACGGTGGGATTGAGTTGGGCCAGGGTGACTTTCATGGCGCCGCTGCCTTTCCTTTAATTTTATCCCCACCTGCCCGCGCTTTTTCTTGTTCCTCCTCATCCCGGCCCTCTTCCCCCGCGGGGAGAAAGGGAAAAAGGGGCATTTGGCAGATGCTCCCGGGTGATATGGGCAATATAGGCCCGTCGGTCCCGGCGGTCAATCAGAAATGGGGCGGCAGGCATTCCCTCGTCGACCTCAACCGGACGGCTGGAAGCGGCGCCATAACCCTCCCCTTGCGGCCCTTCCCGGTTCATGCTACATCTTCAAAGTAATTTGAAGGTGAGAAAATTCGATGAAGAAAATCTGGCGCTTTTTCCTCATCTTCCTAAAATGGCTGCTCCTCCCGGACCTGCACCACTGCCGCCTCCAGGACCAGCGGGGTTTGCCCGGGACTGCTGCAGGGACGACGGCTCCGGTCTGCGAGACCGGCCTCGCCTTCCCGGCGATACCGGCCCAGCCACTTGTAAGCGGTCTTCCGACTCACCTGAAAATAACGGCACAAGCGGGAAATATTCGCCTCTTCCTGCACCGCCAGGCTGATAAATTCCTTTTTCTCCGACATGGGGGTAACCTGTTGCCACGGCATGATCGTTCTCCTTATAAACGATCTGCCATTTTATCAACTCTTACCCATGTCCCCGTACACCTGTTACCTATGTCCCCGGTCTATACACCCCATTGGGGGAGTGGGGGAAAATCTAACATGCTTTATCAAAGGCCGCCCTGTGTTCGGCGTAATAAAAAGGGGATAATATGGCTACAAGTCAGCAAATTACGGGAATGCAAGGAGTACATCTTGCTGCTGCGGAATTATCTAAGAGAGGGTTTATTGTTTCGCCAACATCAAGAGGCGCTTTTGGCGCAGATTTGATAGTTACTGACCAATCGTGTAATCGTGTTTTTTCTGTGCAGGTAAAAAATAATAAAAAAACTTTCACATTCTGCTTATTAAATAAAAAGGCAAAATAAATAAAAAGTGATACACATATTTATGTGTTGATAAATATTAGAAAGGCGGGTGAGGAGATAGAATTTTTTATTATGCCAAGTAAAATAGTTGCCAAAAATATGGAAGGAGAAGAAGGGCGTTTTCCTAATATCAGCCTGGAGCGAATATTAAAATATAAAAATCGATGGGATATTTTTGGTGATGCTGCTGGTTGATGCCATTTATTATTTATCTCAAAATTCAAAACTCAAAACTCAAAACTAAGAGGTTGACATGCCCAGCCAAGTCTTTTTCATGGACCTGCGGGCCTCCATCAAGGAGCCCAATTTCAAGAAATTCGGGCGGCTGCTGGAGGCGTTAAAAGTCAAGGACATCATCCGGCGCAAAAAGAAGCGGCCCCTTATCGGCGTCAAGCTCCACTTTGGCGAGAAGGGCAACACCTCCTTCATCCGCCCGCTCTACGTGCGCCAGGTGGTGGACCACGTCTGGGCGGCGGGCGGCCGGCCCTTCCTCACCGACGCCAACACCGTCTACGTGGGCACCCGGGCCGAAGCCGCCAGCCACCTCACCACCGCCATTGAAAACGGCTTCGCCTACGCCGTGGTCAAGGCCCCCCTGGTCATCGCCGACGGCCTCACCGGCAAGGCCGAAGTGGAGGTGGAGATTAATCAGGAGCAATTTAAGACCGTCTTCCTGGCCGAAGCCATCCTGGAGGCCGACGGCCTGATGGTCCTGTCCCACTTCAAACTCCACGAACTCTCGGGGTTCGGCGGCGCCCTGAAAAACCTGGGCATGGGCTGCGCCTCCCGCAAGGGCAAGCTGGCCCAGCACTCCAATATCTCTCCCAAGGTGATGGAGAAGAAGTGCACCGGCTGTGGCGATTGCGTGGTCCAGTGCGCCCAGGAGGCCATCGCCCTGAACCCGGAGACCGAGAAGGCGGTCATCGACCCCGGCAAGTGCGTGGGCTGCGCCGAATGCCTGCTGGTCTGCCCCTACGGCAACATTCAGATTCAATGGAACGAATCCATCCCGGTCTTTCTTAAGAAAATGATGGAATACGCTTACGGGGTGATGAAAGACCGGAAAGACCGGGTGGGGTTCGTCAATTTCATCATGCAGGTCTCCCCTGCCTGCGACTGTTACGGTCACAATGACCTGCCGGTGGTCGCCGACCTCGGCATCCTCGCCTCCCGGGACCCGGTGGCCCTGGACCAGGCCTGCGTGGACCTGGTCATCGGCAGCCCTGGAGTCGCCGGCTCCGCCCTCAAGGGCCTGGCCCCCGGCGCTGACAAATTCAAGGACATCTATCCCCAGGTGGACTGGCCTATTCAACTGGAATACGCCGAGCAACTGGGCCTGGGCGTCCAGGAATATGAGCTGGTGAAGGTATGATTTTGGGGAGGGGGCCAGGGGGCGACGGCTCCCCGGCCCTCCTCTCAAGAAACTTTCGCAAAAGCCTCTGGTTGCCGCGCCTGGCGCCCCCTACATTTTAGTCTTTACCAAACGGCAGCGACTGGTCCTTGCGGTAGGCCAGGGCCTGACAGGAGGCCACCAGGCCGCCCTGGGAGTCGGTGACCTCGATGAAATAGGTGACGGTGCGCCGTCCCAGGTGGAGTTCCCGGGTCTGGGCGCTGAGGCGCTCCCCCATCCGGGGGGCGGCATGGAAGGTGAGGTTCATATTGAGGGCCACAGCCACGGTGCCATGGGCGTTGCAGGCGGCCTGGAAGGCCTCATCGATCAGGGCAAAGACCGCGGTGCCGTGGACCATGCCGAGGATGTTGGCCATGTCCGGCCGGCAGGTCATCCCCACCCGGGCCTTCCCGGGGCGCAATTCCTCCAGTTCCAGGCCGAAGTGCCGGCTGATCCCCTGGGCCGCCGCTTTTTCTTTGAAAGCGCTCAAAAATGATTCATCAACTTTGGTCATCATTTCCCCCCCAAGGCGACCGCGCAAAATTGTTTTCTGTTTTCCGTTTTTCCGTGCTGTTGCTGAAAGCTGACCGCTGATAGCTGTCAGCCCTATTCATAAATCTCTGGAAATTGGTTTTTCCAGCGGCGGTGCAGCCAGAGCCATTGGGCCGGTTCTGCCCGCACCCAGGCTTCCAGGGCCCGGTTCTGCCGCTCCAGGTGCCGCCGGATATCCCCCTGGATATCGTTGGTCATTTCCAGGGGGATGGGCGGGAAAATTACCGTAAGGTGACGCCCGCCGGGGAGCCGCCGGGACAGGGTGGGCAGGACCGGCACGTCATGGCGCCGGGCCAGCAGGGCCGCCACCGGGGTGGTGCGGGCCGGATGGCCGAAGAAATCCACCAGCAGTCCTTCTTCCGTGGCGGTGTTCTGGTCGATGACTATCCCGACGACCCGGTTTTGTTTCAGGTGGCGGAGAATGTCCTTCAGACCCCGCTGCTTGGTCACCAGCCAATTGCCGCCCCGCTCCCGCAGGTAACGCGCCAGCCGCCGGGCGACCGGCTGGTCCAGGTCCCGGCCCACCACCGCCACCGGCCGATACTGCAGACCGTAACCCATGACGGTGTATTCCCAATTGCCCGCGTGGGCGGTGATGGCGATCATGCCCCGGCCCTTAGCCAGGGCCTTATCAATGTGTTCCCAGCCCAGGATGATCACTTTCCGGCGGATATGAGAGAGGGGCGCCAGGAGCAACACCAGGGTCTCCCAGGCAAAAAGGACAAACTGACGGAAGACCTCCCGGGCCAGGCGCTCCCGGGCGGCTGGCGTCAGGTCCGGGCCATAGGCGAACTCCAGGTTGCGCAAGGTGATCTTCCGATGCCGGGAATCCAGGCGGTACCACAGCCGGGCCACAACCCCGGCCAGCCGGTCTAGCAAACGCTCTCCTCTGGCCAATCCCTTATCCCTGGCGCCCATAGAGCAGCATGGCCTCTTCTCCCACCAGGCCCACGATGCGGGCCAGGAGCAGCCGTCGCCCCAATTCATAGGCCGCCCGGCGGCCCCAATAAAACGGGCGGTTATAATTGAAAGCGGCCCAGCCCCAACTGGCCAGCCGGTGCAGCCGGTGGCGCCGGATAAATTGACTGACGGAATGAGCTTTCAGACTTTGATACATCTCATAATAGCGCATAACGGTTTGCAGTTCCACGTCCTTGAAAGGCCGCATGGAGGCGCTCTCCAGCCAGGCGGCCAGGCGACTGCCCACCCGGTTGTGCAGGGCCACCAGGTCCGCCAGGGAGGCCTTGAGTTCCGGCCGCTCCTCCTCGGGATAATAGATTCCGGCGATCTCCCGGATCAATTGCCCGGACAGGTCACTAATGACGGTGAAAGAGAGAGGCGTCTCCGACCGGTAACTCCACAAATAACGATTCCGGTTGCTCCGGATGAGCTCCCGGGCCCCTTCATCTGCCGGGCGGGGCTCCGGCGGCAGCGGGATGTCAGAGTCGGCCTCTCGAATCAGCAGGGCCCGGAGAAGCCGCCGTCTGGTGGTAAGCCACATGACCCAAAGGGAAGCGGCCCAGAGTCCGGCCAAACCCAAAATCGTCCACGGATTATCCAGGGAAAGGGACATGTTAATAAGTTTCGAGTTTTCGGCTTTCAGTTTATAGTTTTTTGACCACTGACCACTGACCACTGACCACTGGCCACAGACTACTGAGTACTGCCCACTGCCTCATACACCGCTTCCACTTCGGCGGCCATCTGTTCGAGGGAGAACCTGGAGGCCACCAGCTCCCGGCCCCGGCGTCCCAGTTCCCGGCGATAGGCTTCGTCATCCCGCAGTAACCGCAAAGCCCGGGCGAGGGCCGCCCCATCCCGAGGCGGCGTCAGCAGGCCGGTTTCCCCTTCGATCACCGCCTCCGGGATGCCGCCCACCGTGGTCCCCACCACCGCCTGGCCCATGGCCATGGCCTGGAGCAGCGCTTGGGGCACACCTTCGTGGGCATAAGAGGCCAGAACCATGGCATCCATCAGGGCCATCCAGGGCGCCACGTCGTCCTGGTAACCGGCGAAGCGCACCCAGGGGGACAGATTCAGGTCCCGGACCTTCGCCTCAATGACCTCCTGGTAGGGTCCCTCTCCCACCACCAGGAAATAAGCGGGCTCGCCGGTCCGAACCAGCTCTGCCAGGGCCTCCAGCAGGTACAGGTGTCCCTTCCAGGAGCGCAGCACTGCCACCGTGCCGAAGACGAAGACGCCAGCCGGAATCTGAAGTTGGGCCAGTAGTTCCGGGTCTTTGTCCCGGGGTGCAAATTCCGCTAAAGAGACGCCGGTGGGAATGGCAAATAACCGGTTCTCCGGCACTCCCAGGCGCTGGCTGAGGAGGTCGCGGGTGACCTCGCCCGTGGTGATGATGGCCGCCGGGGCCCGGTAGAGCCAGCGGGTGGGAAGATTGTTTTTTACCCCGGTGGAGAGGTGCCGGGTGCGCACCAGACAGGGGCGGTTAGGGAGGCTCCGCCAGGCCAGGGCGCCGAGCCAGGAATCCAGGGAACTGTGGGTGTTCAAGAGGTCGATTTGCTGCTCTGCCAGCAGCCGCCGCAGCCGCCACCAGGCCCGGAGATTGCCCGACCAGCCGCCACAGGCGAGGGGAACCGGGGCGAAGCCCCGGGCCGACGCCCGTTGATACAGGGCCCCCCGCGGGTCGCAGGCCAGGAGCACCCGGTGTCCCCGCCCCTGCAAGGCCGCGGCTTCGGCCAGGATGCGGCGTTCCTGGCCCCCCCAGCCGAGGGAGGACTCGGTGTGCAAAATAGTAAAAGTCCGAGGCGGCAGCATAACTGACATCAACAACCCTTAGCAAGCTCCAAATATAGCTGCTCCAATTGCGCCAGCATCGCCTCGAGGGAATAGCCTTCCTGGATGGTGAGACGGGCTGCGGCTCCCAGGCGGGCCCGGAGTTCCGGCTGTCGGTAAAGCTCCAGCAGGACTCGGGCCAGGGCCGCAGCATCCCCGGGCTCCACCAGGCGGCCATTCCGACCCTCATTAATGACTTCCCGAACGCCGCTCACCCGGGTGGCCAGGACCGGCAAGCCGGCCCCCATGGCCTGGAGCAGGGCCAGGGGCAGCCCCTCCCAGCGGGAGGGCTGCACGAACAGGTCCAGGGCCCGATAAATGAGGGGCAGGTCCCGGCGGGTCCCCAGGAACCGCACCGGCTCGGCCAACCCCAGTTCTCGGGCCCGGCGCTCCAGGTCCGGCCGGAGACGGCCATCCCCCACCAGGAGCAGGGTGGCCTCCGGCAGCTCCGGCCGCGCCTGCGCCAGGGCCTCCAGAAGGTAGCGGTGGCCTTTCTGCTCTTCCAGGCGTCCCACCGCGCCCAGGACGAACCCGGACACCCCCAGGATCTGGCGGGCCTCTTGACGGCTCAAGGACGTTTCCAGGTCCCCAGGGCGGATGCCGTAGGGCAGGAGGAGCAGGCGGGCGGGCGGCACGCCGTCATAATGGCGCACGTCCTCCCAGACCTGGGTACTGCCCACCACAACCCGCGCCGTGGTCCAACTCAGCAGATAATTCCACAGGCGCCGGTGAAATTTTGCCCGGGTATAGGAATTGTGCACCGCGGCCACCACCGGAATTCCCAGCCCCAGGGCGGCCAGACGGCCGTAAAGATTGGGGTGGTACAGATGGGTGTGCAGCAGGTCTGGCCGGAGCTCCTTGAGGAGGCGACGCACTTCTGCCACCAGGTGCCAAAAGGAGGCGCGCCGGAGGTCGAGGCCCAGGCAGCTCACCGGATAGCCGGCGGCTTGCAGTTCGTCGCCCACCGGCCCGGGAAAACCGATACAGGCCACCCCGGCGGCGAAGCGCTCGGGGTTGAGGCCCCGGACGATGGCCGCCACCAGGTCCTCGGCGCCTCCCACCGGCAGGCTCACCAGTAGATGTAAAACCTTGAGGCGCCGGGCCGGCAATCTTTGCTTCCTTTCCTGCATTTATAAATTATAGCAAAATTCTTGGGGCCTGACGGCAAGGTTGGCAAAATATGCAGTCCGCCGCCCGGCAGTTTTTGCTGGTCCGGGCCGGTTATCCTGAGCAGGTCCGGGGCAATGATAACCAGACAGCCATCGATGTTATTGACCCGAGCCGCCCTTTGCCATTGACAGGCCAAGCAAATCTTGATTAGATGTAACCAGATTATCCGGCGCCGCCGGTCCTGGATTTCCAGCTATGACCATGAATCGTCCATTTTTTCTTATCATATTGCTCCTTCTGGGGACTATTTCCCTGGGGGGCCCAGCGGCCCCGTGGGCCTGGGGAGATGAGGCGAAAATGAACCTCAGCGATGCCGACAAGAAGTTATTGCTAAAGATGGCCCGGGAAAGCATCGAGGCGCACCTCCTGGATAAGCCGCCCCCGGCCCTGGAAACCGTCCCCCGGTCGCTGGGGGAACCCCGGGGAGCCTTCGTGTCCCTGCACCGTCAGGGGCAATTGCGGGGCTGCATCGGCTACCTGGAAGCGGTCAAACCTCTGGACCAGACGGTGCGGGAGATGGCGGCAGCCGCCGCCTTTTATGACCCGCGCTTCCGTCCCCTGGCCAAGGATGAGCTGGCCGATCTGGAGGTGGAAATCTCCGTCTTGAGCCCCATGCAGCTCATCCACAGCATTGAGGAAATCCAGGTGGGCACCCATGGCCTTTACATCGTCCAGGGGCCGTCCCGGGGACTGCTGTTGCCCCAAGTGGCTACCCAATACCATTGGGACCGGCTTACCTTTCTGGAGCAGACCTGCTACAAGGCCGGTCTGCCGCCCAATGCCTGGAAAGACCCGAACACCAAGATTTACCGCTTCACTGCAGAGATTTTTGGCGATCACCCATCAGGGGCTGGGTGTGCTCAACCATGAACCCAGAATCTGAAAAACCGGTGTTTTTGCCGGTCCCCCAGCCGCCGGGCGGTCCTGCTCCCACCACCCCCGGCCACCAGCTGCTGGCCCGCCTGCTGCGCCACCGCTTCTTCCTGGTGGCCCTGGTGATCATCCTCTTTTTTGGCGCCCTGTTTGTCTGGCAGGCCCTGTTCCAGGGCCACCCGGCCCCGGAGGCTCAGTCAAAGGCTGCGGTCTCGTCCCCGGAAGCGGCGCCGGAAACCGCCAAAGAACCGGAACATGCCATAGCCCCAACCCCCATCCCCGAGGCCAAGGAGCCCGCGGCCCCGGCTCACCCGGCCCATGAAGCGCCGGCGGCCCTGGCGACCCCGGGTCGGGAACCGGACAAGGGGGAGATCTTCACCCGAAGTCTCATCAAGATCATGGACGACCAGGTAAACCGCTCCTGGCTCGGCTGGCGCCCCAACAGCATCCTGTTCGGCAAGCTGGGGCTCACCGATAACGTCAACAATATCCAACTCGGCGTCCTGGAGGTGGCCCGGCGCACCATTGTGGTGATGAACGAAAACATGACCCGGTTCGCCACCACCGAGGCCTACAATCCCCAGGTGAACGAAGCCATGAACTATTTCATGGTCAGCTCGGACAAGTACTGGTTCCCCTCGGCTTCGGGCAAGTACCGGGAGGCCATGCGGGACCTGGAAATCTATATCGAGGGCTTGCACAAGGGCCGCAGCCGCTTTTACAGCCGGGTGGACAACCTCATCGCCCTGCTTAGCAACTATAAAGACATCCTGGGCAGCTGCTTCAATAACCTCATCAAGGATACCGAAGCCGACGGCAAGCCGGTGTCCTGGTGGGTGACGGACGATTACTTTTATTTCGCCCGGGGCGTCGCCCTGGGCATGGCGGAAATGCTGGATGCCGTGAGCCAGGACTTCCACGAGGAACTCCAGAAGAAAAACTCCCACAAGCTTCTGGAAGAAGCCAGCCACGCCCTGCACCAGGCGGCCCGCCTGTCTCCCTGGATCGTATTCAACGGGGACAAGGATGGCTGGATCGCCAACCACCGGGCCAATATGGGCACTTACATCGGCGAGGCCGAGCACCTCATCTCCACCCTGCAAACGGTTTTGGCTACTAATTGAGCCTTTCGAGCCGGGCGCCCATCGCCTTTTTAACCCGCCGCTTCCCCGCCCCTCTCTGCCAAAGGAGGGATTTTTCTCCAGCCGCGCTTTCGCCTGCCGCGCCAATTTCATTGAAATTTCTGCCGGTTTGTTTTAAGGTGGGGGCTAACCAAGCGGTCAGGAGGGGCAGCAGATGCGGGTCAGCGAGATCATGCGGCGGGAGATCGTCACCATTTCCCCTGACAAGCGGGTGGGCCAGGCCCTGCAACTGATGCAAAAGCATAAAATCCGCCATATGCCGGTGATGGAAAGTACCCGCATGGTGGGCTGGATCACCTCCCGAGACCTGCGGGAGGTGCTGCTGGCCTCCATGCTGGAGAAGATCACTGTGGGTGACATCATGATCAAGGCTCCCATTGCCGTCTCTCCGGACACCGGGGTGGAAGAGGCAGCCCGGCTGATCCTGGAGCATAAGATCGGCGGTATGCCGGTGCTGGACGGCGACCGGTTGATGGGGATCATCACCATGGTAGACCTGGTCGGCGCCTTCCTCACCTTGCTCAGCCTGATCCGCCACAGCTCCCGGCTGGATCTCTCCCTGGAGGACAAACCCGAGGCTCTGGAGGCAGCCAGCAAGATCATTAAAGGGGCCGGCGGCAAGATCCTTAATGTGGCCCTGGGGCCCAGGAAAGGCCATCGCCAGGCCTACTACTTCCGGCTGGAGAAGTGCAACCTCGCTCCCATCGTCCGGGCCCTGGAGCGCGAGGGTCTTAAAATCCAGGATGCTATTCCCTAAGTTCTTGGGCTGAAACGAAAACTACTTCGGTCTGCCGTCTCCCGTTGCCAATCATTTTTCCGCCGCCGCGCCCTCCTTCGGCCCGCAGACCTGATTCCTTCCCGCCTGCTTGGCCCGATACATGGCGGCATCGGCTGCCTCCACCAGGCCGTGGCCGGCCATGCCGGGCAAGAGTCCGGCCACCCCGATGCTCACCGTGAATTGCAGGTCATGCTCCGGCAAGGGGATGACTATTTCAGCGATCTTGCGGCGCAGCCGCTCCGCCAGCTTCATCGCTTGCTCCACCGGAGTCTTGGGCAGCAGGACCACAAACTCCTCGCCGCCGTAACGGCAAATCACATCGGCCTGGCGCAGCGCCTCCCGCAGATAGTCGGCCAGGGTCTTCAGCACCACGTCGCCCTGGGCATGGCCCAGGGTGTCGTTGATGACCTTGAAATTGTCCAGGTCCAGAAAGAGCAGGGACAGGGGGGTCTGGTAGCGCCGGCTTTGCTCCACTTCATGCGCCAGGATTTCCCAGAAGTGCCGGTAATTGTAAAGACCGGTGAGGCCATCCCGGACGGCCAGGCCCTTAACTTCCTCAAACAGCTCCAGGTTTTTCAGGGCGGCCTCCCCTTGGAGGACGATTACCCCGAAGAGCTCTGATTCCTCTGGAGTAAACAGAGTCTGGCGCCCCCCGGCCACCAGCGCCAGGCTCTCCGCGGTGTGGAACTTGGCCCAGAGAATCTCAGGGAAAGGCTTTTCTAATCGCAAGTTTTCCGGGGTTTCCTGCCCCGGTTCAGCCAATAGATGCAAACGCCGCGTCAGCCAGACCTTAAAGCTGGCCAGGACCTCTTCCCGCAGCCCCGGCTGGTGGCGATAGGCCTCCAGGGTGAGTTCTTTCCTGATCCCCTGGAACTTCAGACCCAGGACCTGCAAATCCAGGCTATCCCAAATCATGCTGACCAGGCCATGAAAAAGCTGTTCCCAGGTGAGGGGCACGGCCAGGGATTCTCCCAGGCGCCGCAACCGGCTGAGGTCCTGCGAGTGCTGTTGGGCCAGCTCGCCCTGGGCCCGGCGCAGGTGGAGGTGAAGCTCCCGGTTGCTCTGGGCCAGACGGCGACGCTCCAGGGCCCGGGCCACCACGGAAGCCAGATTCTTCAGGCGCATCTCCGATTTCAGCAGGTAGTCATAGGCCCCCAGGCGCAGGGCCTGGAGGGCGCTGTCCAGATCGGCTTTGCCGGTGAACAGGATGACTTCCGTATAAGGTGAGTCGGATTTGATCCGGGAGAGCAACTCCAGCCCGGAAAGGCCGGGCAACCCGAGATCCAGCAGGGCCAGATGAAATTTCTCCTCCTCGAGGGCTTTCTGGGCCTCCAGGCCGTCGGCCACGGCCCGCACCGTGTATCCCTGCTGGCGCAGCATCTCGCTACGCTTGGCCAGCATCTGGGGTTCAGCTTCCGCCAGCAAAATTTTTTCTTTCTGGGTCATCAATGCCAGCCTTCAGACGAAATCAAGGTATCCCGGTGAAAGTTCTTATCATCCGTCCGGGGATAATCCAGGGTAAAGTGCAATCCCCGGCTCTCTTGGCGTCGCAGGGCCATGCGGATAATCAGCTCGGCCACGTAGGCGATGTTGCGCAGTTCCAGGAGATCGCGGGTGAGGAGAAACTTCCAATAATACTCATTGATCTCTTTCAAGACCAGCTCGATGCGGGCCTGGGCCCGGAGCAGCCGGCTGTCGCTGCGGACGATGCCCACGTAATTCCACATGAAGCGCCGGATTTCCTCCCAACTGTGGGAGACCACCACGGCTTCTTCGCTGTCCTTGGCGCCGTAAGTATTCCAGGCCGCTACCCAGACCAGCGGTGTGGTGAGCATATCCGGCAGGGTCTCCCGGGCCAGTTGCGCCGCCTGGTGCGCAAAGACCAGGGCCTCCAGCAGCGAATTGCTGGCCAGGCGGTTGGCGCCGTGCAGCCCGGTCATGGAGACCTCGCCCACCGCGAAGAGGTTGGGAATGGTGGTCCGGCCCCAGGCGTCCGTCACCACGCCGCCGCAAATGTAGTGGGCCGCGGGCACCACCGGTATGGGTTCCTTAGTGATGTCAATCCCGAATTCCAGGCATTTATGATAGATGTTGGGGAAGCGACTGCGGACGAAATCCGCCGGTTTGTGGCTGATGTCCAGATATACGTAGTCGGCGCCGCTCTTTTTCAGCTCCGTGTCAATGGCCCGGGCCACCGTATCCCGGGGGGCCAGGTCCTTCAGCGGGTGATGCTGCTCCATGAAGGGGCGGCCGGTCTGGTCTTTCAGGATAGCCCCTTCGCCCCGCAGGGCCTCGGAGATTAGAAAATTCTTGGCCGCCGGATGATACAGGCAGGTGGGATGAAACTGAACAAACTCCATGTTGCCGATCAAGGCCCCGGCCCGATAGGCCATAGCTACCCCGTCGCCGGTGGCGATATCGGGATTACTGGTGTAGAGATAGACCTTGCTGGCGCCGCCAGTGGCCAGCAGGGTGATGCGAGCCATGAAGGTGTCCACCTGGCCGGTCTCATTATTGAGGACATAGGCCCCCAGACAGGTGCGCTCCGCTTCGGTCACCACTGAGCCCTGGCGCACCACCCTTTCTAAGGTGATGAGATTGACCCCCATGTGATTCTCAAACACCCGGATGTTGGGATGGGCCATGACCTTCTCCGTCAGGATGCGCTCCACTTCGGCCCCGGTCATGTCCTGGGCGTGGATGACCCGGCGATGGGAGTGGCCGCCCTCCTGGCCCAGGTCATAGCCGTAGTCCTTATTGATATCGAAGTGGGCCCCCAGTTCGATCAATTCCCGGATCCGCGCCGGCCCCTGGCGCACCACCAGTTCAACGATATCGGGATGCGACAGGCCCTCTCCCACGGTCAGGGTGTCCTGGATGTGATATTCGAACCGGTCATCCGGCCCCAGGACCGCGGCAATACCCCCCTGAGCCAGGCTGGTGGAGGTCTCCATCAACCCCCGTTTGGTGACCAGATTGACCTGGGCAAAATCCGCCACCTTCAAGGCATAGCTGAGCCCCGCCAGCCCTGAACCGATTACCAATACGTCCGAAAGGTGCTCCAAGATTCTTTCCTTCTTTATCGGTTGCAATAATTATGAAGGTTATGGTTATTTTTACCAAAAGAGCCGTGCCCTTGGCCAGAGGCAATCGCCGTGGCGGCGCGCCTCCCGCCGGTCGCTTCCGTCAGCAGATAAATCAAGAAAGCGGCCAAGAGCAAGGGCGCCAGGTGAATTCGGGCCAGTTCCACGGAGATCAGGTTCAGAAAGGGCAGCAGCCAGACGAGCCCCAGCATGAGAAACTTGAGCCTGCTCCAGGGTGGATCACGTTCTTCCCCGGCAACCCAGGCCAGGGGCAGCAGCAGCAGGGTCAGGTCATAGTCGAACACATGCGGATGAACCAGCAGGGTAGCCACCACCAGGACCGCCCCCCGGACCGGCAGGGAGGAGGAGCCCCGCCAGACCCACCAGAGTGCCGCCACGGCTCCCAACGCCGTAAGAATCTGCAAGGTCATCGCCAGCGCTTCACTGCCGCCCGGCAGGCGGACGGCTCCCAAAACCGAGGGCATCCGGTCCCAGAGGTGCGCTTGGGCCATTTCCGACTTCATCCTCTGAAAATCCCGCCAGAAGGCCAGCCAGATGTCCGGCCCAAAGGCCCAGGCGCTGACCACGGCCAGAATCGCGCCGGCGGCCACCAGGGCGCCCAGGACCCGCCAGCGACCCCCGGCTAACAGGGCCACCGGCAGCAATATTCCCAAATGGGGTTTATAGGCGAGCAGCAAACTGAAAAGCAGCCCGCCCAGCCAAGGATGGAGCTCCAGCAGGAGTAGTCCGCCGCCCAATAACAAGGCGATCAGAAATAACCCCTGCCCGTAAAAAAGAGTCTCGGCAGTGGCGATGAAAGCCAGGGATAGCCAGACGGTGAGACGATCGGGAAAAATTTTATACAGGAGGAGCATCAGGGCGCCCAGAGGAAGGAAGAGCCACAGGGCCAGGGCCAGGAAATAGTTAAGGGAGCTAACCGGCAAAATCAGCCATAAAAAGGGGGGCGGATAGTGCCAGGGCAAATTGAAGCGGGCTTCGCCCCCAATGACCGCCTGTTCAGCCCGGCTCAGGGCGTCGTCGTCATAAACCAGGGCGGCCTGGCCCTGCTTCGCCATAGAGGAGGCCGCCCAAATTTGCACAAAATCGGCCCCGGCCGGCACCCCCGAGCGGTAATATCGTCCCGGCCCGCTTAAACCGCTTACCAGATAGAGCCCCATCAGGAGATATACTCCCACCAGGAGGTAACAGGCGATTAGGAGGTGCCGTCGATAGTAGATTTGCTGTATTTTCACTGGTTTTCTAAAAGCGGTCAGCTTTCCGCTTATTGATTTTCTCGTTCCCAGGTTTTGCTTGAAAACGCCGTTATGGCCGGAGCAGCGCTTTGAGGCAAAGGGAACTTTCAAATCAACCTGGTTCCAAAGCGCATCTTAGGAACCAGGAGAAATATTTCCCTGTATCCGCAGGCGTTAGCCTGCGCAACCTAAAGCTTGCGGCTACCTTATAAAAGCTTCTGCAAAGGCGGCTCTCGAGCCGCCCCTACAAAAGATTTTCATTTTCGCGGTCGCCAAAATTTTGCATGTTTAGTTGATCGCTGACCGCTGACCGCTAACCGCTAACTGCTGACTGCTAACCGCTAACCGCTAAAACCCCAGCAACCCCGCCAGATTCTTCCCTAAAATCATCTCCTGCCAGTCCTTTGGCAGGTGGTTGTCCTGCATCTCTTTAATATAGCGGCTGGGGGGCAACAACGGGTAGTCGCTGCCGAAGAGGACCTTTTCCGGCCCCACCATTTCGGCCACCACCCGGTAAATCACCGGCCGGTAAACATACGGCGAGGCGGCGGTGTCGAAATAGACGTTTCTCAACACCTCGGGCGCCTCCTTCTTCAGCAGCCCATAGAAGGGAAGGCGGCCGCCCCAATGGGCCAGGATCCAGGTGGTCTCCGGAAAGACCTTGAGGACCTGGTAAACCGCCCCCAGGGGCGTCAGGGACCGCCCCGGATACTCCGCTCCCACCCGGTCGGTGGTGTGCAGCAGCAACGGCACCTGATAGTGCAGGCAGAGTTCGGCCACCGGGGCCAGGAGGTCCATTATATCATCGCTATGGTCCCGCAGGTAAAAGGCCACTTCGCCGATGCCCCGGGCCCCGGCGGCCAAGCAGCGCTCAATCTCCCGGAGGCCGCCGGGCATGGCCGGATGCGCTGCGCAAAACCCGAAGAACTTCCGGGGCCAACGGTGCTGGGCCTCCAGGATCACTTCGTTGTGCCGCCGCCAGTGGCCTTCCCGCCGCCAGGGAAACCCCAGAATCACCGCGGCCTCCACCCCCTCTTCCTCCATGGCGATCAACAGTTCCTCCGGACCCGCCATTTTGGCCTTGGGAGACTCATACAGTAGCCGCAGGGCCGGCTCATCGGCAAAAAAATCCTCCCGCCGGCGGATGACCTCCTCAGGGAAGATATGGGTATGCGCGTCAAGAATCATGGTAATTGCCCCTGCCTGCTTCTTTTAAAGGCCCGGGAAAAGTTGATTCGCAGAGAAAAAAGGGGAATGCGCCGCGATTCAGGTTTTTTATCCTTTTTCCTTTTACCCTATCATCCTTTTAAGCCTTTCTATAACCCCCTTTTTCATATAAAATTAACTGCATGTCAATACTCCTGAGAATTCTGGTCTTTTCCTTACTCCTGGGGTTTTTGAATAGCGCCCCTGCCTGGGGGGCCGGGCCCTTCACCTACCGTCTGCCCCAGGGCCCCGGGGTGGACCCCGGGGCGGTGACGGTGGTGGGCGAGCCCCAGACCCATCATATCGTGCGCTACGAAAATCTCTACGGCATCGCCCGGCAGTATGACCTGGGTTTCTGGGAGCTGGCTTACTATCTGCGTAATCTGGACCACTTCTACCTGCCCTGGGAAACCGACATCACCATCCCCACCCAATGGATCATCCCGGAGTGCAAGTCCTACCCCGGTTACCTGCTCAACGTGGCGGAGCTCCGGGGCTACCGCTTTTTCCCGGAAACAAACCAGGTGTTCACCTATCCCATCGGCATCGGGGTGCTGGATTACAAGACCCCCATCGGCCAGCGGTTCCGGGTGCAGAGCAAGGCGGTGAACCCCGGCTGGCACATCCCCAAACACCTCCAGGAAAAATACGGCATGGCCTACATGCCGCCCGGGGAGGACTGCCCCGTGGGCAGCCGCTGGATGGGCCTCTCCCATTATGGCCTCCACGGCACCCACGCACCCATGGGGGTGGGCCGCCTGGTGAGCCATGGCTGCATCCGCCACTATCCGGAGGACATCGAGAAGCTCTTTGATATCACCCCGGTGGGCACCACGGTGGAATTGATCTACGAGCCGGTGAAATTCGGTTATCTCGGGGGCCGCATTTTCGTGGAGGTGCACCAGGACATCTATTTCAAGATCCCCGATATGCTCCAGTATGCCATCAAGAAACTCCAGGATCATAACTTGAACCGCCAGATCGACTGGCCCAAGTTCCTGCAAGCCGTGGAAGAACAGAGCGGCGCTCCGGTGGATATCAGCCGCGACTCCGGCGCCACCGCCCAAATTCTCCCAGGAGCCCAGTAAGCCCATGACCGACCCTACGAGCCAGCCGGCAGATTTGATCAACAAGTTACTCAGTATTATGGAAGGCCTGTACCAGCACAATGACCTGGACATCCTCCTGGATCAGGTGCTTCTCCAGGCCCGCCGGCTCTGTGGCGCCGACGCCGGCTCCATCTACACCCTCGAAAACCAGGTCCTGCGCTTTAGCTACATCCATAACGACAGCCTCTTCAGTCCGGAAAGCAGCAGAAAATATCTCTTCTTCAACCACACCCTGCCCATTGATGACCAATCCCTGGCCGGCTACGTGGCCCTCACCGGCGAGGCGCTCATCATTGACGACGCCTATCAGTTGCCCCCGGCCCTGCCTTTTTCCTTTAACAAGTCTTTCGATGAGCAATCGGGCTACCGGACCCGGACGATCCTGGCCGTGCCCCTGCGCACCAGCCGGCGGAAGATCGTCGGCGTCTTGCAGCTCATTAACGCCCTGGATGAGCGGGGCGCCGTGGTGCCCTTTACTGAAAAGGATCGTCTGATTCTGGCTTATTTCGCCAATAACGCCGGGGCCGCCATCGAGCGGGCCCGCCTCACCCGGGAAATCATCCTGAGGATGATCAAGATGGCGGAGCTCCGGGACCCTGAAGAAACCGGGCGCCACGTCAACCGGGTGGGCGCCTATGCCGCCGAGATCTACCATTGCTGGGCCCGCCATCGCGGCCTGCCCCCGGAGGAGCTCAAAGCCACCAAGGACCTGCTGCGCATCGCCGCCATGTTGCATGACGTCGGCAAGATCGCCATCTCTGATCTGATCTTGAAGAAACCCGCCGGCCTGGACCCCGAAGAATTCAATCTTATGAAGTTCCATGCCATCCTGGGGGCCCGCCTGTTTCAGGACTCCCAATCGGAGCTGGATGTCATGGCCGCCGAGATCGCCCTGAATCACCATGAAAGATGGGACGGCCGCGGTTATCCTGGTAAGATCGCCGATATCTTCGACCCCCAGGTCACCCTGGGCCCGGGCAAACGGGGGGAGGAGATTCCCCTGTCGGCCCGCATCGTCGCCCTGGCCGATGTTTACGATGCCCTCGGGTCCAGGCGGAGCTACAAGGAGCCCCTTCCCGAGGCCCGCATTTTGGAGCTCATTGAGGAGGAATCCGGCAAGCATTTCGATCCGGAGGTGGTCCAGGCCTTTTTGGAGGTGCACGACATCCTGCTGGCCATCAAAGGAAAGTACCAGGAAGACCCGACCCTCTACTCGATGGTTTTCCCGGCAATGCCCCTGAGCGCCGACTAAATCTTTTCACCTTACCGGAGGTTCGGCAGGAGCGGTGAGGGCGCCGCCCTTGCCTGGGGTAATGGACGCGGATATCCTCCTTCATCACGCCCTGGTCCTCACCCTCGAGCCCGGAGCCGCCCCTTTGCCCGGCGGTTACGTGGCAGTCCGCGGCCGCCGGATCGCCGCGGTGGGGGTCGCCACTGCGGCCCAAGACCTGCCTCCGGCCCGCCAATCCCTGGACCTGGCAGGCGCCCTGGTCCTCCCTGGACTGGTGAACACCCATTGCCACGCCCCCATGGTCTGGTTCCGGGGCCTGGCCGATGACCTGCCCCTGAAAACCTGGCTCACGGACTTCATCTTCCCCGCCGAAACCGCCTGGCTTGACTCGGACAAGGCTTATGGGGGCGCCCTGGCCGCGGCGGCGGAGATGATCCGGGGCGGCATCACCACGGTGGCAGACGGCTATTTTTTTGAGGCCGAGGTGCGCCGGGCCCTGGCCCAGGCAGGCCTCAGGGCCGTGGCCGCCCAGGGGGTGGTGGACTTCCCGGCTCCCGGGGTCCCCGACCCCCGGGACAACCTCAAGGCGGCCGCTGAGTTTCTCGCCGGCGGGGCCGAGTTCGCCGAGCAGGGGATCGCCTCCGCCCTTTTTTGCCATTCCCTTTATACCTGCGGCCCCGAAACCCTCAGGCGCACCAAAGACCTGACCCGGACCGGGGCGGTCCCCTGGTTCATTCATCTGGCCGAGACCCAGGAAGAGGTGGCGGAGATTCGCCAAAAAACCGGCCTCACCCCCGCCGCCTATCTGGAGCGCCTCGGGGTGTTGGATGAGTTGACCGTGGCGGTCCATGGGGTCTGGCTGGGCCCCGAGGACCAGGAAATCCTGGCCCGCTGCGGCGTCAAGCTGAGCCATTGCCCCGAATCAAATCTCAAGCTGGCCGCCGGGATCGCTCCCATTCCGGAACTGCTGCAGCAGGGAGTCACCGTGGGCCTGGGCACCGACGGGGCCGGCTCCAACAACAACCTGGACCTGTGGGGCGAAATCAGCCTGACGGCCCGGCTCCATAAGGTCTGGCGCCGGGACCCCACCCTGCTGCCCGCCGCCGCGGTCGTGGCCCTGGCCACCCGGGAAGGGGCCAAGGTCCTGGGGCTGGGCCAAACCACCGGCACCCTCACCCCTGGCAAAGAGGCCGACCTCATCGTGCTGGACCTAAACCTCCCCCACCTGACGCCCCTCTATGACCCCTTCTCCCACCTGGCCTATGCCGCCCGGGCCGCGGACGTGCGCCACGTCATGGCCCAGGGGCGCTGGCTTTTATTCGACCGGCAATTCACCACCCTTGATTGGCCGGAAATCGCCGCCCGTCTCCGCCGGGACTCTCCGGCGCTAACGGGCCGCCGCCAAAATCTCCGCCGCCCTTGACCCGGAAGGCAACAATTGTATAATTAATAGTAAAAATCCTTCTGGTCTTCGCGCCTTGGCGTGAAATAAAGGCTGAATCAATGCCGGAGCCCCGTTCCCGGTGGGCGGTATCCTTTGCGGAGCGACTGAAATCCCTGGTGAGTACCCCGGAAGTCTCTCGCTTGGTCCACGACGTCACCGCCTGCCAGGTGGCGTGGGATATCGAGTCCACCAGCCTGGTCTCCCCCCAGGCCAAGGGCCTGGAACTTTTTCCCTGCTTTACTACGCACTTCCGGCGCCGCCGGCAGGAAGTCAGGGGGGCCATCTTTCCCAACCTGGTGGCCCGGGAGTGGGAAGGTCTGTTCCATATAATCCGCCTTGACCTGCCGGGCTTAACCCTGGACCTGCGCCTGCACAACCAGCAGACCACCTTCCTGCTGTCTCCTTTTCATATCCGTTTTCTCAGCATCCTCTTCGGACGCCTGCTGCTGCACCAGCTCTACCTGACTCCGGAAAGCCGGGATGGCTTTTCCCCTGTTACCCCCTATTCTCTGGAGGAACAGGTGGTGGCCGCCTACCTTCAGAGCCTGGAATGGGCCCCCTGCGCCAGCATCAAGCTGGACGACCAGGACAACCCCTACATCGGCTCAATGCTCCACAGCAGCGCCGATCTGCGGCGCTGCGAGGCGCCCGGCGGGGAGCGGGAAGTTGCCATCATTCGGGCCTGGCGCCTCTTCAAGAATCTCCTTTATTACTCGGTGGAGGGCGAACGGCTCTTCACCGGCTTCGCCTTTCTCTCCGCCAGCCAGCCGCTGGAAGCGTTGCGCCAGCGCTGGCCGTCCCTGCTCTGGTTCCGGGAAGACAACTTCACCTCCCTGGACCTGGGACTTCAGGCCATGAAGCAGTTTCTCCTCAACGCCGACGGCCGGCAGACCTTTCTGGCTATGCACCGCGACCGCATCGTCGGCCTCATGCAGCTCACCCAGGGAACCCACCGCCAGCTCACCACCTCCCGAGCCTGGCGCACGGTGCTGCCCCTGGCCACCATCTCCCACCGGGGCCGGGTCAGCTTTTGGCTTGCCCTGAAAGGCCGGAAAAACAGGCGCATCCCCCTGGCATTTCTGGAATACCGCCATGGCCACCTGCATATTCCTCTGTTCCAGGACGTCTTCTGGCAGGAGCTGGAGCGCCAGTTGAAAGAGGTTTGCCCCACTACCCAGGCCCCCGCCCTGCCCTGCCTCAAGGCCCTCCTGGAAATGCTGCGCCACAGCGGCCACGGGGCGATCTTCCTCATCGGCCTGACCCCAGAGCAACTGGCCGACCCCCAGATTCCCCTCGAAAACCAGGTGCATCTGTCCGAGCGTGTTCCCCTTAACGACCGCTGGCAGCAACACCTCCTGGGGCTGGCCAAATCCGATGGCGCGGTGATCTTCACCGACCGCCTGGAGGCCTGCCAGTTCCGGGCCCGCCTCAAACCGGCAGTGGGTCTGCCGCCGGACCAGGACGATCTGGGCAGCGGCATGCGCCACCAGGTGACCCGGGAATTCTCCGCCTACGCCCCCCACGTCCTGGGCGTCTGCGTCTCCCAGGACGCCCACATCTCTCTTTATCGTCAGGGGAAACTGGTGAGCAGGTTGTATTAGTTCCGAGTTTTTTGGAAAAGGATCTGATGCCTGGTGGCCCAGGCCCCTACGCCGGGCCATCCAGCACCTCCTCCAGGACAAACTGTCGCCCATGCTGCTTGAAGGCAAGTTCAAGGAAGAGGATACCGTCCTGGTGGACGAGGGGGGAAGTATTTTGACTTTTAAAGCCAAGGAAGGAGAGGTAGAATAAAAGATGAGCAAGAAGGCAGGGCCTCGCCCCGCCTTCCGGCTCATCCCCTTCCACCCCACCCCCATAAGGGGGCTGGGAAAGGCGGGCCAGTGCCCTGCTTGCCAAAATTTACCGGAGGCAGACCCAGTCTGTAAGGTTAAGATGGGCTTTTTAGAAGTTTCCGTCGAGATGTTCAGATTATCCGGAGCCCGCGACTACACCGAACCCCAGATTTTTGCCTGGCTGCTGTACCTCATTGCGGTGCTGGTTCTGGTGTGGCACCTCAAACCTCCCCGGAAATAAGACCATCTCTTGTAGGGGGGCTTCGGGTTTGGTTAGGAGAGGTCCAAGGGCTTCCCCTGGCTGGGACGCCTATGCGGCACCGGCTGGAAGCCGGTGCCACCAAAAAAGAGGGGCGACCCGCTGGGTCGCCTCTAATTTTGGTTTCTAGTAAAAATATGCTTGCACCTTAATTTCTTTAATTTTTCTTAGGAAAATCTTTGTAGAATAATTGGTATTATCCTCAAGTACGTATCCCAATCAATGTCTGATATCCAGGTTAAGAGTTTGCTAAGAATTGATTTATCAGGTGATTTCTTCTTAAGTTCACTTTCAATTTCTTTAATTTTTAGTTCTAACTCAATTAATTTAGGATTATCTTTATATATTTCTTTTAATTCTTGAAGCAGAACAGTAAATTGTATATCAATATTTGCTGATGAAACCGCCATAGCTTGTGTGTTAACATTTACAATCTGCGTGGTACCAGTTGGATTTGACTGGCTCATATATCCAATTCGCCGGCATTTAACTTTAGTACCTTTACCTATAATTTCAACTTCTTCGGCACCCTGGGCTAAAAGGTCACGAGCAACCCGAGCTATGTTATCAAGCTGAGTATTCATGTGTTCTATTACTTCTTTTTAGATGTTGGGGGGGTCAGCTTACGTCCTGAACGAGCTGATTCATATTCGATTCCTTTTGGATTGACTTTTGCAATAACCGCTGTCGCCCCGGATTTATTTGCTACTTGTTTAAGTCTACCCTGGTACTTTACGCTTGGAGAAGCCGCTGTTCCCGAACGAGTTGCTTTAACTTGTACTGCCCATTTAGTACCACTCGGAAATGTAGCAACTAGATCGGCTGCACCTTTGCTTCCCTCTGAAATATTAACCTTAGCTCCCTTTCCACGGAGAGATCTTGCAACCTTTTCTTCTTTTTCCCTGCCATAGCCATATTGGTCTTCATCCATTTTAGAGTCCTCCTATTAATATATATAAAACAATTCAAATAAATTATCAAGTAAAATGTTTCGATATCCCGGAAAGACATTTGAAATTGAGGGTGGCCCTTGGCCTCAATTATTCATAGTCTTGAGAATCTTCGGCCATAGCTTGCCGGCCGGGCCCTGGAGGAAGTGATCGGTGAGGGAGTAGGTGAGTCGGGTGGGTTCCAGGTTGTTTTCCACGAGCAGGGCGCCCCACTTCTTGGCGATGTATGGAAGGTAGCTGGCCGGGGCGACTTCGCCGGAGGTGCCGATGACCAGAAGCAGGTCGCATTCCTGGGCCAGTTCCTCGGCCTCCGCCTGGGCGGCGGGCGGGATGAGTTCGCCGAAGAAGATCACATCGGGCCGAATGAGGCCGCCGCAGTAGCAATAAAGCGGGGACTGGGAAAAATCCAGGGTCTCTCGCGGGTGCTGGCCGCGGCAAGTGTCGCAGACGAAGCGGTGGGCGTTGCCGTGGTACTCCACCACGCGCTGGGAGCCCGCGGCCTGGTGCAGGTTGTCCACGTTCTGGGTGATGAGGCCCAGCAGCAGCCCCCTGGCCTCCAGCTCCGCCAGGGCATAGTGGGCCGCATTCGGCCGGGCCGTGGTGATGACCGCGTCCATCTCTTTGATCAGGGTCCAGACCTTGGCGGGGTGACGGCGGAAGGCCTGGATGTGGGCGTATTCCATGGGATCGAAGCGCTCCCAGAGGCCGCCCGGGCTGCGAAAGTCGGGGATGCCGGACTCTACCGAGATGCCGGCGCCGGTCAGGGCGACAATCCGGCGGTATTGGCGGAGGATGGCGGCCAATTTCTCCGGGGTGATTTCCTTTGACTGAGCCTGCATGCCTATAAAGATTACCACAGAGACCCGGAGGTCACCGAGAAAAATTATTCCCTTTTATTCGATCTGTTCGGCGGCCTTGGCCGCTTCGACCAGGGCCAGGCGTTTCTGGGCCGCGCCCCGGATATCCAGGAGTCCCAGCAGGATGAGCATCCCGGAGAAGACCAGGCGCAGGTGTGGTTCACTCAGATGCAGGGCGGCGCTGCTGCCCCCGTAAGTTCCAAGGATAATCCCGGCGATCAGGCCGGGCAAGACCCGAACTACGACATTGCCCAGGCGCCAGTGGGTATAGGCCCCCACTGCGCCCGCCGGCACCATGGCCAGCAGCGCGCTACCCTGGGCGGTATGCTGGCTGAAGCCGGCCAGCAGTACCATGGCCACCACCATGATGCCGCCGCCGCCGATGCCCATCATGCCGGAGAAAAACCCGGTAATCGCCCCTACCCCCAGCAAAACCAAGTTCTTGCCCCAGCTACCGACGCCCTGGCCCAGAAAGGACAGGTGGGGCAGATAGGGTTTGCTCAGCAGCAGGAGAGCTATGAAGATCAGGAAAAGGCCGAAGGCCCGTTTGAGCCGCCATTCCGGCAGGGCCTGGGCGTAAAGGGCTCCGAAGCGGGCGGTGACCATGGCCGAGGCGGCCAGGAGCAACGCCGCCAAAACGTCCACCGAGCCTTTACGCCCATAGGTGAGGGCGCCGGCCAGGCCGGTGAAGACCAGGGCCATGAGGCTGGTGCCGTGGCCCTGGTGCTGGCTGAACTTGAAGCAGCACACCATCAGGGGGATCATGACGGCGCCGCCGCCCACCCCGATGAGGCCGCCGAAGACCCCGGCGGCCAGACCGATCAGGAAACTCATGAAATTATATCCCGTTTGTTAAAAAATAACGAAAAAGTCCAGGACCGGTAAGGAGCAGAACCGTATACGGGGGAGGGGAGAGCCGGCGAGTTTTCTCCGGTGTCCCGTTTCCCGTCAATCCTCAGCGCCAAAAAAAGCCGGACTATAATCACGTTTGCGAAAGTCCCTTGAGGGGAGGGCCGGGGGTTTTGGAAAGAGGCTCCCAGGCGTCCCTACCGGTGGAAACCCCTGGCCTACTCTCGTAAAATATTTTAACAATCTCAAGTTAGCCTGAACAGGTCTAAAAGCCAGGGACGGACCCGCCGGTCCGCCCCTCCGGAAATTCTGTCTGCCCCGAATTTTCTGAAAATAATGCCATTTCTCAACATTTATAGGTCCTGAATCACCCTTGACCAGAAAATCTCTCCCTCCAAGTTTAATATTCTCTGATCTGATTTGTCTTTGAATTTTTCAACGCTGGCCCCCCTAGCAAACCTCCTTTCATTATTCAGAGCGTATCTATAATTAATTGATATTCCAAAGAAGATTCTGATTTGGCAAGATAGAAGCCCTGGGAGCCACAAAAAAGGCAGGGTCACGGGTGGCCCTGCCTGGGTTAGACGATACTAATAGAGTGGTTAGCTTCTTCTGATTCTCTTAAAACCCGCGAGCCCCAGCAGGCCGGAACCCACGAGTAGTAAAGTGCCGGGTATGGGAACCGAGGGATTAGTAATCATCCCGCCGCCATTGCGCCAGGTACCGATACGCACCAAACCGAAGCCCTCAACATACAGGTGGAGGCCGTTCAGGTTCAGGGTGTCCCCGAGTGCGATGTAGAGAGAATCCACGTACAGGGCCTCGGCCGATCCGCCGCGGCCGCCCCGCTGACCGTTGTTGATCCAGTCGGTCAGGTAGACGTCGGTGCCGTCGCCATTGATATCCAGGTTTTGCAGATTGAAGTTGTTGCTAAAACCGGCAGGGACATAGCCGTAGTCCTTGCCGCCGACCTCCAGGCGCTGGGGGGTGCCGCTCCCGTCCATGAGCAAGGTGGTACCGGCGCCCCAATTCCAACTACTCGGGGTTTGCTGGGCAAAGGTAAAATCTTGGGAAATCCGCACCGTTTGACCATTCTGCACCGCCAGGTTGGTAAATTGGGTCATGTTCAGGTTGCCGACCTGGAGGTTGCTCAGGATATTCAGGGTGGCATTACCCAGGACGGAAACCGCGCCGTTCCCGGTTATTCCGCCGGAAATCGTCAGATTCCCGCCCTGGGCGGTGACGGCGCCGTTATTCACCAGGGGGGCCTGGATGTACCCCTGGCCCTGGATGGTGTAGCCCGCGGCCAGGGTGATAGTGCTGCCAGTGACATAGTTTTGGGAACTGGTCCCGCCCAGGACCAGGTTGCTCTGGAGGGAGAGGGCGTTGCTGGCGGAAAAATAGGTGGCGTTCCCGGCGCTGGCCAGGGTGACGTCGCCGCCGATTAGGGTGGCGTGGTTGCTGAGGCTGTCATAGAAATACAGCCCCTGACCATCGGGAACGTTTATGGAGGTGCCGGCGTTCAGGGTGTTCTTGCCATAGAAGTAAGTGGCCCCCCCGATCTGCACCGCGCCGGCGCCCAGCTGGTGGTCGTACAGGGAAGACGAGTTCAACTGGAGCGAGCCGCCCTTGGGGTCGATCAGGCTGCTCGTACCGTTACCGTAAATCGTGGCGCCGTTAAACGCCAGCGTGTCCGTGGCGGCATTATTCTGGATGGTGCCGTTGTTGCTGATGGTGGTGCTGTTGAAGGTCAGGGGCCCGCCGGAGGTCATGGTCCCCTCGTTATCGATGGCGCTGCTGGAAAGGGTCAGGCCCAGGCCGGTGGCGGTAACGGCACCGTTATTGACCAGGGGGGCCTGGATATACCCCTGGCCCTGAATGGTGTAGCCCCCGGCCAGGGTGATGGTGCTGCCAGTGACATAGTTTTGGGAACTGGTCCCGCCCAGGACCAGGTTGCTCTGGAGGGAGAGGGCGTTGCTGGCGGAAAAATAGGTGGCGTTCCCGGCGCTGGCCAGGGTGACGTCGCCGCCGATTAAGGTGGCGGGGTCGCTGCCGCCGTGATCATGGAAATACAGCCCCTGACCATCGGGAACGTTTATGGAGGTGCCGGCGTTCAGGGTGTTCTTGCCATAGAAGTAAGTGGTCCCCCCGATCTGCACCGTGCCGGCGCCCAGCTGGTGGTCGTACAGGGAAGACGAGTTCAACTGGAGCGAGCCGCCCTTGGGGTCGATCAGACCCGTGCCGGAAATCGTGGCGCTGTTAAACGCCAGCGTGTCCGTGGCGGCATTATTCTGGATGGTGCCGTTGTTGGTGATGGTGGTGCTGTTGAAGGTCAGGGGCCCGCCGGAGGTCATGGTCCCCTCGTTATCGATGGTGCTGCCGGAAAGGGTCAGGCCCAGGCCGGTGGCGGTAACGGCACCGTTATTGACCAGGGGGGCCTGGATATACCCCTGGCCCTGAATGGTGTAGCCCCCGGCCAGGATGATGGTGCTGCCAGTGACATAGTTTTGGGAACTGGTCCCGCCCAGAACCAGGTTGCTCTGGAGGGAGAGGGCGTTGCTGGCGGAAAAATAGGTGGCGTTGCCGGCGCTGGCCAGGGTGACGTCGCCGCCGATTAGGGTGGCGGGGTCGCTGCCGCCGTGGTCATGGAAATACAGCCCCTGACCATCGGGAACGTTTATGGAGGTGCCGGCGTTCAGGGTGTTCTTGCCATAGAAATAAGTGGCCCCCCCGATCTGCACCGCGCCGGCGCCCAGCTGGTGATCGTACAGGGAAGACGAGTTTAACTGGAGCGAGCCGCCCTTGGGGTCGATCAGGCTGCTCGTACCGTTACCGTAAATCGTGGCGCCGTTAAACGCCAGCGTGTCCGTGGCGGCATTATTCTGGATGGTGCCGTTGTTGGTGATGGTGGTGCTGTTGAAGGTCAGGGGCCCGCCGGAGGTCATGGTCCCCTCGTTATCGATGGTGCTGCCGGAAAGGGTCAGGCCCAGGCCGGTGGCGGTGACGGCGCCGTTATTGACCAGGGGGGCCTGGATGTACCCCTGGCCCTGAATGGTGTAGCCCCCGGCCAGGGTGATAGTGTTGCCAGTGACATAGTTTTGGGAACTGGTCCCGCCCAGGACCAGGTTGCTCTGGAGGGAGAGGGCGTTGCTGGCGGAAAAGTAGGTGTTCTTCCCGCTGCTGGCCAGGGTGACGTTGCCGCCGATTAAAGTGGCGGGGTCGCTGCCGCCGTGGTCATAGAAAGACAGCCCCTGACCGTCGGGAACGTTTATGGAGGTGCCGGCGTTCAGGGTGTTCTTGCCATAGAAAGAGGTGGCCCCCCCGATCTGCACCGCGCCGGCGCCCAGATTATGGTCGTACAGGGAAGACGAGTTCAACTGGACCTGGCCGCCGTTGGGGTTGATCAGGCTGCTCGTGCCGTTACCGTAAATCGTGGCGCTGTTAAACACCAGCGTATTCGGGCCGGAATCCGAGAAGTCATTATTCTTGATAGTGCCGTTGTTGGTGATGGAAGTGTTCTTGAAGGTCAGAAGCCCGCCATTGGCGGTCATGGTCCCCTCGTTATCGATGGTGCTGCCGGAAAGGGTCAGGCCTAAGCCGGTGGCGGTGACGGTGCCGTTATTGACCAGGGGGGCCTGGATGTCCCCCTGCCCCTGGATGTTGGTGCCGGATGCCAGAGTGATGTTGTTGCCCAGGATATAGTTTTGGGAACTGGTCCCGCCCAGGAACACGGTGCCGCCCCCCTGTATGGTGGCCGGGTTGACGGCATAAAGGGCGGTGGCGTTCCCGGTGCTATTGAGGAAGAACATACCGACGACGTCGAGGCTGGGAGAAGTCCCGCCCAGAGAAAATTGTTGGCCGTTGTTGACGACGACGCCATCAGTGGCTCCCACCGTGAGCCGATTCACCACTGGATTCATGTCCACGTATACGGTGACCATAAAAGGGGTCACCGCGGCCGTGTCGGCGGAATTTGGGGGGGGACCACCCCCTGGACTCCAGGAAGAACCATGACTCCAATTACCGCTTGAGGTGCTCTCCCACGTGTAACTGGTTGCCTGGGCGCCAGAGACAGCCCCAAGGAGTACGCCCAGAACCAAGAACGCCAATAAGAATGGTTTTCTCTGCCTCATGGGGTGTCACTTCCGTGTTAAGGAGCAATTTTCTGGTAGCGCCGGCTGAAGGAGGAAAAAGAGTTAACGGAATCTGAAACCGCTGTGGGGTTATTCTTGCAAAAAAGACGGAAACCTTCAGAACAGACCAGGGCGAAACTTTGGTTCTCCGCCGGTAACGCCGCCCCGCTCGCCCCGGCCCCCCCAGAGCGCCGCCGGCGGTAAAGCCCTTCCAGGCCAGCCGGTGCTCTCTGACTTAGACTTAATGGGTACTCGCCGCTTTCCATCCCTTCCTCGGAAGGGGTTTGGCTTTACTGGAGGTCCCCTAAAAATCTTTTTACATTAAACGACCGGTTAGTTTTATTTAATAGGCATTTTTACCTAATTATCCATAGGATAAGCGCCTAAAAAAACCGGCTCGCCTTACCGGCAACCCGGTTATCTTCCCATCCGTGGAAAGACCCGTATTTTCGTCCCTGCCTCTTGGCGGGTTTAGCTTTCGCTATTACCAATATTAAAATGGCGTCGAACCTTTGTCAAGATATTTATAGTTTAAGGTTAATATAAAAAATTTAAAAGTTCTCAGCTATTGGCGGCGCCGCTCTATCCGGCCAAAATGCGGTTAATTGAGATTACGCGGCGAGCTGGGGCACCGCAGTCCAAGAATGGTTTTTCGGACCCCTTGGCCCGGGAAACTCCCCCCAAGGTTCCTGTTCTTGAAGCCGCTTCCTTGCCGGGAGGGCCCGGTAGCCTAATGTTCCCTAGATTTGTCAGCCAGCAAGCCAGACAGGCCGATTTTTCCAATAATTCTGGCATAATTGACCATCAGAACCAGGATTTCGCCCTCAGGTAGAGCTTAGGGACTCCAGGTCAGCACCGCCCGATAATGGTGCGCCAAATGAAAAGCAGAGGCTAGATAAACCTGCCACAAAGAGGAGGCTTTCCAGGCGGTGTCTGCCCAGACTAGAAAGCCTGGCCCGCCAAAACCGGCCCCAGCTTGATTCGGGCGTCCAGGGCCAGGAGGCCTGAGCGGCCGGGGAACAGGCAGACCGGGTTGAGGTCAACTTCCTGGATTTGGGGGAACTGCAGGATTAATTGGGACAGGGCGGCCAGGGCCTGGCCCAGGGCGGGCAGGTCGCCGGGAGGCTGGCCCCGGAAGCCGGCCAGGAGGCGGCCGATACGGGTTTCGGCCACCAGGTTCCGGGCCTGGGCGACGGTAATCGGGGCGACTCGCAAGGCGACATCGCTCAGGATTTCGGTTTCGATGCCCCCCGCCCCTAAGGCCACTATCGGCCCGAAGGACTGGTCCCGGCGAGCCCCCAGGAGCACCTCCCGGCCGCCGATGACCTGGGCCATGACCACTACCTGCCAGGCCTCCCCCGGCTCCAGGCTTTCCCGGGCCAGGGCGGCCAGGCGGCGATAAGCGGCGTCCACCGCCGGGGCATCGGCTCGGTTCAGGAGCACTCCACCGGCTTCGGTCTTGTGGAGCAAGGAGGCGGCGGCCAGTTTCAGGGCCACTGGATAGCCCAGGGTGTCGGCGGCGGTTACGGCTTCAGCCGGGCGGTTGACCGCCCGCCAGGGGGCCACCGGCACTCCCAGGGCCTCGACAACGCTCAGGGCCAAAGGGAGGGGAAGAAATTCATTCCGGGCCTGGGCCAGCAATGCCGCGATTTTCTCAGCGCCCGGGAGCGGCGTCCTGGGCGCCAAAGCCTCAGGAGCGCCCTGGGCGGCCCGGTCCCGGCTCCAGGCCAGGGCCCGGACGGCCTCCTCGGGGAAATGAAATACCGGTACCTTGAGAGTGTCCCGCAAAAACTTAATTTCGTCTAAGGTGATAAGCAGGGTGATGGCCAGGGGTTTGCCGGCCTCCCGGGCCAGCTCGATGCTGCGCTTGAGCATTTCCCGGCCGGCGGCGACCTCGAAGTCCGCCATGGGGCCGTAGTGGAGCAAGATGGCGTCCACCTCGGGGTCCCGGCAGACCGCGGCTATGACCCCAGTATAGACGGTGAAGTCGAAGACATCCCCCAGATCGATGGGGTTTCCGGGGTAAATTACTCCGGCCCGGGCGTGGTTTCGGATAAAATCGGCCAGGGCCGCGGACAGGGGCGGCAGGCGAAAGCCGTAACGACGGCAGGCATTAGCGGCCACCACCGCCTCGCCGCCGCTGCGGGAGAAGATCACCAGACGGTTGCCCTTAACCTTCGGCTGGCCCACCAATTTGGCCAGGGAGAGAAAGTCCGCCTGGTCGGTGATCTGCACCAGGCCCGCCTGGCGGCAGGCGGCGGCCAGCACTGCTTCGTCGGCGGTGAGGGAGGCGGTGTGGGAATGGGCGATGGCCGCGGTCTCCGGCCCGACGTTGGCCATGTGTAGAAAGACGGGTTTATTGGCGGCCTGGCGGGCCACCTCCAGCAGCCCCCGGCCGTCGGTTACGCCTTCCAGGTAGAGATATACCGCGGCGGTGCCCGGGTCTTCGAGGAAATAGGACAGGGCCTCATTTTCGGAGACATTCAGCTTGTTGCCCAGGCTCAGGAACTTGTTGAACCCCAGGCCTTCCCGAGTCATCCAGGCCAACAGATGGGTGGAGACTCCGCCGCTTTGGGCGATGATGGAGATGTGGCCCAGCCGGGGCAGGGGCCGCACCGCGGCGAACGGCAGGGCCAGGCCGATTTCCATATTCATGCAACCCAGGCCATTGGGGCCGATCAGGCGGATATTATATTTCTGCAGGAGGACGCTAATTTCGTCCTCGAGGGCGCGACCGGCCTCGCTCAATTCGGAGAAGCCGGCGGACTCCACCACCACCCGGGAGATCCCCAGGTTGCCGCAGTCCTGCAACAGACCAGGAATAGAGGGGGCCGGGGCCAAAATCACCGCCAGGTCCACCGGCTCGGGGAGGTCCAGCAGGCTCGGGTAAATAGGCCGAGCAAAGGCGGCGCCGGAACGGCGGCCCACCAGGAAAATCTTCCCCTGATACTGAAATTGCAACAGGTTATGGACGATCCCCCGGGCAAGGTTGTCGGGGCTCTCGGAAACCCCCACTACTGCCACGCTACTGGGATAGAAGAAGTTTTTCATAGACCCCAAGAAGATGTTTTGTAACTCTTGGAGATAATATAAAATATAATTCGCGGAAGAAACCCCAAAATTGGCCAGAATCGTCTTTCTGTGGGGTGCCCCGTTCAAGAGTTTTCTTTCCTGGTCCAGCAAAACCTCAATGTTTCTGAACCGCCGGCGGGAGGCCCACTCTGTTAAGGATGGGCATTAGCAATCCCAACGTCTGGAGGGGCATATGGCCTACGAAAAATGTAGTGAAGTGAGCGAGGAGATCTGGAAGGAGTTGGAAGAGCGGGATCCGCGGGAAGTGGCAGGCCGTACCGGGGTGATTTTTCAGGAGGGGGAGTATCGCCTGCCCTTTCTGGAGCGGGAGTTGCGAATAGACCCGGTCCAGCGGCAGATTCGGGTGCACCCGGCGGCGGCGGGCGACCCGGGGTTCCAGGTTTGCCTGACGGCCCTGGCTTATTTGCTGCACCTGGACCCCAAGGCCCTGGGGCCCGGCCTCAGCCCCATGGAATTGCCGGGCGGGGCCACCTTTTTCCGGGGCCCCCACCGCCTGCCCAAGGAGCCCCTGGAGAACAGGTTCGGGCACGACCTGGCCGGCTTTCTGGCGGCCGGCCAGAAATTCAAGGCGGAAACCAGGCCGGCGGGGGATGCCGCCCTGGCCTTGCAGGTTTTTCCAGGGCTGACGGTGGAGGTGATTCTGTGGCGGGCGGATGAGGAATTTCCGGCCCAGGTATCCTACACCCTGCCGGCGCATCTGGACCGCTTCTGGTTTCTGGACGCGGTTTGGGGTTTGCTCAATCTGGTGAGCCATGAACTTCTCAAGGCCGGGGCTTAAGGGCAGTAACTTAGGGGAGTTTTGTGCCATTCCATGATAAAGGGACCGGGAAGGCAGTTCAGGGATCGCTCCGGCTGACCAGCAGAAAAATCACTCGATAATCAATAAAGATTAATTTGGTTCTTTAATCTTGGTCCTTTATGTGATAAGATTTATGAAAATTAAATAAATATTTAAGAATGGAAAGGTTATGGCACATCTATACAAAAAGGTTAAAAAGGGGCATGAATATTACTACATCCGGGAGACTCAGCGGGTCTATGGCAAGCCAACTACCATAAACCAGGTTTACCTGGGGACCGTCGACAAGGTCGAAAACCTTTTGGGCCGCGGCGGTTTTTCACCCAAGGAGTTTGGGTCGGTATTTGCCCTCAATGAGCTGGACAAGGAGCTGGATCTGGCCGGGATAGTCAATGAGATTCTACCTCCCAAGAAGCGGACCAAGGGTCCATCCCTGGGAGAACTGGTATTTTACGCGGTCCTGAACCGGGCCATCGCCCCCACCAGTAAAAGGCAGCTGGCTACGTGGTACGAAACTACGGACATTCAGCGAATCCGGCCGTTGCGCCTGGAATCCCTGAATTCTCAAAATTTCTGGAACCATTGGGATCGCATCAGTGAACACGATTTGGAACGGATCAACCTCAACTTCTTCAGGAAGGTAAACTCCTTGTTGCCCCCCGGCGACCGACAATTGGTGGTGGAAGCCACCCGGCTGCAATCCACCTCCAAGCCAACCGGGGGCCTGGAGGACCTGGGGGTGGAGGAGTTCGTCCGGCAACCCCAGCAGCCGGGTATCGGCCTGGCCCTGGTGACCGAGCGACAGAGTGGGGTGCCGCTGCATTACCAGACCTTCTCTCCCAACTTTTCGGAAGAAAAGTTCTTTGAACGCGGCCTAAATGACTTACGGTCCCGGATTAATAACCTGGGGGTGCCGGTCAAGGACATAACCATCCTGTTCCACCGGGGCCTGGAATCCGCCCCTCTGATCAGCCGACTCAGCGGTCAGGAAGGGCTGCACTTCTTGGCTTCCTTTCCTTCGGACTTCGCCCCTGAGTTGAGCAAGATTTCCTTGAAGGAATTTTCCCCCTTGCCCTGCCGGGCCAACCAGCGCCTCAGCGACCTGGAAGGCGAAGATGATAAGGTATTGTACTATGAAACCCGGGGTGACTTCTGGGGGCGCTCCCACCGGGTCATCGTCATCTTCGACCCCAAAATCTTCCACCAGAGTTATCAACGGCTGGGGAAAAAGGTGCAGAAGGTGCGCAAGGAGCTAAATGCCCTGTACCAGCGCTTCCTGGAAGAAAAGGCGGAAGAAAAAGCTCCCCAGGCCATCAAAGAACGCCTGGCCCAATTGTGCGAGCGGCTCAAGCTCACCCCCGAGATCTTCCAGGTGAGTTTCCCCCGGGAAAAGGGCCAGACTAGCCTGGCGCTGCAGCTCGACCACCGCCAGATGGCCAGTAATGTCCGCCACTTCGGGAAAAGAATCCTGATCACCGACCGGGATGATTGGGAGGCGGCGGAGATTTATGAGGCCTTTACCAAGGAGAGGGGGCTGGATTCTCAAAGTAATAGCAAGACCTCCAGCCTCTGGCCCGATGAAGATCCGTCCGAGCCCGCCATGCAGGTGACCTTTATGCCCCTGTACCACTGGACCGGCTCCAAGATCCGGGTTCACCTGTTTGTTTGCGCGGTGGCCATGACTTACCTGGCCCTCTTGAGCCAGCGCCTCAACTCCCTCGGTTTTTCCCTCACTCCCCGGGAAGCCATAGAGGAGTTGCGCTCCCTGCGCACCGCCATTTTTCAGGAAGGCGAGGAAGGGAAGCTCAAACGGATGCTGGACCAGGTGAGCGCCCGGCAGGCCGCCATCCTCGAGGCCCTGGGTTATCAGGTCCAGGAGGGCAAGATCCTGCCACAGTAAGCCGTTATCCTCAAACCTCATATGAGAGGATTGCGAAAGTTTCTTGAGGGGAGGGCGTGGGGCCATGGGCCCCTCCCTCCCCTCAAACTTTTTTCCCAACCCCCCTTAAGTTTCAGGGATATCGAGGCGTAATGCCTCGATTTTCTTATATAATCTAAAGGGTTGGGGGAGAGGGTTTGGGAGAGGGGGCAGGGGGCTGGTCCCCCTGGTCCCCCTGGCCCCCTATCCCCCCTGTTTGGACCGGGGGGAGAGGGCCAGGGTGAGGGGGGGAGAAAAAATTTTTGACTCCGGCTATAATGGCTGAAGCCGGTCTTGGCGCCTTTGGCCTTTCAACCCAAAACAGAAAACAGAAAACCGTCTTTCATGATTTACGGCATCGGCATTGACCTGGTAAAAGTCCCCCGCCTGGCCGCCGCCCTGGAGCGCTACGGCGAGCGCTTCCTGGCCCGGGTCTTCACCCCCCGGGAAATCGCCCATTGCCAGGAAAGACGCCGCGGCGGCGCCGCCGCCTTGGCCTTGCGCTTCGCCGCCAAGGAGGCCTTCTCCAAGGCCCTGGGGGTCGGCCTGCGGAAGGACGGCATCCGCTGGCGGGAGGTGGAAGTGGTGCCGAACTCCATGGGCAAGCCGGAACTGGTGGTCAGCGGCCGGGCTGCCGCCCTCTGCGCCGCCGCCGGCATCACCGCCATGCACCTCTCCCTTACCGACGAAAACGCCCAGGCCCTGGCCGTGGTGATTTTGGAGAAATGATGGCTGAAAATGCCCCCACCTGGGGGCAGTTCTCGAACCGCCCCTACAAGGAATAACATGCTACCTCTTAGCCTTAACAACTGTAAGGATTAAAGGGGCGGATTCAAAAGCAGCGGCGGGCGGTGCCCGCCCTACACAAAACTTCTCGATTTCGTCGTTCATCTTGTGGATAAGGTTATCTTGCTTAAATCATTGGATAATTTAGACGAAAACCTGATTGTTTACGGCAGCCTGGCCCCCGGAGGACGGTATCATTACCTGCTGGCCGACCTGCCGGGCACCTGGGAGAAATGCGTCATCCGGGGCCAGATGGGCGCAGCCCGGGGTTTCAAGGCCTTTCGCTACGAGGAAAACGGCCCGGAGCAACCGGCCTGGCTGGTCACCTCCAAGGCCCTGCCCCAAAAATTCCCGGAACTGGACGCCTTTGAAGGCGAGTCTTACCGCCGCCGGGTCATCTCTGCCCGGGTAAGCCGCCGCCGGGTCTGGGCCCATATCTATGAAGTGCGGGAGTTCTCCTGAAAGAACCGGGCTGATTGCCTGGCTATTTCTCTGCCGCAACCTATCATTGGAGGAAGGAGGACGGCCATGAAAAAAATTTGGACGGGAATCTTCTTACTGCTGGCTACGGTAAGCCTGGCGGCGGCGGCCCTGGCCCAGCCGCCCACTACCTCCGGCGGCTCGGGGATGGCCCTGCTCAATCTGGACAACACTGTGGCCCTGCACGGCTACGACCCGGTGTCTTATTTTGAGCAGGAGCGGCCAAGGCGGGGCAATCGGCAAATCCTGGAAAGGGTAGGTGGGGCCACCTACTTCTTCGCCTCCAGGGCCAACCGCTATACCTTCCTGGGCAATGCCCCGGCCTATCAACCTCAGTTCGGCGGCTTCTGCGCCACCGCCATGGCCCAAGGCCGGCTGGAAGACATTGATCCGGAAATTTTCCTCATCTTTGACGGCAAGCTGTATCTCTTCAAGGACGAGGAGGCCAGGGCCTGGTTTTTGAACAATCCTCGGGGGACCATAGCCGCGGCGACGCATAACTACTTCGAGATAGCGCTTAAGCAGCGGAACTATTATTAACGGCCGGCGGCGGGCTTGGTTGCGGAGATGGCCTTACTCGAATGGTTATGCTGCCTACTGCTAATTTTAATCCCGGCCGGGGCCGCGGCCGAGGAGGCGTTCCAACAACCGCAGCCGGGGCGGGTCTGGCAATTTCCCGCGGACCACGGGTCCCATCCGGGGTTCAAAACCGAGTGGTGGTATTGGGTGGGGCAGCTTAAGTCCAGGGAAGGGGAGAGCTTCGGCTACCAGCTCACCTTCTTCCGGGTGGCCCTGCGGCGAGCCGAGCCCCAGGGGCGCTCGGCCTGGCGCCTGCACACTATCTATTTCGCCCACCTGAGCGTCTCGGACCCGGCCCGGGGGACCTTTCACTTCCGGGAGAAGGCGGGCCGGGGCGCCCTGGGGCTCTCCGGCGCCGAAGCGGGCCATCTCCGGGTGTGGGTTGACCCCTGGCAGGCGGAGCAGGTGGGGGAAGCCTTTCATCTCCAGGCCGGGGACGAGGACCTGGGGCTGGACCTGAGCCTCAGCCCGCTAAAACCCCCGGCCCTGCACGGCGACGGGGGCTTTAGCCGCAAGGCCGCCACCTCCGGGGCAGCCAGCTATTATTATTCCCTCAGCCGACTGGACACCCAGGGCCAAATACGCCTCGGCGGCCGCACCCTGGCCGTGACCGGCCTTAGCTGGATGGACCATGAATTCTTCAGCGGCGCCATGGCCCCAGGTCTGGTGGGCTGGGACTGGTTCGCCCTGCAACTGAACGACGGCCAGGAGGTAATGCTCTATCTTTTGCGCCAGCAGGACGGCCGCCTGGACCCGGCCTCCGCCGGCACCCTGGTGGACGCCCGCGGTAGGACCAGCCCCCTCAAAATAGCGGATTTCCAGGTGAAGGCCACCGGCACCTGGAAGTCGCCTCATTCCAAGGCGGTGTATCCGGCGGGCTGGCAGATTACCCTTCCCGGCGCCGGCCTCAGTCTCACCCTGATTCCCATCCTGGCCGACCAGGAGGTCCGGGCCGGGGCCCCGGCGAAGGTGAACTATTGGGAAGGCCAGGTGAAAGTCCAGGGACAGAAAGAGGGGCAGCCGATTAGCGGCCAGGGGTACGTGGAGCTCACCGGTTACGCGGGCCACGTGAAAGGCAGGTTTTAAAAGGCGGGTTAAAAGAAGAATGAGGAAAATATTCTTTAGGAAGAGGGGGCCAGGGGTCGCGGACCCCTGCCCCCTCTCCCAAACCCTCTCCCCCAACCTCTTATATTATAAGGAAATCGAGGCGTTAAGCCTAGATTTTCCTGAGAATTAAGGGGGGTTGGGAAAAAAGTTTGAGGGGAGGGCGGGGGCTTGTGGTCCCCGGCTCTCCCCTCAAAGGAACTACTCAATGGTCTTATATATATATTCCCTGGCGGGCGTCAGCGCGTCAGCCAGCGGTCGTTGCGCACTGTCAGGAAGGCCCAGGGCTGGACCCAATATAGGAAGAAGAAGGCATAGTAGGAGTAGATGATGCCGTAGATGAATTCCAGGTCCCGTTCCTGGGAGATGTAATAGGACAACCATATCAGGGTGAAGACCCCCAGGCCGGCAAAGAACTTCACCATGACGATGGGGTAGATAACGAAGGAGACCCAGAGCATCCCAATGAAGAAATAGGTGAGGGGAAACTCAATCTGGGTGATAGAGAAATCAATAATGGGCAGCAGCCAATGCTTCTTCCGGTAGTTGGTGAAGATGAACTTTAATTGGACCCAGTTTTCCCGGAAGTTGCTGCGATCCCAGCGCAGGTACATGCGCACCAGGCCGCGGTAGGTTTCCGGCACCTTGGTGTAAACCAGGGCGCTGCGCTGGTAAACGGTGAAGTAGCCCTGGCGCAGCACCAGGTTGGTGAGGGCCCGGTCTTCCCCGATGTTGGCGGGCAGGCCCAGGAAGGTCTGGTGGCGCCACTCTTTCAGAATAGGTTTCAGGGCCCTGGCGCGATAGGCCGACAGGGCGCCCGGGGTGCAGGTCACGAAGCCGTACATGCTTTGGGAGGCGCGCAGGAAGTCAAAGGCCAGGACGAAGCGCACCGCCAGCATCCGGGCCAGGACGCAGCGGACCCGGTTGAAAACCTTGACGTTGCCAGCCACCGCGCCTATTTTGGGGTCCTGGAGCATGGGCGCAATGACCTGCCGGACCGTATCGGGCTGGATAATGCTGTCGGAATCGATGCTGACAAAAAATTCGCCCTTGCCCTGGGTGAAACCGGCATAGAGGCCCTCTTTCTTGCCCCGGTTCCGGGGGAAGCGAATGGCCTTGATCAATTGGGGATAGCGCTTCTGAACCCGGTCAATATAAGTCCAGGTGTCATCCTTGGAGCCGTCATCAATGCAGATGATTTCCAGGCGATCGGCGGGATAGTCGGAGGAGGCGGCGGCGTAAATGGCCTTTTCCACCAAAGCCCCTTCGTTATACGCCGGAATAATGACGGTCACCCGGGGCAGGGGCCCTTGGGGCAACGGGTAGGATTTATAGCGCCACCAGAAGATGGTGCGGACCAGCTGGAAGGCCAGGTAGGTCAGGGTAAAACCGGATCCCAGAGCCATGAGGGGCGAGCCGAAGCTTTTGCTGCTGAGGAGGTGGAGATAGCCGTCGAACGAGCCGACCTTCAGGGCCACCAGAAAACAAACCGACAAGGTCAAGGGGACCAGAATCTTGAGGGCCAGGTCTAACACCTGGATCCGGTGTTCTTCCTGGGACCGCCATTTACCCTGAGTCCAGGGAAAGGCGAAGGCGGTGCTGCGCATATTTATAGACCTCAGTAAAGGTAAGTGAATTCAACCGAGCTACTAACAATGCAAATGACTTGCCAAAAGAAATTAGAAAAATGATTGGGTAACTTGTTGATATGGCGCTAAAATTAATTATGACAATTTTGTCTATAAATATTAGGCGGCCCAAATTTCTCTACTTGAGAGAACGGCTGCTAAGCATGATAAATATTTCTCAAATTGATAAATGAAGCGCCGCAGGGCACGGGGGGGGGGTAAAAATTTTTTGCCCGGCCAAAAAAAAGGACCATCCCCAGGAAGATTTTCCGCCGCTCCCAAAAGGTCCGGTTCACTTCTCCATCATCTTATGGTAAATAAGGAAAGGTTGGGAAAGCGGCGATCATCTCAATCAGCGCCAGCAGGTGTTCAAATTTATAGAGAAATAAAGGGAAACATATGGGAAATAATCAGGCGCCACCCACATCGGCAAAAGCAAGCGGACTGAAGCTCGGAGAACTGGGGCAGGAGTGGGCCGTCCCTGCGGGCACCCGCATCGTCAGCCAGGGAGAATCCCCGGATTTTTTTTATGTGATCCAATCCGGCCGGCTGCAGGTCTTTCGGGAGACCAAGGACCACATCCGCACCCCATTGACGGAATTGGGCCCGGGAGAATATTTCGGCGAAGTGGCTCTGGTGACCGGCCAGCCCCGCACCGCTTCGGTGGAGACTTTAGAAGAATCCGTCCTGATCAAAGTCTCCAAGGAAGAATTCGACCGCCTCTTGGACCATAACCCCGGATTGGCCCGCAGTATTATTAACCAGTTGGCCAGTTGGATGGTGAGCGGCGACACCCGCCTGGAACAAGAGGTGGTGCACCAGGTCAAACTCCGCCAGATCTCCTGGTTCGACTATCTCCTGATGATCGGTTTGAGTGTGGTCCTGGGCCTGGTCTTCAACCTTTACAACGACAATAAGATTCCGCTCATTTACGGTTGGGGTGAAAAGGACGACATTCCCGAGATTTCCCTGAGCCAGGCCCAGAAAATGTCTGAAAATAATCAGGCTATTTTCGTGGACGCCAGGAAAAGCGCGTTCTTTGACCAGAAACATATCAAGGGCGCCATGAATCTGCCCCTGATCCTGACGGACCTGATGTATCCCATGTTCCGATTCACCCTGGACCAGACCCCGGGCGCCAAGGACAAGACCGTCATCGTTTACGGCGGCTCCTTTAGCCGGCGGTTCGACCTCGAATTGGCTCGCCTGTTCAAAAGCAAGGGGATGGACAAGGTGGTGGTGCTTAATGACTACCGCGGCTGGGATGACATCCTTCCCTTGGAAGAGAAGCCGCCCAAGGAAGGCGCCAGCATTTCCTTGGGTCTGAATGGCTTGCTCGAGTGGATACCGTTAAGCATCTTTTTGCTGATCTTGATCCCTCCCATCCGCCGCAGCCCTTACCTGGCGATAGCCGGCCGTCTGCTCCTGGGGGTGATCTTTATCTCCTTCGCCTTGAGTAAGATCTTGCGGCCGGCGGTCTTCGCCTTAAACACCGTGGATTATGGCATGATGCCCGCCTGGGGGGTGAATCTCTGGGCCCTCGCCTTGCCGTGGGCGGAACTGGTAGTGGGATTGTTCCTGGTCCTGGGCATCCGCACCAGGGCGGCGGCCACCCTGATTGGGGCCATGAATGTCGTCTTCATCATTGGGCTGGTAAACGCCATTTTTCACCATCTGCCCATTAACTGCGGCTGCGTCGGGGAAGTGGGCGAGCCGGTGAACTGGTGGAAAGTCCTCAAGAATACCGGGATGTTGGTCATGACCGCCCAAATTTTCTTCTACGATCGCCTGTTTGTCTTGGATCGTGGAGGCTTCATCTTAAGGGATAGAAAAATATGAACAGATACTTGCTGAAGTTGGCCGCGGTCCTGGGTCTGCTCCTGGTTTTCCTGGCCCTGTGGGGTTGTGGGGAGTCGCGTTCCCGGTTCGCCGGGACCTACCGTTCGGAAAAAACCGTTGACGGCAAAAATTATGTTGACCTCGACCTCAGGGACGATGGCAAAGGGACCTGGACCCTGGAGGGAAAGAGCGTAGAATTCACCTGGATGGTGAATGAAGGCAAGGTTTGGCTGTACCTCAAAAGCGGGGGCATCATTATTGGCACCCCCAGCGAAGGGGGCAAGAAATTGGCGCTGGACATGAGCGCCGACTGGCATCCAGGTTGTCCAGCCAATTTATGCGTGAGCTTTAAACGGAGTGCAGAGGGAGGATAAGGCAATTTTTAATCTGGCAGCCCCAGGGGCCAAAGGCCAGGCCTTTGGCCTACTGGGAATTTTTTTCCTGGTAGTGGGAAGCCTCCTCAGCCCTCGGTTGAGTTGGGGAGCGGGTGAGGTGGAAGTGCGCCGCCTGGGGTTGAGTCGGGTGGGCGAAAACACCTTGTTGACCATCGTCCTGGACCGGGCGGCGGAACCTCGGATCACTCCCTCCCAGACCTCGGGAAAGCCGCAACTGGTGGTGGAATTCCCTCTAGCCCGGGCCGGGCGCCTGCCGCCCCGCCTCGAAGGGGATGATATCCTGGTGGAACAGGTGCAAACCCAATCCGACCTGAGGGGGGTGCGGATCACCCTGAATTTTTTTCCAGACCGGCCGTATGTCTTCTGGCGGCAGAAACGCCCCGGCGCTGGCGGGCAGACCCTGTTCATCCTGGGCCTGAGGCCCGAAGCCTCGGCCCGCCGCCTGGCGCAGCTGCGGCTGCCCGCGGAGGCGGAGCCGGAGCCGGAGCCTGCCACCCCTGGTGGCCCTCCGCCCCCCGGGAAAGAACCGGAGTATGAAGCCCTCCCGCCCCCGGCCGAGCCGCCCCTGGAGGAATACAAACAAACGCCTTCCCCGGGGAGCGCGGTTCCCGGCAGTTTTGGTGATCTGCGCCAACTGCTGCCCAAGGCCGGGGCCCTGCTGGAAAGCTTGGAAAGAGACGGCTGGACCGTTACTGAATCCCATAATTATGACCGGCCGGGGCAACGCTTTTTTCGGGATTTTACCCTGGCCAACCAAAGTTATCCGCAACTATCGGTTCAAATCGTCTATATGCCGGCCAATTCGCCCGGAACCCCAAATATCAGCATCGTCAGCCTGTCCACCGACAAGCTGGGAGGCGAGACCGCGGCCAAATATCAGAGCTTGCGTCAATGGAGTTTCGGCCGCATAAGAAAGGACTATGAGGATATCGGCGATTTCTTCGAAGATGCCCTGAAACCCCTGCGGGTGAGGCTGCGGGAAGATACCAAGGCTTTGGCGCTCAGGGATGCCGCGGTATTCACGAATTTTATCAAGGCCGCTTGCGGCAATCCCCAGGTAGCCGATATGGTCATGAGCCATGTGCGGGAAAAAGTGAACCCCCGCTTCGAAGGGGTGCAATACACCGTCTCGGAAAATCCCCTGATTATTCTCAATATGGTGGATTTTTTGTATGTGAAGGTCTATTTTCTGAATTTATCCTGAGGAGGTGGAAGGTGGCCCAGGAGGTTACCATTTTCGGCAAGCAGTCCTGACCCTATACCATCAAGGCCCGGGAGGCCAAGAGCAAAGAGGGATTGACCGTCATCTATAAGGATGTCATCGCCAGTTCCCAGGCCATGGAAGAGATGAAACGCCTCACTCCGGGCAATCGCCGGGTGCCGGTGCTGGTGGAAGGCAGCCAGGTGACCATCGGCTTCGGTGGTTCCTGAAGGGTTTAATCGGCCCGCGGTCGCGGGTTTTGGCACAAAAACCCCATTGACCAGAGGAGGGGCCATGAGGCGGCCGCCGTCGCCCGGGCCCTTTCCTTTTGCCTTATTTGCCCTCCGAATCCCCTGGGCGCCTCTCAAAAGCTCAAAATTACCTGGTGAAATGTGGAAGGAAGCTGGTCACTCCTGGACGGGGCCGCAATTTTGCCGAGAATTCGGGGGATGAGGGTGGTCATGCGGCTAACTGGAATAAATTGAATAATTTATTATTGGATAACCTATTTTAATCCTTAGTTATTTAGGCAATGTTTCCAAAAATAAAAATACAATTTTTTCACGAGTATAGAAATCCCACTCTGCCGGAAAAAATGGCGGAATTGGGGGGAAATTTCCCCATTTTTAGAAAATTTGCCCCGATAAAAGCGTTTGCCAGGTTTGCTAATTATGGCAATTATCATTTATGGTGACGTATTTTTAAGAAAAACAGGGAAATATCGGGGTCAATAAATTTTTTTCTTGACAGGCCGAGAAATCCCGGCTATTATTTGTTCCGAAAATCACAAAGGTCTTTTGGGTCGTGCGTTAATGCACTTAACCAATGGCTTTTGGGGATAGGAACCTGAAACCGGGCGGCCGTCAATGAGGGGGATGTAACCTTCGAAGCGACCCAAGGCTGAAGGCGTCAAAATCACCACCAAGAAATTCCGGGGCTTGGGCCCCAAATTTTTCTGACGGTTCCTTTTTCAATTTATTCCCCAGCCATCCGAAGCAATCCTGAACTGTCTAAAAAGGGAGGGAGTCATGAAAACGATGGCTATAGTTTGCCTCATCGGGGTTGGGGTATTCTGCACCCCCCGACCTACCATGTGCGTCTCCATGTCGATTGTTACCGTGACGGCATATCACCATTGCCCTGGATCCAGAGGAATTACCGCTTCAGGAGTGCGGGTAAGGAAAGGGATAATCGCGGTCAGCCGGGATCTGGAACACAATTTGTGCCTGGATTTTGGCGACCGGGTGTTACTCCATGGATTTGGGATATTTCAGGTTCAGGACCGCATGGCCCCCCGTTGGAGCAGGAAGGTGGATATCTACCTGGACAGCCAGAAAAAAGCAAGCGACTTCGGGGTCCGCCGCTATGTGGTCCTGGTAAAACTTGCCTGACCCTATCCCCTGGTTATTTAACTCGCTCAATATAAGTTCCGGTGCGGGTGTCCACCTTTACCCGGTCCCCTTCATTGATAAACAGCGGCACCTGAAGGGTGGCGCCGCTTTCCAGGACCGCGGGTTTGCTGCCCCCGGAGGCCGTATCGCCCCTGACTCCTGGCTCGGTCTGGGCTATGGCCAGTTCCACGAAGGTGGGCAACTCCACGGCGATGGGTTCTTTATTATAGAAGAGGACCTCGACGTTCAGGTTTTCGATGAGGTAAAGCCGCGCCTCGCCTACCTGCTCCGTGCTGAGCATGATCTGCTCAAAGGTTTCATTGTCCATCATGCAATAGCGGTCGCCTTCCCGGTAGAGATACTGCATCTCCCGCTCCATGAGGTCGGGCTTTTCCACCTTCTCCCCGGAGCGAAAGGTCTGGTCCACTACCCGGCCGTTGAGCAGATTCTTTAGCTTGGTGCGCACGAAGGCGCCGCCTTTGCCGGGTTTGACGTGCTGAAAGTCCACAATGATATAGGGAGTGCCGTCCACTTCAATCCTTAAGCCTTTCTTGAACTCCGCGGTGGAATACATCTGCGCTTACCCTTCCTGGAGATGAAATCTGACCTCAAAGGAATTACGCCCCTCGGCCGAATTCCGCCATCCCCAACTGCCGAAAAAATTTAGTAGATATCCGACCGGATTACTGACCGTGGTTGGAGCCGGTTTTGGGCGCCCCTTCCAGGAAATGCCAGGCCCATGATTGCCTGTCGGCATCCGGCGGCCCTCCGGAATTGGCCGGAGCTGCATTGGTGGGGGTCATGCTAAGGCCAGCGGATGGGGCAAAATGCTTGCTTTCCTTGCCGGGGGGCAATTGAAAAATTCTTTCATTTTTTTTGATGAAATTCAACTCCCGGCGGATGAATTCTTGAATCATTTCCGGGTCATTCTGCAGACGGACGATGGTGCGGGTCAGCCGGGCGTTTTCTTCCGCCAGCCGGGCGTTTTCCTGATCCAGGCGGATTTTTTCCTGCCGGAAGCGATAGATCCGGTAGAGGCCGCGGTGGCTAAAGATCACCGAGGCAAACACCAGCAGCCCCAAGACCACGGCCACCGCGACCAGCACTTTGCGGCTGCCCTTGGCCTCGGTAATAGTCGGCGAAGTCATGTTCTCCCCCGAAACCAGACTTCAAGATTACTTATAATGGAAAAATTCGCCAGATGCAAGGAAAAACAGGAGCTTGGGAGCTATTAGCGGGGAAAAAATGATTTTTTCCTGTCAGGTGGAAGAGGTTATAGCGCCTTTCCTGCCCATAGAGGTCCCCGGCAGCCGCAGGACGCCCCCAGGGGCGCGCCCTCAGGGGGCGGACCGCCGGTCCGCCTCCGGCAAAAATTTTAAATTTCCCGGGCCCCTGAGCCTTTTCCCTCCTGGGCCAGGCGAATTTGGTCCAGAATGGCGTTGACAAAGGCGCCCGAGTCCTCGCTGCCGTAGCGCTTGGCCAGCTCCACCGCCTCGTTGATCACCACTTTGGGGGGAATTTTAGGCTGGAAAAGAAGTTCAAAGGCGGCCAGGCGCAACAGGTTCCGGTCCACCACGGTCATGCGTTCCAGACGCCAGTGCTCGGAATAGCGGGCAATGAGGGCGTCCAACTCCTCCTGATGCGAGCCCACCCCGGTGGCCAATTCCCGAAGATAGGCGGGCACGCCGGGCCCCACCGGGTGAAAGTGGCGCCAGAAACGCGCCAAATCCTCCTGGCTGCGGCTCCCGACAAAATCAGCTTGATAAAGAAATTTCAGCGCCCATTCCCGGCACTGGCTACGGGAATAAGCCCCCAAAAATCAGGCCCCCAGGCCTTTCAGGAGATTGACCATTTCGAGGGCGGCGGCCGCGGCGGCGAAACCCTTGTTGCCCGCCTTGCTGCCGGCCCGCTCGATGGCCTGTTCCAGGGTGTCGGTGGTCAGAATGCCGAAGGAGATGGGCACCCCGGTCTCCAGGGTCACCTGGGCGATGCCCTTGCTAACTTCTGCGGCAACGTAATCGAAGTGCGGGGTGGAACCGCGAATAATTGCCCCCAGGCAGACCACGGCGTCATGGGCCCGGGCCGCGGTCAGGCGTTTGGCCACCACCGGAATCTCCCAGGCCCCGGGCACCCGGACCACCGTCAGGTCGTCCTCGGTCACCCCCTGGCGCCGCAGACAATCCAGGGCGCCGTCCAGCAGGCGCTCGGTAATAAAAGAATTGAAGCGGCTGACCACCAGGGCGATTTTCAGGCCCTCACCGGTGAGTTTACCTTCTACAGTGCGCATTCTTCCCCCTTCAATGAATTTTTCGCCCGGGCTTAACTTTCCACCAGCTTCAACATATGCCCCAGCTTCAGGCACTTGGTCTTGAGATAGTTGCGATTCTCCCGGTTGGGCGGGATCTCTAAGGCGACCCGCTCCACCACCTTCATCCCGTAACCTTCCAGACCGATAATTTTTTTGGGATTGTTGGTCATCAGGCGCATCTTGCGGACCCCCAGGTCCCGCAAAATCTGGGCCCCGATGCCATAGTCCCGCAGGTCCGCCTTGAAGCCCAGGGCCTCATTGGCCTCCACCGTATCGGCCCCCTGGTCCTGGAGCTCATAGGCCCGCAATTTATTGATCAGGCCGATCCCCCGGCCTTCCTGGTGCATGTAGACGATGACCCCGCGGCCTTCTTCCTCCACCCGTTGCATGGCTGCTTCCAGTTGGTCGCCGCAGTCGCAGCGCAGGGAATGGAAGACGTCGCCGGTGAGGCATTCCGAGTGCACCCGCACCAGCACCGGGTCTTCTGGCTTAATCTCCCCCTTCACCAGGGCGATGTGCTGGTTGTCGTCCACATCGTTTTCATAGCCGATGACGGTGAATTCCCCCAAATAGGTGGGCAGTTGGGCCACGGCCCGGCGGTGCACGAAGGATTCATGCCGCAGACGGTATTCCACCAGGTCGGCGATGGTGGCGATCTTGAGATTATGCGTGGCGGCGAATTCTTCCAGGTCCGGCATTCGGGCCATGGTGCCGTCATCCTTCATGACTTCGCAGATGACCGCGGCGCCTTTTAATCCCGCCAACCGGGCCAGGTCCGTGGAGCCTTCGGTCTGCCCGGTGCGCACCAGCACCCCGCCCTTGCGGGCCCGGATGGGGAAGACATGGCCGGGACTCACCAGGTCCTCCGGCCGGGCGTTGTCGGCCACCGCCGTGCGAATGGTGGTGGCCCGGTCCGCCGCCGAGATGCCGGTGGTCACCCCCCGGCGGGCCTCGACGGACACGGTGAAGGCCGTCTGGAAGCGCGACTGGTTGTCCCGGACCATCTGGGAGAGCCGGAGGCGCTCCACCAGCGCCGGCTCCAGGGCCAGGCAAATGAGGCCCCGGCCTTTCTGGGCCATGAAGTTGATGGCCTCCGGAGTCGCCAACTCCGCGGCCATGGTCAGATCGCCTTCGTTTTCCCGGTCTTCGTCGTCCACCAGGATGATCACCTTCCCCTGGCGGATATCTTCAATGGCTTCTTCAATACGGGCTACGGACATAATGGTTTTCCCTGGACAATTTTTAGAGCAGACCAGTTTTTTTCGTTTTTCGTTCTTCAATGTCGGCCGGAAATCTTGGGCGTGAGCCAGCTCCTTCATTCTTTTAATGAAAAAAATTGCTCAATTCCCTTCATTTGCCTGGAAACCTCGAGGTCCATGACCAAAAACGACAAAAGACTCAAAAAAATCCAGGCCGGGCCAAGTTTTAGGTGGCGCGGGGCGCCGCCCACCCGTCTTTCCTTCACTGCTTACTTCTCACTGCTCCCGGCTCACTCCAAAAATCCATGCCGGGCCAGCAGTTCGGCGGTGACCCCTTCGCCCTTGGGGGCGTCCTTCCCCAACATCCGGGCCACGTATTTGCCGATGAGGTCTGTTTCCAGGTTGACCCGGTCCCCCACCTTCAAGGCGGCCAGGGTAGTCTCCCTGGCGGTGAAGGGAATGATATTCACGCTGAAGGTGTTGCCCTTAATCGTGTTCACCGTCAGGGAAACCCCGTCCACCGCGATGGAGCCCTTTTCGATGACGAAGCGGCCCAGGGCCCCGGGCAACTCGATCTGCAACTGAAAATGCGCCGGGCCGGACCTTAGCTGCCGCACTATCCCGACCGCGTCCACGTGCCCGGTGACCAGATGGCCGCCCAGGCGGTCGCCAAGTCTAAGGGATCTTTCTAAGTTTACCCGGTCGCCCACCTTTTTCAAGGGGAAAGTGGTGCGGGCCAGGGTCTCCGGCGACACCTCGAAGCTCACCCCCGGCGGCGCCAGGGCCGCCACCGTGAGACAGGCCCCGGCCACCGCCACGGATTCGCCCAGGACCAGCTCCGCCGCCGGAAACGAGGTCCTGAGGGCAATCCTCAGCCCCTCCGCCAGCGGAGCAAGCCCCAGGATTTCCCCCACTCCTTCCACTATACCGGTGAACATGTCCCATCCCTAACCGGCGAATTTATTTTACTATTTTATAATATTTCCAACTATAAAGAAATCCATCTCCATAAAAAAAGCGGCGTCCCGGGGGACGCCGCTGATGGTCTTAAATAGGTTCGCTTAGCTTAGGAACGTTTCCGCCAGAAGCGCAAACCGCCCAGGCCCAGCAGACCGGAGCCCAGCAGCAGGACGGTTGGGGGGAGCGGCACTACTTCTATGTCGTACACGCTGGTGGCGCCGCTGCCCGCCACATTATTAAATGTGACACTCACCAGGGTTCTCCCCAAGTCAGCCGAAGTTAAATTCAGGACGCTCTCATAGAGCTGGAAATCTATGGCACCATCCCCATTAATACTGTTGTTAGACAGCACAATCCGCTGGAGCCCCCCAAGGGCTACCTGGCTAGAAGTATAGGTATGGTACCAGTCCGGCGCAAATAGAGCGCTGGCATAGGTACTGCTTGGACCACTTGCGAAGTTCAGGGTGATGTTGCTCGACAAAACGCCAAACGTGCTGCCCGAGGTGTCCAGGATGTAGAGGGTAGAGTATTTCCCCGGGACCACCATCATGGTGCCGAAGCTAGGATCGCCGTTACCCATGCGCAAGGCATTGTCCGCGATATAAGGTTGGAAACGGTAGGTTATCCCATCGCCGGTGGCGCTGATAAAACTGCCGGATACCGGTAAACCGGCAGTTACCGTTCCATTGCTCGCCATGTATCCGTTTTCGGCCCAGGCGGCATAATTGGCGTCTACCGCTCTGGTAATGGAGCCCGAGGGGGCTGCCAAGACCTCATCTTCATTGAACCCGCCGGTGACTATGCTTGTGCTGGCCTGGGCGGCCCCTGTCCAAAACATCACTGCCAATAGCCCAATAATTACAAGGTAAGTTTTCCGCATGGAACCCCCTTATCTGGATGAAAAAATTTTCCAAATGACAAAAAAAACAGGCTGCCGAGCCGGCAGGCCTGCCTCTTCCTTGAGACTTATGAACTAATTTTAATTCAATTGTATTCTAATAATTATTTACCGAATTTGTCAACCTTTTTTTTATGGTTTTTAAATTTTTTTTGATTTTTTCCAATTTGAGACCCCGGGGAAAATCCCTTTCCACCCGCCAACGCATCTCAAACTCCTATATCTTGTAGAGCAGGCGCCCTGGCCGTCGTTATCCGCCGCGGCCGGCGGGGCTCTAGGATTTTTTGCAAAGTTCTCAGGTTGCTTTCAATCGCCGGCGCCGGGTTAAACAGCAGTCTGAGGGTTGGCGTTTTAGGGGCGGCGCGGCCGCCGCCCCTCCGGCCTCAGGCCACCGTCACCTCTTTGTCCAAAAACACGTCCTGGATGGCGTTGAACAGCTCCACTCCTTCCGGCATGGGGCGCTGGAAGGTCTTGCGCCCGGAGATCAGTCCCATGCCACCGGCCCGCTTGTTGATCACCGCGGTGCGCACCGCCTCGGCCAGGTCGTTTTTCCCGGCGCCGCCCCCGGAGTTGATCAGCCCCACCCGGCCCATGAAGCAATTGGCCACCTGGTAGCGCACCAGGTCAATGGGGTGATTCCCCGCCAGCTTGGTATAGACCAAATCATGGGTCTTGCCGAATTTGGGGAGGGCCCGGTAGCCCCCGTTTAACTCCGCCATCTTCTGTTTGACGATGTCCGCCTCGATGGTCACCCCCAGGTAATTGGCCTGGCCGGTGAGGTCGGCGGCGGCGTGCATGTCCCCCTGCTCGGTGTTAAAGGCGGGGTTGCGCAGGTAGCACCAGAGGATGGCAGCCATCCCCAGCTCGTGGGCCAGCTTGAAGGCCTCGCTGATTTCCTGAATCTGCCGCCGGCACTCGGGGGAGCCATAATAAATGGTGGCTCCCACCGCCACCGCCCCCAGGTCGAAGGCCTGCTCCACCGCGGCAAACAGGGTCTGGTCATAAAAATTCGGATAGCTCAGCATCTCATTATGGTTAATCTTGACGATGAACGGGATTTTGTGGGCGTATTTCCGGGCCACCGCGCCCAGCACCCCCAGGGTGGAGGCCACCGCGTTGCAGCCGCCTTCGATGGCCAGTTTGACGATGTTCCCCGGATCGAAGTAGATGGGATTGGGGGCAAAGGAGGCGCCGGCGGAATGCTCCACCCCCTGGTCCACCGGCAGGATGGAGAGATAGCCGGTGCCGGCCAGCCGGCCGTGGTTAAACAGGGCCGCCAGGGAACGCAGCACTCCCGGCGGCCGGTCGCTTTCCACCCAGACCCTCTCGAGAAAATCCGGCCCGGGCAGGTGCAGGCTTTCTTTGGGGAAGCCGGTGCATTGATAGCTCAACAGGTCGTCGGCCTCGGGGCCTAACAGAGATTGAATTTTTTTGAGCATTGCCACCTTACTACCTCCTATGAAGACGATTTTCGGTTTTCAGTTTTTCCTAAGCTGATGCAGGTTCTAAGTACAGTATTTCATAAATGCGCTTTCGTGTTTATTTGTTTATTGACGGCAGGGATCAGGTGATTTTCTTCCCCCGCACCCTAACCCTCTCCCCGGTTTAAACACCTTCGAAGGGGAGAGCGGTATTTCGCGGGCGCCAACGCTCAGACTGCCGTTTGACTCGCGATGAGGTTTTGCGGCCAGCGCCCCTGCAAAACTCCTCCCGGACCCTATTGATGAAAATAAGCGTTTATGGGCGGCCAAGCAAGAGCCTGGGGCAAATTTGCCTTCCCCCGCAGGAGTCTGGGAACGAGATAAATAAAAATGAAGGGCGGGCACCGCCCGCCAATTCCTTATAAAAACAGCTTAAGTGAACCGTATTGGGATTAGATAAAAATACTCATTTGGGGGCGCCTAAGCAAGACCCTGGGGCAAATTTGCCTTCCCAACCCGGAGGGCGAACCCAAGGTTCGCCCCTACAAAAGATTTTCATTTTCGGGGGTGCTGAAAAAATGACCTTGAACGTTTAGGCGGCGCCGCACCGGCTGGAAAGCCTGGCCTCTTAAATGGTCTTAAATCAGCAAATCCGGCAATTTTTAGAAATAAATTGAGATTGTCGCGAAAGTCCTTTGAGGGGAGAGCCGGGGGGCCACAGGCCCCCCGCCCTCCCCTCAAGCTCCCCTCCCAACCCCCCTTAAGTTTTAGGAATGTCGAGGAGTAAGACCTCGATTTTCTTAATATAATATAAGGGGTTGGGGGAGAGGGTTTGGGAGAG
>Ga0326728_10003151_pt1 | contig 52317 bp, 47 predicted proteins | sample MB3enrmetagenome_FD_207602 | JGI IMG/M metagenome (GOLD analysis project Ga0326728, IMG submission 207602) | Lab enriched peat soil microbial communities from McLean, Ithaca, NY, United States - MB31MN | ecosystem: Environmental > Terrestrial > Soil > Wetlands > Peat | place: USA: New York... | reverse complement strand
GAGGGTCCCGGGGATGTGATCCCAGCTCTGGATAGCGGGATCGTAGCGATAAATCTGCCCGTAGGCATTCAAGCCCCAGACGAAGCCGCTCGAGCCCACCGCGAGCTGGGCTAACGAGCCCGGGGCCTGCTGCCAGGTTTGGGTTTGGGGATTGAACATATAAATCTGTCCGGCACTGCTGAGGCCCCAGACCGTACCGTCCGAACCCACGGCGAGCTGGGCGAGTGAGCCGGGCTCTTGTTGCCATGCGGGGTCGGGGGTGACGTCGCGGACGCGGCCGTTGTTCGTGTCTGCGATAAGCAGGCGCGCAGACTTCTCCACGGCCACAGGCTCCGCGGCTCCGCCACCGGCCACGGTGATGATGGTGTTTTGCGCTCTCGCCGTCAGGGCGAACAGGAACGGAGAGAGAAAGAATGCCGCCACTGAGAGATATACGTGTGCGGCCGAAGTGCGATTTAACAGATGCGTCATGACTACCTCCACTCAAACGACACGCGTGGTGCGTTTGTTGCTGAGTTGTGTTTCGCTTGGGGATAGCCTAACCACTGTCAGGAGTGAGTGTCAAGATGTCAATATGTCAGTTTTAAATGCGGACGTGTTCGCAGACACGACCCAGGCAGGTTGGGTTGCGCCGGCGATTGCGGCAGTGCAACGGCAGTTACAAAATGCAGGTTAACCCCGTTAATGGGGCAAAATCCCGTTGTGCCCCGACCGGTAAGGGCATTCGGTACTGGGAACTCATACCCAGCGTGTTCCACCTGGATGCAAAGGACGGCACGTCTGATGCGCCACCTGCCTCGTCTTATGAGACCACAGGCATTTACCAATACTCGTAGATCTGGCCGCCGGCATTGAGGCCCCAGACGACCGCGTCGGCCCCCACGCTGACTTGCGCGAGCGCCCCTGGAATTGAATCCCAACTCTGCGTCTGAGCATTAAAGCGCCAGATTTGGTTCGCACTGTTCAGGCCCCACACCGTGCCATCAAAGGCCACCGCAAGACTCGTTAGACCACCCGGAATGGAATCCCACTTCTGGAGCTGGGGATCGTAACGCCAGACTTGCCCGGCGGCGTTGAGCCCCCACACATTGTTGGCCGAACCCACGGCAAGCTGAGCCAGGCTGCCCGGAATCTGCACCCAGCCTTGGGTCGCGGGGTTGAAGCGATAGATTTGACCCGCACTGTTGAGGCCCCACACCGTGCCGTCCGCGCCCACCGCAAGCTGGGCCAGCGTACCCGCCATCTGCTGGAAGCCTTGGGTGGAGGGGTTGAAACGCCAGATCTGCTCCGCGCTGTCGATCCCCCATACCGAACCGTCCGCGCCGACCTCAAGCTGGGCCAGCGAACCTGGAATCTGATTCCAGCCTTGGGTCGAGGGATTGAACTGCCAGACTTGCCCAGCGGCGTTGAGCCCCCAGACGTTCCCGCCAAATCCCACCCGGATCTCACTGAGGGCGCCCCCTACTTGCTGCCAGCTCTGGAGCTGAGCGTCGTAGCGCCAGATTTGTTGCGTAGCGTCAATCGCCCAGACTTCTCCGTCTATCCCGGCGGCAATTTGAGCATAAAGACCCGGAGCTTGGTGGAAGGTCTGCGTGGGTTGAGTGGGCTGAACGAATTGGTAGATTTGATTGGCACTGTTCAGGCCCCACACCGCGCCGTTGGCCCCCACCCCAATCTGCGCGAGTTGTCCCGGAATTCGATTCCACGCTTGCGCCTGGGCATTGAAACGCCAGATGGCGCCGGCCGCATCAATCCCCCAAACGTTGCTCGCCGAGCCCACCGCAATCTGCGCCAGACTGCCGGGCGTGTTGTTCCAGCGTTGCGTCAGCGAATTAAAGTGATAGGTTTGGCCGGCGTTGTTGACCCCCCACACGTCGCCATCCGCCCCCACCGCGATCTGCTTCAGCGCGCCAGGTATTTGCTGCCAGCTCTGGGTGCCGGGATTGAAGCGGTAAATCTGCTGGGCGGCGTTGATTCCCCAGACGGCGCCGTCGTAGCCCACCGCTATCTGGGCCAGCGTCCCGGGAATATAGCTCCAGGTCTCGCTGGCGGAGTTAAAGTGGTAGACCTGAGCGCTGGAATTGATCCCCCAGACGTCGCCATCCGAGCCCACCGCAATTTGGGAGAGGACCCCGGCGATCTGATCCCAGCTCTGGAGTGTGGGATCGTAGCGATGAATCTGCCCGGCGGCGTTCAAGGCCCAGACGAAGCCGCTCGCGCCCACTGCGATTTGGCTAAACAAGCCTGGGGCCTGCTGCCAAGTCTGGGTTTGGGGATTGAACATATAGACCTGTCCGGCACTGTTGAGGCCCCATACCGTACCGTCCGAACCCACGGAAACCTGGGAGAGCGCGCCGGGCTCTAGTTGCCACGCAGCTCCCTTGTTGATTGTGAAGGTCAGGCCACTGGATGTGCCCCCGCCCGGGGTGGGGCTCGCCACCGTGACCGACGCTGTGCCAGCCGTCGCAATGTCGCTGGCCGGTACCGAGGCGGTCAACTTCGTGCTGCTCACATACGTCGTCGCCAGCCCCGTCCCGTTCCATTGTACCGTAGAGGTGGAGACGAAGTTCGTCCCCGTCACCGTCAGGGTGAACGCCGCCCCGCCCACCGCGGCGCTGGAGGGCGAAACCGAAGCGGCGGTGGGCACCGGGTTGTTGATGGTCACCGTGCCGTTCACGTAACTGATCGAGTAGTTGCTGTCCACCGCTCCCGTGCAACTCGAAGGGTAAGAGCCCGCCGGACTCTGCGAGGTCGCCGTGGTGGAGCAGGTCGGCTGCGTGGTCAGGCTGCTCGCCGTGTCCCCGTTCACAAAGCCGCTGTAAATGGCTGCGATGGTGGGCACCGTGCCGCCGTAGGTCATGGTCGGGCTGCTGGCGGTGATGGTCAATGGGGCGGGAGTTCCTGTCCCGGAGAGGCTGACGCTCTGGCTGCCAGCCGTGGCATTGAGGGCATTGTCGGTGAACGTCGCCGCGCTCACGATGCTGCCGGTCGTTTGCGGAATGAAGCTGACGCTCAGGTTGCAGCTCGCGCCCGGCTCGAGCGAGAAGCTGCTGGTGCAATCGGCGGGGGTGCCCGGGCCTGCCACCTGCTCGAAAGATGCCAGACCGATGGTCAGGCCGATGCTAAGGCCGGGGGGGACGGCATCCAGTAATTGGTTGCCGATGTTTTGCACCGTGACCGACTGCGGGCTGTCTGTACTGGTGTAGCCGAATTCGGTCGCGGCAAAACTGAACGTCGGCGCCCCAGAGCGCTGAACCTCCACCACCCGGTTGTTGCCCCTATCCGCGATGAAGACATCGCCCGCTCCATCCACCGCCACACCGGACGGGACACTCAGTCCGCTGCCCACCGTGGTCTGGCCGCCACCCCCCGCCGGAACCTCCACCAGCCGGTTGTTGCCGTAATCCGCGATGAAGACGTCACCCGCTGCATCCACCGCCACACCCCTGGGGTAACTCAGTCCGCTGCCCACCGTGGTCTGGGCGCCGCCACCGACCGGAACCTCCACCACCCGGCCGTTGCCGGTATCCGCGATGAAGACATCGCCCGTTGCATCCACCGCCACGCCGAACGGGCCACTCAGTCCGCTGCCTACCGTGGTCTGGGTGCCGCCACCGGCCGGAACCTCCACCACCCGGTTGTTGCCGTAATCCGCGATGAAGACATCGCCCGCTCCATCCACCGCCACACCAAGCGGGCCACTTAGTCCGCTGCCCACCGTGGTCTGGGCGCCGCCACCCGCCGGAACATCCACCACCTCGCTGTGTCCGAAGTCCGCGATGAAGACATCGCCCGCTCCATCTACCGCCACACCGTACGGGGAGCTCAGTCCGCTGCCCACCGTGGTCTGGGCGCCGCCACCCGCCGGAACCTCCACGACCCGGAGGTTGCCGGTATCCGCGATGAAGACGTCGCCCGCTCCATCCACTGCCACACCGTACGGGGAGCTGAGTCCGCTGCCCACCGTGGTCTGGGCCCCTGGGCCGAACGCAATGGCTGGCCCCTGGCCTATGCCCTGAACCAACGTGGTCACCAGCAGGTTGCCTGAGGAGTCCTTGAGCTGCACTGCGCCCATGCGCAATCCGGGCGCGACAGGAGCAAACGAGACATTAACCTCACAGGAGTCCCCGGCAGTTATCGTGCCCGTGCAGGTCGTGCTGCCCAGGGTGAAATCCAGCCTGGGTGCGCCTTGGGTGAGGAGCGTCGGGTTCGAGCCGAACGTCGTGGTATCGTTGACGCTGTAGTTCAGCGTGAGCGCCTGGCTACAGGGCGCGGGCGTTGTCTCTCCCCCAGGGCACATGTTGACGCTCCCGAAGTTGACCGCAACGCGCTGAACCCCCACCACCCGGCTGTTGAACCTATCCGCGATGAAGACATCGCCCGCTCCATCCACCGCCACACCGAACGGGCCACTCAGTCCGCTGGCCGGCACCGTGGTCTGGGTGCCGTAGCTCGTTCCGGTCCGCGGAACCTCCACCACCCGGTTGTTGCCGTAATCCCCGATGAAGACATCGCCCGCTCCATCCACCGCCACGCCCTCGGGGATGCTCAGTCCGCTGCCCACCGTGGTCTGGGTGCCGTAGCTCGTTCCGGTCCCCGGAACCTCCACCACCCGGCTGTTGAAGGTGTCCGCGATGAAGACATCGCCCGCTCCATCCACCGCCACACCGGACGGCTGACTCAGTCCGCTGCCCACCGTGGCCTGGGCGCCGCCACCGGCCGGAACCTCCACCACCCGGTTGTTGTTGGTATCCGCGATGAAGACATCGCCCGCTCCATCCACCGCCACACCCTGGGGAACATTCAGTCCGCTGCCCACCGTGGTCTGGGCGCCGCCACCGGCCGGAACCTCCACCACCCGGTTGTTGAAGGTGTCCGCGATGAAGACATCGCCCGCTCTATCCACCGCCACACCCTGGGGAACATTCAGTCCGCTGCCCACCGTGGCCTGGGCGCCGCCACCGGCCGGAACCTTCACCACCCGGCTGTTGCTGGTATCCGCGATGAAGACATCGCCCGCTCGATCCAGCGCCACGCCGGTGGGACCATTCAGTCCGCTGCCCCCGACCGAGACATTCAGCGTGGTCTGGGCGCCAGCGAAGGATACGGCTTGAGCGCACGCAGTATACGGATGCAAGAAAATGAAAGCGGCGGCAACCAGAACCAGGATGGTATCCTTACTCAATCTGCTTGGCTTGTTCATGGCAATCGCTCCTTAACAGTGGACTCGCAAAGCCCGCGGGCTTTGCCCCGACCGGGGTGGCGCAGGGCCCGCTCTCCGGCCCTGCGGCTCTTCCCGCAGCCGGGTGGAATCAGGATGCGTTTTCCTTGTTGGGCAGGGAGAAGAAGGATCAGACCGCAACGCGCCTTTGCCTGCGTTGGGGTCGGGAACCAATTGGCTGAGATCGGGTATCTCAAAACCGAGAGGCAGCTTGCCGTAACTCGCGACCAGCTTGGGCTGATTTTTCGTGGGCGCGGCAGGAAGCTGACGAGCAGGGAGAGTGTTCTCTGCGGCTTGTGTCCTCTCGATAGGACCGAACCCTACGAAGGCAAAAAATGAAATGCCGGCAAGTCCGCAGCAGAGCACCATGCGCTTTGTCGCGGTTTGGCGTGGCTTGAAAACGCTTAGGCGCGAGGTCATGGGCAACCTCCCCTGTAAGGAGGATTCGAGTGAATGCGTGCAGTGTAAGTTCAGAAAAGAGAGATTGTCAAGCCTGGAAACAGTACACAGCCGAATTGTCGCGTTCATAAACAGTGCACTGACGGATCGTCCGTTAATGGAAAGGAAAAGGCTAGCACGGAGGGAATTGCGAAGGCCTCGGACGCACCCGGTCACTTTATAAATTCACCGACGAGAGGACGAGAGCCAAGGTGTTTGGCCAAACGCAATTCACTCGGGTGTTCCAATTGAGCGAACTGAAAACGGTGGACGAAGCCGCTGCCAAACTATTGCAGTTCGCCGAGAACCCTTATCGTTTCACCACCAATGTGAAGCGGGTAGCCACGGTGTCGCCGCGGCGACCTCTCGTGACCGTGGGCTTTTCCTTCGATGACGAACCCGCGGTCAATTCCAAAAACGAATCGACCGTGGCTACCTCGAAGCTGCCGCCTTGATTCCAAACTGCAAGGCGGTAGCGGCAGCTACCGCCTTATTTTTACCTTGTGGAAGGCGGCAGCTCCGCTCCGCTGCGCTGCCGCACTCCAAGGCGCTTCGCGCATTTTCATGCACGGCGGTGAGCCGAAGGATCATGAAATCTGCGCTCAGGATGACAGCGAACGGGCTCAGAAGAACTTCCCGGTGTAATTGGTTGGATTCGCGAGAGGAGCGCCGAGGCATTGGCCGACGCTAGTGTCACAGCAAGGCGGCGCGCTTTCATCGTAGCCGCACGTCCATCCGGAAAAATCGCCTAGAGAATAGATGCCACGGCCATCGTCGATGGCGAGGGGAAGGACAAGCACATTATAGCTGCCGGGCGGAACAAATAATTTGTAAGTGCCGTCAGCATTGGCGAGGGCGTCCAGGACGACGTTGCCCGTGTTCGCGTCGACCGCCACTACGTGCGCGGCATAGGCGCCGCCCATGTTGGGCATCGTGACCTGTCCGGAGATGGCTCCCAAGTAGGTGGCAAAGTTGGACGAGGGATAAAGGAAAGAAATGGCAATGATGTCATCTGTCGAGAGGGTGCGTTCCTGGCTTTCACCCGTGTCCCCGAAAGTGAACATCACGGAGTGGGCGACCCCGCTGTGGTCAAGCCCCAAGGCGTGGCCGAATTCGTGGGTGGCGACGGATTGCAGGTCAAAGTCACCCGCGAGCGGCGGAGTGGAGGTGGAAAAATGCGCGTGAGGATTGAAGGCGATGTCCGCGTCAAACACGATGGAGGATAAAGTAGTGGTTATAATTTCTCCGCCATTGCACTCGTTATAGGTGTAAATCGTCCCCGGCGTTGCCGGCGGCCCGAGCTGCCCGTTTTTTCCATAATAGTCGGTAGTCACGGCAGTAAAAGCTACGGCAGCGGTGCCGGTAGGAAAATCGGCGGGGTTATTGTCATTAAACGAGACGACGTTCGTGCAATCGATCTGCGGGTTCGGCAGGTTGGTAACGTCATTTCCGTTGGTGATGCCGAGGTTGGTCAACTGTTGTCCATTCAGCAATCCCGTCGCCCAGGCGTTGGAAGAATTCAGGAGGACGGTCATGACGGGTAGCGGGTTGGCGCCATCGGTGGTGTCTACATTTCCCGGCGGTGTACCGGGATTGTCCAACACCCAGGTGAAGGAGGCATTCGGCCAACGAGCGGGGACCGGAACTCCGTAGACATCATTTTGAAAAGTGGTGTAGGCAAACGCCAGGATGGCGCCCAGCAGCGACAAACCTCCCGCCAAGGCAACCAAGACCTTGCGGCGAACTCGAAAGAGTCTTTTTGCTTCCAAAATCCTCACCTCACGTTGACCACAAGCACTCGACCTTGCAACGACCCCGCAGCAGGCGCCGTGCTGCGCGCCGAAAGCAGGACTTGCTTGCCGCGAATAGAAACTTCCTTCCAGGAGATCTTCCAGGAATCCCCGATTCGCTCCGCCATGCCCGCCACGTCGCTGCCGGCGGGGATTACCAAGCCCGAGTTGGGGAAAAGATCGGAGGTGGTTCGCCCCTTGATGTCCATGTGCCGCAGGCCCGCAAGTTGCGTGGATTTGATGGCTACTGGAATGGCTGTTCCGCGCGGGATGGTCAACGGTCCGTTGAGCGCCGTTGATACGTCCCTTTGGAATTGACGCACCGGAACCGCCGGCCCCGCTATGACCGATCCAGGCCCGGAAGCCGGAACTCCGCGAGAGAGAGAACCCAAAGGAAGGATAAGCTCTTCCTCCTGCGTTTTCGCGTCGCGGTAGATCCTGTAAGCGGCCTGCATCATTCCGACCGGGAGGAACTTGGAGGGGTCCGCCGGCGAACGCTCAAGAAAGAGCACGTAACTTGCCTGGGAATAAAACCGAATGGTCCCCGGCACAAAAACTTGCACTTTGCCGACTCTGCCGCCCGGCTGCTGGACCACCAGGAGGGCAGGCGGATTGCCCTTGTAGGTTTGCTCAAGGGCGAGGGTGGTGTAAGTATGAATTCGCGTGTGCCCGGGGTCCCAGAGGGTGGCCTGGCTGACCACGTGGCCGCGGATGACCTCCGTGGAGGCCTCGGCAAGCTGGTCCAGACTCATTCGCACCAGCGTTGTGGCGGACCCCGAGGCCGCCATCAGAACCGCCGCAAATACCGCCAGAAGCTGAGCGCGCATCTTCATTGTTTATTGTCCCGCGGGAGTTATGAGTAACCCGCCTACAAAGACGGAGAGTTCACCCGTGGTGGGATTTGACACCATGATATTCCGAGGCCCCGGCACAGCGCTGGAACTCACCGTAATATCGAAAGTGACCGACGGCGTGCCGCTGCTAGTCTGACCGAACTGCGAGCCGGAGGGCGCCACCACCGTCACATCGGCGGGGCTTCCGCTTATCGAGTAAACAGTCCCCGAAACTATCCCACTGCCGATCAGGTAGATGGTTGCCGAGCCACCCTGCGTCACTTGCACCCCGGCGGCCGCCGTCGAGCAGGCGCTGCCGTTGCACGTCCCTGCGCCGTAAATGGACAACGTTGGGGACAGGGGCGACACCACCACATCGATATTCGAGACCGTTTGGCCGGAGGCGACCTGCACGGTATTCGCGGCGGAAGAACGCGTCACAATTGTCACCGTGGCGGTGGCGAACTTGGTACCGTTCTCCTGACTGGTCGCCATCACGGTAACCTGGTTGGGCGAAGGCACGCTCAGGGGCGCCGAGTAAAATCCTGCCGTGGTGATAAAACCGGCGGTGGCATTCCCACCTACCGCATTATTCACACTCCATGTAACCGCAGCGTTCGGTGTTCCCGCCACCGTAACACTAAATTGCACAGCCTCCCCCACCGGCACATAAGCCGTGGTTGGGCTAAGGGTAAGTACAATCGGATATACCGGCGGACCTCCGCAAGCTGCGGCCAACAGCAACACACCGAGGCCAAGAGCCAGAACCATTGTTCCCAAGCGATTGCCGCGAATCATCCTCCGAACCCCGCTCATAATTGCCTTAACAGTTTGCTACAAAACCTCCAAGATCAGTTCTCAAGCGTGAGCTTAGAGTCTATATGAAAACCCGAAAATCCGCCATTTCCTGGAAGAAGATTTCGATAACTGGCGTTCCCACATCCGATTACTGCGGCCCAAAGCTGGACCCGCCTGAAGACGGAAACATACCTTGACCTTGCCCCGGCGTCGTTGGATTTCCCTGCGGTGGCTGGCCGAACATGCCGGGCTGGCCTGGCTGGCCCCCCTGGCCCGGCTGCCCACCCACTCCTTGCGGGAGCCCCGGAATGGAGGTCGCAATGCCCAGCGCGCCGAGATCTATGCCAATAAACTCCCACTCATCATAGTGTGTTTTTTGGTTCCACGTGCCGATCGATGGCTTGTGACTGGTGCTGGCAACCCCCACAATATACGTTCCCCCACCCTGGCTGCCTTGACCGAAGAATCCGGAATTCTGCTGGGTGTTGGAAGTGCTCCCGCCGAAGCCTGAATCGGAAGAGAAGCCACCCGTGGACTGACCGAATCCGCCGCCTCCCGTACCTTGCTGGCCAAATCCACTTCCGCCCATACTCGACTGACCGAATCCGCCGCCTCCCGCACCCTGCTGGCCAAATCCGCTTCCGCCCATACTCGACTGACCGAATCCACCGCCCCCCGCACCCTGTTGGCCAAATCCACTTCCATCCGTACTCGACTGACCGAACCCACCGCCCCCCATACCTTGTTGGCCAACTCCACTTCCGCCCGTACCCGAAGCGCCTGACATCCCGAACCCGCCTAGACCTTGGCCGGCGCCCGGTTGGCCCTGCTGCCCCGATTGGGTCCCTTGCGTCTTCGAGTCCAGCAGAACTCCCTGCGCATTGGCGTGGATAAAGCGCCACTTCCCACTGGGCGTCATGGGATCAGCAAATTCCTTGCGCAGGAAGCGGAATCCGTTGGTCTGTTTTGCCAATTCCTCCATGCTGGTTGGGTACCTCTGGAACTTCTGGTGGAAGCCCGCGATGGCGCGCGCGTACTGTTTGCCGCGGAAGATGAGCTCCTGCTCACGCTCGCGCTGGCCCTCCTGATAGATGCTGGGCAACGCAGCAGTCAGGGCGATCAAAATGATGGTAGCTGCCATCATGACAAGCAGTAGCGCGTAGCCGGAACCGACTCCTGGAACGGAGGCAGAGTTACGGCGGAACCGGCAAATCAACAGTTTGATGAAGGGTAGAATCTTCAACGGTAATCACCGTGGGTGTTATTTTGATGACCTTGTATCGAGTCCCGACGGAATCACCCTCATGGACTACGAAAACCTGGTCCTCATCAGAAACCATTGCTTCTTTGACTCCCCCATTCCCCTCGGAATAGCCCATCGGCTTCAAAGTCACCGCAGGAGGGGGAGGAGGCTGCGCCGGCGCCGGCGCTGTGCTCGCCGTCTGGACCGGCAGCATCCGGGCTGGAGCCCCCACGAACTCAAACGGATTCCGGGCCAGTTGTGGGAGCGGGCGGTCTTCGAATTCTTTAAGCAATTCCTGGTTGACCAGAGGGTCGTAGCGGGACAGCTCATCCGGTATTTTCTGCTTTGCGGCCGCCGCGGAAGAGCCGCGCAGAGTGTTCACCTTGGCACGGACGGGAGTTTTCGCCCGGCGACGCAGATTCTCCGCGCGCCCCTGCTTGAACCGCACCACGAGGTGCGCCGCCAGGGCGAGCGACACGAGGCCCAGAACGACCGCGCCCCACTTCTCAATGAGTCCAGTTGCCTTCATGGTGTCAAATATAAGTCAGCAGCCAGCCGTAACTCCAGCGTACGGTTGTCACCCACCACAATGTTGAAACCCCGAATCACCAGCAAATCGCTCGCGGTTTCAAGACCGTGCGCGAACTTCATAAGGGCCGGGAAGGACCCCTCGACACCGATCACCAGTCCCAGAGCTTGCAGCGGTCCGGCAGTCTTGTTGTCCAACTTGTAGGCAACGCTTACAAGCTGAGTCCCGGACTGCTCCGTCACCTGCCGCACCAGCTTGGCGGCCTGCGAGTATCCCTGGCGCCGAGGCGGAGTATGCTCCCGCTCAAACGATGAGAGCCTTTCGCCCGCCTTCGGCATCCCCTCCAGGAACTTCTTCAACCGTTCGATGCGAGTTTCCCCGTCAAAGATGCGCCGCCGCAGGGAATCAAACTGTTGCTGCTCGGAGAAAACCAGCGCCTGTGTGTACCGGAACATTCCGAAATAAAGCACCACATCCAGCAGAACCAGGGAAGCGCCGGCAATCTGGAAAGCGCGAATTATGTTCTGGCGACGACTCTTGGCCAATTATTTCCCCTTTGACTCAACCCCGCCCACCAAATAGTGCGCTGTGCAGGCGATGTTTTCCAGTTCCGAAGTGTCCCCGGCCTCCTCGAACCCTTGATTGATAATCGCCACATCTTTGAAGTGGGGGGAGTCCTCGAGGTTACTCAGAAAATGTTCGACGGCTTCTTCGTTCTTGCCTGTGATAACAAACCGAATGGCCAGCTCCTGGCCCTCCGGGGCCATGGCCAGCGCTGTAAGCCGAACCTCATCCGGGATGAGATCCGTAAGGTCCGTGGCCAAGGCGGTCAATGAGATCTGCTTCTCTTGAATCAGCGCGTTAATGAAGCGCACGTCATCGAGAAGGCGGCGAGACTGCGGCTCTTCCAGTTGCCGGCGCAGCGCGAATTCCTGACCGCGCAGCGCGTTCTCCCGTTCCTGGTACGCGGCGACTGAGGCCTCCACGGCCCGGTATTCGCGGAATGAACGGACGCTGAAAAACAGGAGCAGGACCAGTCCTGCAAGGCCCAGCAGCGTAGCGGGGATAGCCCAATACAATGCGTAGCGCTCGCGCGCGCGTGCGGGAATGGCCAGATTCAGGACAACTCTCATAGGCCTAGTTGTGGTTCTCCAATAGTCCGGCAAAGGTCATGCCGAAACCTTCCAATATCTTCTTCTCGGCCGGCGGAAGGGTCGCGGCCTGTGAAGCGGGGCTGGTCAGGAGTTGAACGCGCGCGCCTGTCGCTTCTGAGATTTCCTTCTCCAACTCACGGCCTGCGGGAGGTCGGACGTAAACCCACAGGTCCTGGATCTCACTCTTGAGGTGGTCGCGGCAAGCGGCCATCACGCGCGCAATCTCGCGGACCACTTCCCCATCCCCCTCTGCCGTGAGACGGTCGAGCAGGCGATTGCGCCAGAAACTGATACCGTCTCCCGCCGTCACCACCGTGGTCATCGAACCCGAACAGACGTGCACAAGTACCTGGCTGCCTTGGCTTTCCGCGGGCAGCAGGGGAAGAAGGGCCGCCGTGGCAGGCAGGACCAGTTCCAGGCCGCCGTTCCCCGTGTCGAAAACCGCCTCGTACTCCGCCACGACAGAATTCCGCAGGGCCATAGCCAGCAACTCGACGGATGGCTCCGCCCCGGGGAGCCGTTGGTAGCTGACCCTGGCTTCCTCGGGCGGAAAGGGAAGAATGCCTCCCATCTTCCAACGGACCAGCGCCTCAGCTTCCCCACGGTTGTGAGGGAGCGTCTCAAAGCGCAGGATGGCGACGCGCACCGAAGGGTCCGGCAAGAGGATGCCCAGCCGACCACCGGCATTCCCCACGGTTTCCAGGACTTCGCGAATTGCCCGGCGCACTACTTCCAGCTTGGTCAGGTTAGGCCGGCTGGGAAGGGGTTCGAGCGCCCCAGCCTCGAGCTGCCGGACGGCAACCCGGCGCACTTGGCGCGATGACCTATCCAATCTTGCGCCCGCCACAAAACCCGGCTGTAGATCGAGAACCACGGAGGGCAAAAGGAAGGAGCCGGTTCTTCCCGTCCGCTTGGACGACAGCCTAGCCTTTAATGTTTCCCAATTCATCGCTTCTCTGAGGCCCTTGTAGGGGCGGCCCTTGTGGCCGCCCTTCCGCCAGTTGGCGGATTGTCCCTACCCGCACAGGGCGGCCACAAGGGCCGCCCCTACAATTCACTCCACAAAGGTGACCTTATTGATCTCCTTGAACGTGGTGATTCCAAGCCGGACTTTCTCCAGCGCCGACTCCCGCAGTGACACCATGCCTTCCTCCCGTGCCACCCGGCGAATCTCCGAACTCGGTTTCTTGTCGAGAATCAGTTCGCGCACGCGGTCCGAGAGGGCCAGCAATTCACCAATGGCCGTACGTCCACGGAACCCTGCCTGGTTGCAGGCCTGGCATCCAACGTTCTCGTAGAAGGTGACGCCGCGCCATGCCTCGCGGGCCTGGCCGGACTCCTCGAACATTTCCCGCGATACTTCCGCAGGACGCTTGCACTCTTCGCACAGCGTCCGCACCAAGCGCTGAGCCAGGATGCAGTTGAGAGCGGATACGAAGTTGTAAGGTTCAACGCCCATGTTCAGGAAGCGGCCCAGCACGTCGACCACGTTATTCGCGTGCACGGTGGTGAAAACCAGGTGGCCGGTCAAGGCGGATTGGATGGCGATCTGTGCCGTCTCGTTATCGCGAATCTCGCCTACCATGATCTTGTCAGGATCATGGCGCAAGATGGACCTCAGACCGCGAGCAAAAGTGAGGCCGCGCTTTTCGTTCACCGGAATCTGGGTCACACCGCGAAGTTGATACTCGACCGGGTCTTCGATAGTGATGATCTTGTCTTCGTCGCTTTTGATTTCCGAAAGCGCGGCGTAAAGCGTCGTGGTCTTGCCGCTGCCCGTCGGCCCCGTCACCAGAACCATGCCGTAAGGCTCGCGGATGAATTTTCGCAGCCGCTTGATTTCGCGGTCCGCCAGCCCCAGGACTTCCAGCCGTAACTGGCGGAACTTCTCGTGCAGCGATTCCTTATCCAGGATGCGCAACACCGCGTCCTCGCCATGGATGGAGGGCATAATGGACACCCGGAAATCAATCGGACGCCCACGGTAGCGCACTCGGAAGCGCCCGTCCTGAGGGACACGACGCTCGGCGATATCCAATTCCGACATCACCTTGATGCGGGTGATGAGGTTGGATTGGAATTCCCTCGCCAAGGGAGCCATGGCCTGTTGCAGGACGCCGTCAATCCTGAATTTCACCACCACGGAGTTGTCACGGCTTTCGATGTGGACATCGCTGGCGCGCCGCTCCAGCCCGGCAAAAATGATGGAATCCACCAGCCGGATCATGGGGCTGACCTCGCGCTCCTCAACCAAGTGCTCGAGCGACAGCCCTTCCCCGGCGGCTTCCTCGTCGCTGATGACATCCAGCCGAAACTCCTCCGTGGCCTCGTCCAGCACCCTCTGGGAAGGCTCTGTTTTCTTCAGGAAATCACGCACCTGGCTCGGGGGGGCCACACGAATAATCAATTGCCGGTCGAGCTTCATCTCAAGCTCATCCAGCCGGGACAAGTCGGTGGGGTCGCCCACCACAATAACCAACCGGTGATCGTGCGCCTCGAGGGGCAGAAACTGGTAATGGAGCATCATCTCCAGGGGGATGGTGCGGAGCAACTCCCCGTCCGGACGACAATCGCGCAAGTCCACAAAATCAAAATGGTATCGGGCCGCCAGTTCGCGTACTTGCTCGAATTCGGCGCTTAACTCTTGACTCGGTTGTTCCAACTTCGGCCTCCCAGCAGGTTGCTGCAAAATCTAAATCAGTGAATCTGTGCGGCCATGGAAAACAGGGGCAGGTAAAATGCCACCAGCACAAACGCCACCACCACCGCCATGCCTGCGATCATAATCGGGTCCACTAAAGCCACCAGAGTGGCCAGATCAACGCTGACGTCTTCCTCAAAGAATTCCGCCAAAGCCTCCAGCATGCTGGACATGGCGCCCGTGGACTCGCCCACTTCTATCATGTCCAGGGCCAGAGACGGGAACAAACCGCTGGGGCGCAGGCTGGCGCTGAGGGCGCGCCCGGCGGTCACTTCCTTTACGGCTTCCGCAACCGCCTCTGCCATCAGAGGGCTGGTCACCGCCTCCTTCGCAGTCTCGAGCGCGGAAACAATGGGGATGCCACCCTGAAGCAGAGTGGAAAGCGTGCGCGCGAATTCCGCCACGGAAAACTTCAGAAGCAGCTTCCCTGCCAGGGGCATCCTGAACTTTGCGCGTTCCCATGCCAAGCGCGCGCCCCGGGAACGAAGCACCCCGCGCCCCCCCATCACGGCCAGCACGATCCCCACCAGAATGAGGGCCGCGAAACGCTTTGCCCCCACGGAAAAGGAGATCATGAAGAGGGTCAAGGGCGGGAGCTGCACGTCCAGTTCGGAGTAAAGGCTGGCAAAGCGCGGAACCACGAAAGTGATGACAAAAGAAATCAGCCCCACCAGGAAGACCATCAGAAGAGCAGGATAAATGAGGGCGGACAAGAACTTCTTGCGGAAGGAGCGCGAAGTCTTCTGATAGGTGAGGTAGTGATCAAGAACCCGGTCCAGGCTGCCGCTGCGCTCCCCGGCGCGCAGGGTCGCGCAATACATTTTGGGAAACCGGCCCACCGACTCGAAAGCCTCGGAAAGCAGCGCCCCCGCCCGAACTTTCTCCTGGACTTTCATCACGGCCGTCCGCAGCGCCTCGCTCTGGGCTTGACCCGCCAACAATTCCAGAGATTTCTGCAAGGGCAAGCCGGATTTTGACAGGGTCAGGAATTGTTGGTTGAACAGAAGGAAATCGTCCGGCTTGATACGGCCGCTTCGTCTCGGGGTCCACCGCGTGCCCAAGAGCTCCTTGGGCCGGACGGAAAAAACGTAGAACCCTTCGCTCCTCAGCCGATGACGCAGTTCTGCTTCCGAACCAGCGCGCTCCGTCTGGAGCAAGACCTTGCCCGTGTCCGTCCCGATTTTGCAAATGAATTCGGCCATGTTAAGTCAAGAGTCAAAAGTCGAAAGTCGAGAGTAACCGTCCCGCCTTGAAATTCTTGACCTTCGACTCTTGACTCCCGACTGCCCTTTCGACTTTCGACTCTCGACTCTCGACTGCCCTCCCGACTGCCCTACCAACTGCTATAAAGCGTCCCATCCAGCGCCGTCTGATCCGACCCGCTATGCACATCCACTATTCCGGAAGCAGCCTGGGTGGGATTCAATGGGACATCCTCCACATCCGTCTTCCAGGTGTCGTTCGAGCCGGTGAAGGGGTCCACCGGAATTCCACCCCGCAAGTATCCCGCATCCACCAATTCATCCAAGGAGCTGGGCGGATGTTGCTTGTCCAAGGTGTATTCGTCGATGAGTTTCCGCAGGGTGTACAAATCATCTTTCAAGACTGCTTCCCGCGCATGCACGATGGCCAATTGAAATATAGGCATGGACATGGTAGCAAGGATCAGCAGCACCGTGATGACCACCATCAGTTCGAGAAGCGTGAAGGCGCGTGTGTTGGAGCGATTCATAATTTGAGATTTGTTACCAATCACTGTACTTCGTCCCATCCAAGGCGGTGGCATCGCTCTTGGAAAAAACATCGAAAACGTTCTGGCCGCCCCAGCTCCGCGAGTCAGCATCATCCTGCATGGAGCGCATTCCCCAATCGGCCGTCTCCGTCATGGGGTCGACAGGCAGCCTGCGAAGGAACTTGTACTTCGCCGTAGCGGCTCCTTTCAGCGTGACGCCGTCGACGAGCGTCTGAAGGTCCGGAGGATAACCGAAGGTGTCAGCTTTGACCGCAATCATCCCGTGGTCAGAAAAGTCCTTGTAGTGGTCGATGGCTTCGCGCAACTCCCGCAGATCTCTCCTCAGCTCAACCTCCCTGGTTCGCTGGATCTGCACGCGGGCCAAAGGAAGAGCAATAGTCGTCAGGAGCAAAATGATAGTAATTGACGCCATCAGCTCCACAAAGGTAAAAGCGGAGGTTGGGGCACGCCAGGGCGCAGGCTTGTGCAAATTCCGCTCCCTACTTTCAATGACGACCTGCGGCTCCGCCGCCTGATTTGCGGAAAGGCTTCGCCTTTCCGCGGCGGTGGCCCCCGACCTGCCTCCTCCGCGCAGGCTCATTGCGGTTCTCCCTGTGGTTGTCCAGGGGTTTCAACCCCGGGGACTGTCGGGAGTCCAGCGGGCGTGGTTTCGCCCTTCAAGGCCACGCCGCTTCGCACGCCCAAAAAGGGTTCAGGCAGGCGGACGACGCGGGGAGTCAACATGACCAGAACCTCCGATTCCTGTCGTTCGGCGTGCTCGGTGGAGAACAAGTAGCGCAAGAGCGGAAGGTCTCCCACGAACGGCACACCACTCACAGTATTAGTCAGGGTGGTTTGAATCAAGCCTCCCAGCACGCTCGTTTCACCCTCCTTCAGACGAATGTCGTGCTCAATTTTTCGCTCTCCAAAAGTGGGCTCGGTCACCCCCCCGACACTAACGTTCGCCCCCACGGAGGAAATCTCGATGGAGGCGTGGATCGCCACCTCCCCATCCGCGAGCAGGTGCGGCGTAAGCTCCAAGATCACGCCCACGTCCTGGAATTGAAACTGCGTGCTGGCTAGGAGGCCAACCCCTGAAGTCGTCGAAGAGGCGCCAAGGGTGGGCAGAAAACTGCCCGTGGCGTAAGGAACGCGCTCGCCAATCTTGAGCTTGGCAATTTGGCCATCCGTAGCGCGGATCTGGGGGTTCTGGAGAATATGAGTGCGGGTGTCGTTCAATACGGCGTTGGCGGCGACGCTGGGCACAACCAGGGCGAAGTCATTGACACTGAAAGTGCTCCCCAGGCCGATGCCGCTCGAAGTGGTGGTACTGGACGACGACGATGCACTGGGAGGAGCGAATACCAGCCCACCTTGCAATCCAGGTGTTATGCCGCCCGAGGACGTAATCGTAGCAGGATACAGGCCCAGGTCGCGAGCACGGTCGCGGTCGGCTTCCACCACCGCTACCTCCATCATGATCTCCGCTTTACTCCGGTCCAGCTCATGCACGAGCTGTTCGGCGGCCGCAACTTTGTCAGGGTTGTCACGGATCACGATGGCATTTGAATCCGGATTATCCATGACTCTTTGCAGGTTCAGAACCTGTTTCAAAGCTGTAGTGATCGCCGTGCGGTCCGCGGCCGCCAAGGGGTTAGAGAGGTAAATTGTCTTGAGCTCTTCCACGTCATAGTCCCGGCGATCCGTGGGTGTATCCGGAACCACCAGGATAGTGTTGGATGTGATCGGCCGCCAAAAGGTGTGCGTTTGCAGGGCGACGATGTTCAGCGCCTCCTCAATGGTCACGTTGGAAAGGTCCACGGAAAATTGCGGAACCGGCCGAAAGGTGGAGGTGAAAGCAATATTCAGGTTGGCATACTTACCCAGGGCCTCGAAGACTTTACGGCTGTCGGCCGTCATGCGGAAGTGGACCATCGGTTCCTTGGAGAATGGTTTCAGTTTCACTTCCGGCGGATTCGCCGCCTCTTCGTTTGTCTTCAGAGCTTGCTTGAGCGCCGCCTGGCGCGCCTGCCGGGCCGCCGCCTGCGCCGCCACCACCTTGGCCAATTCCTGAGCTGCGGCTTCATTGGTAGGATCAATGCTTGCGGCCTTCTGGAATTCGCCGGACGCTTCGTCCGGGTGTCCCTCCTTCAGCAGGCGCTGTCCCTGCTTGAGGTGGGAGGCTGAAGCCTGGGTCCGAACCAGCCTTTCATGAATAAGGATCTTGGCATTCTCCGGTTGGCTTCGGGCGGCTTTCTCATAATCGACCAGCGCAGTATCCCAATCCTTGCGCAGTTCCGCTTTTTGCGCTTGACGGTAGGCCACATTACCCGCGCCACAACCTACCAGCCACATCAAAATGAAACAAGAAGCGAAGACGCGCAATTCTTTTGTCATTATTTCCTGCTCCCGCAACTCTAAACCGTTGCTTTACTGTTACCAGTATGAATCACGGTGACAAATAAAACAAGCGTAGGCCTATGCCGCCTTCACCGCCCAGGGCGCTGGGGGCTGCCGACACCCGCTTGCCGGCTTCGCGAAGGGAAACATGAGGCACTCAAAGCAAGCCTGAGAGCGGGCCTGCGGTGAAAAGGAGCCTTCGAAAGCTGTCATTCTCGACTACTTACGGGCGACCAAGATTACAATTCCCTTCGCCAGGGTTCGGCAAAAATGGCTCACCCATCTGCCCCTAACGCCTCTTTATCGGCAGATGGGAGGAAGTCCGTGACGCTAGTTCTATTCCCACGCCGCACCAATGCTTCTCGAATACGGTCCGAAGGATCGGCCGGGAATTACTGTCAGGCAAACCCTTCATGCATGCTTTCCCATGAAGTTAGACGCCGAAAGAGCCCGAAGAGTTTAGCTGCCCCGCACATTTTCTCAAGTCACCAACGGAAGCCGGTAGTGGTGCCATTTGCGAGAAATGGGCGCTCGAAGCCGCAGTCATCCCCGCGAAAGCGGGAATCCACTCCGCAAACCTTCCGGAATGCGCTGTCCACGGACTGGATTCCCGCTTTCGCGGGAATGACCGGCGTCCGAAGAAACCCGGGACGCGCTTCGCGCCCAATGATACAATATCGTCCACAATCAAGCTGGAGAAAGGAGCTAATCGTGGCCAAGGTCTTGCGTTGTCGTGATCTGGGAATGAACTGTTCGAAGGAAATACGCGCCCAGACTGAGGTGGAACTGTTGAAACTCGCCGCCGAGCATGCTGAGAAGGATCATGGGTTTCCCGTCTCCATGATACCGCCCTCCATCCTGGCAATGGTGAAAGCCTCAATCAAAGACGAATAGGGTCACTGCTCTCGACACTTATCGCAGTAACCACCGGCTTCGACCCGAACCACGCTGATACGGAAGCGACGCTGGCGTTCGATCTGCCCCTTGAGTTTCTCGAAAAGGGAACTTTCAAATTCTTGGATACGACCACACTTGAGGCAGGCCAAGTGAATATGATCCCGACTCGCCTTCGCCTCGTAATAGTGCTTCCCACCCTCCAAATGCATGAGGTCAAGCTCGTCCACCAAGCCCTGCTTCTTTAACATGGCCAAGGTTCGATAGACGGTCACCTTATTCAGAGTGGGATCCTGACCCCTGGCACGCTCCCAAAGAGCAATGGCGTCCAGATGGCTTTCCGCGCTCTGGATGATCTGGATCAGGAGGCGCCGCTGATGAGTCATCCGCAATCCGCGCGAAATCAACTCCTGCTCGAGAGAACGCCGCGCATCCTTCGTTTCACCTGGCATGAGCCCCAACCGCCTTTGATTTGCCACGACCAGCAATAGCATAGTTTCGCTTCCGGGAGGTGAACTGTCAACCGGTTTGGACGCGTGCGTCGTCTCCACATCTTGACCCTGGTTTGATCGGTGGGCGGGGGGGTTCCAAGCTGTGAGCGCCAGGGTAAAAGCAAAGCCCCCGCAGGTTAGTGCGGGGGCTTCGAAATCACGGTCTGAAATCTTATCCAGACCGGCAAGAGTACGAGCCAAAATTACTGCGTGGTAGGAGCAGTAGTAGTGGCCGTCTTCGCCTTCTTCGCCTTCGTCGCCTTCGTCTTCTTTGTCTTCGTAGTCTTCGTGGTTTCCTGTGTTCCTGTCTCCTGTGCGAACACCGGCATAGCCAGCGAGAATGCAATCGCGAACGTGAACAACAGTGTTACAAGTTTCTTCATTTCGGTCTAGACCTCCTTAGGGATTACTTCCTCTTTTGTTCGAGCAAGTTATGGGCCATCTTTCCGCGATGCCGCTGGATTTGCCAAGTAACTGATATGCCACAAGTTATGATTAGTTTGGGATAGCCAGCGGGAGACGGCGCCCGGCCCAGGCCAATCGTCATACACGAACTCGTATGACCCACGCACCAAATGGAGCAGAAGAGGGCAAGGACACCCTGTCAGAATTGCGACCGTCTGGCTTTCTTACCCGGAGTCGCGGTACAATGCATGTACGCGATTCAACGCAAATGAGCATCTAACAGTTGCTAATGCCACAAAACAATGACTCCCGCTGTGCAGTCCCGGTCCTCACTCTGGCAATCCTCCTGGAGATTGCGCTGAGCCCTTGCGCTGCGGCGACCCCAACTCAAACCCTAAGGGGAGAGGTTTTAGGAGACAACGACGCTCCGATAGCAGGGGCATCCTGCACACTCGCCGGTCCCGGCTTGCCCGAAGGAGGACGACCGCGAACAACCGGAGAAAGGGGCGGCTTTGAATTCACGGGGCTGACCCCTGGGAGATATGATCTAACTTGCGCAGCCCTCGGATATGAGCCTGTAATTCAGAAGGATATCGCGATCAACGAAGGAGAACCGCCGTTTATCCAGGTCGTGTTGCCCCGCGAAATCATCGTTCGTCAAAACGTGGAGGTCAAGGGCAAGGCGCCTGCTGTCGCGCTGGAGACCACCGCACCGCCGGCGACGATCAACTCCAGCCAGCTCCGGTCGTTGCCCCTGGTGGAGCAAAAATTTCTGGCGGCTTTGCCGCTTGTGCCGGGAGTGATTCGGACCCCCGACGGGAAGATAAACATCAAGGGCGTCACTGAGAATCAAGGCATGCTGCTCGTCGACGCTGCGGAGACCGTCGATCCGGTTACGGGGAGTTTCTCAATTCAAGTTCCCATCGACGCAGTGGAATCTGTGGAAGTTCAGAAAACCGCCTACCAAGCGGAGTATGGCCGCTTTACCGGTGGGCTGACCAGCGTCCAGACCAAAGCTCCACTGAACAAATGGAACTGGGAGCTGAACGACTTTCTCCCCAGCCCGCGCATCAAAAGCGGCCATTGGGTAGGTCTAGAGGACGACTCACCACGCCTCAGCTTCACCGGCCCCATCCTTAAAGACAAACTGACTTTCTCCGAATACACCATCTACGATCTCAATAATCAACCGGTGCGCGGGCTGCCCTGGCCGCATAATGAGATCAAGCAGCAGGGATTCGATTCGTTTACGGACCTCTATTACGTTTCTTCCCCCCAGAATCTCGTGACCGGCAACCTGAAGGTGTTTCCCTTGCGGAAGCAATTCGCCAATATCGGCTCTTTCATACAGCAGCCGGCCTCCTCCGACTATGCCCAGAGCGGATTCTCGCTTGGCGCTACGGACAGGTACATGTTCCCCAACGGCGGGGTGCTGACCACCCTGTTCCAGTACACCGACTTCGACAGCTACGCGCACGGGCAAGGTCCTCAGGATATGATCCTGACCGTGGACAATTGGGATGGAAATTGGTTCAATGCCTGGACTCGGGCTGGGCGGCAGCAGGAGCTGCTTCAGGATTATCAATCCGCAAGGAAAAACTGGGCCGGCCAACATATGTTCAAAGTGGGAGGGGATTTTCTTCATCGCTCTTATAGTGACGTCAGCAAGTCCCACCCCGTGCAACTCGTGCGCCCTGACGGTTCGCTTGCCGAGGAGATAACGTTTCAGGGAGCGGGGGCTCTAAGAGCGGAAGACACGGAAGTGGCGGCATTCGCCCAGGACCACTGGGCGTTAAACGACCATCTCGCCCTTGATTACGGCGTGCGCTATACCGGGCAGACGCTCGGCGCGTCCGCCGCGTTCGCCCCACGCCTCGGTTTGGTCTATTCTCCCGGACGCAATGCCAAGACGATCATCCGGTCGGGTATCGGCCTCTTCTACGATCGCCTGCCGCTGCTGGCCGGGGACTGGACCCAGAACCTCAACCGCGCGGTCACTTATTACGATACCCAGGGAAACCCGCTCGGCCCGCCCATCGTTCTCCAGAATTATTACGAGGAGAAGAAGAAACACGGAATCGTTGTGCCCTCCAACAACCGCCTCGGCAGCACCCCCTTCAACTTGACTTGGAACGCCGAACTGGACCAGGAGATTCGCCCCAACCTGATCGCGCGCGTGAGTTACCTCAGCAGCCGCTCCTACGAAGAGTTCATCGTCAATCCGCTCTACAACGCTTCCGGCGGGCCCCTCATGCTCCTCAGCAACACTGGCGCGTCGCGCTATCACGAGCTGGAAACCACCCTACGCTTCCGGGCCCGCGAGCATGCCGACTTCAACATTTCCTATGTTTACAGCCTTGCCCGCGGAGACCTGAACACACTCTCCTATGTCTTCGTGCCCTTCGAACAACCGGTTATCCGGCCCAATTTCTTTTCCACCTTGCCCAGCAACGTTCCCGACCGGCTCGTGACTTGGGGCCGCTTCAAGGTGCCCTGGGAAATTACTGCCAGCCCGGTGCTTGACCTCCATACCGGCTTCCCCTATTCCCCGGTGGATGATCTCCAGAACTATTACGGCTCGCCCAACAGCCTTCGTTTCCCAGCTTATTTCTCGCTCGACCTGCAGCTTTACAAGGACTTTCGCATGCGCTTGATTCCTTGGGCCAAGAATCATAAGTTTCGCGGGGCGTTACGGATCTTCAATATCACCGACCATGGTAACTTCCGCGACGTCCACAACAACGTCGATTCCGCCTATTTCGGCCAATTCACCGGCTTTCTGCACCGTTTCTATGACGTGTCGCTCGATGTGGTCTATTGAACAACCTGCTGCCCTGTTTTTCATCATGCTTATTCTCGACCTAGGATGCGGAAAGAAAAAACAAGATCCTGCGGCGATCGGCCTCGACCGCCAACCGGGATCGTCGGCGGATGTGCTCTGCGACCTGACGCATTTCCCCTGGCCGCTCCGAGACAATTGCGCGGGCAGGATTTACCTCTCGCACTTCCTCGAACATCATCCGGACATTCTGCGTGCCATGGCTGAGGTGCGTCGCATTGCTCAGCCCGGCGCCGAAGTCATCATCGTGACACCTCACTACAGCTCCCGTGACTCCTACACCGACCCCACCCATCTGTTCCATCTCGCAATCCACAGCTTCGACTACTTCGAGCAAGATAGCTTCAAGGATTTCACGTACCATGCCGGCGGATTTCGTATCTTGGAGCGCCGACTGACCTTCGGCGGAAACTTGCTACTCGATAACTTGGGAAGGATGTTTGCGGCTATTTCGGTAGACTTCTACGAGAAGCATTTGGCCTGGGTTTTCCCGGCGCGCAACATAATTTGTCGGCTGTCGGTTTTGAAGAGTCGAGGAGTTGAGGAGTCGAGGAGCCAAGGAGTCTAGAGGTCAAGGAGTTGAGAAGTCGAAAGTCCGATAGTTCTTTTACTTCTCGACTCCTCGACTCCTCAACTTCTCGACTCTATTGTGCGATCTGAGCTTGATCTGGCTGATCCAGGGGTGGCGGTGGCGGCAGATCCTTAGCCTCCGTCGTGCGATTGACGATAAACGTCAATTCGGTTCCTTGCACCAGGATGATGTCCTTTTCGTGCTTGAGCAAGGCATAGAGCAATGCGGTTCCACCGCCGATGGCGGCGCCATAGCCGATGTCAGCCCCCATGCCATGGCCCCCACACATCCCATAATATTCGCACTCGATTTCGTGGCCCAAGCCAACCGTGGCGCCTGCCCCGGCTCCCATGGCCCCGGCGATTCCCGCACCCTCCAGCGCATCTTTCTTGCTTTTGCCGCACCCCTCGAGCGTACCTTCGTCATCTTTGGCGTGAGCACAGGGCGCGTTATTGGAATCGTCCAAAGTGCTCGGAAGCATGAACTGCTTGTCCTCGTCAGGGGTCACCAGCTTGTCGATGACCAGTCGCATTTCGGCTTTGCCCTTGATGCGTTTGGAGGGTTTCACGAAGGCTACATGCCCGACCACTTCACTAAATTTCGGGACCACCTCTTTGCCGTTCACCACGATCGGCTGGGTCACCTGACCCGTAAAGGGGTCGCCTGTCTTATTGGTCTTGGAGGTTAGCGTGGTGGTGAGCTTCATATGAAGCACACTACCCGCCGGAACTGAATCCGCTTGTTTCGGCACTTTAATGTCTTCGGCAAAGGCGGATGTGAAAAGCAGTGCCCATGCCGTAAGGACGCCCATTACCCTTACCGTCCGGCCTAGCATATTTGCTCCCTCCTGTGCCGCTTCGCTCTAACCCCGGAATCGCACGCCCTGCAAGGCTCTCTTATAACCTCTAACTGCAGTCCCACTAGGAAGTGTACCACCTTCTCCGACCCGTGGCAACGCCGTGTACTTCGATTCAGAGAGCATTGATTCGGTTGCCCAAAACATTGGCGATTGTTGATTGATGATTGTCGATTGCTGATTGCCGATAGAAAGAGTGGCGGGGTAGCCCCCCCCTCAATCGTCAATCGGCAATCGAAAATCGGCAATCCTAAAGGCGCCCACCCGCGAGGCTGTACATCAGTACCGCAAGGACGATGAGCGTAACCACGATGTAAAGCCGGTCGCCCTCCATGGCGAAGGCAGCAACCGAGAAGGCCACACGCGCCACCGGAGTGGCGATTAGGAGAAGCAGCCCGAGCTGGATTAAACCACGTCCTCGAAAGGCCAGAGCGTCTTCCACGATTCCTGACACCGTGCGCAAGTCCGTGGGTTCACCCTTGAAAACGTGATACTGCGGCGCCTCCCGGCCATGCCGAACCAGGTAAACGCTCGCGCCGAGAAGAACCACTGCCGCAGCCAGCGTTACACCCACGCGGAGGAGATTCCCGATCCATTGTTCGACAGACTGATCCGTCCATCCTTGCGTTCGCTCGCCCACCTTATAGCCTTCCCGTCAGTCCGTGGTAGATCATCTCAATCGCCATAACGGCAATCACCAGGCCGAAGACAAGTCGCAACCACCTTGTCTTGGCATGAGCCAAAACACGCGCCCCCACCAGCGAGCCGACCACCACCCCAAGCATCACGGGCATGGCGAGACCCGGATCGATGTACCCACGGGCCAGATAGACGCCGGCACTTGCGGCAGCCGTTACGCCGATCATGAAGTTACTGGTGGTGGTCGACACTTTGAACGGAATGGCCATGGCCTGATCCATGGCAATCACCTTGACCGCTCCGCCCCCGATCCCCAATAGCCCTGAAAGAATCCCCGCCCCAAGACTCAAACTGAAACCTGTGGGCACCGCCTGCGGGCAATAAGCCTTCGGCCCGTCTGGTGTGGGATAGCTGCCGTTCATTTTCAGCCGGGTGGCGAGAGGGTCCGGCTGGTAATCGAACGCTCGCTCGCGTCGCAGACGGCTGGAGCCGTAGGCCGAAAAAAGCAGAACGAGCCCAAAGACGATGGCAATCGCACCGGTCGGAATCCTGGCGGCCAGCAAAGCTCCCGCCACCGCGCCCAAGGTGGTTGCAATCTCGAGGAACATCCCGATTCTGATATTGGAGAAACCCTCGCGAACGTAAGCGCTGGCCGCGCCCGAGGAGGTCGCGATCACCGAAATGAGTGCGGCGCCGATGGCGTATCGAATGTCGACGCCCAGAGCCAGGGTCAGGAGGGGAGTGATGATGATCCCTCCGCCCAGACCCGTTAACGATCCCACAAATCCAGCCAGCAGCGACGACACCCAAACCAGGAGAGTGAATTCAATAATGTTCACCGATACTTCCCCTTGAGGGCACGCCAGCGGAGAGCTATCAAATCAAGGAACATGCGTGTGGAGTCGCGAAGAAACCGCACCTTGGTGGCCGGGTTGTCGTTCCACCTCACCGGCACCTCTACGATCTTTCCACCGTTTCTCTCGATGAGGAACAAGAGCTCGGGATCGAAACCAAAACCCTCCACGCGCATTCGTTCGAACGCCCGGCGAGTCGTGCTGAGCTGGAAGAGTTTGAATCCGCATTGAGTGTCGTGCAACCTGAGCCCCGCGAAAACCCTTACCAGTAGATTGAAAAACCGCCCGGCCATGTCTCGGAACCAGGGCTGGTGAATTCCGATGAGTTCGCGCTGGAGGGCGCGCGAACCCACGGCGGCATCGGCGCCGGAGGATTGCAAAGCCGAAAGCAGCTTGTCCACCTCCTCGATGGGGGTGGATAGGTCGGCGTCGGTGAAGAGTACGAACTCGCCCCGCGCCTCCAACACTCCGTGGCGAACCGTGAAGCCTTTGCCATGGTTACGGTCGTTCCGAACCAGACGTATGCCGGGGAACTCTGCGACTATCCCGACAGTCTCGTCCGTGGAGCCGTCATCCACGACCAGCAGCTCAATCGAGTAAGGCCTCTGCTCCTTGAAGTGACACAGCCTCTCCAGGGTGCCACGGATACGCCGTGCTTCGTTATAGGCGGGGACCACAATGCTGAGATAAGGTTCGCCCATCGGGCGAGACTATAGTACGGGCGGGTTCTCCGATGCAACAGGGTTTGTTACCTGACGCGAGCCAGAAGGGTAACGCGGACCTGTTTTGTAGGTCCGCGCTACACCTGCTTGCGCGTGACCGTCCCTGATAGACCTTGGATGTATAATGGTAATGATGGCGACAGTCAGGTGGCCATGAGCCTTTCCAGAACCCGGCGTGTTTTGGCCGGCGGGAAGTTACCCATGCGCCGCATTGCCGGGCCATCCAACGAGATCACGCAAGGAAACCAATGATGCCGACGGTTATAGATCAGGAAACACTGAGCCGCTTGGTTGCAAAAATCGTTGAAACCGTGCGACCGCGCCGCATCATTCTGTTTGGATCAGCGGCGCGGGGACAGATGGGAGCGCACAGTGACGTGGACTTGCTGGTGGTGATGCCAGATGGGGTCCACCGGAGGCAAACTGCCCAAGCGATCTATCTTGGCCTGAACGGGACCGGCATCGCGAAGGATATTGTCGTGGTGACTGAGGGTGACGTGCGCGATTACGCCAACAATCCATCCTTGGTCCTCTTTCCTGCGCTTCGGGAAGGAAGGGAGATCTACCGTGCCAGAGAATAGATTCGCTCCCGGTTCGCCACAGGAATGGCTAGCCCGCGCGAAAGGCGATCTGGCACTGGCAGGCGCACCGCTACCCCCTGGCGGCTTTTACGAAGACTTGTGTTTTCACGCGCAGCAGGCGGCTGAAAAGGCTATCAAGGCAATCTATCTCGATCGTGGTTGGACGTTTCGTTATGTCCATGATCTCGAAGAGCTTTTAACGTGTCTTCGCGAGAAGGGTCTGACACCTCCGGCGGGAATTGCCCAGGCAGTACTACTTACGAGCTACGCGTTTGAGGCGCGTTACCCCGGACCTGGAGAACCTGTCACAGAGGCGGAGTACAAGCGCGCTGTGGACTTGGCCAAAGCGGTCGTCCGCTGGGCCGAATCCGTCTTGGAGCGGCATCCCACCTGATTCTCCCGTGTGAGCGCTTAACGCCATCGTGCCGGGGAGCATGGTCTCGACAATCGCAGGCTGGGGGAAGGTCCCTTCGGGAGATCGCAGACCCCAAAAGGCGGGGTCTGCGCCAGCCGTCGAATCGATAAGATGCGGGCTTACAATCAAGTAAATCTTCAGACAGGCTTCGGCCTGCTGTCGATTGTTTTGCCGCAGGAGGTACGCCTCGATGAAGCGACGTAAGACTGAGAAAGACTTCGACTGCATCGGATTCAAGCGAAAAGTTCAGGCCGAGATCTGCCAGGAAATCAAAGGACTTTCGCCCGAAGAGGAAATCGAATACTTCCGCCGGCGAGCTGCGGCTGGGCCTCTCGGTAAGTGGTGGAAGGGTCTTGAGGGGCGCTCAGGAACGCCGACGGGAGAGGATGAGAGGGTTTGAACTGCGTGCGGCGCAAATCGAGGGGCGTAGGCTCGCGACCCCCTCACCCGGCCCGCTCCGGCTGAAGAACGCCGGCAGCGGGCACTCTCTCCCCCAAGGGGGAGAGGGCCGTGGATTTGTAAACCTCTGCCCCAAGAGGGGAGAGGGCTGAGGATTTGTACGTTTGTCGGCTCGGTTTGGTGTTCCGCTTCCTGACCAGAGTTCCAAAGCAACTGCAGGGATTCTTCAGCCCCCAAAGAGCGGGGGCTTCAGAATGACATGAGGGACACAGGGATTCTTCGGCCCCTAAAAGAACAGGGGCCTCAGAATGACATTGTCGAAGGGGGTTTAGTATTCGAGTTTAATAGTCCGCTGGTAGGCGCTCGAGTTGAGCCATGGTGAGGATGGGGCCTTCCTTGCAAACGTAGAACGATCCCACGTTGCAGCGGCCGCACTTCCCTACCCCGCATTTCATGCGGTTCTCCAGGCTGGTGTAAACGACGCTGGGCTGGATTCCCATCCGGTAGAGCACCGGAAGCGTATTCTTGATCATGATGGGCGGGCCGATGACGAGGGCGACGGAGTTTTCCGCCGGCACCCCCGCGCGCTCGAATACGGTGGGCACGAATCCAATCTCACCCTTCCAATCCGGTGTTTCCCCGCCGGGATCGACGCAACGAACCACGCGCACGCTCGGGTGCTTGGCCCATTCGTCCAGTTCGTCCACATAAACGAGGTCGGCGACGGTGCGCGCCCCATAGACAATCGTGATGTTGCCGTAGTCCGCGCGGTTCTCCAGCGCGTACCACACCGCGCAACGCACGGGCGGCATGGCAATGCCGCCACCGAGGAAAATCAGGTTCTTTCCTTTCCACTCCTCCGTCGGATAGGCGTTTCCATAAGGCCCGCGGAAACCGATCACGTCGCCTTCCTCGACGCTCCACAGCGCTTCGGTGACGCAGCCCACGCGCCGGAAACAGAACTCGAGGTAGTCCTTCCAGTTGGAGCTGGAGCAGATGTTGAAGGTGGATTCGCCGTAGCCAAACACGGAGAAGATGCCGAACTGGCCGACGCGAAAAGAGAAGTCCCGGGCGCGCGCTTCATCAAGGAAGCGGACCTTGACGGATTTCACGTCCGGCGTCTGCGGGCGCGTCTCGATGACCTTCATGAGGTCGGGTTCGTAGATGTTATGCATGGTCCATTTTGGAGTGCGGCGGCTTGCCGCCGCTTTTCCGGCGCGAGCTTGCTCGCGCCTCGTCAGGCGAAAACGGTAACTGTCGGCGGCCAGCAAGCTGGCCTGGAGGAAAGCGGCAGCAAGCTGCCGCACTCCAAAGCCGGGCTTCCGCCCGGCATGCCGACCTGAAGGTCGGCGCTACAGAGCGGTAACAACCCCCAGCACGCCCATCCCCACCGGGCAGTTGCGCGCGCAGTTTCCGCAGCCGGTGCAAAGAATCTCCCCGAATTTTTCCGGGTAGACGTGGAACTTGTGATCGATGCGCTGGCGTTGCCGCGCCGCCTGGTTGGGCCGCGGATTGTGGCCGGAGGCGTGGAGCGTGAACATGGTGAATTGACACGAATCCCAGTTCCGGGCGCGCACGCCGCGCTCGATATTTCCCTCGTCCACTATGTCGAAACAATGGCAGGTCGGGCAGGTGTAAGCGCAAGCGCCGCAGCCCAGGCAAGCCAGCGTGTGCGCCGGCCAGAAGGGGCTGTCGAAATGCTCCTTCACGAACGCCCCCACCTCGACGGCATCAAAGCGCTTTTCCGGCCCCGCCGGCACGCTCGCCACGCGCTCCGAGGCCTGCAGCTTGCCGTCGAACAGCGCTTTCCCCTTCTCGGTCAGGCAGCGGACCTCGTACTCGCCCTCACCCAGCTCCAGCAGCATGGCATCCGAGCCGCGCTCGGCGGCAGGCCCCAGGCCCACCGAGGTGCAGAAGCACGCGTCGTCGTGCGCCGTGCAGGCCAGCGTTACTACAGTAGTTAATTGACGCTTACGGTCATACAGTTCGTCTTTATAGTCCCAATTGAAAACATGGTCCAGGATGGGCAACGAGGCGGCGTCGCAAGGCCGCGCCGCAATCAGTACCTGCTCGACCGCCGGGGGCTCGACCTCGCTCAGCTCAATCCCCTGCCCTGTAATCCGGTATGCGTAAAGCTCTTCGTGTTTAGGGAAAATGAACTCCTTCACGGAGTTGGCGGGGCGAATGAAGCCTCCCAAACTCAACTCGCCGGAAGACTCCAAAGGCGCGTAGAACACACAGGCGGGCTTCACCTGGGGTGCCGACCTAAAGGCCGGCGCTACAAGGCGCGGACCGGCAACACGCTTGCCCTGCGCGATCCAGCTTGCTACCAGTTCTCGCAGCTCCGCTTGGGAAATAGTTGCGCTCACCGGATAAAGTTCTCCTTGTCCTGAAGCGAGTAAGCGCCGATCAGCAGGTCGGCCTTGGGGTCCGTTCCGGCGCGGTAGGCAAAGTGCTCTTCCGCCGCTTTGGCGAGCGAGAGGTTGAGCAAGCGCAGGTCGATCGCCGCCGGGCAGGCCCGCGTGCATTCGTCGCAGCCCACGCAACGCCCCGCAAGGTGAAAGGCGCGCAAAATGTGCCAGGCGAAGTTGCCCTTGGCCGTGGCCGAGGGCTCAATCTCCGTGGGCCGGTTCTTCTCCACCAGGCAGCGCTCGCAATAGCACATCGGGCAGACTTGCCGGCAGGCGTAACACTTCACGCAACGCTCGAATTCCCGTGCCCAGTACGCCATGCGCCCGGCCGCAGGCAGCGCCAGCAAGGACTCCAGCGATTTCCACCTTTCGCCTGTCTCCGCGGGATGCTTGCCCGCCTCACCCACCACTTCATCCGCAAAACGAGGCAGGTGAGCCTCGCAGGTTTCGCACTTCGCCTGGCCCATCCCTTCGCAGGCCATGCCGATGACGTACATTTCCTTGCGGTCGATTTGCGATTCCTTTTCGAGCACCACCAAAGCGCGCTCGTCGCAACCTTTTACCACAATCGCCGGCCGCCCCAGCGCTCGAATCTCCTTGCGCTTCAGATAGACGGTGAGGTTGGCCAGGCACTGGTTGTTCCAGACCAGTTGCTCAACGTCCTCGGGCCGGGTGACGAACACCGGACCGCGTCTCCCGTAGCCAATCACCACTTTCACGCTGCCCTCTGCCAGCAGGCGGCGGCAGGTCTCGCGCAGTGCCGCCTCCCCTCCCCCGTCGTAGGGGCGGCCCTTGTGGCCGCCCTCAGGGGCAACCACAAGGGTTGCCCCTACACCGGCCGGCGAAGCGTCGTAGGGGCGGCCCTCGTGGCCGCCCTCGGGGGCAACCACAAGGGTTGCCCCTACACTAGCCGCGGAAGATCGGTAGAGACCCGTATACGGTCCCAGCTTGCGCGTCTTCTCGGTAATCTCCTTGACCGTCTGCTGCCACTTGTGGCCTTCGGCGGCGGAAATCCAGGTGAAGTAAATGCGCTCCAGGTCGAAACCCAGGGCTTGGAGAAGCTCGCGGAAGAGGATCCAACGGCGCCGGGCGTGATAGTTCCCCGAAGTGTAGTGGCAATCGCCGGGATGGCAGCCGGAGACCAGCACCGAATCCGCGCCCATCTCAAACGCTTTAATGATGAGGTTGAAGTCGATCCGGCCCGTACACGGCAGCCGGATGATGCGCACATTGGGCGGGTACTCGAGGCGGGTAGTCCCCGCCAAGTCAGCCCCCAGGTAGGTACACCAATTGCAGACGAAGGCGACGATTTTGGGCTCGAACTCGGCACGGCGGTCACAGACCGCCGCTACAGAGACCGGCGCTACAGTGTGCTCGCTCATACCAGGCTTTCGACCATGGAGTAAATTTGCTGCTCGGTAAAGCCCTCCAAGTCAGCGCTCTTGGAGGGACAGACGGCCACGCACGTCCCGCAGCCCATGCACAGCCCCGGATTCACCCGCGCGGTGCGTTTGACGAAGACGCCGCGCGGGGTGCGGATTTCCGCCTGCTCGATGGCGTGGTAGGGGCAAGCGTGGAAGCAAGTAAAGCACGCCGCGCAGGTCTCCTCATTGATTTTCGCAATCTCCGGCTCGCGCGTCAGCTCGCTGGCGGAGAATGTTATCAGCACCTTGCTGGCGGCGGCAGAGGCCTGCGCCACGGATTCCGGTATGTCCTTGGGGGCCTGGCAGGCGCCGCAGATAAAGACGCCCGCCGCGCTGGTCTCGACGGGGCGGAGTTTGGGGTGCGATTCGAGGAGGAAACCGTACTCGTCGTACCCCACGTTGAACTTTTGGGCCAGTTGCTCGACCCCGTCGGCGGGGCGCATGGCCGCGGCCAGCACCACCATGTCCGCCTCGATGGTCACCGGCTCGCCCGCCAGCGTATCCGCGCCGCGCACAATCAGCTTGCCGTTCTCCTCGGTGATCTTCGAGACCCGCCCGCGGTAATACTGCGCGCCGTCCTGCTCGATAGCCCGGCGGACGAATTCCTCGTAACCCTTCCCGCCCGCCCGGATGTCCATGTAGAAGACGTGGGCCTGCCCGTCGTGTACCTTGTGTTTATAAAGCATGGCGTGCTTGGCCGTATACATGCAGCAAATCTTCGAGCAGTAAGGCAGACCCTTAGCGTTGTCGCGCGAGCCCACGCAGCAGAGGAAGACCACGGATTTGGGCAGCGCGCCGTCCGAGGGCCGCTTGAGCTCGCCCACCGTGGGGCCGGAAGCTGACAGCAGCCGCTCGAACTGCAAGGAATCGATCACATTCTTATACTTGCCGTATCCGTACTCGCCGTAACCTTCCAGGCCGGGTCTGTCCTGGACTTTTCCAATGTTATACAACTTGTAACCAGTGGCGATGACCACGGCCCCGACCTTTTCCTCCACCAGCTTATCCTGGTCCTTAAAGTTGATGGCCTCCGCCTTGCACTTCTTGAGGCACAATCCACAGCCGTTGCGGATGAGCTTGGCGCAGACCTTCGGGTCGATGACCGGGCGGGCGGGCACGGCTTGAGGGAACGGAACGTAAATGGCCGGGCGAAGCCCCAGGCCGTAATCGAACTCGCTGGGGTTCCTTTTGAGCGGGCAGACATTCCAGCATTCGCCGCAGCCGGTGCACTTGCTGATGTCCACGTAGCGCGCTTTCTGGCGGATGGTGACGTTGAAGTTGCCCACGTAGCCCGAGACCGCTTCCACTTCCGAATAGGAATAAAGGCGGATGTTCGGGTGCTGTCCTACCTCGACCATGCGCGGGGTCAGGATGCATTGCGAGCAATCGAGGGTGGGAAAAGTCTCGGAAAGTCCCGCCATCTTGCCGCCGATCGAGGGATCCCGCTCCACCATCACGACCTCGTAGCCGGAGTTGGCGATGTCCAACGCCGCCTGAATCCCCGCCACCCCCCCGCCGATCACCAGCGCGCGGCGCGTCACCGGCACGCGTATCGGCTGAAGCTCGTGATCGCGCCGCGCCTTCTCCACCGAGAGGCGGATCAATTGCACGGCTTTGGGGGTGGCCTCGGCACGGTCCGGGGTCACCCAGGAGCACTGTTCGCGAATATTGGCCATCTCGACACGGTAGGGGTTCAATCCCGCCAGCGCGGCGGCATTGCGGAAAGTGCGCTGGTGCATGTGGGGAGAGCAGGAAGCCACTACCACGCTGTCCAGGCGCTCGGAAGCAATCCTATCGCGCACCAGCGCCTGGCCAGGGTCTGAGCACATGTACTTGTAGTTCACCGCGCAACGCACGCCGGGAAACTGCGCCACCTGCTTTGTGGCCTCTTCCACGTCCACGGTGCGGGCGATGTTCTCGCCACACCAGCAAATGAAGACGCCGATTCGGGACATGCTCTCCTACGCTTTCTCCGTCGAAAATCACGTCATTCCCGCGAAGCTTGTCCCCGCGAAGGCGGGGAGCGGGAATCCAGCCTGTTCTATAGCGTGGACCCCCGCCTGCGCGGGGGTGACGATGCCTCTCACGCGCCGGCCTTCTCCGTAGCGCGGGCCCCGCGTTTGGCGGGACTGGCATCCGACATGCCGACCTGAAGGTCGGCGCTACATGCGAAATGGCGGTTGATGCCCAGCGCCTCGGGCTTGAACCCCAGCGCCAGCCCCACCACGTCGGACAGGTAATAGACAGGCATCACGTTCCGCACGCCGTAGCGCCGCCCGATGTTGGCCTGTTTCATGTCCAGGTTCACGTGGCACATGGGGCAAGCCACCACCAGGCAGTTGGCGCCGTGCGCTTCCGCATTGCTCAAAATCTTGTGTGAGAGCTCGAGCACGGTCTGCTCGTTGGCCATGGTCATCCCGGCCCCGCAACACTCGGTGCGGTAGTTCCAGTCCACTGTCTTGCCGCCCAGCGCCTCCAGAATCTTCTCCATGGAGCGGGGCTGCTCCGCGTCATCGAACTCGACCACGCTGGCAGGCCGCGTCAGCAGGCAGCCGTAATAGCAGGCGGCGCGCATCGAGCCCAGCGGAGCCTTCACCGCCGCCTTGAGCCGGTCCAGACCGATCGCCTCGAAGAGCTGGATCAGGTTCAGCACTTGCGTCTCGCCGTGGACTTCGAGTTCCACGATCTCCGAAATGCTGCGGCGAAGCGCCTCATCCTCCGCCATCGCTTTGCGCGCTTTGAGCAGTTGCATCGAGCACATCGGGCAGGGCGCCAGCATCTCCCGGAAACCTTGGTTCTCCGCCAGCGCCAGATTGCGCGCGGGCAGGGCGACGGCGAGCTTCTGGTTCAGCGAGTGCGCGGCAGTGGCCCCGCAGCAAATCCAGTCGTCGATTTCTTTCAGTTGAACGTCCAGAGTCTCCAAGCAAGCCCGGAGCGATTGTTCGTAATCGTTCGATGAACCGTGCAGGGCGCAACCGGGATAGTAAGCGAGATTCATGAGTGTGACCCGTCCATGCAGCGGGCGAAGATGCGGGCCACCACGGCCCGGTCATGGACCTTCTCTCCCACCAGATGGAACTTTTTGCGCTTCATCAGTTGGGGCGCCAGCGTCGCGTCCTTGAGGAGAAACGAAAGGCTCCGGCCTCGCAGGAAGGTCGAAAGCTTGAACTCCGCGATCAGCTCCAACTCGTTCAGGCGGCCGTTGCGCCGGATGTTGCTGAGGAAGGCCTTCTGGAAGAGCACGATGCGTTGCTGTTGGCGTGTGGCCACTCCCCGCTCGACGGAGAGTTGGCGCAGCGCGTCCATCACCCCCGCGCAATCCACAGACTTCGGGCAGCGTGTGGCACAGGTCTGGCAGGAGACGCATTGCCAGATGGCTTGCGCGCGCAATGCTGCTTCAGCAAGGCCGAGTTGCAGCAGGCGAATGAGACGGGTGGGTGGCGCGTCCATCCCTGCGGCCATCGGACACCCCGCCGTGCACTTCCCACATTGATAACAGTCCCGAATCCGGGTGTGGGCCAAAGATTCAACGAGGGGAACTACGCTTGCGGAACTGGAGACCACGGTCTCAGCTTTCAACGATGCCTGCTTCCTTCGCGAGGGGACATACCGCAGGTCGATAGGAAAGCTTAACAGTTTCGCGGAATCAAAAGCAAGAGACATATTGTACTTGGTACAATCTGGCGGTGCCGTGTTTGACTTTGTCCGTGGTCCGTTGTCCGTGGTCCGCAGTCAGTCCATAGGTGCTTGCCACTGTTCTTTTAGCCATATTCTTCGCTTTGATTAGGGGCTTTAGCGCATGAATTTGGGTTCGTTTTTTGGGTCTTTAGCAATGTAACTCCTTTGTTTTGAACAAATCCTTCGGTTCGTTCCCACTGAATTAACATCTTTTTGCAATTCCCCCTCGATTTCGGGCGCCCGGCGCGCCAGTTTTGAACTTCCTCGCGCCCTCTGTGCCGGCCTTTGCCATACGTCCACGATTCTAGGCTATCATACCTCGAGCCTCGTGTCAAGCGCAAAAATGCAGGAGGAGTTTCCTCATTTTTTTGGCCGTTGGGTTCGGTCCACTTGATTCTGCCCCCCATTTTGAGTGCCGCACTCCTTTTCGGGTGTTTAGGACTGACCCCGGCGGAAAGCCATTTTTATTGAAAACAAGCCCCTTGTGCGTAGCCTCCCGGACTTGCGATCCCGCTCCCGGCCTTTCCAGAGCTGGCTACAGCGGGCTTTCAGAGGTGAAATTCATGTGTCAGGAACATCTCACATTTTGAAAACGATATCTTCTTTACTCTCACTAGTTACGTGAAATCAGCGTGAAATTCTGAGGAAACTCCTGCAAAAATGCAGGAGGTCAGGTCGAGAACCGCCCTTCGATTTGAGATGTAACCGCGCGCTCCCCGGAGGCGTCTAGGAACATGAATAGGGCAGCCGGAGTAAACTTTATCTAGCACCCAAACAAAGGAGAAGCTTCCATGAAGAGATATGCCTATTTGGTAGCACTCGCGCTGGCCTGCGGATTGTTGCTGATCTGCGGGCTCACGGCGAGCGCCGCGGACGAACCCGCGAACGTTGCCGGGGCCTGGGAAATGTCGTCCCAGGGTCCCAACGGGCCCATGACATCGACCCTCACGATCCAACAAGACGGCGGCAAGATTAAGGGCACGCTGACAGGACGACGCGGGGATATTCCGTTCGAGGGTACAGTCACCGGCAACAAAATCGCCTTCACCATTACGCGTGAAACTCCCAACGGGACCTTCACCATGCAATACTCCGCCACCGTTGACGGCGATTCCATGAAGGGAACGGCTCATAGCGACCGAGGCGACCGCGACTGGACAGCGAAGCGGACAAAGTAGCTTGTAGGCGCAGCACTCAAACCCAAGCGTCGGAAATGCGAAGGGGCCTAAAGCCGTGGCCAGACTGGCTGCGGAAAAACCTCTTGAGGCCGTCACCCTGAGCGAGGGTAGCCCAAGAATACTATCCGTGTTGTCAGAACGGTGCGCATCGCAAACTGGCTCCGCCCGCTCCCAAAAGGAGAGAGACCGCTGTCCGCGACGTCAGAAATGCAGCGCATGGCAAAGTGGGTTTGCCCTCTCCCCAAGAGTGGGTCTGCCCCCTCCCGAAAACTGGGCCTGCCCTCTCCCCGGGGGAAGAGGGTGGCCTGCGACGGCGCTTTCACCAGCCGTCGCGCGCCGGGTTAGTTCCAGGACGACGGATCAGACTGGCTCGTCCCAAGCTGCTCAATGGATCTTGGCGACGCAGGCTAAAGACAGCCCAGGCTTGCGGCTAACATGCTTTGTTTTCAACGACATTCCCCATGCGACGCGTAAGTGCTTTTGTTCTCTACGACATTCCAGCTTCGTTCCGAAGCTTTCCACGCGGCTCCTTTGTTTTCATGGACATTCCCGCTTCGTTCCGTCAGTTCTTGAAAACTCTTTTTGCTTTGGAGTGCGGCAGCCGAGCTTGCAGAGCTGCCGCCTTGCTTCTTCAGAGGCAGTTGATAGACCTTGACTCCGACTGCAACTGAACTACGGAAGAACGTCCAGAGATGCAAGTGGCCCCAGGGTAATCGAAGGCGGCAGCTCTGCAAGCTCCGCTGCCGCACTCCAAAGCGCTGCGCGCCGGAAAAACTGAGAAAGCCGTGACCTGCTGCACAGCTTCAACACAGTATTCTAGCCTATATCGTTGCGGTTGTCAAGAGACATTTCGGTTGCAGCGCGGCCTGCGCCGCATTAAACTGGCGGGGATGAACCTCAATCAACCCCTGTCCGAAAATGAGGCGACCATGATTAAAGAAGGACGAAGAAAGTTCCTGGCTGGAACTGGGGTAGCTCTGGCCGGTGTCACTGCAGGCTCTGTGAATGCTTTCAGTGGTTCCTCAGGGTCGACTCAGGAAGTGCCACTCATGTCGGCAGGATTTGGCTGGGAGATCCGCAATATAAACGACAACGGCGCCGATGCGTACTTCCAGGTTGCTGAATCCATGATCTTGAGCGCGGCGAACATCGACGTCGCTTTCATGATTACGGGTGCGCCAACAGTCCCCGGTTACGCCGAAGTGCTGTGTGGTGGTGCTGTTTCTCGCGGCGGTCCGCCGTCGTTCTATTCCGGACCTCAGGCCTATACCCTTTCGCCGAACAGTCCGAATTTCGGCAACGTCCAGATCTATAACCCTAACGGCCTTAGCATAGGTAACGATTACTTCCTTCTGCAAGATCAGTTCTATCAAGTCATCTTGAAAACCTGGGTACCTCTGGATGGGACCGCGTCATCAACTCACCGGCAGGTGCGCGTCACGCCGTCCCTCCAGTTGAATTCAGGCGATTACCTAGTATTCCACATGGACCACCTCGGAGTAGAAGGAGATGTGGAGATGCAAGTGGTCCTGGAATATTCGCTAGCCTCGCAGGGGTGGCTGGCGAGACCGGAATGAAACAGACGGCTGTGTTCCCTGCTATACTCTGCTGTTTCGATTAAGGAGGGGAAAACATGAAAAGGAAGATCTCTTTACTGGCATTAATCGTTGTGAGCCTGGGGTTCAGTGTTTGCGGATGGGCGCAGCTTGGAATGTTTTCAAAGGAGCAGCGGCTGGAGTTGACCCGAGAATGGAAAGGCGAGCGCTTTCCGGACGGGCGGCCTAAGGTCCCCGATGAATTGCTCGAGCGGCTGAAGATGGTGGACGCGGAAGAAGCCTGGGGCGTGCTCATGAAGGCCGGGTACCCGTTCCAGTTCGAGGGGGGGTGGAAAGTGATTAACGCGGGGCCGCGCCTGGCTGCCAGGGTGGTCACGGCGGTATTCATGCCGGTGAGGCCGGACGTTAACGCCGTGCTCAACGAGCATGGCAAGGCAGAGGGGCGCGTGGGAGCGCAGAATTCCTGGGTGATCGACACGCTCCAACCCGGCGACATTCTGGTGGTGGATTTGTTCGGAAAAATCAAAGACGGCACCTTCATCGGTGATAACCTTGGGACGTCGATGATGGCCAAGAGCCACACGGGGTTGATTGTGGACGGGTCGGTTCGCGACGAAACGGGAATAAGGGAGATTGAGGGCTTCCAAGTCTATACCCGCGGAGTGGATCCCTCCGCCTTGAGGAACGTGATGCTGATGGGCATCAACGTCCCCATCCGCATCGGACAGGCTACGGTGATGCCGGGCGACGTGGCCGTGACCGACGTCGAAGGGGTCACCTTCATCCCTCCCCAGTTGTGCGAGGAAGTGGCCGATAGAGCCGAGTTGACCCACCTGGTCGACGAGTGGGGCCATATGATGTTGCGGCAGCAAAAGTACGCGCCGGGGGAAATCGACGGCCGTTGGACCCACCAGATGATCGAGGAATTCAACCAGTTTTGCGCCTCGAAGGGTTCCAAGCAACGGATGAAGGAGCAGTAGCATGTCCAGCCACAGTGACACGACGATAGACCGGCGGGGAGTCTTGAAGACGTCGGCGGCGATGCTGGGGGGAGCGCTGGTGGGAACGGACGCCGCAGCCGACTCCGAACCGCAAATTCGGAATGTGAATACCAACTCGAGTCCCTCGAACTTGAAGATCACCGACCTGCGCGTGGCGACCGTAATGAAACCCGGGCCCAGCCCATGCACCCTCATTCGTATTGATACCAACCAAGGTGTTTACGGACTCGGCGAAGTTCGGGACGGCGCCAGCCCAACCTACGCGCTCATGCTGAAGAGCCGCATTCTGGGCGAGAACCCGCTTCGCATCGACTACCTATTCCGGAAGATCAAGCAATTCGGCGGCCCGGCGCGGCAGGCGGGCGGTGTGGTCTCCATCGAAATGGCGCTCTGGGATATCGCGGGAAAGGTATATGGGGCGCCGATCTACCAGATGCTGGGCGGCAAATTCCGCGACAAGATTCGCATCTATGCCGACACCACGGAGTCCAAAGACCCCAAGGTTTATGCTCGGAACATGAAAATCCGCAAGGAAGAAATGGGCTTGACCTGGCTGAAGATGGATCTGGGAATCGACATGGTCCAAGACATCCCCGGCACCGTGACTCGCCCCTCGGGATTGAGCACCTGGGAAGAAAGGTTTCTCCCTCATCCCTTTGTGGCGACCGAAGTGACCGATAAGGGAATCGACTTGCTTTGCGAGTATGTCGCCGCCATCCGCGAAGCCGTGGGAATGGAAATCCCGCTATCCATGGACCACCTGGGCCACATCGGGGTGAAATCCTGCATCCGGCTGGGAAAGGCTTATGAGAAATACAACCTTTCCTGGATGGAGGACTTGATTCCCTGGCAATATACGGACCTGTGGCAACGCATCACGGAAGCCAGCCCCACACCCACGCTCACCGGCGAAGACATTTACCTCAAGGAAGACTTCATCAAGCTGTGTGAGAGGCATGCGGTGAGCAAGATTCATCCCGATCTCGCCACCTCGGGCGGAATTCTCGAGACGCACAAGATCGGCGACGCGGCCATGGAATACGGCGTTCCCATGGCGATGCACTACGCCGGCCTGCCCGTGGGCTGCATGGCGAGCGTTCACTGTGCCGCCGCCACGGAGAATTTCCTGGCGCTCGAGAATCACTCCCTGGATGTGCCGTGGTGGCAGGACCTGGTGGAAGGCATCGAAAAGCCCATCATTAATAAAGGCTACATCACCGTCCCGGAGAAGCCCGGGCTGGGCGTGACGCTCAACGAAGACCTCGTGAGGCAGCATCTGAAACCCGGCACGGGCTACTTCGAGCCCACCCCAGAGTGGGACAACGAACGTTCCTGGGACCGGGTTTGGAGCTAGCAGGCCACAAGCCCAGGGCTTTCCCGAAATTAATCAAGGCGCGGGGCTTGGGCCTGAACTACCACCCGACGAGTCCTGACTCTGGAGCTTTTTTAGCGCATCGAGGCCTTGAGGATTGGTGGGGTCGCTCTTCAATCCGGTTTGCAATTCCCGGAGCGCTTCGCGATTCCTTTTTGTATCTGTGTAAAGCAACCCCATCATGATATGCGCGCGACCGGAAGAGGGGTCTAGGGCCTCAGCCTCATGGAAGGCACGCTCCGCTTCCGTATACCTGCCTTCACGCCAGCACACCAGCCCCAGGCCCCAATAACCACGCAGAGTCCTGGCCGCGCGGAGGGATTCCCGGAATTGCTCTTCAGCCTCCTGGAGTCTCCCGCGATCGAAATAGAATTCACCCAATCCCACATGGGCAGTTTGGTTGAGAGGAGAAAGGTTTATGGCGGTCAGGTATTCCTTTTCCGCGTAGTCGGCTTGTCCGGTGTGTTCGTACAACTGTGCCAGGTAGAGGTGAGGCAGCGGCTCTCTCGGGTCCTTCAAAATGGAGCGAATCAAGTAGCCCAGCGCCTCGTCATAACGTTTTAGTTTCAGATTGAGCAGTCCAAAGTTATTCAGAATCAAGGGATAATCCGGCGCAACCTTATTCGCCTCCTGTAATTCCAGCTCCGCCTTCTTCAAGTCGTCCCGGTCGAGATAGAGCGCGGCGAGGTTGATGTGGATGATGTAGGCGTCAGGTTGCAAGGTCAGGGTGGTCTTGTAGAGGGTCAAGTCGTCGTGCCAATCGCGGTTGCGGCGGATAATTCGGAGAGAGCACAAGGCTGCGAGGGCCACTGCGGAAACAACCACGAGCGCGCGCCACCTGGCGCTGTGTCTTGTGGCAGCTCTCCACAAACTCGCCCCGGCCCAGCCCAGAGCCCAGCAAAATCCCACCGAAGGCAAATACAGGTAGCGCTCAGTGAACACATTGGCAGCCAACCAAGGCGCGTACAAGACGGGGGCCAAGTTGAGAAAGAAGAAGAGCAGCCCGAAGGAGACCAAGCGCCCGCGATTCCAGAAGAAGACAACAAGAAATGCCAAGGCCATCAACGCCACAGCGCCCCCGATGACCCGCGGGTCGGCGGGAGTGGTGCTCGTGTGGAAGGCATAAAAAGCGCAAAGTGTTACAGGCCAGAACAGCTTCCAAACATATTGGCCGGCCAGCGCGAGGGCGGTGAGGATTACCGCATCCGGCCCCATATTGGGTAACTGGGCTCTGCCTGCCAACCCTCCCACGATGTGTGTTCGGAGAATCAGGTAGACGAGGAGCAGGAGCCAAAGAGGGCCGTAGCGCGAAAGCTTGATTGGCAGGCTGGTCTGCTTGCGATCCTCGCGACAGGAGTGCTCGAAAAGCGTGGCCACCACCACCAAGGTAACGGCCGGTTCCTTGGCGAGCAAGGCCAGGGCGAAGCTCGCGGCCATCGCAAATTCACCGAGAATCAATTTTCGCCCGCGCCACCTCGAAAGTCCCAAGAAGAACCAGAACGCCAGCAGATAGAAGAGGGCCAACTCGAGGTCCGTGATGGCTGCAATCCAGGCGACCGACTCAGAGTGGATAGGATGCACGGCGAACAAGCCGGCGGCGACAAACGCCACCAGACGATCGTTGAACATGCGGCGCGTGACCAGAAACAGCAGAAGCACCACGAGCAAGTTCAGGAGGAGGTTACCCAGGTGAAAGGCCAACGGTCTGGGTCCGAGAAGCTGGTAACAGAGCAAGTACCCAAATGACATCATCGGGCGGTAGTAGTTACGAGGATAGTCTCCGCCCTGGAAGGACCAGACGGGAGTGGTGAAAATCTCTTTCAAGTGATGAGAATTCTGAAGGTACGGGTTGTTCACCACTTGCTTGAGGTCGTCATAAACGAAAAGGTTACGGAGAGTATTGATGTAAGGAAGGGCAGCCAGGGCCAGCAGAAAGGCCAGCAACAGGGCATCGGTCCGCAAGGTTGAGCGCGGAGACTGACGTAGCAGCGGCGAGGGTCTAGCCTCGTCTGGCGCGCCGGACGTGCTCGAGAAGAGAGACGGTGTCGAACTCACCGATATGAACCGGGTAGGTAGCGAAGACTTGGAAGAGGAATTCATCGGGATTCTCGCCGTGTAGCCAGGGGGCAAGTAACCCTTGTTGGACGAGCAGTTGCATAACCTGACAGCGAAACATCACGGCGGCTACGTTGGCACCGGGGCTGCAATGTTTCACCAGCAAATCACTGTCGATTCCAAAAGGCTCGAACCCGGCCGTGGCACCTGTTTCGCTCTGGCGTGAGGAGAGCCTGGCCCGGACGGTCCTTACGAATTCCCACACGCGCTTCAAATCGTCAGGGTCGACCGGTGGCGCGGGGACGCCACTGCGCAGATTCTCGTAGAACGAATGTGAGCCCGCCACAGAGTGACCCCCGGAATCCTTCCATGATTCAGCGCCTGCATTGGTGGCAGCCCGGCAGTTCGCAACGGAGGAGCCAAGCGCAGGCAGGGTGGCCGGCGACACGCCCGCACTGCTGCGCTCAGCAGAACAAGTACTTACGCCAGCGTTCGTCCGAGCGGCCCATCATGCGCATGATCTGGCGGCTGGTGTGCAGTGTAAACGGGCGCGGTGGCCGCAAAAGTTTCAACCCCGCCTCTTCCGGTAGGCGGTCACCCTTCAGATTGTTGCACTTGTGGCAGCAGGCGACGAGGTTATCCCAATCCGTGTGGCCGCCCCGCGAGCGCGGGATCACGTGATCCAGTGTGAGTTCGTGCGCAGGGAGGGCCCGGCCGCAGAACTGGCAGGTGTAGCGGTCACGCAAAAGCAGATTCTTCCGAGACAAGGCCCGCGTCTGATAGGGAATGCGCCGGAATTCCAGCAGCCTGATAACCGAAGGGATACGGATTGTAAACCGGGCGGCATGGATGAAGCTGCCGTCAGCTTCTTCAGCGGTCGCCACGCCTTTCAGGATAAGAACCAAGGCACGCCGAACGGCGGTGACGTTGATCGGCTCGTAGGTGGCGTTCAACACGAGCACCGGTTCTTGCAGCGACCGTTGGTGGTCATCCTCCGACATAACATTCATCCTGCTGCGGCACTACTCGTTGCGGCCCCTGTTTATTATGTTCAGTCATGCCTGACTTCGTCAATAGAAAGCAGTGGCTAGTGGTTAGTGGCTAGTGGTTAGTGGTCCGTTGTCAGTGGTCCCTTGTCCGTTGTCGGCACTCACCGCAACAGTCGCCGATCACTAGCGAGCCGCTTGATTTCGTCACTAGCCACTAACCACTAGCTACTAACCACTGCTTTCCAGGTCCGGGAATTGCGGCGTGGCGCGCGCCAGCGACAAAGCCAGGACGCGCGAGGCTCCCGCTCGTTTGAGGGCGGCGGCGCAAGCGGAGAGAGTGGCCCCGGTCGTCATGACGTCATCGATCAGCACCACCGTACGGTCGCGCACCTGTTCGGGCCGACGCACGGAAAAGACGCCGCTGACGTTCTCGCGCCGTGCGCTCACACTCAGTCCAACTTGAGGAAGGGTGGCGCGGATGCGGCGCAGGGAACCCGCCACCAGTTGCAATCCGCGAAGCCGATCTTCCCTCCGGAGCCCCCGAACCAGACCTCTCGCCAGCAGTTCAGCTTGGTTAAACCCTCGTTGTCGCCTTCGCGAAGCGTGTAACGGAACCGGGACCAGGATGGCTGAATCAGGCTCAGGCAGCGCCTCGAATGCCCGCGCCAAGAGTGCTCCCAAGTGGTGGCCCAAATACTCCCTTCCGTGAAACTTCAATTGCAAGATGGCTTTGCGCAAGTTTCCGGTGTAGAGGCCATAGCTCCGCGCCATGTCGAATTCCTGTTCGCCCTGGCGGCACGAGCCGCAAAGCGAGTCCACGGCCTGCAAGGAGGCGAAAGGGAGACCACAACGTTCACAAGAAGGGCCGAGCCAGGGTTGAAGGTTTTCCCAGCAGGCATGACATATGGAGGCGCGACCGTGTTCCGTGAGTTCCTGCCGGCACAACACGCACTCGCCAGGGAATACTACAGCGAACAGACCACCGAGTAGTTCCTCGAGGAGGGAGGAAGTTGGCGCGTTGTGATGAACGGCGAGAGAGAAGACGAACCTCGCTTTGCACCACCACTTAGTCCCCTCCTCAGGGAGGAGGGGACTAAGGGGCGGTGCGCTAGAGCAGACCCTGGTCTTGCTTCTCTTGGCACTCGATGCAATGGCGTGCCCATGGAACCGCTTCCAGGCGTTTTACCTGGACTTCCCCTTGGCAGGACACACAAAGACCGTAGGTGCCACCTTTGAGGCGCTCCAAGGCTTCGTTGATCATTTGCAGGAGACGCCGGTTCTCATCGCTTTGGTGGAAAAGGAACTCCTTGGTGTAGGAGTTGGCGGCCTTGTCGGCGATGTCCTGAGTGGCTTCTTCGTCCGCCTCACGCCCGTCGCGCTCGGATTTCGTCACCAGCCGCAATAACTCCTCTTGCGTGGTGACCAGACGCTTCTTGTAATACTCGGCTTTCTTCTTGTCCATGTCCGACCTTTTTTGCCGCCTATGAACTCCAACAATGAAATAGTATGAGGCACGGTGAAAACTGTCAAGCCGTGCGATTCAGGTCCCCACCGGCGGCCTTTTGGAGTTAGAATGCATCGTTGCGGGCAAGGCGAATTCACCAAGGAGAAACATGATGCCGGGAACATACAAAATCACAGAGTTGGTTGGAACCTCACCCACGAGTTTTGCCGAAGCTACCAGGGCCGCGGTGGCAGAAGCGGCCAAGACGTTGCGGAACATGGATTGGTTCCAGGTTGTGGAGGAACGGGGCAAGATCAAAGACGGTGCGGTGGCGGAATTCCAAGTCACCCTCAAGATTGGGTTCAAAATCGAAAGGTGACAGAATAAGGACTAAAGCGTAAGTGCCGCCTTCGGCTGTCACGTCATTGCTCTAAGGCGTTGACTTCGCGAATCTCGCCTCCTGCCAGGGGGACGCGCAGCGTCTTGATTTCCAGGGGCCGGAAGTTTCCCGTCCAGCGCCGATTCACCAGCCCCAGGTCCAAGGTGGCCTTGGCCTCCCGTCCCGCCGTCTCATAGCAACGGACTATCAGGTCGTCGCCGTCTTCCGCTTTCTTCATCACCGACACCACCACGTTCGGCGCATCCACGGAAAGGAAGGACGCGGAAAGCGGGCGATTGCCCGGATGAATTCCCTGGTAGAGTACCGGCGCCGGCGCCGTGAACTCCTCCGCCCCGCGCACAATGCCCGCATCCTGCCACGCGCCCGCGTGCGGCGCCAGCAGCAGGCGGAACGTCTGCTCGCCCTGGTCCTGCCAGAGATATTCGCCGTTCGGTTCCAGTCGGCGAGGCTGATGTTGCGCGAAGACTGCGCCGCGCACGATGGAGATTCGCAGGTCGTTATCCTGAACGCTGTAGCCGTACTTGGCGTCGTTGATGACGGCCAGCCCATACTCGCCTCCCGCCCGCCGGCCTGAAAGGTCGATCCAGCGTTGCCCGGGATCCTCTTCGCCTTCCGCCTTGCGCACCTTGTAGCCGTAAGCAATTTCATAGGTGGGTCGGGGATTCTGCACATCCAGCGGGAAGGAAAACTTCAGAATCTTCTGGTGCTCGTGCCAATCGAGAAGCACGCGCGCTTCCAGCGTGCGGGCCCCGGCGTAAAGCATCCAGTCGGTCTGAAGCGAGGATGCTCCGTAGCTCGTGCGCACCCGAAGGGTGGCGCGCAGGGGGCCGTTCTCGAGAACCCGAAAGCGCGCGCTCGAGAAGGCGCCGACCTCCTTGGTGTAGGCACGCACCCCATGGCTCCAGGTGTCGCTGGGGTCGTCGAGCACGACGGCGCGTGCGCCTCCCGTGCCTCCCCGGAACACCTCCGCCCCTGCATCTTTGTCGAAGATCGACAGTGTGCCATCGCGCGCAAAGCTCGCTTTCAGATGTTCATTCTCGAGTTCCTGTTCCGTGGCGCGCGGGGCGGACGCCGGCGGCGCAACGGGCTGGCCCTTGTGCAAGCGGAATTGACGGTAACCCAAGGCAGGTACCGGCGCGCGGAACACGAGTCTCATCCGGTCACCCACTACCGTTGTCGCCTGCGTCCATTGGTGAGCGATGTTATTGCCGCGCTCATCTTCCAGCACGGTATTGCCCTGAGGTCCCGGCTGGTAGTCAGATCCCCAGCCCAAATCGTATTCCACATTCAGCAGGGCGTCCCAAGCGTGAGGGTTGAACACCACCAGGTAATCCGAGGCCGGATCCTGCGTGGGAATCCGCCAGGCAATCTTCTGCGCGGCAAGGTTGATGGCTTGATTGGCCACTTCCAGCGCGTATCCGTAAGCATTTCTCGACACCACATACTGTTCCGGAAGCGCCGTTCCGGCCATGCTGTCGTGAAACTGCATGAACAGGACCTTCTTCCAGGCCGAGGCGAAGTCGGCCCTCGGGTATTCAAAGCCGGCGACTACGGAACTGAGAGCCGCCAATTTCTCGCCGGTGGCGAGTGCCGCTTCCGCCGCCCTGTTGTTCTTCTTGATTTCGGACACTGCCGTGTAGCAGCCCACGGAGTGATGCTGCAAATCGTCGGCCACCGCCGGCAGATCGGTGAGCTTGCCGACTTCATCAAAGTAGCGCTCCGGGGTGCTGAAAACCACGGCCGGCGCCCCCGGCTTCTTCTGCATATCCAGGATGGATTGGATGTTTTCCTTCGTCGGCCCGCCGCCGTGGTCCCCCGCACCGTAAAAGACCATCAGGTCTTGGGTTGGTTCCCGCAGGTCCGTGACGAACCGGCGGACCGCTTCCTGCAAATGCTCGTCAGCCCCGTAGCCGAAGGGGATGCGATAGGTAAGCAGGCGCGTCCCATCGGCACCTTGCCACCAGAAAAGGTCGGCGGGGAGTTTCTTCTCTTGGGACCCGGGACGCATGAAAACATAAGCGTGCATCCCCTGGAGCTTGAGAATCTGGGGTAAAGTGCCGGGATGCCCGAAGGAATCAGGGTTGTAGCCGATCTGCGCGATGCGCCCGAATAACTGTTGGAACAATCTCTGGCTGTAAAGTCCCTGGCGAACCAATGACTCCCCGTTTGGGATATTCACATCCGGCTCGATCCACCAGCCTCCTACCACATCCCACCGCCCTTCAGCGACCCGTTGGCGAATCTCCTCCATCATTTTCGGGTCAGCGGCCGCGACCCACTCATAGAACTGGGCGGAACTGGCGGTGAAAGTGAAATGCGGGTCCTCATTCATGCGGTCCAGCGCTGACCGGAAAGTGCTCAGAGCCACGGACATGGCTTCCGGCCACGGCCATAGCCAGGGAGCGTCAATGTGGGCATTGCCGATCATGTGGAATCGGTACAGCGAGGCCTGGGGCGGCCAGGAAGTTGGAGACTGCGCACCGGCGTTCGACGCCAAGAGAGAAAAAACGCAAATCAAGCCGGCCACGGCATAAGAGCGGGTCGTAGGCAAACTACTCATGGATCATCCTCCTACCGCTAAGATTCCCCACCCGTCCATCATTCCGGGGCGGCCACCCAGGTGACGCGCGGACGGCCGCTGGAAGGGTTCCGATCAATGAGGATGGGAGTGCGAAAGACGCGGCTGAGCAATTCCGGCCGGAGAACTTGCTCCGGCGTTCCCATGGCCAGACAGCGGCCGCGTTCCATCAAAATCAGTTCGTCGGCCAACTCTGAGGCAAGGTTCAATTCGTGCGTGACCACGACGGCGATGAAGCGTTCCGAGATGGCGAGATGGCGCAGCAACCGGAACATCTCAACCTGGTAGCCGATGTCTAGGTTGGCCGTGGGTTCGTCCAGGAGGACGAGTTGCGGCCGTTGCGCGAGAGTTCTGGCCAGAACCGCCCGCTGGAATTCCCCACTGCTCATTTCCAGCACGCGCCGTCCTGCAAACTCCGCCAAGTGCGTCTTTTCCATCGCCCAGTCAACCCAGCGTTCGTCTTCGGGAGACTCGAAGAGACTGTGGCCCAGGTGAGGGTGTCGTCCTTGGCGAACGAATTCACGCACCTCGAACGAGAATAACATGATGGTCTCTTGACGCGCTAAGCCCACTCTCCGCGCCAGGGGCCGAGGCGGGAGGCGGTGAAGGTCCGCACCGTCCAGCGTTACCTTTCCCGCCTGCGGCCCCAAGTGCCCGCTCACAATTTCCAGCAACGTTGACTTCCCGGAACCATTGGGCCCGATGATGGCAACAACTTCCCCCGAGTGCGCTTCGAAGCTTATGGGAGCCAGTTCAAAGTGCGGGTAACGAAATGAAACTCCTTCCACCCGCAAATGGTGGCGTATTTCCAGCGCTCCGCTCAGTCCGGTAGTGTCGGCTTCCAAGGCACGTTCGTTCATTGTTTAAGATCAGTGGTCAGTCGTCCGTTGTCCGTGGTCAGTCGTCCGTTGTCTGTGGTCAGTTGAAGGTAATTCAAAATTTGAGATTCAAGATTTAAGACTTATCATTCAGACTTCACACTTCAGACTTCACTTCAGACTTCACACTTCAAACTTTACACTTCAAACTTTACCCTTCAGACTTTACACTTCAGAATTCACTATTCAGTATTCCTACCCCGCGGTTTTTCGCAGCAAGTAGATGAACACCGGCGCGCCTGCCACGGCAGTGACGGCGCCGACCGGAAGTTCCGCCGGGGCCACAGCGGTTCGCGCGAGTGTATCGGACAACACCAGGAGGATAGCGCCTCCGATGGCGGCAGTGGGCAGCAGCATGCGGTGGTCGTTGCCCACCACCATTCTACCCAGGTGAGGCACCAGCAAGCCAAGGTAGCCGATGGCGCCGCTGGCAGAGACCGCCATCCCGGTCAGCAACGAGGCCAGAATATAAACGCCCACCTCGACGCGCACAACATTTACCCCCAAGTGGGCTGCCTCCTCAGAGCCCAGGAGCAGGACGTTTAGATCCTTGGCAAACACATACATACCCGCAATCGCCAGGATGATGGCCGGAGCCAAAATGCGCAACTCCGCCGCAGGTGTCACGCTGAGGTCACCCATCAGCCAAAACGCAATGCCGCGCACATCGCGGGTGGAGAGCAGGGTGAGCATGAACAGGATCACGGCTGACAAGAACGAGGCCGTAATGACACCCGCCAGGATCAGGGTGTAGCTCGCCAGGCGTCCGCTGCGCCTTCCCAGCAAGTAAACCCAAACCATGGTGAGCACGGCCCCGATAAAAGCCGCCAGGGGTGAGGCAGCGGCAATGCGCCCGCCTATCCAGAGAGCGAAAATGGCGCCCACTGCTGCGCCGCTCGAGATTCCCAAGACGTAGGGGTCCGCCAGCGGGTTGCGCAGCAAGGCCTGGAGGCCGGTGCCTGCAACAGACAGCGCCGCACCCACAAGAATGGCCAGGAGAATTCTCGGAAGTCGAATCTGGAGCACGATAACCGCCGCTTCGGAGTTCGTCCTCGGCGATGCGAGAGCCCTCCAGACTTCCGACAACGGCAAGTGGACCGCGCCCATCGTCAAAGACACCAACACCGCCAGGGCAAGAAGCAAAGACATTACCGCCGCAACCACAATCACATTCCGGGGTGTTGCGCGAAGCGTCACCGGCCCCCTCCGCCATGGAGTGCGGCAGCGGAGCTGCCGCCTTTATTTGAGAACATCGGTGGCCCTGGCAGTGGAAAGGCGGTAGCTGCGCTACCGCACTCCAAGGCGCGGACCTTCGGTCCGCGCAGCGCGAGCGGCCCAATATTCGAGAAATGTCTCATTAAGGCCGCCTCGGGTGCAGGATATTCGCCAACTCTTCCAAGGTATCGACAAGGCGCGGGCAGGGCCGCTCGATGGCTTCGGAGACGAAATACATCCGGCGTTCTTTCACCGCCCGCAGATCCTTCCAACCGGGGAGGCTTTGCAGTTCATCTATGCTTGGAGAAAAAGACTCGGTCTTGGGCAAGAGGATCACGTCGGGATTCTGCGGCAGCAACTCCTCCAGAGTCAATCGTGGCCATTCACCTTTCAGGTTCTCCCCGATGGGAATCCCGCCGGCGGCGCGGATAACATCGGCAATAAATGTATTGGGGCCAACCGTAATCAAAGGGCGATACCAAACCACGTAGAGTACCTTGGGCTTGGGTTGGCTTGCAATCCGCTTTTCGACCAGGTCAATCCTGGCTTGCAGTTGCGCCACAAGACTCCTCGCCTCCGCCGCCCGCCCGAGGATTCTCCCCAAATCCTCGATCGAGGCCAGAGTCCCTGCCAGAGTGCTTGCCGTCACGCCGTAAAGGGGTATACCCAACCGCTCGAGCTGGTCGGCTGTCTCACGCCGATTGGCCTCCGGCGTGCCCAGCGCCAAGTCGGGCTTCAGCGCGACGATCCTTTCCAGACTGGGATTCACCATCGTCCCGACGTGGGGCTTGTTCTTGGCCTGAGGTGGAAAGTCACAGTAATCCGTGTCCCCTACCAGTCCGTCGCCCAGACCCAGAGCATAAACGATCTCGGTAATATTGGGAGCAAGTGAAACCAGGCGGTGAGGATTCTCCGGGACATTCACGCTACGGCCAGTCTGGTCTTTGACGACCCGCGCGGAGGCAGCCTGCGACAGCAAAAGCGAAAGGGTTGCCGCCAGAAGGCAAGCGAAGACCCGAGCGTTGGAATTTGACACAGCGCCGGCGGCTCGCCGTCCTGTGGTTCCGGCGAATTCGTCTAGCCCCCCTCGCGCCTGCCCATCCAGCGGCGCTTTTCGAAGCGCGAATTCCAGTTCAAAGCCACACAAAACGGTGTCTTTTTGGCCCATTTTGGGGCTCGTTTTGAGTTCGTTTGTAGGTAAGAACCTGTTCATTTTGAGTTCGTTTTTTGGCACTTTTATTGATTCTAAAGGACTTATTTAGTTCGTTCCCCCTATTTTAACATCTTTTTCGCGTTTTCATGCGTATTCCAGTCCTTTGGGCCCGCTCTCGAGTCTCCCGCTCTCCCCTATCAACCACCCCTAACCCCTCGTTAGAAAGGAGGGGAATTACCTGAGCGTCTTCGCGCATTCTGCGGGGCCTAATGATCATGGAGCCAGGGCTCTCTTTCCGGCCTCTGCTTCAGCCGACTCTGATAGGCTATCAGGAATCGCCCGGCTTGTCAAGTGGAAAATTGGGAGGAGTTTCCTCATTTTTTTATCCGTGCCAAGCCAGGAACAGTTGCAAGGGCCAGGTATCAGGGGGTGGGGCGCAGGTGGGTGGGCGGCCTTGCGAGAGCACCTTGCGGATGCCCT
>Ga0326728_10003148_pt1 | contig 52329 bp, 35 predicted proteins | sample MB3enrmetagenome_FD_207602 | JGI IMG/M metagenome (GOLD analysis project Ga0326728, IMG submission 207602) | Lab enriched peat soil microbial communities from McLean, Ithaca, NY, United States - MB31MN | ecosystem: Environmental > Terrestrial > Soil > Wetlands > Peat | place: USA: New York... | reverse complement strand
TGATGAAGCCTTCCGCATACGCCAAAATGCGCGCAAAAAACGCCGCTTTCATCAGCAATATCGAATACTGGCGCAACCAGTTGACCTCCAATTATGCCAATCTGCAAGACGACCTGAAGGTCAACGATCTGCAAACCTCGCGCACGCTGCTAGGCTACATGAAGCAGGACAGCGCATCGCTGGATAACGAGCTTGCCGCCGTCAACTCCAACAACGCCAAGGCGCGCCACTGGCCCAAACAGCTTTCCAACGAGCAGCTTTATCAGGCCGGAGCACAGGAACGCGCCGATATAGCGGCGCAGGCGGCAGTCTATGCCGACCTCGGCAACAGGGCCGTTCCGGTAAATGCGCTTAAAACCGCAGGACCGCAGTTCGCCGATCTGAGCGACAAGAACGACGAATTCATCGGCAATATCGAGTATTGGCGCAACCAGTTGACGGCCAATTATGCCAATCTGCAAGAGGACTTAAAGGTCAACGATCTGGAAACAGCGCGCACGCTGCTCAACTACATGAAGCAGGACAGCGCGTCGCTGGACAACGAAATCGCGGCGGTGCAGGCAAACAACCGGAAGGCAAAATAGCCGTTTTATAATGCGAAAAGACCGCCCCTTATGGGACGGTCTTTTTTATTGTGCAGAGTGTTCGTTAGTAAAGAAGATACGGCTGGCGGGATTTTTCGAACGCACGGCGGCTGACGCCGAAAGCATCCAGTATGGTTTTTGCGGATGCGCCGGATTTGTAGAGTTTTTCTATATCCGCGCTGCCGGTCATATGCTTTGCGCCGTCGGCAATGAACTCGAAATCCCTGACCTTCATATCGCGCAGCGCGCAGATTACGTTAACATAAACGTACAGCGAACGGAAGGCGTCCCGGTCCGTTATTTCCATCTTGATGCCGCGGCAGAGTTTGCCGGCGTACATATCGGAAGACGGCTTGCGCTCTTCATAGCTGAATTTGACGCCGGGGATATTCGCGGCATTCAGCTTTGCCAGCAGTTTTTTTGCGTCCAGCCACGGCGCGCCGAACCAGTGGAAGGGGGAATCCGTGCCGCGTCCGACCGAAATATTCGTCGCCTCAAAACAGCCTATGCCGGGGTAAAAAATAGCCGCATCCAGATCGCGGATATTGGGGGAGGGGTTTATCCAGCCGAGGCCGGTGGCGTCATAGAGTTCGGCGCGCTTCCAGCCTTTTACCTTTATAACTTCCGGCGTCATGTTGAGCTTTTTGGTGGCGGCTTCCAGCAGCGCCATTTCGCCCGCCGTCATGCCGTGGCGCACCGGCACGGGGAAAAAAGAGATGAAACTTTGCAGCGACGGGTCCAGCACCGGGCCTTCCATGATATCGCCGCCGAGCGGGTTGGGCCGGTCCAGCACGAAAAACGGTATACCCAGCCTGTCCGCCTCTTCCATGGCAAGCCCCATAGTGCTCAGATAGGTGTAAAACCGCGCGCCCACATCCTGAATGTCGAAAACCAGCACGTCCACGTTTTTTAGCATTTCAAGCGTCGGTTTTCTGGTATCGCCGTAAAGGCTGTAGACCGGTATATGTTTTGGACCATAGTAGGAATCCGAGACATGGTCCCCGCCCTCGGCCTTGCCGAAAAGCCCGTGTTCCGGGCTGAAAAGCGCGACCAGCCGGAATTTATCGGAGGCTGCGAATATCTCGGCCTCGCTGCGTCCCCTGGCATCCACGCCGGTATGGTTGGTTATAAGCCCCACGTTCTTGCCTTCGAGAGGGGCGAAATCGTCGGCTATAAGCGAGTCGAGCCCGGTGGTAACCGAAGCCATGGCAACGGAAGCCGCAAACAGCAAAGCAGATGCAGCAAACGCTTGTTTAAGTGTTTGTATGGACATAAAAAGATTCTATGTTTTTATTGGAGGCTAGTCAGCCTTGAGAAGCAACAGATACAGGCTGCCGTTCTGCCAGGTGCGGTTGGCGATGCGTTTTGCCTCTTCACCGGTACCGGCGAAGTAGTCCACGCGTCCGGGGCCTTTTATCGCGCCGCCGGTGTCCTGCGCCATTACGAATTTGCCCACATGGGAAAATTCAAGCAGCTTGCCGTCCGAATCGAAACGCGGTATCGTGGATTCAAGGAATGCCAGCGCGCCGAGCGGGACATATTTGGTGTCCACGGCTACAGAGCGTCCACCCACAAGCGGCCCGCCGAAAGTGCCGATGGGACCGATAGAGGCGTCTTCCAGCGGGTTAAGTTCGAAAAACACGTAGCGCGCGTTGGTATAGGGCAGCGCGGCATCCAGTTCGGGATGGGATTTTATGTATTCCTCGCTGTCCACGCCGTCCGGCAGCATACCGGCTTTTTTTAGCGCCGATATGTGTCCGCTGAAAGCAAGTCCGTTGGTCCCCGCGCAATCGGCGCGCATCACGGTGCCGTCCGTAAATTCAAGACGGCCCGAGCCTTCCACCTGCAAATTCATCACTTCCAGCCTGCTGCGCAGCCAGGCCAGCTCCAATCCCTTGCCTTCCAGCGCACGCTCTATCTCCACCCTTGTGCGCGCCATATACGGGATAAGCTTAGCGCCGTCCACGCGGCCAGAAACCTGTTCGCCCTTGTATTTTTTGGCGTCGAAATCTTCCAGATTGACGTCCACCAGATCCGGCGGGCGGCGGTAAATGGGATATTTGTATTCGGAAGTGCGCGTTTTGCTGGCCTTAAAAACAGGCTCGTAATAGGAGCTGAACACCACCAGCCCCTTGCCGTCCGAGCCTATAGAGCGGTAAACTTCAAACTTTTCGGCCACCTTGGCCTTGAATTCGTCCGCAGTCAGGTTTTCGCCCGCAATCTTTATGAATTCCTTAAGGGAGGCTGCCAGCAACGCCGGGGCCACCTGGCGGTCGCCTATTGTATATAAGGATTCTTTATTAAGGGATTGCAGATAGGATAGGCTGTTTTGCGCCGCGCGTATAAGGGCTGCGCGGTCTTTTGTATCGCCAAAATCGGGGAAACGGGACAGCGGGACCTGTTGAAATGCCGATTCGCCCGAACTCGGCGGATGCCTGAACACCACGCAGCCGCAAAGCAGCATCATCGCTGCGGCGCTTAGCGTCACGGCAGCTCGGTTAAATTTTCGGGATTTCACAACAGTGGTAGCGGGTATCACTTAAAACAGTATGCCATTTTTTGCGCACTTGACGCAATAGCCGGGATACAGATATACTCTACCCAATGCGCCTCCCGGGACTTCTGGCAATAATATCGCTTTTTGTCGCAACCCAAGCCGCCCTTGCGGACGATGCCGTATTGCAGTCTTTCAACGGCGCCGTGGAGATGAAAACATCAAAGGACCGCGACTGGGAACCGGCGAAGCCCTATACCCGCATAACCGAAGGCGGAGAAATAAGGACGGTAAAAGGCTCCAACGCGCTGGTTTCGTTTCCTAACTCCGCGCAGTTGTGGATGGCGGAGAACGCCCATTTCGGCATAGAGGAGAATCAGGATATATCCACCCGGCTGGATCTTTATTCCGGCAGGGTGAAATTCCGGGTGCCGCATCTGGCCGGGGACGAGATTTTCACCGTGCGCACCACCGCCTCCGTATGTTCGGTGGCGCGCAACGCGGAATTCGTGATGTCCGCGACCGAAGAGGGGGAACAGAGCCTCTGGGTGCTGTTCGGCGGGGTGCAGTTGCAATACCTTGTCCCGCTCAAAGACGAGGACAGTCTCAAAAACATCACGCAGGGGCAGGCATACAGGATAACCGACCCGGAGCAGCCCGGCTTGCTTTACATGATGAATGCCGACACCGAACGCGGGCTTTTGCAGGACTGGACGCCGCATCTTAGCCGCAGGCAGCGCGTGGCGGTGATGGACCTGCGCGCAGACAACCGCAAGGAAATGCGCGATTACGCCAAAAGCAGCGCAATGCATTTCGTACCCTCGCTGGGGCTGACGGCTTATCGCTGAGATGAAAAAGAACTCCGTTTTTCTCGCCCTTCTATTGACGACGCTGCTGGCAGGCGGCGCGCGCGCCGATTTCAATTTCGACGACAAGATGCAGGAGTTGATGACCGACGTGATGAGCAACCCCAGCGCGTTCCTGTCGGAGTTCCAGCAGGACATGGAGGCAACCACGCCGCTTGCGCCCGGCAAAACGGTTGCGCTGCAGACCGGGCTTTTCCCTACCACCATACCGTTCACCTTCACCAACATTTCAGGCAAATACATGCTGCACCCGGAAGGCAACTGGTCGCCCGGCATGCCGCAGATAGATCTTATCGGCGGCTACTGGGGCATGGCGTGGAGCGGGCTGCTGGCAAACCAGAACCGGTATATAAACGACGTTTCGCTAAGCGGCTACTATGCCGGGTTGCTGGCTACGTCCTCCATTTCGCCAAGGCTGCGCGTGTTCGGCGGGCTCAAGCGTTCCCGTGTGCATTCCAGCATGACGCTGCAACAGCCGATAACGGTGTACAATGTGCCGGTCAACAATTTCGATTCCACATTCATGGACGATTTCGTTATAGCCGGGGTGGAGCAGGAAATCACGCTGGACAAGTGGTGGAGCATGCAGGTCGATTATGGTACCGGCAGCAAGAATCCGGCGGCCAAGGTAAGCTGGTACGGAAAGAATTTCGAGGTCGGGCTGAATATCTATCCGGAAGGCGTGATAACCTTCCAGCCGGTATGGAATTTCCATGTTGAATTCTAGAAAACCGCCTGAATTTTTTATATCCCGAAAACCTGTTAAACGGAGAGGCTTCCCCGGTCGCTGTCCTGTTCCGCAATTATCTAATTTATTCTGCTTCGCCGTTGTTGCTGCACTGGCTATCCCGGCTTGCGCGGCGGTGCCGGAGGATGTGCGCGCCATTACGCCGTATTTCGACATGAGCATGGCGGAAGGCTTTTACCAGCCTTCGCAAGGCAACGCCTTCACCGGCGGGGAGATAAACGCGCAGGCGGGACTCACCGGCAAAATAAACGATTCCGACTCCCTGCTCGGGCTCTACAACCTGCTCTATAACGGCCCGGCCTTCCGGCAGCAGGACACGCAGATTACGCAGTATCGCGAGATGTCGCATAATCTAAACGTTGAATACAGGCACACTTTGCTGGACGAACACTGGACATTCCGCCCCGGCATATCGCTTACCAAGGCCTACACGCGCGAGGATGTTACCGACACCTGGGGCGGCGGGCTTTACAATTACAACTCCACGGGCATACAGCTTGCCATGGACTACCATTTCGGATGGTTCGACGATGCGGGCACCATAACCGGGCAGTACACATACCACGAGCTGCGCTTTCCAAATTATAGCGACCTGAGGACGGAATTCCAAAATCCCGGCACGGACGCCGAACTGGCAGGCGGTATAGGCGATCAGGATGTGCACCGCTTTGAGATAAAGGCGGACTGGAAGAGGTATTTCGGCGGGCTTTCCTACTCGCTTATGGACTATACCGGCCAGCAGGTGGTGGGAAGCAACGGCGATTATACGGGTGATTTACAGCGCGACCACAGCATTAATTTCGATATCGGGCTGCGCGAAAAATTTGGACTATGGGTATTTGCGCCCGGCGTGGCAGCCTCGCTATACCGCTCCAATCAGACTTTCCTGCGCTGCAAAACCGCCTGCTCCGCCGCCGACGCGACCACAAATCCCGACTCGGACGTAACGCTTATTGCCGATGCGTACAGCTACAACCAGTACGAGCTGGACCTGCCGCTTTATATCAACGCGCCGAGAGACGCGATGCCGTGGACAACAGGTTTCGACGCAAAGCTGACGCAACGCGTCTATACCGACCGTCCGCCGCGCGATGCAAACGACAATTATCTTTCAGGCTCGCAGCACGACACCATGATAAACCTTACCGCGCACGCCATTCACCATATAAACGACATTGCCGACGTTAAATTTGCCTATACGCTGACCGTTGCTGCCTCTAACAACCACTTCGAGAGCTATATGCCGTATAATTACACCGGACATAAAGTTTCCATAGCTTACGATATTTCGTTTTAAATTTATCACGCTCGGTCGCTGGTAAAAACGCTCCCTCGCTTTCCCTTATGCCGCGATAGGTTTCAGATTGCCTAAACAAACCGGCAATCTGAATTTCCTTATACCGCGACCGGGCCACCGGCTTGCCCGGTCGCTTTCCATAACCTTTTCCCAATTTTTGTTTTGAAAGATTAACAGGTAAGCACTAACCAAACAAGTCAGAAAGAACAAGGCAGCGTTGGCCTTCGTGTTCCGCAACGCCGCCGAACTTTGCGCCGAAAACCGAGTATACGTCCGACACGACTTTAAATCCCGGCAGCAGCCCGGCGAATTTACCATCCTGCAAAACAAACGCTTGCGGGATGATTATCGCCAGTCCGCCTTCCTCGGTGAAATTTACTTGATAGCCGCGCGGCGCGTAAACCGCCGCCGCACCGTGCAGCAATTCATCCAGCGTCCTGCCCGAACCGGCTATTTTCAGCATCTTGCGCGCGGATTCCCCGGTTGCCACATCCGGCACCGCGTCAAAAGCCGACTGCGCGCAGGCTGTGCGCACAAGCTTGTTGAGCGCGGCGGAACGCCGGTCGGCAAGCCGGTTTTTGGGCGTGCCGTTTTCTATCAGGAACGCGCCGTCGGCGCGGCAGCCTTCGTCGTCGAAAAAATGGTTAAAATCGGTCTGCGGATTTTGCGCGCGGACAAGGCTGAAATCCCGGCTGAAAACGCGCTTGTTGAATTTCAGCGCCAGCGCCGAAGCCGAGGGGATTCTGCCGTCCATATGCATTGCAAAAAAGCCGAGCAGCGGTTCGGCCCGGTCAAGTTCCAGCACAAGCGAGGTATTTTGCGGCGGCTGCGTTATGCCGCAATCCAGCCGCGCGGCAAGCGAACTCATCAGGCTGTCCCGGTTATAGGCCGCGCTTTCCAGAGCGAAAGTTCCGTCCATAAAATTTTCAGGGGATTTTTTGCGCCAGCGGATTGCGATGCGCAGGGTTTCGGTCGTGGAGGAAAGCTCCAGCCCCGCGTCATTGGAAAGCTCCTTTGCGTCGCGCAACAGCTTCATCCCGCCGGAAAAAACAAAATCCGGATAATCGCGGGAAAGCAGCGTGCAAACAGCGTTGGTTTCCTCGACCAGTTCGGCAGGGGAAAGCGGCCATGCGCCGCTTTTGCGGCTCTCGCGATGCGCCTCATCGGGCGGGGGGGATGAAATATTATTTTTAAGCGCCTCTTTTGCCGACTTGAGCGCGGAATCAAAACCCCTTTCGCCGGTAAAACCCGCCACGCCGATACAGCCGCCCTTGTATATACGGACGCCGGTATGCAGAGAGTCGCGCTCCGACGTGCCGCGCAAAGCGGTGTTTTCCACCAGCGCGGAAAACTCCGCGCGGCGCAAAACCAGTTTTTCGACTATCGCGCTCATGCTATTTCCGCCCCGTCCACAAGGATATGCGTGCCGCCGAAAGCCTTTGGATAGCAGCTTTCCTCGTCCACGCTCGTATGCGACAGAAAATGCACCGGCTCGTAGGAAACCGCGCTTATGCCGCCAAGCAGTTCCAGCATATCTCCGCGCAGCGCGCGGATGAACACCGGGCAGGTGACCTTGCCCTGCTCTATGCGGTAGGCAAGCTCCGGGAAAAGCGAAAAATCGCGGCCGCGCAAAACGCCGCCGGAGGCGGATTTTATCAGCAAACCGTCGGCTATGCCGGAAATCATTTTGTCTAGCTTGTCCTTGCCGGGAGCGAAATAAATTGTGGTCGGTCCGGCAACCGGCATGCCGAGAAATCCGGCGGCGCGGCGGTTGCCCTGCACCGGCAATGCGCGGGCAACGCCGTCCTTTATCAAAATGTTTTTGGCGGAACGCGCGCCTTCGTCGTCGAAAAAACTGTGCGCCGTCCCGTCCTGCAAACCGTCATCCGCAACGTTTACAAAATCGGGGCAGATTTTTTTGCCTTCCATCCAGCCTGCGTCGCCAAACGCAAAAGGGGCGATACCGTCGCGCGCTAAAATCCCGGCGGCAGGCGGCGCGAGCAGCACGGTATACCTGCCCGGCTGCGTTGGCGAGGCGTTTTTAAGATGCTGCGCATATTCGGAAAAAGAGGTCAGAAGTGCCGGGTTATAGCGAGAAAGCCCTTGCGGCGCTGCGAAATCGCGAAAGAAGGTTGCGCCAGACGCGCGGTTTTTCCCGGCCAGGAGAACCGAAACCGAGGCGCGCGCCTGCTGCTCCTCCCAGAGTATCGCGGCATCCCGGGAACTGTAAAATTCCTTGCGCCAGTGTATATCCGTGTACCGCGCAGTCCAGCCCGCAGCATCTTTAAAACCGAACATCGGTTTTGCGAAAGCGATAAGCTCTTTTTCCTTCTGCTCGGGCTTGCAGGCGCGGATGTCCTTTTCCTGCGGGATTGGCAAAGTGTCGTGCAGCGTGGAAAGCGCGGCAACGGCGGGATGCGAATTAATGTCGCCGCGCGGCGAGGATTGCGCGGACAAAGCGTCTATGTTCGCCTGAACGGACTGAAGGTCTTCCACGCCACGGACGCGCCAGCGCGCTCCGTCGAAAACGCGCACAAGCGCGCCGTCGCGCATACAGCAGCGTTTTTCGCGCGTGCCGGTTGCATCCACGCGGATGTCGGAAAAAGTCAGCCGTTCAATCCTTACGTCGCAATATAACCCGTCGGGATACCTGAACACGGATAAAGTATATCAATAGTACCGGACAGAAGTCTCCAGCTAAAAGCAAATACTGTTTCCTTACCGCGCGGCCCTTAAAAGCAACTTCCTTCACACTCACGGTATTCGAATGAAAGCGGCTGCTTTGCTATACTTGGCATATGAAGTGTCCCAATTGCGGCATGGGAATGCCGGACGACGGCACGGAATGCCCCTACTGCGGCCTGATACTGGAAAAATGGCTGGCAAAGCGGTCGCGCGAACAACTGAACGCAACCGCCCGGCCTCCGGCATACACGCCGCCGCCGGACCCGGATGAGCTTTCCCCGGCACAGCGAATAATAATACCGGCAATCGCCCTGGTTACCGCGCTGCTGGCGGTGCAATCGCAGATGATGCGGTTTTTCATCGAATCCGGGATGTGCATGCAGGTGCACGAACTGGGCCATGCCGTAGTCAACTGGCTGGGCGGCAGGATGGCGATTCCGCTGCCGATGTTTACAATGATCCCGAACGAAAGCCGCTCGGTACTCGTAGCGCTTGTTGTTGCCGGACTGCTGGCATGGCTCCTGAAAGTATGCATAGAACAGAAGTGCCGCGCGCTTGCGTATTTTGCCGGATTTCTGCTGCTGGCGCAGGCCTGCATGACGCTGATACTCCCGATGCACAAGCTTCAGTTCATGGTCGAAGGTGGCGGGCTGGCGGGGGAATGCATCTTCCCGGCGCTTTTGATAATCGCATATTTTCATCCTCTCCCGGAGGGCGCGCACTGGCCGCGCGCAAGGGCGATATTTTTATTTGCCGGGGCTATGATGATGGCCTGCACGGTGCAGCGCTGGCATGCCGCAAACGCCGATTACGCCAATGTGCCGTGGGGCAGTTTTTTCGGCGGGGACGGGGATGTGGAGCATATGCTCGACATGGGCTGGAACATCATCTCTCTTGTGAAATTTTACCTCGGGCTTGCGCATTTCTGCGCCGCCGCCGCGCTGTTTGAATACGCGCGCAATGTCTGGCTGAAGAAAGGCGAGTTGCAAAAACTTTTCAAGCCCGCAGCATAAACGCCGCCATTGACGCCCGGCGGCTTAACCGGTAGAATAGGCCTGTCTTCACGCTTTTGCAGTTCGTTACAAAAAACTATCGAGGAATATACTCATGAAACTTATAACAGCATCTCTTTGCCTCTTGGCAGTCCCGGCGCTGGCCGGCAATGCGCCGCAGCGCACCGCGCATGTGGCGGCGGTCACCGCGGAAAAACAATTCTGGCAGGAGGGACCGGAGCTGGCGTTCCAGCCGAAACCGGCCGACGGCGCGGCGGTGATAACCGTGGACCCGAACCGGCAGTACCAGAAAATCCTCGGTTTCGGCGCGGCGCTTACCGACGCGGCGCTCTATGACATACATCAGCTGGGGGAAGAGGCCCGCGCTAAATTCGACGAGCTTGCTTTTACGCCCAGCGGACTAAATCTCAGCGTCTGCCGCGTGACCGTAGGCGCATCCGACTATTCGCGCAACGCATACAATTACGACGACACGCCCGGCGACGAGGACATGCAGCATTTTTCCATCGACCACGACCGCGCCTACATAATTCCCGAACTGCTCGCCGCGCGCAAGGCAAACCCGGAGCTTTTCCTGTTCTCCTCGCCGTGGAGCCCGCCCGGCTGGATGAAGACCAGCGGCTCCATGCTCGGCGGCTGGATGCGTTCAAAATACGTCCCGGCCTACGTGAACTATTACACCCGCTATCTTGAGGAGTACGACAAGGCGGGCGTACATATCAACGCGCTTACGCCGCAGAACGAGCCGGAAACCGACCAGCTTGGCAAAATGCCCGCCACCTACTGGAATCCCGACGACGAGATGACCTTCGTGCGCGGCATCGGCCCCGTGCTGCGCGCAAAGAAGATAAACACCGCCGTCTGGATACACGACCATAATTACGACCTGTGGCATCGCCCGGATTACGAGCTTAACGATGCGGCAACCGCGAAATACGTCGACGGCGTGGCTTTCCACGGCTACGGCGGCGACGCCACGATGATGACCGCGCTGCATGCCGCGCATCCCGATTTCCCTGTTTACTGGACCGAGGGCGGCCCGGACCTGGGCGCAAACTACGGCCAGTACATCGAGTGGGGGAATACTATAACCGACACGATGCGCAACTGGGCCGGTTCGTTCACCGCGTGGAATCTGGCGCTGGACGAGCAGGGCAAACCCAATATCGGCCCGTTCCCATGCGGCGGCACGATAACGATAAATTCCAAAACCGGAGAGCTGAGCTTCAGCGGCCAGTACCGGGCGATAGGACAGTTCAGCCGCTTTGTAAAACGCGGCGCGGTGCGCATAGCGTCGGAAGGGATAGCGCCGGGCGTAAAGCATGTGGCTTTCCAGAACCCGGACGGCGGCACCGTTGTAGTGCTTACCAATGCCGGAGAAAAGACCGAAGTTGCGCTCAACTTCAACGGCCAGTATGCACAGGTCAAGCTTCCCGCGCAGTCGATAACGACTGTGACTTACTAGTGATTGCGGAAAAAGACCCTAAATAGTAAACTATCGTCATGAAACCGGTGAGGATACTACTTATTTTGGCAGCACTTTCCACGCTTTCCGGCTGCACCATGCTTCAACAGCGTGACGAGCAGAGGGATTTCGTCCCCAGCAGCGTGGAAGGGGCGGCCTGCCAGGACCGCTGCACCGATACTCTTGCCGCATGCCGCCAAACATCCGGCAACATGAAAAACTGCTCGAGTAATTATCAGACCTGCATAAACAATTGCAGGGCCGCCGAAGAGGGGATGCTGGAAAAAGCTTTCAATTCAGCCGAATCGGAAAAGAACAAGTAGCCGTTTTTGACAAATGCAAAACCGGCCTCCTTTTGGAGGCCGGTTTTATTTTTGCCCGCTAAAACTATTTCGTCGCAGTGGAAACCGCGACCGGCTGCGCGGGAGCACCCGCCGGCTGCGCCGGTTGGGCAGAAGGCTGGGCAACGGACTGCACCGCGGCCACCGGCGTTATCCTGACCGTCCCGGTAAAAGTCTTGCCGGTGACATCTTTTACAAAGGCGTTATAGCGGGTGATGATTTTTTTGCCTTCCCCGGCCTTCGCCGGATTAAGCGCGCCGTTGGCAAACCCGGCCGCTATCGGAAAACCGCTTATCAGCGCGGTATGAGGCTGTGCGCTGTCATGCACGCTGTAAACCAGCAGCGCCTGATTGCCCGCTTGCGGGTGGGGGAAAAGCACTATGTCGGTGCGCAGCTCAACGGTGCGCTTGCCGAGTTTTATCGTCTCGCTCACGCGGCCCGCCGGCAGTTTTGAATAATCGAAAGCCTTTATGTCCGGCGCGGCGTTTACGTCCGCCAGTTTTTTAAGCGCGACGGCATCGTCGCGGAAGGCTATGCTGCCAAAGAAAAATGTCGCGTTGGCAAGCATCGTGCCGCTGGAGGGAACGGGGCTTATGTCGCCCGCCGCAAGGCCGAATCCCTTTTCGATATCCGGCACGACCCAGCGCGCGCGCTTGTAGCCGAACGGCGTATCCAGATTGCTGAACAGATAGCCGTAGGTATGCTCGGTACCGGCATGAACCACTTTGCCGTCCTGCTTTTGCACATGGAATATTTTTGCCAGCGCGTTATAAACCTGCGGGCGCAGAATGATGTCTTTTGCCCCCTCGTCGAAATTAAGGCTGGTGCCCCAAAGCGAAGTTATGGTTTTGGACGCGGCGTCGGCCTTGATATTTTCAAGCAGCCGCGGCTCGTATTTTTCCAGCACCGAAATTATCTGATTGTCGGAGGACGCGTCGTTCATCAGCCGCGCCATGCCCGCCCACGGGCAGTCTGCGGCGGACTCCTGCGTGCCCTTTTCGATTACGGCGGGGCATTTGAAATCCGCGGCGTATACGCCCGCAGCGGAGAATAATATAAGGACTAAAGCTCCTGAAAATTTCATCTACAGCCTCCGGTTTATGATGTTTCTTCATTATATTTAAAAATTGCTAGACTTTGTCTATGGGTCGCGAAATACTGCTTATGGCAGCCTGCATAGTGGCCGGTTCTTCCGGCGCGGTCTATGTGCGCGGCGAACTGGACGACTGGTATAAAGAGCTTAAAAAACCGTCTTTCAATCCGCCGAATTATCTTTTCGCTCCGGTATGGACGCTGCTTTACGCACTGATGGGCGCGGCGCTCGGCATGGTGCTAAACGCGGGATGGAAAACGCCTGGCGTGCCGCTTGCGACGATACTGTTTTGCGCGCAGTTCGCGCTGAACATGCTGTGGACGCCGCTGTTTTTCGGCATGCATAAAACCGGCGCGGCGCTGGCGGACCTTGCGGCGCTGTGGCTGCTGCTTGCGGCCACGATATGCGCTTTCGCGCGGATATCATCCACGGCGGCATGGCTGCTTGTTCCTTATATATGCTGGATAAGTTTCGCGGGCGCGCTGAATTTTGCCGTATGGAAGCTCAACCCGCCGGAGCCGGAACAATAAGCCCCCTTGATTTTTTTTCGCCAGATGCTAACATATGTTAGTTATCAAACTACAACACAGGAGAACCCGCATTGTTATGAAAAAGACACTCACCGGATTTATAGCAGCCGCCATTGTGGCGATGGGCATCGCATCGGCATCCGCCGCCCCGGCGCAGATAATACTGATACGCCACGGCGAAAAGCCCGCCGAAGGCAACCAGCTTAACGATCAGGGCTTTGCCCGCGCCAAAGCGTTGGTCCCCTATTTTCAGAACAATATCGATGTGACAAAATACGGCACGCCCGTGGCTATATATGCTATGGGACAAAAAGGCTCCACCGGCTCGGTGCGCCCGATACAGACCGTAACGCCGCTTGCGCAGGCGCTGGGACTTACGCTGGATACCGATTACCTGAAAACGGACTATGACGGCCTCGTAAATTCCGTGCTGGGCAACAAGGCTTACGACGGAAAGATGGTCCTTATCTGCTGGGAGCATAACGCGATACCGGACATCGTGGCCACTTTCTCCAGCACGACCAACACCCCGGCCGCGGTTGCCAGCACGCTGCCGACCGCCTGGGACGGCGACGCTTTCGACCGCACCTGGATACTGAACCTTTCCGCCAGCGGCCAGATAACATCCTTTCAGGACCTGCCGCAGCATATCATGCCCGGCGACAGCGACAAGTAAAATATCCTCATACTGAAGATTTGCAAAGGACGGCCCGCGGGGGCCGTCCTTTTTTATCGCTGCAAAGATGAAAAACACGCATATGACCTCTGCAATTGCAAATTGACGGCTAATATATTTAAATATTGTCACTGAAGCACAGCCTGTTTGCGGCATTATCAATCGTCCGGAAGCGACAGCACTGCGGCGATACCGGGATTTGGTTAGCAATTTGTTCAAAGCCCGCAACAGGCAAACTCAATGGAGACTCGACCATGGAAAAACCCACAGTAAAAACAAAATGCCCTAACTTTTCTTCCGGTCCCTGCGCCAAAAGGCCAGGCTGGACCGTCGACGCACTGAAGAACGCCCTTGTGGGACGCTCGCACCGTTCAAAAGAAGGCAAAGCCCGCCTTAACGAGGTTTCCGAGAGGATGAAACGCGTCCTCGGACTCCCGGCCGACTATCGCATCGGCGTTGTCGCGGGTTCCGACACGGGAGCCGTGGAACTGGCGATGTGGACCATGCTCGGCCCGCGCCCGGTGGACATTTTCGGCTGGGAATCCTTCGGCAAAGGCTGGATGACCGACGCGGTAAAGCAGCTTAAACTCCCGCAGGTCAACGAGTATAAGGCCGATTACGGCAAGATTCCGGACCTCACCAAGGCAAATCCCGACCACGACATCATCTTCACATGGAACGGCACGACCTCAGGCGTAAAAGTCCCCAATCTCAACTGGATACCAAAGGACCATAAAGGCCTGACCATCTGCGACGCCACCTCCGGCATCTTCGCGATGGAAATGGATTATTCAAAGCTCGACGTCATCACATTCTCCTGGCAGAAGGTGCTGGGCGGCGAAGCGGCGCACGGCGTCATCATCATGTCGCCTCGCGCGGTGCAGCGCATGGAGGAGAACGAACCCAAGGTTTCCTGGCCGCTGCCCAAGATTTTCCGCCTCGCCGCGGAAGGCAAGCTAAAACCGGGCGAACTGGAATACAACACCGTCAACACCCCGTCCATGCTTTGCGTGGAAGACGCCATAGACGGCCTCAAATGGGCCGAGTCCATCGGCGGCATACCGGGACTGGTGAAGCGCTCCAACGCCAACCTGCACGCCCTCGAGAAATGGGTGGAGAAAGCGGGCTGGGTCGGCTTCCTTGCCGAAACGAAGGAAATACGCTCCAACACCTCCGTCTGCCTCAAGATAACCGCCGAATGGTTCGCGAAACTTGCCGACGAGGAAAAAGCGAAGGCCGCCAAGAAGATAACCTCCATGCTCGACAAGGAAGGCGTCGCCTACGATATCAATTCCTACGGCAAGGCCCCGGCCGGCATCCGCATCTGGTGCGGCGCGACGGTGGAAACCTCCGACGTGGAGATTCTCACCAAGTGGCTGGACTGGGCCTACGAAGAAGTGGCCAAGACCTACAAATAGGAGAGCGCATAATGTTTAAAGTCCTCATAGCCGACAAGGCAGATTCTCTTTGCGAAAAGACACTCAGGGAAAAAGGCCTGGAGCCGATAGTAAAGACCGGCATGAAGCCGGAAGAGCTTAAAGCCTGCATAGCCGGGTTTGACGCCATAATAGTCCGCTCGGCCACCACGCTTACCCGCGACCTTATCATGGCCGCGACGAACCTCAAAGCAGTCGCCCGCGCCGGCAGCGGCGTGGACAATATCGACGTGCCCGCCGCCAGCGAAAAGAAAGTGCTGGTGATGAACACGCCGTTTGGCAACACGGTCTCCACCGCCGAGCACGCGATAGCGATGATGTTCTCGCTTGCGCGCATGATACCGCAGGCCAACGCCTCCACGCACGCGGGCAAGTGGGAGAAAAAGAAATTCGAGGGCGTGGAAATAACCGGCAAGACGCTCGGCATAATCGGCTGCGGCAAAATAGGCGCGGTCGTGGCGGACAGGGCGCTGGGACTTAAGATGAAAGTGCTGGCCTATGACCCGTTCCTTACTCCGCAGCGCGCGAAAGAAATCGGCGTGACGCCGGTGACTCTAGACGAGCTTTATGCGAAGTCAGACTTCATCACCTACCACCTTGTAATCAGCGACGCCACCAAGGGCATGATAAACAAGGACGCGATAGCCAAAATGAAAAAGGGCGTGCGCATAATCAACTGCGCGCGCGGCGCGCTGATGAACGAGGCCGACATAAAGGCCGCGCTGGAAAGCGGGCATATCGCCGGCCTCGCCTGCGACGTGTACGCCAAAGAACCGGCGACCGAGCATATCTTCTTCGGCATGGAGAAGGTCATAGCCACGCCGCATATCGCCGCCTCCACCAAGGACGCGCAGGTGATAGTGGCGCGTCAGGCCGCCGAGCAGATAGCCGATTATCTGCTCAACAAGGTAAAAACCAACGCCGTCAACGGCGACAAAATTTAGTTTGCCTTTAACTGCAAGGCAGACTAAGTTTTCCCTGATATCGCCGTCCGGCAAAAAGATTGCCGGACGGCTTACCATCTCCATCCGTTATGCGATGGACAGCGGCACAAAATCGCAGTAATCCGAAATTCTCAAGAGAGAACCAACATGGCAAAACTTCCCTTATTCAATCCCATTTGCGGCATCCGCCCGGCGAAAGGCAAGGCGCAGGATGTCATCGCGCCGCCTTACGACGTGCTTAATTCCGAGGAGGCGCGCGCGCTGGCCAAAGGCAAGCCGCTCAGCTTCCTGCACGTCTCCAAGGCCGAGATAGACCTGCCGGAAGGCACCGACGTCTACAGCGACGCGGTATACCAGAAGGCCGCCGACAATTTCAACAAGATGCTAAAAGACGGCATCCTTATCCGCGAGGAAAAACCCTGCTTCTACGTCTACCGCCTGAAAATGGGCAAGCATGTGCAGACCGGCCTCGTGGTGGGCGCGTGCATAGAAGACTACGACGCAAACCGCATCCGCAAGCACGAGTTCACCCGCCCGGTGAAGGAAAACGACCGCGTAAAGCAGATCCAGTTCGTCAAAGCGCAGACCGGCCCCGGCCTTATCGCTTACAAGCAGATACCGGAAGTGGACGCGATAATAAAGCGCGTCTCGGCGGGCAAACCGCTGTTCTCGGTAAAGGGCTCAGGCGGCGGCGTGATGCACTCCCTCTGGCTGCTAAACGACGAGGCGGACATAAAGACCATAGTGGAGGCTTTTGAAAAGCAGAAAGCCGTCTATATCGCCGACGGGCATCACCGCTCGGCAGCCGCTTCGCGCGTGCAGAAAGCGATGATCGCCGAACGCGGCGCCGCGCATACCGGCACGGAACCTTATAACTACTATCTGGCCACGGCGTTCCCGGTGGAAGAGATGAAGATATGGGATTACAACCGCGTGGTGAAAGACTTAAACGGCCTCACGCCGGAGCAGTTGCTGGCCAAGCTCGGCGAAAGCTTTGAAGTAAAGCAGGTCAAAAAACAGGCCAAGCCCGCCGCGCGCCGCGAATTCGGCATGTATCTGGACGGCAAATGGTATCTGCTTAAACCGACGGTGAAAACGCCGGATATGAAGGAAGACCCGGTGCTGGCGCTGGACGTGAGCGTGCTGTCCGACCTGGTGCTAAATAAAATCCTCGGCATAGAGGACCTGCGCAAATCGGACCGCATAGATTTTGTCGGCGGCATACGCGGACTTCAGGAACTGGAAAAGCGCGTAAATTCCGGCGAAATGAAAGTCGCCTTCGCGCTGTACCCGACCTCGCTGGAGGAGCTTATCTCCGTCGCGGACGACAATCAGGTGATGCCCCCGAAATCAACGTGGTTCGAGCCGAAGCTGGCGGACGGACTTATCTCCAACCCGCTGCTCTAAAAAATAATTGCAAGCAAAAACCCCGCCTTCACGGCGGGGTTTTTTGCTTTTTCAGGAAGCGTTATTCCAGCTTTAGCGTGTCCGGAGCGGCCACAAGACGGTATGTTTTGCCGTTGATTTTCACTACGGCGGAGAAGACATCGCCGTTGGCTTCAATTCTCAAATCCGGTTTGACGCCGTCCAGCGTTATCGCCCACGCCGCCGCAGCAGAACTGCCTTTTATGCGCGCGATTACGCAGGGCACTTTTTCGTTCGCGAAGGTGCCCGCGCCTATGCCAGCCAGAATATCGCCATGTCGCAGCATCGCCACGGCGATATTTTCCGTAAGCACTCCGTTTTTCACCGGAGGCAGAGCGCCGTCCACAACCTTCATTTCATGCAGATATTTGTAACCGATTTTGTCCGGCATCGCAATGTCTTTGCCGGGGAGCGGCGTTGCCCATTCGCCGGTGTTATGATAGGCGAAGTCGAAGGTGTGCTCCTTGTCCGCCGACGCCATATCCAGCACAATGACAAGGTCATGCCCTACCAATGCAGCCGCGCGGCGATATGTCACGCCGGGATATATCGGCCCGGCATCGGCCAGAATGCCGCTCCATGCGGCGGACGATACGAAAGCCAGATCTTTTCCCGTGGCGGGGGACTGGTTTTCCTCGTCCACGGTCAGCGTGTTGTGCGCGATGGTGGTTTTGCGCCACTGGCCGTGAATGGGCGCGGCATAGGGACCGGTGCCCGGATCGAAACCCAGCACGGTACCGCTGCTGTAGAGTATGAAGTTGAGCTTGTCAGGATGCCCGTGACCGCCGCCGTGCGGACCATATTTGAGGCAAAGCCATGTGGCTCCGCTATCGTTCCCGTTTTGCAGTATCGCATATCCCGCTGACGGATAATTGCGGCTGGACAGCGTTTGGGTCTTTGGCTGCGGGAGTGGATAGACGCCCGATATCATAGCGTAAAGCGAATCGCGCTTAGGTGCGGCGCGCAGCACTTCGGCCAGCTCTGCATCGCCGTAATGCGCCAGCGCCAGCTCATAGATCGGCGCCTGCGCCAAAATGCCTGCATAGTCCGAGTCGTTAAAACCGGGCAGCCTTTTATCCGGCATCGCCAGCTTTAGCGGCGCAAGAAACAGGTCGCGATATCCGCGCCCGGAGCCCGGGCCGCCCTGCCCATTCGCAGTATAGCCGAACAAATCCAGCCCGCAGTTCGCGCCAGCCACGGCAAGCGGAGCTACCGCATTCATCATGAAAAAATGATATCCCCACGCGCCCTCGTACCATTGCCCGTCGGCGTTTATCCCCTGCGCCATTTGCGCGTAAAAACCGTGGTCCGAGGCCAGCGCGTCCTCAAGCATCGCAGAATCGCCCAGCAAAAGTCCCGCCAGCCCTACGGCGGAATTTTTCCAGCACTGGATATTATGAATTTTCATTTTGTGCCGCATTATCGTCTGCGCGGCTGGACGGATGAGCCCGTCCTCCATGGTTTTGCGCTCGGAGGGGGAAAGGTAATTCCATATCAGGTCCGCGCCCTGACACATCGGTATCAGCCACGACGCCTCGTCGAGAGTCTGCGGCATCACGTGACCGCCGCCCACCTCCGCCTTGCCCTGTATGTTATGCAGCGGATAGGCGGAATATTTAGCGGCATAAGCCAGCAGTATTTCGCGCGCGCGGGCTGCGTAAGCGGCGTTGCCGGTCAGCGCGTACAGAAATCCCAGATCGCGCACCTGCCCGGAGTAACCGCTGTGCACGCCGCTCAAGATGACGTCGTCATAAGGCCAGCCGGAAAACACTTTGCCGCAGACCGGGCAGCGGTGCGTGGTGCTGGAAACCGTAACCAGCCGCGCTCCGTCCACATCGCAGGTATAGTAATGCCACCACTGGCCGCCCCTGGCGGGCAATTCGACGGGCTTTTTAAGCCAGCCGTCGGCCTGCTTTATCATAGCGGCGAAGCGCGCATGCAAAACCGCGTCCGCTTCTATGCGCGTCTTTATGGCGGGGATCTGCGCGGCAGTCAGCAGCAGGCGCGGATGCTCCGGCAGTTGCGGCATTTTAAAATCTCCGGCAAGAAGTACGCCGGGCAGCAAAACGGCCAGCGCGGCAGTAGTCAGTTTTTTCATCATTCACCTCGGCAAAGAAAAGCGCCGCAGGTTTTGCCTGCGGCGCTTAGTTTCAATCGAAATTACTTGTATTGCAGCAGCACGGCCTTCGGGTCGCCGTGGAACTGCGGCACCTGATCGCGGCCGAACATCTTGCGCGCGGAATAGGTCACATCCTCGTTTACCAGCTGGTAGAGGTCCCCGGCGCTTAGTTTCCCGCCGCCGGAAGCCTTTGTGGAAATCATGCCGAGCAGGTAGTAAGTGAACAGCGAGTGGCCCTTCGCGTCGTACCAGCTTGATATCTGGTTTTCAGAGGAGGAGGCCAGCACGTTTATGTTGTGCGGCAGCTCGCCTTCCTTGACCTGCAATGCCAGCGGGCTTGCGCTCTTTACAAGGCTGCCCGCCGGGGAACCGCCGGAGAAGCACGCGTCCAGGAACACGTTGACGGATTTCGCCGGCAGCTTTGCCAGGTTGGCGTAGAAGGTATCCAGCGCATAGCCGTCCGTGCGCACATAATCCGGACTGCCGTCCACCGGCACGAAATACGCCTTGTGAGAATCCATGTCCGGCGCGCCGTGGCCGACATAATAGATGTACACGTCGGACTTGCCCGGCTTGATATAGTTGGCCAGCTCGCCCTTTGCGTTATCGGCGGTGCCGAAGATGCGGTTGAACTGCGCCAGCGTGGGATTCTCGGCGTAGATTATGTTGCCTTCCTGTATGCCGAAAACCTTCGTGAAATATTCCTTCATCAGCCGCGCGTCGTTAAGCGCGTATTTGACGGCCGGGATGTCCTTGTTGGAATACACCGACGGGGCGATTATAACGCCTATCGCGTCGTTGTTGGGCACGCCCTGCGGTATCTGGTACTCCCATTCGGGAGCGGCGGCAGCCATGACGGTGGGGGTGGAATCCAGAGCCTCGTTGTCGGTCATAGTGCCTACGAATATGTAGGAGGAAGACTTCTGAGGATGATATTCCTCGTCGCCGGCCCCGTCGGAAGCCTGCACATACTGCGTCTGCTGCGGCGCGGACTGCTGCGCATCGTCGCCGTTTATGATGATGGTCTGGTCGCCGCTCGCCTGCGCCGGAGGCTGCTGCGACTCGGGCGTAATTTCGACTATAACGGCGCTGTTGGTTTGCTCCACAGGAGCGCCTCCGCTCGCGGCCAGCAGGCGCGCCTGCGCTATCTGCTGCCTGGTCATGACGGCTTGCAGCGCATGCACCCGTTCCCTTGCATAGGCGTTGCCCAGCGCGGCGGAGCGCAGATACCATTTAAGCGCCTGTATAAGGTCGCGCCGCACGCCGTGTTCGCCGTTTTCATACCTGCGCGCCAGCGAGTTTTGCGCGTCACCATGGCCGCGCGCCGCCTGCATTACATAGGCGCGCTGCTGACTGTTGGGGGCGATTACCGGGCGCTGCGGGCGCACCGGCTGAACAGGTTTGCGCGGCTGCACCTTGCGCGGCTGTCCCTGGCGCACGACTCTCGGCCTCTGGACGCGCGGACGCTGCACCCTTCGCTGCTGGGGCTGCGGCTGCTGCGCTGCGGCGATTGCGGCGCACAGCGCCAGCGACAGCGCCACGGCACATAAATTCGCCATTTTCATAAAATCACCTCGATATGCGAAATTTCAATCATAACGGTTCTCCCCGATGGCGTCTTGCCGGCAAAACCGGAACAAGGGCCTTCCTGCACACTGGACGTTTACATTCTAACAAAACTTCGGCGCTTTGTTACCGTCCCGAACCGCCGGAACCCGCATTTGCCGCGCCGGACTGAACCTCGTCCTTTATCTCCACCCGGCCGCCGGTGAAAGACGGCTCCTTGTAGACGAACAGATCATAGAGCGCTTCAATCCTTGCGAAATACTCGCGCAGCCGTGTTTTCAAGCCTTCGCGGAAATCCACGTCCTGCGCATTGAACGCGATAACCGAATATCCCTTGGCCCTGCCAAGGAACACTGCCCGCTGGTTGTGGAACTCCTGCGAAATAACGGTAAAAGAATCCTGCCCGAAGATCTGGCGGCAGCGCACCACCGAGTCCAGCGTGCGCAGCCCGGCGTAATCCAGATAAATCTTGCCCTCCGGGACGCCCGCCTTAAGCAGTCGTTTTTTCATTTCCTCCGGCTCGTTGTAATGCGGCGTGCTGTTGTCGCCGCTGACGATGATGTGGCGTATCTTGCCCGCGTTGTAAAGCGCCACGGCGGCCGCTATGCGGTTTTCAAAATACGGGTTTTTCTTCCTGCCCCTAAGCATCGGCGTGGTGCCAAGCAGCAGCCCGGCATTGTTGGCCGGAAGCAGGTTGATATCGCTGTAAATATATGGCCGCGCGCGGTGGTTTATCCGGCAGTTGACGCCCGTAAGCAGCAAAATGACGCACAGCACCGCCCAGCCGCAGGCTTTGGCTGTTTTGCAAATCGGCGCGCGCAGGCGCATAAAAAAAGCGGCGGTATCCATAGGCCTATATTATTATAGCAGCCGCCGCCGCAAACCACACCCGGAAATTGGTCACATTGCTGATATAATATAAAGACATGCAAACCCTCGACACCGCGCTAAAAAAACATTGGGGTTACGACTCCTTCCGCCCTTTCCAGAAAGAGGCGGTGTCCTGCGCCGTGGCCGGGAAAGACTGCCTTGTGATACTCCCTACCGGCGGGGGGAAAAGCCTCTGCTACCAGCTTCCCGCCGCGACCGGCCTTGGGCTGGTGGTGGTTATATCGCCGCTGATAGCGCTGATGGACGACCAGGTGGCGGCGGCGCGCGAGGCCGGTTTCGCGGCCGACGCGCTGCATTCCAATCTTGAACCGGAACAGCGCAGGCAGGCTTACCGCAACCTTGCGGCGGGCGCAACCTCTTTGCTTTATGTCAGCCCGGAGCGGTTGCTGGCGGGCGACCTTTTTGAATTCGCCGCCGCGCCCGCGCTTTTCGCGGTGGACGAGGCGCACTGCGTGTCCCACTGGGGCCACGAGTTCCGGCCCGAATACCGCAGGCTGACCGAAGTTCTGGACCGCTTTCCGAAAGCCGCGCGCATGGCGCTTACCGCCACCGCTACGCCCGCCGTGCAGGAAGACATAAAAACCCAGCTTGAACTACGCGACCCGGAATGTTTTATCGGGCACCCGGACCGAGCCAACCTTATTTACCGCGCCTTCCCGCGCCGCGACCAGTTGGGCCAGACGCTTGAAGTTATAAACCGCCATCCCGGCGAGGGCGGCATAGTCTACGCCCAGACGCGCAAGGAAGTGGAAAGGCTTGCCGCGGGGCTCAAAAAAGAGGGCGTCTCCTGCGCGCCGTACCACGCGGGACTGTCCGCCGAAGAAAGGAAAGCCGCACAGGACGGTTTCATCCGCGAGGAAATCGCGGTCATCGTGGCCACCATCGCCTTCGGCATGGGCATAGACCGTTCCAATGTGCGCTTTGTGGTGCACGCCAACACTCCGCGTTCGGTGGAACATTACCAGCAGGAATCCGGACGCGCGGGACGCGACGGACTGCCCGCCGAATGCGTGCTTTTGTTTTCCGCATCGGATTTGGTGCTGCACCGCAGGCTGGCGGCTATGGACTCCTCCGTCACCCCCGAACGCCACCGCGCGATAGAAAAACAGTTGCGCGATATCGGCGGCTACGCGGTGGCGCCGGTATGCAGGCACCGGCTGCTGACCGAGCATTTCGGCGCGGACTACCAGCAACACGGTGAAGAGGGCTGCGCAGCCTGCGACGTCTGTCTGGGCGAGACTAAAAGCCTCTCGCCGGACGAAGCGCTTTTGACCGCCAAAAAAGTGCTCAGCGCCGCGTGGCGCACGGAAGGGCGTTTCGGCGCGGGCTACGTGATACACCTGCTGCTCGGCAAAGTGGACGAGCGCATGGAGCGCAACGGCCACGACAAGCTTAAGGTCTGCGGCCTGCTAAAAGAAGCGGGGGAGCATACCATACGCTCCTGGGTGGACCAGCTTGTGGTGCAGAATTTTCTGGAAATAAAGGAAGAAAACGATTATCCGCTTTTAAGCATCACGCAAGAAGGCCGCGCGCTTTGCCGCGACGAGCGCAGCGTGCGCCTCGGCATACCGGTCAAGGTGGAGCGCAAGAGCAAAAAGAAAGTAAAGGCTCTGGTGAAAAGCGCGGCGGCGGGGCTGGTCCCGGACGAGCGGCTGTTTGAAAACCTGCGCAGCCTGCGCAAGCTGCTGGCGGACAAAATGGGGATACCGCCTTTCCATGTATTCCACGACACCGCGCTGGCGGAAATGGCCGCGCTCAAACCCGCCACGCGCGAGGAAATGCGCGCGGTAAAGGGCGTGGGGGACTACAAGCTGGAAAAATACGCCGATGTGTTCCTTAGAGTGATAGCCGGGGAATCGCCGGAAACAACAGCGGCTTTGTTCGGACTATAACAGCCCTGAATGGGTCTTTTGGCCCTTGATTGCTGCCTGCTTTGTGATAAAACATAAATACAATAGTTTCGGGGAGAAATGTATTTATGAACAAAGCTTCATGGGCGCTGCTGCTTTTAATAGGAATTTCAGGGATCTCCTTTGCGGGAGACAGTTATCTTGATTCGCTAAAATCCATGTCAAGGGACGCCGCTCCCGCGGCGAACAACAATATCCCCGCGCCCACTCCGGCGGCAAACTCCAACGACCCGGCAAATAACGCAAATCCCGCCAATACCATAAACCCCGCCGACAACATAAATCCGGACGATACCGTCGGCGCGGCGGGCAGCCGTTATTTCAACTCTTATGTGCTAAAAGCGGTCAAACAGCTTTACGGCAATTACAAACTGCTCGGTTACGACATACATTCCGTGCTGACCCACAATGTCACCTACTACACCGACGCGCCGATACCGGCCACCAATCCGCCGAAAACGATGTGCGTCGCCGCGCAGATGGAAGTGATACTGACGGCATACCAGCTTTATGCTCAGGACACCGGCGATTATTCGATATACAAATACCTGCCGCGCGAAAGTTTCATCGGCCTCACGCAGGACGACATCAAGGGCCATATCTGGGTCAACAAAAACTTCAACTCCTTCGGCACCGCGGACGCGCTTTATAATTTCGGCATGGGCGACAAGATCCCGTTCGAGCAGCTAAAACCCGGCTCATTCGTGAACATCAACCGCACAACCGGCACCGGCCATGCCGTCACATTCATCGGCTATATAAATTCCAGCGGCACCGTGCTGGCGGCTTACGACCCGAGCGTGGTGGGGTTTGAATATTTTTCGTCGCAGGGCGGCGCGGCGGCGGGCGCGGGCGGTTTCGATTTCCGCGACGCGGTGTTCAGCCAGTACGGCTGTCCGACCAACATGCCCATAAAGCGCGACTGCAACGTTATTTACTCCACCGACCGCACCTATCTAAATACCGGCATGATGCTCAGCCCCAAATACTGGCAGCATCCCGCCGCGCCAAAAGCGATATCGCTGCCCGGCTTCCCGAAAGAGGAAACCGTGCTCGACGAAAAATTCTTCGACGGTCATACGACGGACGACTGAGTTCTGTCACCTTGGCTGCAAAAGCCCGCCCGCAAGGCGGGCTTTTAATTTGCCTGTCTGTGTTTTACGATTTGCGCTAAAAGCCGACAATTGGATACAATGGAATCATTCCCGCCCCAGCGCAGTCTATACCGGGCCCGGGACAAAATCAAGGAGAACAGATAAATGAAAAAGATATTTGCAATAGCTTTTCCCGCAGCGGCCCTTATGTGCGCCGTAGCATGCAGCAAGCCCCAGGATGCAGCCCCGGCCCCCGCACCGGCACCGGCCCCCGCAGCCGCGCCCGTAGCGGTGGACACCTCGGCCCCCGCAGCCCAGACTCCCGCGGCGACCACGCCCGCAGCCGCCCCGGCGGCAGCTCCCGCGGCAGCTCCGGCCAAGGCCGCAGCGCCCAAGGGCAAATAAGTCTCAACTCATTAAAAAAAACGGCAGCCGCTAAAAGGGCTGCCGTTTTTTATTGCCTAAAAAACTACCAGACGTCGCTGTCGTCATCGTCCGAGGAATCGTCGTCCCCGTCGTTTTCAAGATCCTGTATATAGCTTTCGCTGCTGCCGCCGGCGGTGGTTACCGTGGCGGCGCTGTTCGACTGCGTGCTGACGCTTGTCAGAACCTCGTTGGAAGTTATATTGCTGCCCGACACCCCGCTTGTCCCGGCAAGCCCTTTGGTGGAACTGCTGGCCACCGCCTTGCTGAGCGAACTGCTTATGCCGCTCAGCACCGAATTGGCCAGCCCGCTGGAAGCGTCGGTGCCGCTGGTAAGCGCCTTTAGCAACTGAGCGTTAAGCGGGTCCTTGCCCGAGGCTTTGGAGTCCGCATGCAGCGCGCCGGTATCGGGAGCCGCCAGCGTTTTGGGGTCGTTCATTTTAAGATCGGCGACCACGCTCTTTTTTATCACATCCATGCCCGCAAGCGCGCCTGTCTCTTGCGCGGAAACGGCTTCCAGCCTGCGGTCCCAGGCGTCGTCTATTGCGCTTTTTGCGCCGGTGGCGGAAGCGGACTGGTCCGCGGTGTGTACCATATTGGCCACATTATGCATCGTGGCTTTTATCTTCCCGCCTTCGGCGGCAGGTTCGCAAGCGGGAGCCGCAACGGTACCGGCGGCAAGCACAAGCATGTTGCCGGTGTTGACTTCGCCGCCGCCCTTGCTGGAAGAAGCCCCTGCCGAGGCTATTTCGCCAAGCTGACCGCCGATAGCCTGCGGAGCGGCTGCTCCGGACGGTTTTGCGGCGGAAGCCGCCGCTTTTGGCGCGGCTGAGCTTTGCGCCCCGGCGGCGGCATCCGGCTGCACCGCGGCGGCGGGGGAAACGGAGTCCTTTAAGAAAGCCAGTTTTTCCGGGTCCGACTGCCTTGAACCGGAATCGTCCTCACGGGATGCGGCGGCATCGCTGTCCTGGGTATCCATCATTTTCGTAAAGAAAGCCGTCAGGCTGGCCCTTGAGCCGCCCTCGCTCATAAACGCATGGTTTGGCGGCTCGGCAAGGTCCAGCAACGCCTGCCCCCCGAAAAAAACGCCTATCCCGGTCCCTGTCCCCAAAAAGCACAAAACCGCGAGTATCAGCACCCGCTTGTCGCTGTCCAAAGGAAATCTAGTCATAAAATGACCCCGTCCCCAAGACTACGCACGAAATAAAAAAATGGAAACTCAGTACAAAAACGCGTGATCCCGTTTATAGTTTATGCCTGCCTCACTGAAGTGTCAAGGCAAAAACCCGGCTAATTTATCCAGTCCAGCACCCTGTATTTCTCTACGTTAACGGCGCTTCTGACAAGGACATGCGGCGCGCGTTTCCAAAGCAGCGGCGGCGTACCGGCCTTTTTGCATTCCCTGTAATATTCCTCATTTTCTTCGGGCATTCCGGAAAGCCCGGAAACACGTTCCGGCGAGACAGGTTCGAAGTCTTTTGCCAAAAGCGTTTTTGTATCCTGCCATATCCTGTTATTGAGGTAAATAACCGACGGATTTTCTATTGTCTCAATCGGTATTTCAAACCATAATGAACTGCGTCCGCGATACGCCTCCCAGCCGGTTTCAAGCAGCGTCCTGTAAAGCAGCGAGGGATGAATCGGCGAGCAGTGGACAACATCGTTCCACTGGCAGTCAAGCGGCGGAATAATTACGTCCAGCAGCCATTCGCGGCCAGCATATTTTTTTACCGCCTCAGTGTAAAGCATGGGCTTTTCGGTTTTCAAAACATTCAGCGGATAAAGCGTATCCCCGTCGAAGTTCTTCGTCTTCCGGTGATAAACAAACGCTTTTGCCATCGTTCAAATTCCTTTTATCATAAGCAGGCAGGGATTGGCGGCGCCCCACAGGGTTTTGAATTCCTCAAGCGGCACAAAACCCTGCGCCAGATAAAACTTACGCGTAATTTCATACTCGCGGCAGGAACGGGAGGGGGACAATGTTTTGACCTGTAAAAAGCGGACTCCCTTTTTTTTAAGAAAGACCTCGGCGGACTTCAACAGCTCTCTGCCGATGCCCCTGCGGTGATACTGCGGCAAAACTCCCATAACATACACTTCCGCCGAATATTTATAATGGATTTTGACGGACAGGAAGGCTGCCGCCGTATGCCCGTCAAAACAGCAAAACATCGGCAAGTCGGCGGCATTGCGCACATAATCGTTTATCGCCTCCTCGATGCCGAACCAGTCCGGCAGGGAGCGAAGTATGCGATTGCAGATATCGCGCCGCACGCTCTTTGCGGTAACAGGTCTTATTTTCATACTGCCATGGTATCAATTTTTGTGCCAAACCCTTATATAAATAAATATAATATAAGAATGCATACCTCGGATAGCGTTTTGACCGCTGGAACGGATATTCTGGCATACAACAGCAGCAACATAGAGGCTTTGCTGGATATCGGCAAAACCCTCGCAGTAAAGCGCACACAAAACGGCCTTGGATTTTCGCAGGATTTAAGCAACCCGGAGGCAATAGCCCCGGCCTGTCCGGCGGCAAAGCTGGGCGACCCGTCCTTTTGCATATTCCATAACATAAAATACGCCTATGTCGGCGGCTCGATGGCCAACGGTATAAGCTCCACCGAACTGGCCATAGAATTCGGCCGCGCCGGTATGCTGGGTTTCTATGGCGCTGCGGGCCAGCCGCTCTCCGCAATAGAACAGGCTATAGACCGCATCCAGTCGCTAAACGAAAATTTCACCTACGGTTTCAACCTGATACACAGCCCGTCCGACCCGGCGCTGGAAAACAAAATCGTCGATTTATATCTAAACCGCAAAATCCGGCTTATAGAAGCCTCCGCCTACATACGCCCCACGCTGGCGCTTGTGCGCTTTCGCACCGCCGGGATACGGCGCAATGCGGCGGGGGAAATAGAGACGCCTAACCGCGTCATCGGCAAAATTTCGCGCACCGAAGTGGCGACGGCGTTCTTCTCGCCGCCTGAAGAAAAACTGCTGCGCGAGCTGGTCTCCTCCGGCGCGCTTACGCAGGAGCAGGCGGAGCTGGCCGCAAAAATCCCGGTGGCGCAGGACGTAACCGCCGAAGCCGATTCCGGCGGGCATACCGACAACCGCCCGCTGGTCAACCTGCTGCCGACCATAATAGCTTTACGCGACAGGCTGCAAGAGCAGTACAAATATCCCTTCGCGTTGCGCGTGGGCGCGGGCGGGGGAATCGCCACGCCGGAAGCTGCGGCGGCGGCATTCGTGATGGGCGCGGCTTATGTGGTTACCGGCTCGGTAAATCAGGCCTGCGCGGAGTCCGGCACTACGGACGCCGTACGCGAGGTACTTGCAAACGCCGGACAGGCCGACGTGGCGATGGCCGCCGCGGCCGACATGTTCGAGATGGGCGTAAAAGTGCAGGTGCTTAAGCGCGGCACGATGTTTGCGATGCGCGCCAACAAGCTCTACGAATTTTACCGCACATACGACAGTTTTTCCGCGATACCCGCCGACGCGCGCGCAGCGATAGAAAAAGATTACCTGCGCGATTCTTTCGACAATATCTGGGCGTCCACGCGCGAGTATTTCCTAAAGCGCGACCCGGCGCAGGCGGAGCGCGCCGGGCGCGACGCAAAGCACAAGATGGCGCTGGTTTTCAGATGGTATCTCAGCCAGTCCTCGCGCTGGCCGATAAACGGCGACGCCGCGCGCAAACTGGATTACCAGATCTGGTGCGGCCCGTCGATGGGCGCTTTCAACGAATGGGCGAAGGGCACATTCCTTGAAAACCCCAAGGAGCGCAAAGCGGTCACGGTGGCGTACAACCTGCTCGCCGGAGCCGCCGCGCTGATACGCCTCAACTCGCTGCGCTGCCAGGGACTGCAAGTCGATCCCCGCCTCGCGCGTCAGCAACCGAGAACGAAGTCGCAGCTGGAAAAATTCTTCAACTGAGCAAAGGACATGACCATGAGCGTCAACACCGAAAACAAAAATCCCGTAGCCATCGTCGGCATAGGCTGCCTTTTCCCGAAGGCGGAAAACGCGCGCCGTTTCTGGGCGAACATCAAAAACGGAGTTGACGCGATAACCGAAGTGCCGCCGTCCCACTGGCTGCCGGAGGACTATTTCGATTCCAATCCAAAAAGCCCGGACCGCACCTACGCGCGCAAAGGCGGCTTCCTGCTGCCCGTGGATTTCGACCCGTCCGAATTCGGCATGGCGCCAAACGCCCTCGAGGCTACCGACAGTGCTCAGCTGCTCGGCCTCCTCGCGGCGAAAATGGCGCTGGCCGACGCGGGCTACGGCGCTGGCGCGAAGGAATTCGACCGCGCGACAACCAGCGTAATTTTGGGCGTCACCGGCACTTTGGAACTGGTGATACCGCTTGGCGCGCGCCTTGGGCATCCCAAATGGCGCAAGGCGCTGGCGGAATTCGGCATAACCGGGGCGGACGCCGAAGCGATAATTTCAAGGATGCAGGAAGACTATGTGCCGTGGCAGGAAAGCTCGTTTCCCGGACTGCTCGGCAACGTCGTATCCGGACGCATAGCCAACAGGTTCAATCTCGGCGGCACCAACTGCACGGTGGACGCGGCCTGCGGCAGCTCGCTTTCCGCCGTCCACATGGCGACTATGGAGCTTATGGCCAACCGCGCGTCAATGGTTATCACCGGCGGCGTGGACTGCTTTAACGATATTTTCATGTATATGTGTTTCAGCAAGACCCCGGCGCTTTCGCCCTCCGGCGACGCAAAGCCGTTCGACGCCAACGGGGACGGCACAACGCTCGGCGAAGGCCTCGGCATGATGGCGCTAAAGCGCCTTGAGGACGCGCGCCGCGACGGCGACAGGATTTACGCGGTAATAAAAGGCGTAGGCTCTTCCTCCGACGGCAAAGGCAAGGCCATTTACGCGCCCAGCGCCGACGGCCAGACCCGCGCGCTGCGCACCGCGTACGCGGTTACCGGCGTAGCGCCGGAGACGGTGGAACTGGTGGAAGCGCACGGCACCGGCACCACGGTGGGCGACGGCGTGGAAGTTGAAGCCCTCAACAAGATTTACGGTTCGGCGGGCAAAAAAGGCCGCTGGTGCGCGCTCGGCTCGGTAAAGTCGATGCTCGGGCACACCAAGGCCGCCGCGGGTTCGGCGGGCATGATAAAGGCCGCGCTTTCGCTTTATAACAAAACGCTGCCGCCTACGATAAAAGTCACCAAACCGCTAAAGCAGCTTGAAAGCGACACCACTCCTTTTTACCTGAACACCGAGCTGCGCCCGTGGGTGAAGACCGATCACCCGCGCCGCGCGGCGGTAAGCGCGCTGGGTTTCGGCGGCTCCAATTTCCATGCCATCCTCGAGGAGTATACCGCGCAAAAGCCTCAGCCGGACTGGGACGGCGACGTGCAGCTTGTAGCGATATCCGGAGATAACGCGCAGGCGCTGGCGGGCGAATTGAACTCGTGGAAGAATTTGAGCTGGGACGAAACACGCGTAAAAGCGATGCAGTCCCGCGCGGCGTTCAACCCCGCCGCGAAAGCCAGAATTTCCTTCGTGCTGGAAAACGGTCAGGACAATGCAAAGGTCATAAACGCAGCCATTGCCGGGCTGGAAACGCAGAAAAGCAAAGCGTCGTGGAATCTGCCGGAGGGGATATTCTTCTCGACACAAGCGCCGCAGAAGCTGGCGGTGCTGTTCCCCGGGCAGGGCGCGCAGTATCCGTATATGCAGCGCGACATTGTCTGCCGCTTCCCGCAGGCGCTGCAAACGCTGGAAACGGCAAACGCCGCTTTCGGCGACGACGACCGCCTTTCCGACTACATTTATCCCAGACCGGCCTTCACGCCGGAGGCGAAGCAGGCGCAGTCCGCCGCGTTGACCGACACGCGCATAGCTCAGCCCGCGCTGGGCGCGGTCTCGCTTGGCGCATACCGCGCATTGCAGAATTTCGGAGTGGAGGGCGACGCTTTCGCCGGTCATAGCTACGGCGAGCTTGCCGCGCTCTGTGCGGCGGGGGCTTTTGACGAAGCCACGCTCTTTGCGCTGTCCAAACTGCGCGGCGAGCTGATGGCGCAAGGCGAGGGGGACCGCGGCTCCATGCTGGCGATAAAAGCCTCCCTTGCCGAAGTGGAAAAATTTGTCGCGGACGAAAAGCTTGATCTGACCATAGCCAACAAAAACACGCCCAGCCAGTTCGTCCTTTCCGGCCGCACCGACGAGATAGAGCGCGCGGCCAAATGCTGCAAGGAACGCAAGCTGCGCGGCATAAAGCTGACGGTTTCCGCCGCTTTCCACAGCCCGCTTGTGGCGGGCGCGCAGAAGGAATTCGCCGCCGCGCTGACAAAGATAAATTTCAACGCGCCGCAAAAACCGGTTTACGCAAACAAGACCGCGACGGCGTATCCGTCCGACGCGGGCAAGGCGAGAGAACTGCTCTCATCGCAGCTTGCCTGCCCGGTGGAGTTCGTCTCGCTTATCCAAAACATGTATGCCGACGGCATACGCATATTCCTTGAAGCCGGTCCCGGCGCAAGGCTAACCGGCATGGTGGACGCGATACTGGAAGGCAGGGAGCATACCGCGCTGGCGATAGACGCCTCAAGCGGCAAACGCTCCGGCATAGCCGAAGCCGCACGCGCGCTGGCCTGCCTTGCGGCCGCCGGGCTCAGGCTGAACCTGTCCGCCTGGGAAAACGGCGAGGCCGGAGTTGCCGACGTAATTAACAAAAAAGTCTCCAAACTTTCCGTAAAGCTGACCGGCGCGAATTACCGCACCCCGCGCCCGGCCAATGCGCCAAAACCGCAGCCGCGCAAACTCAATATCGCGCAGAACGTTCAGCCAGCGCCGCAGCCGCAGATGATTGCCGGTCCGGCGGAGCAGCGTATTGCATCCGACGCGCTGCGTATCACGCAGGACAGCATGATAGCGCTGCAAAAGCTTCAGGAGCAGACCGCAATTTTGCATGCGCGTTTCCTTGAGGGACAGGAGAATGCGCAGCGCTCCTTCCAGGCGCTTGTCGAGCAGCAAAAACAGCTTTTCGGCATACCGGCTTCGCCCGCGGTGCCGGTGCAGCAGACCGCTTATGTCCCGCAGCCGCTGCCGACATTCACCGCACCTGTTATACAGCCGGTTCAGCAACCGGCAGCAGCTCCGGTTGCCGCAAAACCCGCACAGAATAATGTTGAACCGATACTGCTTGCCGTCGTATCAGGGCAGACAGGCTATCCCGTCGAGTCGCTCAATCCCGATATGGACATGGAGTCCGATCTGGGCATCGATTCGATAAAGCGCGTCGCCATTCTTTCCGAACTTCAAAGCAAGCTGCCGGACGCGCCGAAAATCACGCCGGAACAGCTTGGCAACCTGCGCACACTGCGCCAGATTATGGAATGCCTTGCTAAAAATGCGTCCGGTCCCGCGCAGGCCGCACAGACTTCAACCCCGGCGGGAAATACCGGTGAATTGCAAAACGCGCTGCTCTCCGTGGTCGCATCGCAGACCGGTTATCCTGTAGAGTCGCTCAACCCGGACATGGACATGGAATCCGATTTGGGTATCGATTCCATAAAGCGCGTGGCGATACTTTCCGAACTGCAAAGCAAATTCCCGAACGCGCCAAAGATTACCGCCGAGCAACTCGGCAACCTGCGCACATTGCGCCAGATTATGGAATGCCTTGTGCAGCCGGGAGGCCAGGCGGCCATATCTGTGCAGGCTGCGCAACCCGCCATTGCGGGGGGCGAACTGCAAAACTCGCTGCTTTCCATAGTTGCTTCGCAAACCGGTTATCCGGTCGAATCGCTTAACCCGGATATGGATATGGAGTCTGACCTCGGTATAGATTCCATAAAGCGCGTGGCGATTCTATCTGAACTGCAAAGCAAGTTCCCGGACGCGCCAAAGATCACCGCCGAGCAGCTCGGCAACCTGCGCACATTGCGCCAGATAATGGCTTGTCTGGTTTCCGCACAACCGACACCGGTCGCTGCGCCGTCCGCAAATACGAATCTTGAAAGCGCGCTGCTTTCCATAGTGGCAGCGCAGACCGGTTATCCGGTCGAGTCGCTCAATCCTGATATGGATATGGAATCCGACCTCGGTATTGATTCGATAAAGCGCGTGGCGATTCTATCTGAACTGCAAAGCAAGTTCCCGGACGCGCCGAAAATTACCGCCGAACAGCTCGGCAATCTGCGCACGCTGCGTCAGATAATGGCCTGCCTCGTTTCCGCGCAACCGGCAGTTGCAGCGCCCGTTCAGGCGGCGCAGCCGGAAGTTAAAAAGCAGGCAAGGCCGGAATGCGAAATCAGCCGCCAGATACTAAAGGCCGAGGATTTCAGCTCCTCAAGTCAGCGTCCGGCGGTAAATATCGCAAAGGATATGCCGATACTTGTGACGGACGACGGCTCCGCACTGGCCGACGCAACCGTCAAAAACCTGCGCGAGCGCGGTTATGCGGCCAAAAAAATATCCATCGGCGACACCGCCGCCGCAAAGCAGCCGGAACTCGGCGGGCTTGTGATAATAGCTCCGGCGGAAAAAATTTCACCGTCCGGCTTCTGGAGCAAAGAGGCCGAAAACTTCCTCAAAAAAGCCTTCCTGCTTGCGCAGGCGGCGGGTTCAGGGCTGCGCGCGGCTGGCAAAAAATCCGGCACGGTTGCCGGGACTCCCGGCTCGTGCCTTATGACGGTATCGCGCATGGACGGGATTTTCGGGCTGTCCGGCCTCAAGGCCGAGCAGAACCCGGTTTACGGCGGGCTTGCCGGTCTCGCGAAAACGGCGGGCCACGAATGGCGGGAAGTTTCCTGCCGCGCGCTGGACATGGCGGCGGAATGGAATCACACGGCCTCGATGGCGCAGACCGTGGCGGACGAGATTTTCCTTAAAAGCCCCGCCGAACTCGGCGTAGGCGAAGCGGGACGCAAGGTGGTGCTGCTGGCCGAATCGGAGCAGCAGTCAAAGGGCGGCTCGCTGCCGCTTGCCAAGGGCGACGTGGTGCTTGTTACCGGCGGCGCGCGCGGCGTTACCGCCGAGGCCGCGGCGGCGCTGGCAAAAGCCTGCAAGCCTGTCATCGCGCTGCTTGGACGCAGCCCGCTGCCGAACGCGGAGGAAAGCTGGCTTGCCGCCTGCGCGACGGAAGCGGACATAAAAAAAGCGCTCATCGCGCGCAACAGCGGCATGACGCCCAAAATCGCGGGCGAACAGTGCAAACAGATTCTCGCCTCGCGCGAGATACGCGCGCAGCTTAACCGCTTCGAGCGCGAAGGCTCCCGCGCGGTCTATTACAGCGCCGACGTGCGCGACAAAAACGCGACAGCCGCCGTGCTGGGCAAAATCCGCGCAGAGCTGGGAACGGTGCGCGGGCTGGTGCACGGCGCGGGCGTGCTGGCCGACAAGTTCATAGCGGACAAGACCAAAGAGCAGTTCGATTTCGTGTTCGACACCAAGGTGGACGGGCTGATAAACGTCCTCTCCGCGCTCGACCTAAAAGAGCTGCGGATGCTGGCGCTTTATTCGTCTTCCACGGCGCGTTTCGGGCGCACCGGGCAGTGCGACTACTCGATGGCCAACGAAGTTTTAAACAAGACAGCGAGGCTGCTTGCGCGCCGGCTGCCGGACTGCCGCGTCACAGCCTTCAACTGGGGACCGTGGGACGGCGGGATGGTAAACGACGCGCTGCGCTCGCTGTTTGAAAAAGAGGGCATAGGCGTAATCGGGCTTGAATCGGGCGGACGCTTTCTGGTGGACGAGATGTCTTCCCTTTCGCCCGCCGCCGAAGTGGTGGTGCTCGGCAAACTGCCGGGAGCCGCTCCGCAAAACGATGCGCCGCAGTCCGCGCAGACAAAACCGGCCTTTGACGTCACGGTCTCCACACAGGAGCAGCCGTTTTTAAACTCGCATATCATAAACGGCAAAGCGGTGCTGCCCACCGCGATAATAACCGAATGGCTGGCGCATGCGGCGATGCATTCAAACCCCGGGCTGGCTTTCATCGGGTTTAACAACCTGCGCATATTCAAAGGCGTGATTTTAGACGGCGGGGAGCGCAAAATATCCGCGCGCGCGGCAAAGGCGGTCAGGAAAGACGGCGCTTTCGCCGTTTACTGCGAACTGCGCGGCCCCGCCGACGAGCTTCATGCCGGGGCCGAGATACTGCTTGCCAATGCCATGCCAAAGGCCGAAGCGCCGCAGCAGGAGTTTGCGCTTTCGCCCTATCCGCGCAGGATTGAAAAAGCCTATTGCGAAGTGTTGTTCCACGGCGAGGATTTGCAGGTGATACGCACGGTATGCGGCGTCTCCGGACAGGGGATAATTTTTGAGGCCGCGCCCGCGCTGCCGCCGCGCTCGTGGATGCGCCACCCGCTGCGCGACCGCTGGCTGGCCGACCCGGCGGCGCTGGACGCCGCCTTTCAGGCGATGATACTGTGGACCTTTGAAAATTCCGGCGCCTGCTCGCTGCCTAACGGCGCGGCGGCATACCGCCAGTACGCAAGCTTCCCGTCCGGCGGCACGCGCGTGATAGCGCGCGTCACGGCGTCGCAGGAACATGCGGCGAAAGCCGACATCGATTTCACCGACGGCAACGGCAATCTGGTGGCGCGCATGAGCGGCTACGAATGCACGGTGGACAAATCGCTCAACGCGGCGTTCCGCAAAAACTCGATAGTGAAAGCCTGACATGCACGAAAACGAACCAATAGCCATAGTCGGCATGGGAGGGATTTTCCCCGGCGCTCCAAACCCGGAGCGTTTCTGGCGCAACATAGAAGCGCGCCATTGCGCCGCAAAAGAAGCTCCCGCCGGGCGCTGGCTGCTGCCGCCGAACGAAGCCTTCGACCCGCAGAAAGGCGCGCCGGACAAGGTCTATTCGCCCAGGGCGTGTTTCGTGGAGGATTTCAAACTGGACGCCGCCGGTTTTGAACTGCGCGAGTCCTTTATTGAAAAGCTCGACATCTCGTTTCATCTCGCGCTGCATGCGGCGCGCGAAGCCGTCGCCGACGCAAATTCAAAAACGATAAACCGCAAACGCACCGGGCTTGTCATCGGAAATATCGTGCTGCCGACCGACAGCGTCTCCGCGCTTTCGCTTGAACTGCTGCTGCCGCTTTTCGAGGAAAAAGCCCTCGGGCAAAAACTGACAACTTTTTCAAAAACCACCGATCCGGTAAACCGCTACGCCGCGGGACTGCCGGGCGCGGTAGTCGCCCGCGCGCTCGGGCTTGGCGGCGGCAGCTTTACGCTGGACGCGGCCTGCGCGTCGTCGCTGTACGCGCTTAAATTAGCGGCGGACGCGCTGCGCTCCGGACGCGCGGACGCGATGATTTCGGGCGGCGTGTCGCGCCCTTCCAGCCTTTACACGCAGATGGGGTTTTCACAACTGCGCGCGCTGTCGCCTTCGGGCACACCGTCGCCTTTCGACGCGGCGGCGGACGGGCTGGTTGTCGGCGAAGGCGCGGGGATGTTCGTGCTAAAGCGCGTCTCGGACGCCGTGCGCGACAACGACAGGATTTACGGACTTATAACCGGCATCGGGCTTTCAAACGATATCGGCGGCAGCCTGTTTGCGCCCACCACGCCCGGGCAATTGCGCGCTATGCGCGCGGCATACAAACAGGCGGGCCTCGCGCCTTCTCAGATAGACTACGCGGAATGCCACGCCACCGGCACGCCGACGGGAGATCCGATAGAGGTGGAAAGCCTTAAAGCCCTCTGGGGCGAGCGCGGCTGGACCGAGGGGCAGTGCGCCATAGGCTCGGTGAAATCAAATATCGGACACCTGCTGACTGCGGCGGGCTCCGCCGGGCTGATGAAAATGCTGCTCGGCTTCAAGCACAAAACGCTGCCGCCGACAGCCAACTTTACCAAACCGGGCCCAAAAGTAAAACTTTCAAATTCGCCCTTCCGTGTGCAGGACAAGGCGCAGAAATGGGAAACGCGGGACGGCAGAACGCCGCGCCGCGCCGCCGTAAGCGCGTTCGGTTTCGGCGGCATAAACGCGCATGTGCTGGTGGAAGAATACACAACAAAATCCGCCGTAGCGCCCAAACGCGCGACACAGCCCGCCTCCCAGCCGGAAGCGCCGATAGCTATAGTCGGCATGGAAGCGAGGTTCGGCGAGTTAAGCGGCCTGCGCAAATTCCAGGAAGCGGTGCTGGGCGGAGCCGCGCCCGCAGCCGCCGAAATGCCGCAAAAGCGCGGCTACCTGTCCGCAGAACAGAAAGGATTTTATCTAAACGAGGTGGGCGCGCCGTCCTCCGCCTACCGCATCCCGCCCAAAGAACTTGAGGAGATGCTGCCGCAGCAGCTCCTGATGCTCGACGTTGCGGCAAAGGCGATAGCGGACGCGAAATTAAACACCCGCGCGCTTTCCGAAGCCGGGGTTTTTATCGGCCTCGAGCTGGACTTCAACACCGCCAATTTCCATTTCCGCTGGGCGCTGGCCGATACCGCCCGCGCTTATGAAAAGGAAAAAGGGCTGGCGCTTTCGGCGAAAGAAAAAGAGGATTTGACGCGCAAGCTGCGCGACACGGCGGGACCGGCCCTTTCGGCCAACCGCACTATGGGCGCGCTGGGCGGCATAGTGGCAAGCCGCATTGCGCGCGAATTCGGCGTTGGCGGGCCGAGCTTTACCATTTCAGCCAACGAAACGTCCGGACTGCGCGCGCTGGAAGCCGCCGTGCGCGCCTTGCGCGCCGGAGAGCTTGAAAGCGCGATAGTGGGCGCGGTGGACATAAGCGACGCGCGCGCCATAGCCTGCGAACGCGCCATGGACCATTACGGCGGACGCAACAGCGCTTTCGACGCCAATTCAAACGGCCCGCTGCCCGGCGAGGGCGCGGCCGCGCTGATACTAAAACGCCTCGACGACGCGGTGCGCGACGGCAACCGCGTGTACGCGGTCATAAAAGGCCTCGGATTTGCAAGCGGCGGGGGAGTTGAAACCGCTGCACCGACCTTACAGGCCTATGCCTCCGCGATGCGCAAGGCAAACGAGGAGGCGCAGGCCGACCCGTCCACCATAGGCTATCTGGAGACAAGCGGCAGCGCCGTGCCGCAGCAGGACGCTTCGGAAGCCGCCGCGCTGGCCGAGGTTTACGGCACCACCTCCGCTAAATTTCCGTGCGCGCTGGGCGCGGTAAAAAACACCGTCGGGCACACCGGCGCGGCAAGCGCGCTGGCGGGCGTGGTGAAAACCGCGCTGGCGCTCTATCAGGAGATACTGCCGCCCGCGCCGAAGATAAAGCCGCGCGCCGAACTGCTGCGCGCAAAGAACAGATTTCATATCCCTATAGCTCCGCAGTACTGGCTGCATAACCGCGCCGAAGGCCCGCGCCGCGCCGGAGTGAGCGCGCTGGGGATGGACGGCAACTGCGGCCATGTCATTTTGGAAGGAGTGACGCAGCCGGAGAACGACGCGCGCGTAACTTTTGAGCGCAGGCAGCCGCTAGGCGCGCGCGAAGAGGCGCTTTTCGCCGTCGAAGCCGACGACCTAAACGGCATACTTGCCGGGCTGGACGCGCTGCAAAGCTGGACCGCGCAGCGCATCGCGGCGAAGCAAAATATCGAAAAACTGGCGCGCGCATGGTTTGCGCGCAGCGGCTCGATCCCGTCAAAAAAACGCGCCTGCGCGCTGGTGGCGCGCGACGCCGAGGAACTTCTGGCGCTCATCCAGACGGCGCGCACCGAGCTGGCCTCGTCCCCGGAACAGCTTTTCCTGCGCGAGCGCATTTTCTACTGCGCCGACGGGCTTTACCGTCCCGGCAACCTCGCTTTCGTGTTCCCCGGTTCGGGCAACCAGTATATCGGCATGGGCCGCCAGCTCTGGGTGCAGTGGCCGGAGATTATGCGCCGCCTAGATTCCGAAAACGGCTATCTGCGCAACCAGATGGTGCCGCAGTATTTCGCGCCGTGGAGGATGACCTGGGAAGCCGGCTGGCTGGAGGAGACCGAGCGCGCCGCCGTGGACGATTACAAGGCGATGATTTTCGGCTCCGTCGCGCACGGCTGCGCGGTAAGCGACCTGGTGCGCTCGCTGGGCGTAAGTCCGGACAGCGTCATCGGCTACAGCCTCGGCGAAACGGCCGGGCTGTTTGCGCTGCGCGCGTGGACAGCGCGCGACGAGATGTTGCGCCGCATCAACGAGTCCAGCCTTTTTGTAAACGATCTCGCCGGTCCCTGCGACGTGGCGAGGCGTTTTTGGAACATGCCAAAGCACGAGAAGATGGACTGGGTGATGGGCGTCATAGACCGCCCGGCCGACACCGTGCGCATGGCGCTAAAGGGTTCCGAACGCGCCGCGCTTTTGATAGTCAACGCGCCGTTTGAATGCGTGGTGGGGGGATACCGCAAGGCGGTGAACTCGCTGGTCGAAGGCCTCGGCTGCGTGTTCCTGCCGCTGCAAGGCGTATCCACGGTGCATTTCCCGGCGGCGAAGCTGGTGGAGAAACAATATCGCGATCTGCACCTGCTGCCGACCACGCCGCCGCCCGGAGTGCGTTTCTACAGCGGGGCATGGAGCAGGACTTACGAGCTAACAAGCGAAAGCGCCGCCGACTCGCTGGTGGAGCAGGCGGTGCGCAGCATAGATTTCCCGTCGCTGGTGCGCCGCGCGTACGAGGACGGAAACCGCGTTTTTGTGGAGCTCGGGCCGCAGTCGTCGTGCACGCGCATGATAGACCGCATACTTGAGCACAAGCAGCATCTCGCCAAATCGGCCTGCATAAAAAATCAGGACGAAGTTAACACCGTTTTAAGGCTGGCGGCAAGGCTTGTTGCCGAGCGCGCGCCGGTGAACCTTGCAGCGCTCTACGGCGGGGAATCGCCTGCGGCGGCGCATCAGGAACCGGCGCACATAAAGAACATGGTTTATGCGCAACTCGGTTTGCCGCAGCCGTCAAAGCTGGACTGGCGGCCGGCGCCGGTACAGGAGCAAAAGAATCCCGCAACGTCGCAGCAGCCGGAACCGGTGAAAGCGCAAGCCGCGCAACCTGCAACTGCACAGGTTCCCGCAATGCACGCAACCGCCATGCAGCATACTGCCGCGATACAGGCGAACGTACCGCTGCCGTCGGAATTGTCTGGCGGCACGGGCCACATCACAAGCTTTTCCGCAGCCTCCACTGCCAACGCCAAGGCGCACGAGGTTTTTCTGCGCATGGCAAACAACTTCACCGCGATACAGTCCGGCAATATCGACTTCCAGAACAAACTGGTAAACATGCTGGGCGGAGTTCCGACCGCTCTGCCGCAAACGCCGCAGGTCGCGCCATTGTCGGGCGAAAAACACACCGACGTTTTCATGGACAAGACGCAATGCATGGAATTCGCTGTCGGCTCGATAGCAAAAGTTCTGGGCGCGCAATTCGCCGAGGCCGACACCTATCCGACGCGCGTGCGCCTGCCGGACACGCCGCTTATGCTGGTGGACCGCATAATGAGCGTCAGCGGCAAACCGCTTTCGATGACCTCCGGCGGAGTGGTAACCGAGCATGACATAAATCCGGATGCGTGGTATCTGGACTGCGGGCGCATACCGACCTGCATAGCCGTGGAGGCGGGGCAGGCGGACCTGTTCCTGTCCGGCTATCTCGGCATCGATTTGCAGACAAAGGGCCTTGCCGTATACCGGCTGCTCGACGCGGAGATAACTTTCCACCGCTCGCTGCCGGTGCCGGGACAGGTGATACATTACGACATAAAAATCCACCGTTTCGTGCGCCACGGCGATATATGGCTGTTTTTCTTCTCGTTTGAAAGCACCGTGGACGCAAAACCGCTGCTGAGCATGAAAAACGGCTGCGCCGGTTTCTTCACCGCCGCCGAGCTTGCAAAAGGAAAAGGCGTAGTGCTTACCGACGAGGAAACCGCGCCAGCGCAGGGGAAAATAGCCGGAGACTGGAAGCCGCTCGCCCCGCTTGCCGGCGTTGAAAGCTACGGCGACGCACAGCTTGCCGCGCTGCGCGCGGGGAACCTTGCAGAATGTTTCGGCCCCGCGTTTAGGAATCTGCCGCTAAAAAATCCGGTCCGGCTTCCCGACGGCAAAATGAAGCTCGTGGACCGCATAACTGAATTCTCGCCCAATGGCGGCAGATACGGCCTTGGCTGCATAAAGGGCGAGGCCGACATCAGCCCGAACGACTGGCATCTGGTCTGCCATTTCGCAGACGACCATGTTATGCCCGGCACGCTGATGTACGAGTGCTGCCTGCACACCTTCCGCATTTTCCTTATGCGCACCGGCTGGGTCGCAGAAAACGGACGCTGCTGGTACGAGCCCGTGCCCGGCGTGACGAGCAAACTCGAATGCCGCGGTCAGGTGCTGGGTTCCACCAAAAAAGCCGGTTATGAAATTATCATAAAGGAAATCGGCTACCGCCCTTCGGGCGAGCCGTACGCGATAGCGGACGCGTTCATGTACGCCGACGGAAAACGCATCATCCACATCCACAACATGTCCGTACAGATGGGCGGAGTGACGAAGGCGGATATGGAACACATCTGGCAGGGCGGCGCAGCGAATGCGCAGCCGGTTGTGTCAGGTCCGCGCAAGGCGATTTTCGATAACGCAAGCATAACCGCATTCGCCATCGGAAAACCTTCCGAGGCTTTCGGCGACAAATATACGATATTCGACTCCGGGCGCATAATTGCCCGCCTGCCGGGAGCGCCGTACAAATTCCTCGACCGCATAGTCGCCATAGCAAATTGCCGCCAGTGGGAACTTGCGGCGGGCGGCGAAATTGAGGCGGAGTACGAAGTGCCTCGGGCCGAATGGTATTTCAATGCGGACGTGCAGCCGGACATGCCGTTTGCCGTGCTGCTTGAGGCCGCGCTGCAGCCCTGCGGCTGGCTGGCCGCCTATCTCGGCAGCGCGCTGACAAGCAAGACCGATCTTTCTTTCCGCAATCTCGGCGGGACCGCCGTACAGTACGAGCAGGTGCCGCCGGACGCTGGCATACTCACGACGAAGATAAAGATAACGAAAGTCTCGCAATCCGGCGGGATGATAATACAGGATTACACGCTGGAAGTGCTGCGCGCGGGACGCACGGTATACAAGGGAATAACGCAATTCGGATTTTTCTCAAAAGAGTCGCTGGCGCATCAGGTAGGGGTGCGCGGCGCCGTGCCATATAAGCCGTCCGCGGAGGAAGTCGCGCGCGGAAAGGCGGAGAATCTCGCCGAACTTGCCGGGCAGATATCCGGCAAAGAGCTTATGATGCTAGACGCTATCCCGCTTTATATCCCGGACGGCGGGCCCAAAAAGCTCGGTTTCATCCGCGGCACAAAAAATGTGGACCCTGCGGAATGGTTCTTTAAAGCCCATTTCTATCAGGACCCGGTGTGCCCAGGTTCGCTCGGATTGCAGTCGTTTTTGAACCTGATGCAGTTTGCCGCGCGCAAGCGCTGGAAACTGCCGCCCGGCACTATTTTTGAGTCGATGGCCGCCGGAGAAAAGCACCAGTGGGTTTACCGCGGACAGATAATACAGGCGGACAAGCTAGTCACCGTGGAAGCCTGCATAACCGGTGCGGACGACGACAAAAAACTGCTGCGCGCCGACGGATTTTTGTCCGTGGACGGACGCATAATATACCAAATGAAGGATTTCACGATAAAGGCAAAATGAAATACTCAAAAGTTTTTGTGGACGCGATAGGTTACGAACTCGGGCCGACAGTCGTCGGCTCGGCCGAACTGGAAGAGCGCATAAAGCCGATGCTGGACACCCTCCATATCCCGCCCGGCCAGCTTGAAGCGCTGACCGGGATACGCGAGCGGCGCTGGTGGCCGCAGGGCTTTGCGCTGTCCGAAGGCGCGGCGCGCGCGGCGAAAAAAGCGCTGGAGCAAAGCGGCGTAAGCGCAGCCGAACTCGGCGTGCTTATTTACGCCGGGGTATGCCGCGAACACAGCGAGCCCGCGACCGCCACGGCGGTGGCAAACGCGATAGGTACCGGGCCGAAAACGGCGGTATTTGATATTTCAAACGCCTGCCTCGGCGTGATGAACGGGATGCTCGATATCGCAAACCGCATAGAACTGGGGCAGATAAAGGCGGGCATGGTGGTGTCCTGCGAGTCCTCGCACGAGATAAACGACAGCATGATAGCCGGTATGCTCGCCAACCGCAATTTCGAATACTTCAGGCTTTCGCTTGCCACGCTGACCGGCGGCTCCGGCGCGGTGGCCGTGCTGCTTACCGACGGTACCGTCGGGCATCAGACGGCGAAGCATCAACTGCTCGGCGGCGTATGCCGCGCGGCCTGCGAACATCACAAGCTTTGCATCTGGCACCGCGACGAGATGAGCACCGACGCCACCGCCGTGCTTAAATACGGCGTTGCGCTAGGGCGAGACACGTGGAACGATTTGATGGCCGAACTCGCGCTGCGTCCGGAAAATGTGGATAAAGTCATCTGCCACCAGGTGGGCGGAGCGCACAAGACCTCGGTGCTTGCCGCGCTTGGCATCCCGCTGGAAAAAGATTTTTCCACCTACGAGTATCTGGGCAACATGGGCACCGCCGCACTGCCCGCCGCCGCCGCGATAGCCGACGAGCGCGAGTTCCTGCAAAAAGGCGACACTGTGGCTTTTTTAGGCATAGGCAGCGGGCTTAACACTATCATGCTGGGGATAAAATGGTGACTCTTCCGGAAGGCGTAACGACAGAACTTTATCCGTTCACCGGCAAGTTCATAGAACTAAGCGGCGGCGTAAAGCTGCATTATCTGGACGAAGGCTCCGGCGAACCGGTAGTCATGCTGCACGGAAATCCGTCGTGGTCATTTTATTACCGCAATCTCTTAAAAGAACTGCGCGGCAATCACCGCGTCATAGTGCCGGACCATATCGGCTGCGGACTTTCCGACAAGCCGGGCGATGACAAATATCCTTATACGCTTTCGCGCCGCGTGGACGATGTGGAGTTTTTGCTGGACGGCATCGGCGTAAAGGAAAATATCACGCTGGTGGTGCATGACTGGGGCGGAATGATAGGCATGAGCTATGCCGTGCGCCACCCGGAGCGCATAAAAAAACTGGTCATCCTAAACACCGGCGCGTTCTTTCTGCCGGCGGCGAAAACATTCCCTTTTGCGCTGTGGCTTTGCAGGACGCCGCTTGGGGAGTTAATGATACGCGGCGGCAACGCATTCGCGCGCGCGGCGGCATGGGTGGGCTGCAAGCGCCATCCGATGAACTCAAAGCTGCGCGACGCCTATGTGGCTCCATACAACAGCTGGCAGAACCGCATAGCCACGCTGCGTTTCGTGCAGGACATACCGCTCAAAAAAAGCGAGCACAGTTGGGATACCGTGCGGGACACACAGGACAATCTTGCAAAGTTGGCCGAGAAACCCATGCTGGTTTGCTGGGGGCTTAAAGATTTTGTGTTCGACGAGCATTTCCTCCGGGAATGGCGGCTCCGTTTCCCGGACGCGCAGGTGCATAAATTCGACGACTGCGGGCATTATATTCTGGAAGATGCGGCCGAAGAAGTCATTGCGCTGATAAAGAATTTCCTTCAATAATGACGACCGAAAACATCGCCGGACTGATTTCCGGACTGGCGCAAAAACAGCCGGAGCGCACCGCCGTCATAGACGGCGGGCGCACGATAACATTCGCCGCATTGCAGGCCGACATAGACAGGCTGGCGGCAGGTTTTGCGCGCCGCGGGATAAAGCCGGGCATGCATGTGGCGCTGCTGGCGACGCCGTCGATAGAATTTGTATCGCTGACATTTGCGCTTTTCAAAGCGGGCGCGGTGCTTGTGCTGGTTGACCCGGGCATAGGCCTTGGTCCGATGAAAAAATGCCTCGGCCAGGCAAAACCGGAAGCGTTCGTCGGCATCCCAAAAGCGCATGCAGCAAGACTGCTTTTAGGCTGGGCCAAAGAGACGGCGCGCATTCATGTGACCGTAGGCAGGAGATGGTTCTGGGACGGGCTTACGCTTGAAGACGTACGCCGCGCGGGGGATGGCGCGCCGGTTCCGCAGACAGCGCCGCAAAGAGCCGCAATACTATTCACCTCCGGCAGCACCGGGATACCCAAAGGCGCGGTTTACACTCATGCGATGTTTTCCGCGCAGGCGAAAATGCTGCGCGATTATTTCGACATACAACCCGGTTTCAACTCGGTGCCGACATTCCCGCTTTTCGCGCTTTTCGACGTGGCGCTCGGACTTACCATAGTCATACCGAAAATGGATTTTACAAAACCCGCCAAGGCGGACCCGGCGATGCTGACCGGACTTATAAACAAATACTCGGCGGTGCAGCTTTTCGGCTCGCCCGCGCTTATAGACACGCTTAGCCGCTACGGCGAAAAGAACAACATAAAGCTGCCGTCGCTAAGGCGGGTCATTTCCTGCGGCGCGCCGGTGTCGCAAAAAATAATAAACCGGATTTTAAAAATGCTTGCTCCCGGCACGCTGTTGCATACTCCATACGGAGCTACCGAGGCGCTGCCTGTCGCCTGCATAAACAGCGACGAGCTTGCCGCGCTGCCGAAGCAACATAAAGGAACATGCGTCGGGAAAACATGGCCCGGCATGGAAACTTTCATCATCAAAATAACGGATTCGCCGATAGAAAAATGGTCGGACGATTTATTGGCGAAAGATGGGGATATCGGAGAAATAACGGTAAAAGGCCCGGTCGCCTCGCGCGAATATTTCGCCATACCGCAAAGCACGGCTCACGCGAAGATATCCGGAGAGAACGGCGCTTTCTATCACCGCATGGGCGACGCGGGATGGAAAGACGGGGAAGGCCGCCTCTGGTTCTGCGGGCGCAAAAACCAGCGCGTAATAACGGACAAAGAAACTTTATTTACAATTCCATGCGAATCGGTATTCAATGCCTGTCCGAAAGTGCGGCGCTGCGCGCTTGTGGGAGTGGGGGAAAAAGGCAGGCAAACGCCGGTGCTTTGCGTGGAAACAGAAGGACCGCAGGACGAAACCGCGCTGCGCGCCGAACTGCTGGCGCTCGGCGCGGAGCAATCGCATACGAAGGATATAAAAACAGTTTTATTCCATCCCGGTTTCCCGGTGGACATACGCCACAACGCAAAGATATCGCGCGAAAAGCTGGCGTCGTGGGCGGAGGGGAAAATATGAAAGCGCTGGTGACCGGCGGCGGCGGGTTTCTGGGCGGCGCGATATGCGCTATGCTGCGCGCACAGGGCGCACAGGTTAAAAGCCTTGCGCGCGGCAATTATCCGGAGCTGGACGCAAAAGGCGTGGAATGCGTGCGCGGCTCGATAAACGATAAAAAATCCGCGCTGGCGGCCTGCGCCGGTTGCGACACCGTTTTTCATGTGGCGGCAAAAGTAGGGATGTGGGGAAGTTACGAGGATTTCAAGCGCATAAATGCAGACGGCACTAAAACGATGCTTGAGGCGGCCCGCGAAAGCGGCGTAAAGAAATTTATACACACCAGCACGCCGAGCGTGGTGTTTCCGGGCGGCGATGTGGAAGGCTGGAGGGAAGACGCGCCGTATCCCGCCAGGTTCGACTCGCATTACGCAAAAACAAAAGCGCTGGCCGAGCAGCTTGTTTTGCAGGCCAACTCCCCGGATTTAGCCACCGTCGCACTGCGCCCGCATCTTGTGTGGGGCCCCGGGAAAGACCAGCTTGTATCCACTATAATCGCGCAGGGCAAAGCGGGCAAACTGCGGCGCATAGGCAATTTCAACAAGCTGATAGACACCACTTATATCGACGATGCGGCGCGCGCGCATTTGTGCGCCGCCGGGAAACTGGCTCCCGGCGCGGCATGCGCGGGAAAGGCTTATTTTATCTCGCAGGACGACCCGCGCCCGAACTGGGACATTATTAACATGATTCTAAAGGCGGCGGGACTGCCTCCCGTCACAAAAACAGTAAACCATGCCGCCGCCTACGCAGCCGCCTGCGCCATGGAGGCGGCATGGGGCGTACTGCGCATAAAAAGCCAGCCCCGGCTTACCCGTTTTGTCGTGCAACAACTTACCTCCGCGCACTGGTTCAACATATCAGCCGCGCGGCGCGATCTGGGCTATGCCCCGTCGGTTACCATCGAGCAGGGCATGGAGAAACTGGCGGAATGGTTTAAGAATAACAAGGAGATAAAATGAGCAGGATAACTTCTTCCGTAATTTTAGCATCGCTGCTGCTTGTTGCGGCGCAGGCGAACGCCTTCTGGTTCGGTCCGAAAACCGACAGCGTCTGGACGGATAAACCCGTCGTGCTGGACGGCAAAATGGCCAAATGGCGGCCAAAGGACGATGACGACGATTCCGGCATAGTATACGCTTTTGCAAACGATGCGCAAAATCTTTACCTGATGCTTTATCCGCACACGAAATCCGCCAAAGACGAGCTGGCCGGGGCATACGAGCAGGATTTCACTATATGGCTGGACACACAGGCGGGCAAAGGCAAAACTGTCGGCATACGCCTTGGCGCGCCGGGCAACGAGTACGACTACATGCAGCGCGACACCGAGATTATCGGTATAGATTCCACAACTGTAGCCGCGCCGCGGATAAATGTCGGCCCGGTCAAAGAGCGTGGCATTATAGAGGCCGCGATACCGCTGGTTTTTTTAGGCAAAACAGTACCGGAGAAAATAAGCGTGGGCATCACGACCTCCCCGGCCAGGAAAACCCCGCCGCACAACATAAAAAAAGCAGGCAAAGACGCCGCCAGGCAGGATAGCGACGATTCCGGCGTAAAGTTTTCGCGCGGACACCGCGGCGGCGGACAGCGCAAACGCTCCGGCGAACCGCAGGACGAGGACCTTACTCCTCTGGATCTCTGGATAAGGGTTACAATGGCGACGGGAGCGCCCAAAACCAAATAATCATGAACCGGCTTGACATAACAGCATCAATCCTTTTTGTCGCCGCGACTTGCTTTGCAAAAAGCAATGCGCTGGAAAACAAATACCGCGCGCTTGCGGACGGCCCGGTCGCGCGCGGCGCGCAATGGGGCGTTTACATAGCCGACGCCAAAACCGGCAAGGCCGTGCTGGAACATTATCAGGACAACCGTTTCATCCCGGCCTCCACGCTGAAGCTTTTCGTCACCGCGGCGGCGATGTCCGGACTGGGACCGGATTACCGCTTTAAAACGGAGGTTTGCACAACAGCCCCGGTAAACAAAGGCACACTCTCCGGCGATCTGGCGGTTATAGGCGCGGGCGACCCGTCGCTCGGTTCCACCGTTATAGAAGGAGCGCAGCCTTACGACGAAATCATAGACGGCTGGGCGCAGGCCGTGGCGAAAGCCGGCATAACCGAAATAACCGGCGATATCGTGGCGGACGTTTCGCTGTTCGACGGACTTTCGGTGCCGCGCAGCTGGCCTTACGAGGATTTGGGCAACTATTACGCCGCGCCCGCGAGCGCGCTATCGATACACGACAATCTCTACAAGCTGATTTTTAAAACCGGGAAACAGTCCGGCGACCCGGTGCGCATACTGCGCACCGAGCCGGAAATGGAAGGGCTTGCTTTCACGAATTATCTTTTCACCGGCACGCCCGGTTCCGGCGACGAGGGCTACATATTCCGCGCGCCGGGGCAGACTGCCGCGCAACTGCGCGGCACGGAAGGCCCGTCCTCCGGCGAAGCGGCGATAAAGGGCTCCATGCCGGACCCGGCGCTGTTCACGGTCAGGGAGCTGACGAAAGCGCTGGTGCGCCACGGCATAAAAGTGGCCGGGAATCCGAGGGTTTCGCAGACGCCGGCGAACCGCGTAACTTTAATAGCGCAGACGTCAGGTTCGACGGTAAAGGACATCGTTTTCGAGACCAACAAGCGCAGCTTTAATTTTTACGCCGAGATGCTGCTGCGCGCGCTGGCAGTGCAGTCCGGCCACAAGGGAACGGAGACCGAAGGCATAGCGCAGTTGCGGGCGTTTCTGGAGCGGGCCGGAGTAAACACCACGGATGTCCGGCTGGACGACGCATGCGGCCTTTCCAAAAACGACCTTGTCACGCCGCATGCGCTGGCGCAGATTCTGGTCTACGCGCGCAAATCGCAGTCCGCGGCGGATTTCGAGAATTCGCTGCCGGTTCCCGGCGATAAATATACCACCGGGCACATAAAGCATTTCGGCGCGGGCACGCCGGTTGCCGAAAGGGTCAAGCTTAAATCCGGTTCGCTTTCCGACGTGCGCAGCTACGCCGGTTATTTAAAGGCAAAAAGCGGCAAAACGCTGGTCTTCGCCTTCATAATCAACGGCTACAACGCCTCAGGCGACGAGGTGGACAAGCTGCACGAGCAGCTCCTGAACGCCGCATATTCATCGCAGTAAGCGAGAAACGATGACAGCCGCTCCAGACGCCACCAGCAACTTGCGCTACCGCCCGGATATAGACGGACTCCGTGCGGTCGCGGTGCTTATGGTGCTGGCGTTCCACGCGGCCGGGCATATGCTGCCCGGCGGCTTTGCGGGCGTGGACGTTTTTTTCGTCATTTCAGGCTTTCTGATAAGCGGGATAATACTGGACGCGCTCAGGCGCGGTTCGTTTTCCTTTAGCTGGTTTTACGCGCGCCGGGGCCGCAGGATACTTCCGGCGCTGCTCCTGGTCATGTTCGCCGCGCTGCCGCTGGTATGTGTGCTGCTCCCTCCGGACCAGGTCATGGATTTCGGCAGGCAGATGCGGGGAGCCTCTTTTTTCTCCGCCAATTTCCTGCTCTGGAAAGATGCCGGGTACTTCGACAGCGCCGCCATGGAAAAACCGCTGCGCCATCTCTGGTCGCTGGCGGTGGAAGAACAGTTCTACCTGATATGGCCGCTGCTGCTTTGCCTGCTCTACCGGCGGGGGAAATGGATAAAAACAACGCTGGCCGCGCTGATACTGATATCTTTCGCAGCGAACGTGCTGCGCATAAGGCTGCACCCCGACGAGGTTTTTTATCTGCTTCCGGCGCGGCTTTGGGAACTGGCCGCGGGAGGCATGCTGGCGCAACTCGCCTTCGAGCGGACGACTGACAATCCGCCTGCCACGTCCCCAAGCCGCGGCGCTGCCGCCGAGGCTTTTTACGTCGCAGCACCGCCGATTCTGCTGGTTTCATTCCTTGTATTTTTCTTTACCGCGCCTTTCCCCGGCCTGGCCGCGCTGCTGCCGGTATCGGCGACATGCATATACATAGCCGCCGGGCCGGATTCATTCTGGAACCGTCTTTTATCCAAAGCGCCCTGCGTTTATATAGGCAGGATAAGCTATCCGCTGTATTTGTGGCACTGGCCGCTGCTTTCGCTGGCATATATCCGCTGGAACGGAGCGCCGAGCATCGGGCTCAACTGCATTCTGGCGGCGGTTTCGTTCCCGCTGGCAATGCTGACCTATCATTGGGTGGAAAAACCGGCAAAAACAAAACTGTTCACGGCCGCGCCTGCGGCCCGCAAAAACAGGCTGTGGATTACCGCCGGGATTTCGGGGCTGCTTCTGTCCGGGCTGACCGGAACGGCTGCCATATACTGGAGTTCCTACGGCAATAAACTGTGCGCCTACGCCGATTACCGGACGCGGATAGAACGGGACATATGCTATCTGCCTTTTCTGGCGGACACCATACCGCAGTCCTGCCTGACCCCGGCCAAACAGCCGGACAAGCTTGTTTTCGTCTGGGGAGACTCCTTCGCCCAGCGCATAGCATACGGCCTTCGCAACTCTCTTGCCGGTAAAGGGATGGAAATACGCGATATCGGCGCAAGCGGCTGTCCGCCAGCGACGGAACTGGCCATACATCCCAATGTCGTATGCGGCGCGGTGAACGGGCAGGTTTTGGATTTTATAAACAGGCTAAAGCCCGGCACCGTAATTCTTGCGGGAAACTGGGCCACTTACCTGCGCAACACCTTCAACTGCAACCCCGCCGAATTCCTGACCAGATTTGCGGCCACGGTGGCAGAGTTAAAGCGCGCCGGGATAAAAAACATCATTATAGCCGGCCAGACGCCGGTATGGAAAGAACCGCTCTATCGCAATCTGCTCTCGCGCGGCACACTGGCCCAGCCGGAACGCATAGCGCCGTCGCCCGAAACATTCTCTTCTGAAAAAACGATGAAAGGCATGGCGGCAAAGCTTGCCGTTCCTTACGCGGAACTTTTGCCGCTGTTTTGCGACGACGGCGACTGCCGGGTAAATACAAGTTACGGCGGACGCAGCGAACTTGTCGTTTTCGACAAGGCCCATCTGACCGATACCGCAGCCGAATACGCAGCCGACAAGGCCATAATGCCCCTCATCACCGGCAAGCCGGGCGGGGGGAAATAGAATGTTTATTCTCTCGCTGATACTTTTTGTTCCGGCAGCGCTGCTTTTCTCCGTCCCGGATAAACCGCGCTGGCAACGCGTATTGTTTGCGGTTGTCCTCATACTCTACACGCTGCTGCTTGCCGGCTATTACGCGATAAATTATTTCACCGGCTGCGGCATAACGCCGGGCGCGGTTTATACGCTGCGCTACGGGCTGGAGGGAGCCGGTATTGGAGCATATCCCTCGCTGATAGCGAAAGTCGCAGGCGGACTGCTTGCAGGTATTGCATTCTGGCATTTTTGCGAATTGCGCCGCGCGGGAGCAAGACTGTTTGAAAAACGGGGCAAGGGCATATGGATGTTAGGGACACTTCTGTTTGCCGCGAGCGTGATAATAAATCCGGCGCTGCGCGACCTGCGCCGCATGGCATACGGACAAAGCGCAGGCGGCATAATAGAAACCGGCGAAGAAGCTCCACCCCCGTCCCC